>Ga0307516_10000089_pt1 | contig 101721 bp, 98 predicted proteins | sample 19_EM_MG_FD_203310 | JGI IMG/M metagenome (GOLD analysis project Ga0307516, IMG submission 203310) | Populus trichocarpa ectomycorrhiza microbial communities from riparian zone in the Pacific Northwest, United States - 19_EM | ecosystem: Host-associated > Plants > Roots > Unclassified | place... | reverse complement strand
CGCGATGCCCCAGCGCCGAAGGTGTTCCATGGTGCGCGAGAAGATCGCCTCGCCGGCCGGGAACAGCACGCGACCATCGCCCTGCTCGATCACGGTCACCGGCACGCCGCGCCACCCCAGCTCGATCGCGAGAGCCAGGCCCACCGGGCCCGCGCCCACGACCAGGACCCGCCGAGCTGCGGTCTCCTCGTGTTGGTCGGACATGAGGACCTGCCTTCCTGGGCACCCGTTCTCTTGAACGCAAGTCAGGATTGCATGCCAACCCTCTGCAGGGAAGAGGAGCACGCTGAGCAGCAATCCCGAGACTGGTATTGACGTCAAGCGGCGGAAAGCTAAGGTTGGGTTACGTTCAAGAGAACGGCGAAACACCATTGCGGGCAGGAAGGGAGGCCCTCCCGATGACAACCGCCCAGAGCGCGGGCGCCGAGACACAGGCTGTCGCGCTGCAGCTCTCCGAGCTTGTTCTCAAGACCGGCCGCTACGTCGAGGCCGCCGAGTTCTCCACCATGACCCCGCATGAGGCCGTACGTGTGGCTGGGCGTGCGCGCGGACTGAATCTCGAGGCACGGACAGTCGACTGGGCCCAAGCACCACTCCCACCGGGGATCGCCAACTCGCCGTCCAAGGCCTCCGACATGCGCGCCATGTGGCAGGACTACGACCGGCACGGCCTTCGCGGCGACAGCAACGTCCTGCGGATGCCACTCGGCCGTAAACCCGCCTCCTTCGCAGCCGCAGCCGCCGCGTTCGCAGCCCGAGGCTGAGCGGCTACCGCCGTGATCCCCGTGCAGCGGCACCCACCCGGACGGCCGCGATGAGGACGAGCCTCGCTGGCAACCCACCGCGATCACCCGGAGCGGGGCAGGGCCGGCCCCGCAGCCAGGCCGTGGACCAGGCGGTATTCCAGGCGGTCAGGACGCTTCTGGGGAGCGGCGTGCCGCTGGCCGAACTCTCCATGGAAGGCATCGCCCGCGCGGCGGGCGTCGGCAAGGCGGCCATCTACCGCCGCTGGGGCAACAAGGAGGAGCTGCTGATCGACGTCCTCCGCGCCACCGAACCAGCCAAGCCCGAGCTCCCCGGCACCTCGATGCGCGAGGATCTGGTCATTCTGCTGGAGTCATCGCGCCAGCTCGGTCGAATCTGGGACGCGTACCGCACGGCCGTCATTGCCCCCCGCCGCGACCTCGTGCTGCACATCCTGCGTCGGGGACAGGCGAACGGCGAGCTGCGCGCGGATGTCGATCTGGAACTCGCCGTCGACATGGTCATCGGCCCGCTGGTCATCCGCTCGCTCCTGCATCCCACCGCCGCGCTGCCCGAGGGACACGGTGAGCGGATCGTCGACACCCTCCTGCAAGGGCTGCGGTGACCCGCGCCGGGTCATCCATCAAGCGCTTGACAGATAGCAAGTGCTTGATAGACTGCATCCAACATCCCCATGGCCCAGCCGTCAGGTCGATTGGCGGGCGCAATCGGGAGGCGGCCTGTGAACCCACCAGGTCGGTGAGAAACGAACGCGGCAACCGACCGCCGCTGTCCAAACCCGAATCATCCCGCGAGACAGGTCCGAACGGAGCACGCGATGACGTCTTCACCAAACCCGGTGCGCCACGTCCATACCCGGTGGTCGTCGCAGGACGAGGCCGATCAGTTCACCGTCGACAACCCCGCGACCGCCGCACCGCTGGCCATCGTGCACGGCGCCGGTGACCGAGAGGTCGACGCTGCCGTGCAGGCGGCCCACGAGGCCCACTTCGCCTGGAAGGCACGCACACCCGCCGAACGCGGCACCTGGCTGCGGAAAATCGCCCAGGCGGTACGCGAGCACGCCGACGAGATAGCGGCCCTCGAGACCAGCGACAACGGCAAACCACTGTCCCAGGCACGCAATTTCGACCTGAACGCGGCGATCGGAACCTTCGAGATGTTCGCCAGCCTCTGCGAGGCGATGCCCGGCCAGGTGCGGGATTCCGGGGACATCCTCGGCATCTCGCTGCTCGAACCCTACGGCGTCGTCGGCGCGATCGTGCCGTTCAACTGGCCACCCGTCCACACCGCCAGCAAGCTCGCCCCCGCACTCGCCGTCGGGAACGCGGTCGTGATCAAGCCTCCGGAGCAGGCCCCGCTGTCGGCCCTGCGCCTCGTGGAGATCGTCCAGTCGATCCTGCCCGACGATGTCGTGCACATCATCCCCGGCACCGGCAGAGCGGGCGCCCGACTGGCCGGACACAAACTCGTCGGCAAGATCTCGCTCACCGGTTCACCCACCACCGGCGTCGCGGTCATCAAAACCGCGGCGGACAACCTGACCCCGACCCTGATGGAACTCGGCGGCAAGAACCCGTTCATCATCTTCGCCGACGCCGACCTCGATTCCGCCCTGCCCTGGGCGATCGAGGGCGGCTACTTCAACCAGGGCGAGGCGTGCACCGCAGCCTCCCGGGTCCTGGTGCAGGCCGACATCTACGACGAGGTCGCGCGCCGGTATGCGGCAGCCGTCCGCCGGCTGCGGGTCGGCAACGGCGCCGACCCGGACACCCACCTCGGTCCCATGGTCTCCGCCGCCCAGCAGAGGCGGGTGCTCGACTACATCGAGATCGGAGTCAAGGAAGGCGCCACCATCGCGGCCCAGGCGCCGCTGTCACCCGATCCGGCCCTGGCCGGCGGCTATTACGTGGCGCCGACCCTGTTCACCGACGTTCGCCCGGACATGCGCATCGCGCAGGAGGAGATCTTCGGACCGGTCGTGACGCTCATCCCGTTCCAGGACGAGCAAGAGGCGATCAGCATCGCCAACGGCACGGCATTCGGCCTGCTCGCCGCCGTGTTCACCAAGGACTCCGAACGCGCGCTGCGGGTCAGCCGCGCGCTACGGACCGGCGTCGTGCTCGTGAACAACTACAGCCGTACCTTCGGCGGAACGCCCTTCGGCGGTGTCGGCGCCAGCGGCTACGGCCGCGAACTGGCCCTGGAGACCCTCCACGAGTACGGCTACACCAAGAGCATCCGACTGCCCTCCGGAACCGGCGAGATCCGCCACTGGGCACCCGCCCTCGACGTCACCGGCCCGACGCCGTAAGCGACCTAGTCTTTCGTCTGTGGTCGCGCGGCCTGCCGGCGGCGGATGCGCTCAGGCATCACGCCGTTTCAGCAGGCCGGCCGCGGCAACCAGCAGCACCGCGATGTAGCCGGCGAACACCGCGAGCCCCGACCATGTCGACAGGGTGCTGCCGGTGCTGGTCACCGAGGTGAATGCGGTGGCCGCGTTCGAGGGCAGGTACGGGGCGACGTTGTCGTTCCAGCTCTGCGGGAGCAGCTGGAACAAGCCGGGCACCAGGAACAGAGCGGCCACCACGGTCGTGATCGCCGCCGCGGTGTTACGCATCAGCGCACCCACCGCCAAGCCGATCAGCCCGGCACCGGTCAGGTAGACCGCCGAGCCGACCACCGCCCGCAACACACCCGAGTCCGACAGCGCGACGGTGTCCAGACCGCGCGAGGACAGGATCGCCTGACCGACGAGGAAGGCGCCGAGAACCGCGGCGAGCATGAACCCGAAGGTCGCCGCGGCGAAGACCACCGCCTTGGCCCAGAGCACCGGCAACCGGGCCGGCACCGCGGCCAGGGTGGCGCGGATCGTGCCGGTGGCGTACTCGCCGGCGCTCATCAACACCCCGAGCGTCGCGATTGCCAGCGAGGCGAAGGTCACGCCGCCCAGGCTGATCGAGACCGGGTCGCCGAAGTCGTTGGCGTCGGGGCCCTCGCCGGACCCGATCACGGAGGAGATGATCGCACCGAAGCCGACGAGCAGCAGCACCGTGATCGCCAGGGTGTAGATGGTGGACCGCAACGTCCAGAACTTGATCCACTCCATGTGGACCACGCGCGGCAGCGTGACCCGCTGACGACCCGCGTCCAGGGTGCCGATGCTCATCGGTTGGTCCTTCCCGTGCTGGCCAGTTCCGAGCCGGCAGGCTCGGATGTCGCGTGGTATTCGACGGAGTCGTGGGTCAGTTCCATGAACGCCTCTTCCAGCGAGGCCTCCTGCAGCGCCAACTCGTGCAGGACCAGGCCAGCGGCCGCGGCCCGTTCACCGATCTCGGCCGCTTCGAGCCCCTTGACGTCGAGGAGGCCGGGTTCGCCGCCGGTGATCGTGACGCCGTCGCCGAGCAGCAGGTCGCGGAGCCGGGCGGCCTGCGGTGAGCGCACCCGGACGCTGCTGTTCGACGCCTGCGCGATGAAATCGGCCAGCGGGCCGGCCGACAGCAGCCGCCCGCGCCCGATCACGATGAGATCCTCGGCGATCAGCGCCATCTCGCTCATCAGGTGCGAGGAGACGAACACCGTGCGTCCTTGCGCGGCGAGGCTCTTGAGCAGGTTACGGATCCACAGCACACCCTCGGGGTCCAACCCGTTGACCGGCTCGTCGAGCATGACGATCCGCGGGTCGCCCAGCAGCGCCGAGGCGATGCCCAGCCGCTGCCCCATGCCCAGCGAGAAACCACCCGCCCGCTTGCGGGCCACCTCGGTCAACCCGACCATGTCGATGACCTCGAACACCCGCCGCTTGCCGATGCCGTTGCTCGCCGCCAGGGCCCGCAGGTGGTCGTAGGCCGAACGCCCCGGGTGAATCGCCTTGGCCTCCAGCAGCGCCCCGATCTCGTGCAACGGCGCCTTGTGCTGCGCGTACGGGCGGCCGTTGATCCGCACCGTGCCCGCCGACGGATGATCCAAGTCCATGATCATCCGCATGGTCGTCGACTTACCCGCCCCGTTGGGACCGAGGAACCCGGTCACCACCCCGGACCGTACGGCGAAACTCAGCGAATCCACCGCGAGCTTGTCGCCGTACCGCTTGCTGAGACTGTCTACCTCGATCACGTGGCACCTCCGCCGACTGTTCTCATGGACAAACGATCTCTTGCGGAGGGGTGCGGCCGCATCGTCCAGCCAGAGACACCCCCTGTACCGCGACCGCAGTACGCCAGCCCTGCGAACCCCTAAGTCACGCGTTGGTTGTAGCTGCTCCTACGCCGTCGGGGTGGCGTAGCGGGTCGCGCGGTCGGATCGGCTGCCGCCGCTGAGTAGGGCCGTCTCGGCGGCCTGCAAGGCGTCCAGGCCGACGGCTCCGTCCGGCAGACCGGGGATGCAAACCGTCTCGCCGAGGCGGAGCCCGGCCAGGCTGGCCGAGGTGACGTCGTCGGGCGACATGGCCCAGGGGATGGTGCGGCCGCCGCCGCTGTTCCATTCGGTGGCCACGACGCCGGGGCACACCACCTGGACGCGGACCGGGGTGTCGGCGAGTTCGGTCGCGAGGTTGCGGGTGAAGGCCAGGGTGGCGGCCTTCGCGGCGACGTAGATGGTGCGCCGGGGCGGCTGCGGTTGCATCGTGCTGGCGCTGAAGGCGAGCAGCGAGGCCACGGTGACGATGGTGCCTTCGCCGGCTGCGAGCATGGCGGGGAGTGCGGCACGGGTCAGTTGGACGGGGGCGACGGCGTTGAGGGTGAGCAGGCTGTCGATCTCGGCCGGGTCGACCTCGGTGAGCGGGGCGTAGCCGCTGGCGCCGGCGTTGCTGATCAGCATGCGCACATCCCCGGCGGCCAGGCGGTCGGTGACGGCGGCGATGCCTGCGTGGGTGGCGAGGTCGGCGGCCAGGACCTCGACGGAGGCGCCACGGGAACGGAGCTGCCCGGCCAGCTCATCGAGCCGATCAGCGCGCCGGGCCACCAGGATGAGGTCGCAGTCCTCTGCCAACAGGCGTGCGTAGGAGGCGCCGATGCCCGATGAGGCGCCGGTGATCAAGGCGAGAGTACGTGTCATATCGTGATTGTCTGTCAGTCGCTGACATGATGTCAAACGCTTGATAGCAATCAAACACCTTGTCCGAATCGACGACCCGCGGCCCGGCGGCTGCTTCATGGAAGCTTCATGTGCTGAGCGGTACGTGCTTTATGAGGCTGCTGTTGTCTGGCGAAGGTGAACCTGCGACGGAACATCTCGCGTCGAACGCTGATCGGGACGACCTCGGCCGCGGCGGTTGCCGCGACGGTGGCCCCGGTGTCGGCTGCCACGGCTTCCCCGGGGGCGGCGTCGTCCGGCTCGGGGCTGCCGAAGGGCAACTGGCGTATCGATACCCACGCGCACTACTCGCCCGACGTGTACAACGACTATCTGCAGCGCTACGGCGTCCTCGGCGCCATCACGGCGGCGTACGGTCCGTGGTCGGTCGATCGACACCTGGCCTTCATGGATCAGTACCGGATCCAGGCCAGCGTCCTGTCGTTCGGCGACATCCAGATCACCCTCGGCCCGGTGAGCGACCGGCGCACCACCGCCCGCGCGGTCAACGACTACGCCTACAACCTCGTGCGGACCCGCGGTGACCGGTTCGGGGCCTTCGGGGTCACCCCGATGCCCGACATCGAGGGCTCGGTAGCCGAGGTGGACCGCGCGCTCGGCGACCTGGATCTCGACGGCATCTGCCTGCTCACCAACTACCGCGGCACCTACCTCGGGGACCCCTCGTTCGCGCCGCTGTACGAGGTCCTCAACAAGCATCACGCCTACGTCTACGTCCACCCGACAGGTCCGGAGGTGAACCCGGCTCCGAAACTCTTCTTCGGCCCCGACATCCCGGCCGGGAACAACGTCTTCGAGTACACGTTCGACGCGACCCGTTCGATGACGAGCCTGATCTACAACGGTGTCCTGCGCGACTATCCGAACATCCGCTGGCACTTCACGCACTGCGGTGGGGCACTGCCGTTCCTGTCCTACCGGCTCGCCACCCGGCACTCGGCCTTCCCGCCGTTCAATGAGGTGCTGCCGGAAGGCCCGCTCAAGTACATCTCGCAGATGTACTTCGACGACGCCCAGGCGTTCACCGCCGCGCAGTTGCAGCCACTGTTGTCGCTGGTGCCCGCCGACCACATCATGTTCGGCAGCGACTGGCCGGCAACCCGTCACCTCTACGCGGCCGACAACGTCACGACCATGCCCTTCCTCAAGGGCAAACTGCCGGTGCTCCGCGCAGGCGACCCCGAGCCGCCCGTCGATGACGTCTACAGCCCGCGCCAGCGGATCGCCCTCGAGCGGAACAACGCCCTCGCCCAGTTCCCGAAGCTGCGGGCGCGGATCCGCCGCGCCGGCTAGCGCTGAGCGGCGGGTTCCTGCGGTAGGCGCAAGATGAACGTTGCTCCCTTGCCCGGCCCGGCGGATTCCGCGGTGATGTCTCCACCATGGGCTCGGGCGATGCCCCGGGCGACGGTCAGGCCGATACCGCTGCCGCCGGCGGCAGTAGGTCGGCCGGGATGCTCAAGGCGTTCGAAGCGCTGAAAGATGCGCTCGAGGTCGTGGTCGGCGATGCCGACGCCGTCATCCGTGACGCGGACGATCAGGTGGTGTGCGGGAGACGCTTCGGTGTGCACGGACAGCGCCACCCGCCCGTGCGGATCGCATGCAGCCAGCGCGTTACCGAGCAGGTTCACCAGAACCTGAGTGATCCGGTCCGGGTCGCAGAAGGCGCCGACGGGTGCGTCGGGGTCAACGACGAGGGTCACCATCTGGTCGTCGTACTGGGGGCGCAGTCGCTCGGCTGTGGTCCGTGCCACCATGGCCACGTCGGTGAGTTCGCGGTGCAGATCGAAGGCGCCCTCCTCCGACCGGGACAGGCTGGAGAGGTCGCCCGTCAGGCGCTGCAGCCGATCCAGGTCATCGGTGAGCGATGCGAACATCACTTCATCGGGAACGAAGATGCCGTCGGCCAAGCCCTCGATCTGGGCGCGTAGGAGGGTGATGGGGGTTCGCATCTCGTGGGCGACCTCGGAGATCAGCCGGGCGCGGCGGCGTTCGGTGTCGGCGAGGGCTGCCGCCAGCGTGTTGACGTTGTCGACCAGCGCTGCCAGGCCCGGCTCGCCGGGGAGTTCGAGGATGTCGTCGTAGTGTCCCTCGGCGAGCCGGTGCGTGGCGGCCCGTACCCTGTCGAGCGGACGCAGCAGAAACCGGGACAGGGCGACGGACGCCGGGACAGCCGCGGCCAATCCGATCCAGAGGCCGACCTGCAGGACCACGTCGCCTTCGACGTCGTCGAGCCCGAGCCACACCTCGATCAGCGCGCTGATCGCCGCCATGGCCAGCAGGGCCAGCACGAGCACCATGACGTGCGAGAGCACCAGCCGGTTGCGCAGCGACAGACGCTCCTGGGCGCGGCGCATCCGCGCACGACACCTGTGGCAGACCCGGAGGCGGGAGGGTGGCATGGGTGGGTGTCCTTCCCCTCCCGCTAGGCGGGACGCCCGACAAACCGGTAGCCGATGGTGCGGACGGTGCCGACGAACCGGGGTGCGTTCGCGTCGTCGCCGAGCGCGCGCCGCAGTGTGCGGATGTGCACGTCCACGACGCGCTCGTCGCCGAAGAAGTCCTGGCCCCACACCTGGGTCAGCAGTCCCCGCCGGGTGAAGACCCGCCCAGGAACCTGGGCCATCGCGAACAGCAGATCGAAGTCGAGAGCCGACAGCTCCACCGTCTGGTCGGCATCGACCAGCACGGTCCGCGTCACGGGATCGACGGTCAGCCCGTCGAAGCGCAGCACACCCTCCTCGTGGGCCGGCCCGTCGTGGCGGCTGTCGGTACGCCGCAGGATGGCGCGCACCCGTAGTGCTAGTTCGCGGGGACTGAACGGCTTGGTGACGTAGTCGTCGCTGCCGGTGGTGAAGCCGATCAGCCGATCGACCTCCTCATCCCGGGCGGTGAGCAGAATGACCGGGATCTGGCTCGCCTCCCGGATGCGGCGCAGAACCTGGAATCCGTCCAGCCCGGGGAGCATCACATCGAGCACCACCAGATCCGGCCGGTCACCGGCGACCGCCCGCAGGGCGGACGGTCCGTCCGCGGCTTCGAGGACGTGGAACCCGTCCGCCTCCAGGTAGCCGCGCACGGTCATGCGGATCTTGGGCTCGTCATCGACGACCAGAACGCGCTGCGTACCCATCAAGCTCGCCCTCCGTCGCCGAGGTGGTGAGGACCGTCATGGCCTCGACTGCGACAAGCGTACGGGGCACCAGGGTGGAAGCCCGCCTTCATGGAAGCTTCACACGCCGAGTGGTTCGAGCTTTACGAGGCAGCTGTTGCATGGCGATGAACCGCGTGACGATCTGAAGGAACGTGTGAGAGTGGAACAGACCATGATGGCGGTCCGCCTGTTCGAACATGGCGGGCCCGAGGTGCTCAAGTACGTATCCGCGCCGGTCCCCGAGGTCGGACCCGACGACGTCCTGATGCGCGTACACGCCACGGCCGTCAACAGCTGGGATCTCCGGTACCGCGCGGGTAACCTGCCGGAGCCACTCCCGGGACGGCCGCCGTGGCCCCTGCCCTTCCAACTCGGCCGGGACGCGGCTGGTGAAATCGTCGCCACCGGCGAGAACGTCACCAGGTGGCGCCGCGGCGACAGGGCTGTGCAACTTCCGCACCCGTCGTGCCACAACTGCGCCCTGTGCCTACGCGGGCTCGAAAACCTGTGCATCGACACGGCCTATCCCGGACACCAGATCTTCGGCGGGTACGCCGAATATGTCGTGCGTCGTCAGGATGCGATCCTGCCCATCCCCGACGATGTCGACTTCGAGACGGCCGCAGCCACCATGTGGACCTACACCACCCCGCTCAACTGTGCTCGGCAAGCACCCGTCGGCCCCGGCGACACGGTGGTCATCACCGGGGCCAGCGGCGGGATGGCGATCGCCTGCGCACAACTGGCGAAGCTCAGCGGAGCCACCGTCATCGGCACCACCACCAAGCCGGACCGCGACGACGCGCTCAGCAAGCTCGGCTACGACCACATCCTGCACTCCACCGATCCCCGGCTGCCGGCACAGGTCAGGGAACTGTCGCATGGTCTGGGCGCCGACGCCGTCTGGGACTGTGTCGGCGGCAACGACTTCTTCCAGCTCTCCCTTTCCTGCGTACGGCTTGGCGGCACGGTCATCGTCCTGGGCACGCCGGCCAGCCAGGGATCCCGGCTCGAGTTGGACGCACTCGTGCTCATCGGCAAGCAGGTGAGGATCGCCAGTGTGCGCGGCGCGACCCGGCGAGACCAGCAGCTGTGCCTGGAACTGCTGGCGGCCGGAAAGATCAACCCGATCATCGACCGGGCCTACCCCCTGGCGCAGGCGGCCGAGGCCCACTCGTACCTGGAAAGCCAACGGCAGATCGGCAAAGTGCTCCTCCTGCCCTGACATCCGGGTCGATTACTGCCCTCAGCCGTTGGCAAGCAACTGCTGGGCGAGGTGGCTGTCGGCGGCCTGCTTCATGGCGGCGAGCTTGCCGTCGCGGACTGTCCACAGGTGGATGAACCGCACGTCTGCTTTCTCGTCGCCCTTGACGCCGTGGTAATGGCCGATGACGAAGACGTGGTCGTCGCCGCTGGGGAAATACTGCTCGGCCTGGGCCCCCCACGAATCGACCAGCGGAGTCAGCCGGCCGAAGAAGTCACTCATCATGCTGTCGCGCCCGTGGTAGACGCCGCCGAACGGGAAGCCTGGCGTGATGTCCCAGACGAGATCCGACGCGATGATCTCCACCATGACCTCGGGAGCCGCACCTGAGTCGTACAGCCTACGGACCAGAGCGATATTCGAGGATTCGGACATGGTCGTACCCTTCTGTTGGTTGATGTTGACCCGCTCATCAGGGTTTGAGCAGCACCTTGACGGCGCGGCGTTCGTCCATGGCCCGGTAGCCGTCGGCCACCTGCGCAAGCGGTAGTTCTAGGTCGAAGACCTTGCCGGGGTCGATGTCGCGACGCCAGATCAGGTCGATCAGTTCGGGCAGGAACCGGCGCACTGGTGCGGGGCCGCCGTGCAGGTGTACGCCGGAGAAGAACAGCTCCATGCCGGGCAGTTCGACGCCGTGGGCGACGCCGACGTAGCCGACGTGCCCGCCGGGCCGGGTTGTGCGGATGGCCTGCATCATCGATTCCTGCGTGCCGACCGCCTCGATGACCGAGTGGGCGCCAAGTCCGTCGGTGAGCCCCTTGACCTCCGCGACACCGTCGTCGCCGCGGGCGGTGACGATGTCGGTGGCGCCGAACTCCAGGGCGAGCTTCTGGCGGGTTTCGTGGCGGGACATGGCGATGATGCGCTCGGCGCCGAGTTGCTTGGCCGCGAGGACGCCGAGCAGGCCGACTGCGCCGTCGCCGACGACCGCCACGGTCTTGCCCGGTCCGGTCTCGGCCGCGACCGCGGCGAACCAGCCGGTCCCGAGGACGTCGGAGGCCGCCAGCAGCGACGGGATCAAGTCCGCGTCCGGGCGGCCCGGTGTAGCCACGAGGGTGCCGTCCGCGTGCGGGACACGCAGTAGTTCGGCCTGTGCGCTACCGACGAACTCCCGCTGCACGCAGTGACTCTGATAACCCGCTCGGCAGATCGGGCAGGTGTTGTCCGAGGTGGCGAAGGAACCGACCACGAACTGGCCGAGCTTGATCGCCTCGACCGCGGCGCCGACGGCTTCCACGACGCCGACGTACTCGTGGCCCATCGGGTGCGGTTCCGTCACCGGATTGATCCCCCGGAAATCCCACAGGTCCGACCCGCAGACACACGTGGCAGTCAGCCTGACGATCGCGTCCGTCGGCGCGAGGATGACTGGCTCGGGAAGGTCTTCGACCCGGACGTCTCCCGGGCCGTGTATGACGGCTCCGCGCATGAGATGCACTCCTCAGATCGTGGGCTGGTCTGTTGGGCCTTTTGCAGCATGCAGCGGTCGCCGGGGTGGTGGCAGGGACAGTTCTCTCCCTGGATGGCGCTCCCGGGGCATGGCAGCCGCATGCTGTGTCTATCCGTCGGTGCGGCGTGGCACGAGCTTGAGCGTCGTCTTGCGGGCGGCGGGTGCCACCATGGGGGCCACGTAGCTGCTGTAGCGGCCGTACTTGGTGTGATAGGCGGTGTCGACCGGGTTGTTGACGGCATCGTCGACTTCGGCGAACGACACGTCCTTGGTGACCCCGCCGGCCTGAATGCGGCCTTCGTGGCTGGCCTGCGCGGTCCGGTACCAGGCGCCACCGGAGCCGCGGTAGGAACGGACGTAGAGATCGTCGCCGTCGCGGACGACCCAGATCGACACCGGTGAGTGCAGTGTGCCGTCGGCGCGGCGAGGCTGGATACGCAGTTCCTCGGCGCCTGCGATCCGGTCGAGTTCCTCGGGAGTCCATGTCGTCATGCGGTTGCTTCCTTCGTGTGAGGTGTCCCGCGGCAGGTTGGCGGCCGCCGCGATCAACGCAACGATTGCGGCAATCATCAGGCTTGCCCGCATCCCGGACAGGAAGTTGGCGTGGTCGGCGAGCAGGACGCCGAACACGGCCACGGCCAGCGCGCCGCCGATCTGGCGGCTGGCATTGAACACGCCGCTGGCCACCCCGGACTGGTGCGCCGGGACGCTGTCGAGCAGTTGTGCGGTCGTCGATGGCATGGCCAGCGGGCCGGTGATCCCGACCGGAATCATCACCACGGCCAGCACCCACACCGGTGTCGAACCGGGGATCGCGGCGAGCACCGCCAACCCCACGCTCATCAGGAGCATGCCACCGACGATCGGCACCCGGGCGCCGAACCGCTCCGCGAGCCGAGCGGACGGGGCGCTGACGAAGGCGGACAGGAACGTCATCGGCAGGAAGACCAACCCGGTCGCGAACGCTGACAACCCACGCTGCTGCTGCAGGTAGAGGCTGAACACGAACACCGTGCCGATGAACCCGCCCAGGAAGGCGAATCCGGTCCAGGCCGAGATCACCACGGTACGGGAGCGAAACACTTCGAGCGGCACCATCGGATGCCGGCCGTACGCCTCAGCGAGGACGAACACGCCCGCGGCTATCACGGCCAGCACGAGCGCGCCGATCGCCGGAGCCGTGGCGAACCCGTCGCTCCCGGCCTCGATCACACCGTAGATCAGGGCGCCCATGGCCAGCACGGCCGCGAGCTGCCCGAGCCAGTCGAACGGCGCGGCCCGGCGTGGTGAGTGGGTCACGCCGGCCAGCAGCACCAGGGCCGCGACACCGACGGGCAGATTGATGGCGAAGATCGCACGCCAGCTGAGCAGGCTCAGCGCCCCACCGGCCACCGGTCCGGCCGCCGCGGCCACCGAGCCGCCGATGGTCCACAGCGCGATCGCCCGGGCACGCTTCGCCGAGTCCGGGTACGCCTGCCGGATCAACGCCAGGGAGGAGGGCGTCATCAGGGCGGCGCCCACGCCTTGCACCAGCCGGGCCCCGACCAGTACCGGCAGGTTCGGCGCGAGTCCACACACGGCCGACGTAGCGATGAACAGCGCCATCCCGATCCCGAAGGCGCGGCGGGCCCCAACGCGGTCACTCAGCGAGCCGGCCGACAACAGCAGCGCGGCGAACATGAGGGTGTAGCCGTCGATCACCCACTGCAGCCCGGACATCCCGCCACCGAGATCGCCGCGGATCTCCGGCAGCACGACGTTGACCACCGACGCGTCGAGGGTGATGACGAAGAAGCCGAGCACCGCGGCACCGAGTGCCGCCCTCGCGGCACGGTCCGGCCGGGCGTCACCGGGTGGCCGTCGCGGCCCGAACTCGGCGACCGGGGTGGACATGGGGTCTCCTCCGTTGGCAGACGGCCAGGCTCAGTCCGGCTTCAGGGTGGCGCTGCTGGTGGCCCGCGCCCGCAAGGTCAAGGTCTCATGCTGGGCAGGAACCATCCAGGGAGGAAACCGTCCCCCCTTCGCTCACGACCGCCCGGGCCCGCCACCAGCAGAGGGGGGACAGGTTCCTCCCTGGTTAGCCCTCCTCCAGCATGAAATCTTCCTGGCGGGCTCCGGCGGTCGGGCCGAGGCCAGACACAAAGCCCAGAAAGGGGCGGAAACCATGGTCAGGACCGTGTCGTTCCGGAACAAGGCAGTAGAGATCGCGGGACACCTTCATCTGCCGGACAATTTCAGCGAAGACGAGCGGTATCCGGCTCTCGTCGGTGTTCACCCGGCCGGCGGAGTGAAGGAACAGACCATCGGCCTCTACGCCGCGAGGCTCGCCAAGCACGGATACGTCGTCGTGGTCTACGACTCGTCCTACCAGGGCGCAAGCGGCGGCGAGCCGCGTCTGCTGGAAGAGCCGGCGACCAGGGTGGAAGACGCCCGCTGCGCGGCGGACTTTCTCACCACGCTTCCGTTCGTCGACACCGAGCGAATGGGCGTCTACGGCATCTGCGCCGGAGGCGGCTACGCCATCGGCGTGGCACAGACCGAGCATCGCTTCAAGGCCGTGGCGACCATCAGCGCGGCCCCGATGGGCGAGAGCTCCCGAGCCTTCATGGGGTACCAAACCCCCGTCTCCGAGCACATCGCCACGCTGGAAATGGTCGGCAAGCAACGCACCGCGGAGGCACGGGGAGCAGCACCTCTCTACGCACCCTTCGTGCCGGAGAAGTTCGAGGACATCGACGAGAACACGCCGGACATGCTGCGCGAAGGATACGACTACTACCGGACCCCCCGAGGCGCGCATCCCAACTCGAAGGGCCGTTTCCTGCTGACCAGCATGGACCGGATGCTCGCCTTCTCGGTGTTCGACCAGATTCCGAACTTTCTGACCCAGCCGATGCTCCTCATCGCCGGCAGCAAGGCGGACACCAAGCTGTGGAGCGACATGGCCTACGAGCTCTCCAACGGACCGAAGGATTACCTCGTCGTGGACGGTGCGACGCACATCGCCATGTACGACACACCCGAGTACGTCGATCAAGCGGTCACCAAGATGGTGCAGTTCTTCGCCGTCCTCTGAACACCGCTGGTCAGCTGGAACAATGACGACTCCGGCATCGCAGCGGTACCCGTTCGGTATCGACCTTCCGCGGCGTCGGAGCGTGCTATGCGGCGGCGTAAGGGTGCTCGGCACCGTCTCGCTTGGTGTAGATGTCCCAGTAGTGCTGGGCGATGTTGTCGGCCTGGGTTTCCGGGCCGCCCGTGCCGATCCACGCGAAGATCGGCACGTGGGCGGCGTAGACGCCGGTGCCGGCGGTCGCCTGGTGCAGCTTCAGCACCCAGGCCCGCAGAGCGGCGCTGCCGATGGCGACGGTGGCGAACTCGGGCGGCGCCGCGAGGGGGTCGGCCGAGGATCCGCCGGTGGTGTAGAGCAGGGTGCCGGAGCCGCGTTCGATCATGTCGGGGAGCACCTGCTGCGCCGCTGCGATCCCACCGTAGAGGTAGTAGTCCACTTGCGGCTGGATGTTGTCCACTGTGGCTTCCAACGGGCCGGCCATGGTGATGCCGGGCACCGGGTTGTGTGGGGCGGGTGAGTATTCCAGCACGTCGATGGCGCCGAAGCGGCCCTTGACGGCGCCGAGCGCAGCGGTCAACGACGGCCGGTCCATGATGTCGGCGGCGAACCCGGCGGCGTCGATGCCGGACGTGCCGAGTTCCGCGGCGAGACGGTCGAGTTTGTCCTGGGTCCGCGCTACGAGCGCCACGGAGAAACCGTTGCGGCCGAACACTTTCGCGATGGACAGGCCCAGACCGGGCCCGGCACCGACGATGGCGATGGTAGGCATGCGAGAGTCCTTTTCAAGCGGTCCGGAAGAGGGTGGCGGGTCAGACGGTGATGATGAGCTTGCCGCGGGTGTGGCCGGCCTGGTTGTGGGTGTGCGCCTCGCCGACCTGGTCGAGGCGGTAGGTGGCCGCGACCTGCGGTACATAGCTGCCGGCCGTACCCAGGGCCGCGGCCTCGGCCAGCGCCGCTGCCGGCGCTTCCGGGGCGGCCGTGAGACGGACGCCGTGCTCTCCGGCGGTGTAGTCGGCGATGGAGACGACCTCGCCGGCGCTGGGCGCGATCTTGATCAGCTCCGGCAGCGAACCAGAACCCACCGCGTCGAAGACCAGATCCACCCCGCCGGGTGCCAGCGCGCCGACCCGGTCGGCCAGCCCCGGCCCGTACGTCGTCGGCATGGCGCCCAGCGAGCGCAGGAAATCGTGGTTGCCCTCGCTGGCGGTGCCGATCACGGTGGCCCCGCGGGCGACCGCGATCTGCACGGCGGTGCTGCCGACCCCACCGGCGGCGCCTTCGATCAGCAGGGTGCTGCCCGCACCGACGCCCAGCAGGTTCAGCACGCGGATCGCCGTCTCGGCGGCCGCTCCCGCAGCAGCGCCCTGCTCAGGCGTCCACCCGCCGGGCACCGGAGCCCACGCCGTGAGCACCGTGAAGTCGGCCGTGGTGCCGATGTCCGACAGGCCGAACACCCGATCGCCGACGGCGGTGCCACTGACCCCCGCGCCGACCTCGTCCACCACCCCGGCGGCGTCGTTACCCGGGATCACCGGGAACTCCCGCGGCATCATCTGCTGCAGATACCCGGCCCGGAACTTCCAGTCGATCGGGTTCACGCTGGCCGCCTCGACCCTGATCCGGACCTGCCCGGGACCGGCGTGGGGCTCGGGCACGTCCTCGACCGTCAACACCGACGGGTCGCCGTACTCGCGATAGGTCACTGCACGCATGGGTGGATCTCCTGATTCTGATGGATGGTGTTGGTGGTGTCAGGGCTGACTGGCGGGCACTGGTGAGCCGCTGTTCGCCCGGACGGCCGGGGCGATCTCGGTGGCGAGGCGGTGGATGGATTCTTCGACGAGGGTGCGGGGTAGGCCACCCCAGTCGAATTGGCTGAAGAACCGGTCGATGCCGAGCAGCCGGTGGGCGTCAAGGATCTTCTCGGTGATCTCGTCGCTGGAGCCGATCATGATGGCTTGGCCGGGTTGGGTGCCTGCCTCGAACGCGGCGGAGCTGACAACGAAGCCGCGGCCGCGGTTGGTGTCGGGGCTCAGGTAGTGGCGGTAGTAGGGGTAGACGTCGCGGGCCGAGCGGTGGTCGGCGCCGGCGTAGAAGTGGGTGGAGATGGCCACGCGCAGCTCCTCCGGGTGGCCGGCCATTTCCCCGGCGGCGCGGTAGATGTCCACGGTGCGGCGAGCCTGGTGCAGTGGTCCGCCGATGAGGCCGAGGACCATGGGCAGGCCGAGGCGGCCGGCGCGTTCGGCGCTGCTGGGGGTTCCGCCGACGCCGGCCCAGACGGGCAGGGGTTGCTGCACGGCGCGGGGTGCGATCTCGGCGTCGTGCAGCGCCGGGCGGTATCGGCCGGTCCAGGTGACGCGTTCGCCGGCGCGCAAGCGCAGCAGCAGATCGAGCTTCTCGGCGAACAGGGCGTTGTAGTCCTCGACTCGGTGGCCGAACAGGGCGAACGGTTCGAGGAAGGCGCTGCGCCCGGCGATGATCTCGGCCCGGCCGTCGCTGATCAGGTCGAGCTGGGCGAAGTCCTGGTAGACGCGGACCGGGTCGAGGGCGCTGAGCACGGTGACCCCGCTGGTCAGCCTGATCCTCTCGGTGCGGGCGGCGATCGCGGCGAGGACGACGGCCGGGGAGGAGACGGCGTAGTCGAGGTTGTGGTGCTCGCCGAGGGCGAAGACGTCGAGGCCGAGCTGGTCGGCGAGTACGGCGTGGTCGATGGTGTCGGCGATGCGCTGTGCCGCGCCGATCGGTTTGCCGGTGTCGAGGCTGGTCTTCAGGTCGCTGAGCGAGATGATGCCGACTTCCATGGGTGTCTCCGGCATGCCGGTCCAACCTCCAGGACAAGAAGTGGAAGACATCCTCCACTAGCTACGACCAGCGTAGCAGACAACTGGACGACATCCTCCACTTACTCGGCCACCGTATCACGGAAAATGGATAGGGCAATCCGGTTGCTAGACTGGCGGCATGGATTCCGGCGCGAAGCGCATCGAAGGCACCGCCTCTCAGCCGCTGCGCAGCGACGCCGAGCGCAACCGGGCCCGGATCATCGCCGCCGCGCGCACGGTGTTCCGCCGTGACGGCCTCGCCGCGTCCATGGCGTCGGTGGCTCGCGAGGCAGGGGTGGGGATCGCCACCATCTTCCGCCACTTCCCCGCCAAGGAGGATCTGGTCGCCGCCGTCTTCGTCGACCGCATGGACGCCTACGCCGATGTCGTCGCCGCCGCCCTCGACAACCCCGACCCCTGGCACGGTTTCGTCGGCTACCTGGAGGCCGCCTGCGCGATGCAGGCCGCCGACTACGGCTTCGCGGACGTCTTGACCATGAACTTTCCCACCGCCAAGGCCATGGAGGGTCGCCGAAAGGAGGCGTACGACGGCATGGTGCGGCTCATCGAGCACGCCAAAACGGCGGGGGGCCTGCGCGAGGACTTCGACCCCTCGGATCTGGTGTTGATCCACATGGCCAACGCCGGGGTCGTCAACGCCACCGGCGACGCCGCCCCCGATGCCTGGCGACGGGTCGCCGCGCTGCTGATCCAGTCCTGCGCGGCCCCGGCCCGCGGCTCCCTGCCCCCGTCCCCCGACCACGACGCCCTCTATCGGGCCACGCTCCGCACCAGCCCGGCAGGCACCACCACCTCGACACCGGTCAAGGCCTCATGACCCCGGGAATCACTACCACCGCACCCGGCACGGCACCTGGGCCAAACAGCGAGAGGCAACCGATGGGCGTTCAGCCCGGTCAGCCCTTGCGGTCGTGGCAGCGGGGATCAGTAGGTGGCGCGGCCGCCGCTGATGTCGTAGACGGCGCCGGTGGAGAAGCTGACCTTGTCGGAGGCGAGCCAGGCGATCAGCTCGGCGACCTCTTCGGGCCGACCGACGCGTTTCATCGGGATCAGGCTGGTGATGTGGGCGAGCGCTTCCGGTCCGGTGCTGGCGTTCATCGGGGTCTCGATCACCGCCGGGGCGATGGCGTTGGCGAGCACGCCGCTGGTGGCGAGTTCCTTGCCGAGGCTCTTGGTGAGGGCGATGACGGCGGCCTTGGAGGCCGAATAGGGCGACATGGTGGGGTTGCCGTCCTTGCCGGCCATGCTGGCGATGTTGACGATGCGGCCCCAGCCGCGCTCGCGCATGCCGGGCACGAAGGCCTGGCAGGTGTGCAGGGTGCCGTTGACGTTGACCGCGAAGGTGCGGTTCCAGCCGTCGAGCGGGATCTCCCACACCGGGGCGTTCGGGCCGATGATGCCGGCCGAGTTGATCAGAATGTCGATGGGGCCGACCCGCTCCGCGGCGGCTCGCACGGCGGCCGCGTCGGTGACGTCGACCTGCAGGTCGGCGCCGTCGGCGATGTCCAGGGTGATGACCTTGACGCCGTCGGCGGCCAGGCGGGTGGCGGTGGCCGCGCCGAGGCCACTCATGCCGCCGGTGACGACCGCGGTCCGGGATGCGCTCACAAGGTCTCCTTCGTCGGACGACACTTTCATTCTATTGGAACATCAGTCTAGTATTCGGAACGTGGTTCAAGCAGCAGAGGCGGCCGACGACAAGCTGGTCGGCGCCGACCGGGTGCTGGCCGTGCTCACCGAGCTGGCCCGATATCCCGACGGCATCGGCCTGGACGAGATGGCCCGCGCGATGTCCAGCGCCAAACCCACGATTCACCGCGCCCTGGCCTCGCTGCGCCGGGCCGGCCTCGCCGGCCAGGACGGGTACGGCCGCTACGTGCTCGGCGACGAGTTCCTGCGCCTGGCGTTCGCCCACCACGAGGCCCGCCCCGACCACGTCCGGGTGATGCCGATCCTGCGCTCCCTGTGTGACCGGTACGGCGAGACGGTCCACTACGCGACGCTCGACGGCCGCTCCGTCGTCTACCGGTCGAAGCTCGATCCGTCCGTCGGAGCGGTCCGCCTGACCTCGGTGGTCGGCGGCCGCAATCCGGCACACTGCACCGCCGTAGGCAAGATGCTGCTGGCCGACGCGCTGCGCGACGAGCAGGCCGTCCGGGCCTGGGTCGGCGACCGGCCCCTGGAAACACCGACCGAGCGTTCCCTCGGCACGGTCGAGGACCTGCACGCCGAGTTGGTCCGCGTCCGTGAACGCGGCTACAGCGTCGAGGACCAGGAGAACGAGCCAGGCGTCAACTGCCTGGCCGTTCCCGCCTACCTGACGTCACCGACCGTGCCCAGCGGCGCGATCAGCATCAGCGGCCTCGCCTACCGCACCCCGGTCCGGAAACTCGTCGACGACCTGCCCGCCATCCGCGCGATCATCACCGGCGAGGCAGAGTCCCCGTGACCACTCACTTCGCCGCCCACCCGACCACCGGCGCCGCCTACGTGCTCGGCGAAAGACCCGTCTGGGACGCCGCCCGGCAGCGGCTGCTCTGGGGCGCCCTTGTCGAGCCCGGTCCGAAGATCCACGTCGACCCCCGGCGGTGACCGCCGTGGCCCGGGCTTTCGCACCCACCGACCCGCGGGTTCTCGCGGCGCTGGAAAGCGCCGCGCCCGGAACGACGCGTTCCCGCGTCAGCGACCGGCTCGGCATGGCCCACGACGCCTCGCACTACCTGCTCACCCCGCAGGCCGTGCTGGTCCCCCGCGACGCCGCCCAGGTCGCGGCGCTGCTGCGCGCGGCGGCCGGGCTCGGTCTGGGTGTGACGTTCCGGTCCGGCGGAACCAGCCTCAGCGGCCAGGCCGGCACCGATCAGTTGCTCGCCGACGTCCGCCGGCATTTCCGCGGGATCGAGGTGCTCGACGACGGCGCCCGCGTCCGGGTTCAGCCCGGCGCGGTGCTGCGGCAGGTCAATGCCCGGCTGGCCGCCTACGGCCGCAGGCTCGGCCCCGATCCGGCCAGCGAGACGGCGTGCACTATCGGCGGGGTCGTCGCCAACAATTCCAGCGGCATGACCTGCGGCACCCACGCCAACACCTACCGCACCCTCGATTCGATGACGCTGGTGCTGCCCAGCGGCACTGTCGTCGACACGGCGGCCGCCGACGCGGACCAGCGGCTCCACGCGCTGGAGCCAAAACTGGCGGCGGGCCTGGAGAGGCTGCGCGACCGGGTGCGGGGCAACGCCGACTCAGTGCGGCGCGTCACCGCGCAGTTCGCGATGAAGAACACCATGGGGTACGGGGTGAACAGCTTCCTCGATCACACCTCGCCCGCGCAGATCCTCGCCCACCTGATCGTCGGCAGCGAAGGCACGCTCGGATTCGTCGCCGAGGCGGTGTTCCGCACCGTGCCCGCCACCCGGATCGCCACCACGGGCCTACTCCTCTTCGACTCCCTGCACCAGGCGGTGGCGATCATGCCGGAGCTCGCCGCCGCCGGTCCGGCCGCCGTGGAACTACTCGACGCCGAATCCCTTCGCGTCGCCCAGCTCGACGCCCGGGCCGACGCCGTCCTACGCGGGCTGACCCTCGACCGGCAGGCCGCGTTGCTCGTGGAATGGCAGGAGTCCGATGTGGAGGAACTCACCGCACGGGAGCGCGCCGCCAAGCAGATCTTCGGCACCTGGAACCTGGCCGCACCGGCCCGGCTCAGTCGCGACGCCCTCGGCCGCGACGCCCTGTGGCACATCCGCAAGGACCTCTACGCCACCGTCGCCGGGAACCGGCCCAGCGGCACCGTCGCACTGCTCGAAGACGTCGCCGTCCCGGTGCCGGCACTCGCCGACCTCTGCGACGACCTCACCGACCTGTTCGCCCGGCACCGCTACCAACGCAGCGTCATCTTCGGCCACGCCAAGGACGGCAACCTGCACTTCATGCTGAACGAGCAGTTCGGCGCCGGCGACCAGGTGCGGCGCTACGCCGACTTCACCGAGGACCTGGTCGACGCCGTCCTCGCCCACGGCGGCACCCTCAAGGCCGAACACGGCACCGGCCGGGTCATGGCACCCTACGTGCGCCGCCAGTACGGCGACGAACTGTTCGACGTGATGATCGAGGTCAAGCGGCTTTGCGACCCTGCCGGCGTCCTCAGTCCCGGGGTGCTCCTCACCGACGACCCGCAAGCGCATCTCCGGCATCTCAAGCCGGTCGTCACGGTCGAGCCCGAGGTGGACCGCTGCGTCGAATGCGGCTACTGCGAACCGGTCTGCCCCAGCCGCGACCTCACCACCACCCCACGCCAGCGCATCGTCCTGCGCCGCGAACTCGCCGCGGCCCAGGCGGACGGAAACCACGAACTGGCCCGGCAGTTGACCGACGAGTACCGGTACGACGCCGTGGACACCTGCGCCGTCGACGGCATGTGCGCCACCGCCTGCCCCGTCCTCATCAACACCGGCGACCTGACCAAACGGCTGCGCGCCGAACACAACGGCCGCCTCACCCAGCGGGCGTGGACGTCCACCGCGAAACACTGGGATGCCACCACCCGGACCATGAGCGTCGCGCTCGACGCGGCCGCGGTGGCGCCATCCGCGCTGGTCGAAGGCATCACCCGGACGGCCCGCAAGGTCGGCGACCCCGACATCGTCCCCGCCTGGAGCCGTGACCTGCCCCGCGGCGGCACCCGCCGCCGCGCAGCACCGGTCACCGACGCCGACGCCGTCTACCTGCCGTCCTGCCTCAACACCATGTTCGCACCCGCGCACGGCAGCCCCGGCGTCATGACCGCCGTTCCACGACTCGCCGCACGAGCCGGGATCCGGCTGCACATCCCCGAGGGAATCGGCGACCTCTGCTGCGGCACGCCATGGTCGTCGAAGGGCCTGCCCGACGGGTACGACATCATGCGCCGGCGCGTCAGTGGTGTGCTCACCGCCGCTACCGACGACGGCCGTCTCCCCGTGGTCACCGACGCTGCTTCGTGCACCGAAGGCTTCCACCGCCTGCTGGCAGACACCGCACCGTCCGTGCACGTCGTCGACGCCGTCACCTTCGTCGCCGACCACGTCCTGCCGAAGCTGCGGATCGGGCGGCGGCTAGCCTCCCTGGCGCTGCACCCCACCTGCTCCTCGACACGGCTCGGCCTCAACCCCGCGATCACCCGCATCGCCGAGGCCGTCGCGGAGCAGGTCGTCGTTCCTGACGGATGGCAGTGCTGCGCCTTCGCCGGCGACCGCGGGCTGCTGCACCCGGAGCTCACCGCTTCCGCCACTGAGGCCGAGGCTGTCGCGGTCACCCAAGGCGACTACACCGCCTACGCCTCCGTCAACCGCACCTGTGAGATCGGCATGACCCGAGCCACCGGCCGCGACTACCAGCACCTACTCGAACTCCTCGACACCGCCACCGCACCGAAGGACTGACCTGGCCCGGTGGGAGCGCGGCGTGATGGTGCATCGACCGGCCCGCAGCCGGCCGAAGCGGCGAGCAGCCTGAGCGGTGGGCGCGCTCAGGACCGTCACTGGATCTCTTTGTGAACGGCCTCGATGTTGTTGCCATCGGGATCGCTGACGAACGCGCAGTAGGCGCGATACTCACTCCAAAACCGCGGAGCGTGCTTGGTGGCGCCCCCGGCCGCCACTGCGGCAGCGTGGAAGGCGTCTACCGCCGCCCGGCTGCCGGCCGCGAACGCCAGGTGCATTCCCTTGGTCGTGGTAGCCGCCGGGTCCGCACGTTCCAAGGACACCGACGGCGTGTCCTGATCCGGATGCCAATACTCGGCGACCCCGTCAGCACGGTAGCCAGCAGCGATTCCGAGCGACTCCAGCGTGGCCGTGTAAAACCTCTCGCTCCTCTCGAAGTCCGAAGCGAACACGCCAAGGTGGTGGATGAACGGCATCGGCGATCCCATGACAGCCGAGCCTACGGGGGAATCGCGGGGCGGCGACCTGGGATGTACCGCGAGTACACCCATCGTTGGTGACTTCCTCGTGGCGGATGAAGCGGGTGTGCTTGTCGGCGAGAAGCTTTCCTGACCGACAGAGAAAGAACGAGATGCCCTCACTGAGGTCCATGCCAGCGCCGATGGCCGCCGGCGTCGAGGAGAACTCCGATCGGGTAGGTCGCCAGGCCCGGCTCACCTCCGGCCTGGTCGCCACGGTGATCTTCCTGACCGCGATCGCACCGCTGGCCACGGACATGTATGTGCCGGCGTTCCCGCGGGTGGCCGGTGATTTGTCCGCGACGGCGACGCAGGTGCAGCTGACCCTGACCACGTTCTTCGTCGGCATGGCCCTGGGCCAGCTGATCGGGGGCCCGGTCTCCGATCAGCGGGGCCGGCGCCGGCCGCTGATCGCCGCGCTCGTGCTGATGGCCGCCGCCTCGATCGTGTGCGCGCTGACCCCGAGCATCGGGGTCATGATGGTGGCCCGGTTCCTGCAGGGTTTCAGCGGCGGCTGGGCGATGGTGATCGGCCGTGCCGTGATCGTTGACCTGGCGACCGGCGCCAGACTGGTCCGGGTGCTGAACGTGGTCGCCGGCGTCGGCGGCGTCGCGCCGATCGCCGGGCCGTTGCTGGGCGCGGCCATCCTGCAGATGTCGGGCTGGCGGGTGTCGTTCTGGACCGTCGCGGCCCTGGGCTTGGCGATGGTGGTGGCGGTGCTGGTGACCGTGCCGGAGTCGCTGCCACCCGAGCGGCGGCACGGCGGCGGCCTGCGCGCCTTCGCGGCCGCCGGGCGGCACGTGTTGACCCGGCGCCGCTACGTCGGCTATCTGCTGGTCACCGGCTCGGCGATGGGTGCGCTGTTCGCCTACGTCGCCACCTCGGCGTTCGTGTTGCAGTCGATGAACGGCATGTCACCGATCGCCTACTCGATCGACTTCGCCGCCAACGCCGGCGGAATGACCGTCGCCGCCCTGGTCGCCGCCCGGCTGGCCGGCCGGGTCTCCACCCGCAAAGTCATCGCAGTCGGGCAGGTGGCAGCGCTGGCGGCGGGCGTGGCGATGCTCGCGGGGGCGCTGTGGTTCGGCACGCCGCTGCCGCTGGCGGTCGGCTGCTTCTTCGTGCTGATGACCGCGCAGGGTCTGATGATCGCCAACGGCGGCGCGCTGGCCTCCGCCGAGGTGCCCGAGCATCCCGGCACCGGCTCGGCGATCCTCGGGTTCGTCCAATGGGTCGCTGCCGGGACCATCGCCCCGATCGCCGGGCTCGGCGGCGAGCACACCGCGGTGCCGATGGCGCTACTCATGATCGCCGGTGCCGCCCTGTCGATGTTCGGCCTGCTGGTCCTGGCCCGGCGGGCGACCTGACCGCGCGCTCAGCTCCGAAACGAACGTCAGGTCGGCTACGGGCGCAGCAGAGTCTTGACGGCGCGGCGCTCGTCCATCGCCCGGTAGCCCTCGGCGGCCTGTTCCAGGGGCAGGTCCAGGTCGAAGACCTTGCCGGGGTTGATGGTGCCGTCGCCGATCAGCTCCATCAGGTCCGGCAGGAACCGGCGTACCGGCGCCGGCCCGCCGTGCAGGTGCACCAGCGACCAGAACATGTCCATGCCGGGCAGGCTGACGTCGTGGGTGACGCCGACGAAGCCGACGTGCCCGCCGGCCCGGGTGGAGTGCACGGCCTGCATCATCGACTCCTGGGTGCCGACTGCCTCGACCACCGAGTGCGCGCCCAGCCCACCGGTCAGCTCCTTGATCTTCGCGATGCCCTCGTCGCCGCGCTCGGTGACGATGTCGGTCGCGCCGAAGTCGAGCGCGAGCTTCTGCCGGGACTCGTGGCGGCTCATCGCGATGATCCGCTCGGCGCCGAGTTGCTTGGCGGCGAGCACGGCAAGCAGCCCGACAGCGCCGTCCCCGACGACCGCGACGGTCTTGCCGGGACCGGCCTCCGCGGCGGACGCGGCGAACCAGCCGGTGCCCAGCACGTCGGAGGCGGCCAGGTAGCTGGGGATCAGGTCCGCGGACGGCACCTCGGGCGTGCCCACCAGAGTGCCGTCGGCCAGCGGCACCCGCAGGTACTGCGCCTGCGAGCCGAACATGCCCATCGGCACCCGGTTCACACACGCCGACTGGTAGCCGGCCCGGCAGATCTCGCAGGTGTTGTCGGTGGCCCAGAACGAACCGACCACGAACTGACCCGGCTTGACACCGGAGACCTCGCTGCCGACCTCCTCGACGATGCCCACGTACTCGTGACCCATCGGCGCCGGGCCGTCCATCTCCTGGATTCCCCGGTACGGCCACAGATCCGACCCGCACACGCAGGTCGCCGACAGGCGCAGGATCGCGTCGGTGGGCGCCTCGATCCGCGGATCCGGACGGTCTTCCACCCGCACGTCGCCGGGGGCGTACAAAACAGCTCCACGCATGAGAGATCTCCTTCTGACTCGGAATGGCTCAACCTCAGCAAACTGGATCACCGGGCAGCTGGGGAGTTTCTGCTGAACACCCTCATTGCAGCATCTCCGCGGTGATGGGCAGCTCGCGGATGCGCCGGCCGGTGGCGTGGAAGACCGCGTTGGCGATCGCTGGTGCCACGCCGACGTGCACCACCTCGCCGAGGCCCTTGACGCCGAGCGGATCGGCCTCGCGGTCTTCCCCGCGCAGGTAGATGGCGCGCACCGAGGGGACGTCGGCGTTGACGGGTACCAGGTAGTCGGCCAGATTGGCGTTGACGATGCGGCCGTCCCGTACGTCAGTGACGGTGTGTTCCAGCAGGGCCGTACCGATGCCGCCGACCATGCCGCCGATGGCCTGGCTGTCGGCCAGGATCGGGTTGACGATGCGGCCGGCGTCGTAGACGCCGAGCAGCCGGCGCACCCGGACCAGGCCGAGCCGGGCGTCGACGGCGACCTCGGCGAAGGTCGCCGCGTAGGCATACATCGAAAACCGCCCGGGCCCCGACGGCGGGGCGTACGAACCGCGTGCCTCCAGGTGGCTGCGGCCCTGCCGGGACAGCAGCTGCCGATAGGTCTCGCCGCGAGCGGGCTGGTCGCGCAGCGACATCCGGCCGCGGCGCACCACCACCTTGGCGGCGTCGGCGCCGAACAGCGGTGACTGCCGGTCCTGCACGGCCAGAGTGATGGCCTGCTGGCGCAGCTTGTCGCAACCGTCCTGCACGGCCGAGCCGACACTGGCCATGGTCTGCGAGCCGCCGTGCGGTGGCGTGGGTGGCATCAGCGAGTCACCGAGGCGGAAGTCCACCCGCTCCATGTCCAGGCCGAGGGCGTCTGCGGCGATCTGTGTCATGGACGTGTAGGTGCCCGGTCCCATGTCGCTGCTGGCGGCCTCGACCAGGGCGTCGCCGTCGGCGTCGAGCCGGACCCGCGACTGCGCGGGGCTGCGTGCGGTGTCGTAGACGCCGGCGGCCATGCCGGTGCCGATCAGCCAGTCCCCGTCGCGGCGCGAACGCGGTGCCCGCGACCGGTCCCGCCAGCCGAACTCGCGGGCGCCCACGGTGAGGCATTCGCGCAAGCGGCGGGTGGAGAACGGCAGCCCGTTCGACTCGTCCTCCGCGGGTTCGTTGCGGTAGCGCAGTTCGACAGGGTCAACGCCGACCCGGTAGGCGAGCTCGTCCATAGCGGACTCGAGGACGTAGGACGCGGTGGCGAAGCCGGGGCCACGCATCCAAATCGGGGTGTGCACGTCCAGCGGCACCCTGAGGTACTGCTGGCTGACATGCGGCGTGCTGTAGAGCATCTGCCCGGGCGGCAGGATTCCCTCCAGGAAGTTCTCGTATCGTGACGTCTCGGCGCGGATGTCGTGGGTCATCGCGCTCAGCCGGCCGCGTCGGTCGGCGCCCAGCTGGATCCGGTAGTGGTAGGTGGGCCGGTAGCCGGTGCCGAAATACATCTGCCGGCGGGTCAGCACCAGCTTCACCGGCCGGCCGAGCTCGCGGGCGGCGAGCGCCGCGATGGTCACGTGCGGCCAGGCGCGCAGGCCGCTGCCGAAAGCGCCGCCGACGAACGGGGAGAGGACCCGCACCGAGGCGACAGGCAGTCCGAAGACCGCGGCGAGTTCGGCCTGGGTGCCGCCGACCCACTGGGTCTTGTCCCAGACGGTCAGCCGATCGCCGTCCCAGCTCGCGATGGTGGCGTGCGGCTCCATCGGATTGTGGTTGTTGCGCGAGGGCCGGTAGGTGACGTCCAGACGGACCGGCGCCGCCGGCAGCGCCTGCTCCGGGTTGCCACGCGCGTACGTGATGGGCTCGTTGGCCGGCGCCGTGTCGAGGTCGAACGACGGTGTCTCGGTGTCGTAGCTGACCTCGACGAGGCTGGCGGCGTGCTGCGCGCCCTGCAGGCTGTCGGCCACCACGACCGCGATCGGCTGGCCGAAGAAGCGGACCTGGTCGTCCTGCAGCACGTGCAGCCGCTCACCCTCCGGGTTGTTGGATCCGGTGTTCTTCCGGTACGGCAGCCTCGGTGCGTTCCGGTGGCTGAGCACCGCCCGCACGCCCGGCTGCGCGGTCGCGGCGGTGGTGTCGATGCCGGTGATGCGGCCGAGGCCGATGGTGCTGTCGACCATGACGGCGTGCAGGACGCCGTCGGCCGGATGGTCGGCGGCGTAGCGGGCGGCGCCGGTCACCTTGAGCCTGCCGTCGACCCGGGTCTTGTGCGCGCCGACGGCGGTACGGGGCTGAGTGGTCACTTGCCACCTCCGACGACGCGTAGCTGACGTTCCACGGTGCGTTTGAGCAGTTCGACCTTGAAGGCGTTGTGCCGCAAGGGCTTCGCGCCGTCGGCGGCGTGACTCGCCGCGGCGGTCCACAGTGCCGCCGAGGGGCGTTCCCCGACGAGCCGGCGTTCGACCTCCGCCAGCTTCCACGGCACGGTCCCCACTCCCCCGGCCGCCACCCTCGCCTCCCGGATCACGCCGCCGCGCACGTGCAGGGCCACTGCGGCGGAGGTCAGCGCGAACTCGTACGACTGGCGGTCGCGGACCTTCAGATAGCCCGACGCCAGCGGGCGGGCATGTGCCGGGATCTCGATGGCGGTGATGAGCTCACCGGGCCGCAGGTCCTGCTCGCGCTGCGGGGTGCTGCCCGGCTCCAGCAGGAAGTCACCGATCGGCACCCGCCGCTCGCCGGCCGGCCCGAGCAGGTGGACGGTCGCTTCCAGGGCGGTCAGGGCCACGGCCAGGTCCGACGGATGGGTCGCCACACAGGCATCGGAGGTGCCCAGGATCGCGTGGCTGCGGTTGAAGCCCTCCAGGGCCGCGCAGCCGGAGCCGGGTTCACGCTTGTTGCACGCCGCGGAGACGTCGCGGAAGTAGGTGCAGCGGGTGCGTTGCATGATGTTGCCGCCGAGGCTGGCCATGTTCCGCAGTTGCGGGGACGCGCTGAGCTCCAGCGCCTGCGACACCACGGGATAGCCGGTGCGGACAAGCTGATGCCGGGCGGCGTCGGTCATCCGTACCAGGGCACCGAGCCGCAGGCCGCCACCGGCCGTGGCCGCGATGCCGCGCATCGGCAGGGCCTCGATGTCGACCAGTTCGGCGGGCCGTTCGACGGTCTCACGCATCAGGTCGACCAGCGTGGTGCCGCCGGCGATGTACCGGCCGCCGCGACCACCGGCCGCCAGCGCCGCGGGAACGTCGGTGACTCTGGTGTAAGCGAAGGGAAACACGGCTCACCGCTCCCCGGCGGCCTGCTGGACCGCCTTGACGATCTTCACGTAGCAGCCGCACCGGCAGATGTTGCCGCTCATCCACTCCCGGATCTCCTCGGCGGACCCGGTGTGGCCCTCCCGGATGCAGCCGGTGCCGGACACGATCTGTCCCGGGGTGCAGAATCCGCACTGGAAAGCGTCATTGTCGATGAACGCCTGCTGCAACGCGGTCAGGTCGTCGCCGTCGGCCAGCCCTTCGACGGTGGTGACCTCGGCGCCCTCCAGCCGTACGGCGAGGGTGAGGCACCCGTTGACCCGGCGGCCGTCCACCAGCACCGTGCAGGCGCCGCACGCGCCCTGGTCGCAGCCCTTCTTCGTGCCGGTCAGCCGCAGGTTCTCCCGTAGCAGATCCAGCAGCGACGTCCGATTGTCCACTGTGACGCTGCGCTGCCTGCCGTTGATACGCAAGGTCACCTGTCGTGACGGGGCGCCGGCCGGTGCTGGCGCTGCCTGCGCCGGTTCGGCGGTGAGCAGGCCTCCGACCGCCGAGGCGCCGCCGGCCGCGGCCGTCGACGCGATGAGTGTTCGCCGCGATACCGGCATTTCCGGAAGGTGACTGGGCACTTCCACTCCTCACAGGGCAGCGGATCAGGGTTCGCTTCCCAGGCAAGCACCTTCCCGATCAATGAGGGATACCCTGTCAATACACCCTTCGTCTGAATATCCGTGACCTGTTGGGGTACGGGCAGACCCGTCCAACAGGCCGGATCGCCGTCCGTGGCGCCTTCGACGGCGCCGACCAGTTGCGTCGACCCCCTGCTCGGCGAATTCCTCGGTCGCGAACCGCACTCGGTGCGCGACCTGCTCACCCAGCCCGCCGCCGGGTAGGCCAGGAGCCCGGGTTGTGGCCTCAGGTCAATCGACGACTGCCACGGTGACCTGGCCGTTCTCGAGTTGCTCGAGTTGTTCAGCCGTAGCGTTGTACTTGCCGAGGTGGATGGTGTCGTCGGAATAGCCGATTCCGGCGGCGTTGTAATAGAAGCCGAGGTTGCCCCACGGAACGAAGTAGATGAGGTCGCCGTCCTCTGGGTCCGAGCCCGGCGAGCCAGCGGTGTTCAGCTTGCGGGGCAAATACGCGATCTTCTCGCGGCCGCTGAGCTCCTTGAACGGCAAACGCAACGGCAGCATGCTCAAGAAGTCCCGTACGGCGGGGTTGTCGGCGCCGATAGTGACGTCGAGGGAAGAGCTTCCCGCGGTGAAGCGCACGATAGTGCCCTGGACCTGGCGCGGAGCGCCGGCAACGGTTGACGGTGGGACGCTCGAAAGAGCAGACGAGTCAGGTGCGGAGGCCGACGGAATCGCCGTGCCGGGCTCGGGGCTGACCGACTCGGGAGCCGCAGTACATGCCGCAAGCGCGAGCAGCGCAGTCAGCGAACCGGCAAGCCGGACGGTATTGCGCACGGTGTTACCTCTCAAATTCATACGGTTGTCCAGGCGCCAACGGTACGACGCACGACGCCGTCCTGGGATGCACTGCGAATACACCCATCGTCGGGAGGGAGACAGCGTGAACATGAAATCGCCAGCCACGCACGGGGACCCGGCCCGCGAACGTGGACATCGCGAGCGTGGTCACGGGCCGATGAACCAGGGCACCGATCCCGAAGAGCTGCCGGCCGAGGTCCTGGCCGACGTGGCCAGCGTGGTCGGGGCAGAGGTCACTCTTCTCAGTCGCCTACCCGGAGGCGTCAATGCGGGTGCCATGCGCGTCCAGTTGGCCGGAAGGGCAAATGCAGTGCTCAAAGCAGAGCCCCTGGTACACCCCAACCACCTGGACGAGACGTTGCGAGCCCAGAGGGTGGTCGAGCACATGCGTAGGCGCGGCTATCCCACCCCGGCCTGGCTCGGAGTGGGGGCCACAGCCACTCATGTATGGCATCTGATGGACTTCGTTGACGCGGCTCCCGCGCCAGAGCTGACCCCGTCCCTCGTTGAGCAGCTGATGGAGATCATCGAACTCCAGGCCGGCCAAGCCTCCGAGCCCTACGACCACTGGTCGTACGCCTGGCGGGTCGCGACCGGTCAGGAATCGGCTGTCGCCAGGCTCTCGGGGTATTCCTCCGTGGTGTCGGCCTTGGTCGAGCGCCTGCGGCTCGTGTGTGCCGACGTCCCACCACCACGAGAGGCACCGGACATGGTCCATGCCGATCTCAACCCGAGCAATGTCCTGGTCCGTGACGGAGCGGTGATGGCGGTCGTGGATATCGGGAACGCAGGTAGCGGCACGCGGGCGACTGATCTCACCACCCTCCAGTGGTACACCTTCCAGGATCCGCTGGATGGTGTCCGAAGGCGGCTGTGGACGAGAATCCTCGCCCTGGTCGGCTGGGAGGGGGCGGCGGTGCTCGCAGCGACCCAGATCCTCCTGCAGCTCGAGTGGCCCATCCGTCTCGGGCGCCACGATGTCGTCGCAGGGGTGGTCGAGCGCGGCCATCGCGCCCTCGACGAGCTGAACGCGCTTCGCTGACTGTCGCCGGTGGAGAGGTGCGCGAAATGCCGACAGGCTGTGAGTCAGACCGCCTGCTGGTGGTATTCGTCGTCGGTGACGTGCTCGCCCCACTCGGTCTCCGATCCGTCCTGGCCGTTGGCGAGGCCGTCCCAGATGGCCAGGTGGGTCATGAAGTGGTCCGCGGCGGCGCCGTGCCAGTGCCACTGTCCGGGCGGGCACCAGACGGTGTCGCCGGGTCGGATGACGACGACCTCGCCATCGCGTGCCTGGGTACGGCCGACGCCCTCGGTGACGTGCAGGATCTGCCCGTTGGCGTGTCGGTGCCAGGCGGTGCGGGCGCCGGGTGCGAAGTGGACCGCGTTCACTTTGCCGCGGGAGGGTGCGGCACGAGTGGTCCCCGGCGGCCGACTGCCCACACTGCGAGGGCGACGCAGCTGAGGCCGGCGCCGGTGAGGGTGACGGCGGTCCAGCCGCCGGCGGACCACAGCAGGGAGGCGGCGGCGGAGCCGATGGCGCCGCCGATGAAGTTGCCGGTGACGAATGCTGTGTTGACTCTGCTGCGGGCCCGCGGGGAGACGGCGAACAGTCTCATCTGGTTAAGGATGTTCACGCCCTGGGCGGCGGTGTCCAGCAGCACGATGGCGATCAGAGTGACAATGACGGAGTGTCCGCCGAGCGCGGCCACCACGAACGACAGCACGACCGCGGCCCAGCCCCATCCGGTCGCGGGCAGCGACCAGCCCCGGTCGTGCAGGCGGCCGGCTTTCTGCGCGGCGACCGCGCTGGCGAGGCCGGCGAGGCCGAACAGGCCGATGACCGAGACCGGGTACGAGAACGGTGGGCCGCTGAGCAGGAAGGCCAACGCGGTCCAGAACATGGTGAAGACCGCGAACGCGGTGGCGCCGAGTGCCAGGGTCCAGCGTACGGTCCGTTCCTGCCGGACCACCTGCCACACCGAGAGGATGAGCCGCGAGTAGGGCAGGTCCGCCTTTGGGGCCAGGGTGGGGATCGCGCGCCTGAGCAGGACGGCGAGCACGACGGCGGCCCCGGCAGCGACCACGTAGATCACCCGCCAGCCGGCCGCGTCGGCGACGAGGCCGCTGATGGTCCGGGAGGCGAGGATGCCGATGAGCAGACCGGAGACGACGGTGCCGGTGACCCGGCCGCGTTCGGCGTCACCGGCGAGGTCACCGGCCAGTGGGGTGAGCAGCTGACCGGACACGGTGGTGACGCCGAGCAGGGTCATGGCGGCCAGGAGTACGCCGATCGACGGCGCGAGCGCGCAGGCGATCAGCGCGGCGGCCGCGCAGAGCATCATCGTGGGGATCAGCCGGCGCCGGTCGAGGAGGTCGCCGAGGGGTACGACCAGCAGCACGCCGATGGCGTAACCGATCTGGGTGGCGGTGACGAGCCAGCCCGCCGTCGTGGGGGTGGTGTGCAGGTCACGGCCGATGACGGCGAGCAGCGGCTGGGCCCAGTACAGGTTGGCTACCGCGGCACCGGCGGCGACGGCGAACAGCCACGTCAGCGCGCGGGTCATTCTGCTCTGCGCGGGTGACGTGACGGGCCCGATGGTGGGGGTGGTGGAGGATGTGTCGGGGGTTGTCATGTGGGTATCCCGTCAGTCGGTGCTGCTTGCTGCGCTTCGCCGACGGCACCGTTCGGCTCGGTGGCGGTTAGGGCATGGTCGGCCCGACGCGGACGACGCCGAGGTCGTCCGCGCAGGCCGGACCGGGCTGGTTCAGAACATCGTGTTGTCGTTGGCCGACGTCGCCGGCACCTAACACCCCGGTTGCCTGGCGTCGTATCCGGCCAATGGTGGGTCAGTGGGCGCCCTGGATGCGGAAGTTGAAGTCGGTGTGGCCGAGCAGGCCCATCAGGGGCATGGTGAGGCCCAGGGTCATCTCGGTGCCCCGGGCGGTCTGGATGCCGCCGAGGTCGAGGATGGCGTCCTGCGGCCAGCCGAAGGACAGCAGCAGCTCGGTGGCCTGCTTCTTGGCGTCGCCGTCCTCGCCGCAGACGAAGACGTCGTGAGCGCCGGCCACGCGGCTGGGCTCGACCATCACCAGACACGGCATCGTATTCAGGGTCTTGACGACCTTCACCTCGGGGAAAGCACGCTGGATCTGTTCGCCGAGGCTGTCGGTGCTGACCGGGTTCAGCGACGGCGGCATGCCCGCGGAGAAGTCGAGCGGGTTGGCGATGTCGATCAGGACCTTGCCCGCCAGGTTGTCGCTACCCGCCGCGGTGAGGGCGTCGAGAGACGTGGCGCCGGCGGTGGTGTTGACGAGCATCTCACCGAAGGCGGCCGCCTCAGCGAAGGTCCGCAGCGCCACCGCGGGGTTCTCGGCGTGCCAGGCGGCGTACGGCGGGGTGCCCATGAAGTCCGGCTCGGTGCGAGCCAGGGTGGCCTGCGGGTCGCGGGTGCCGATGACGACCTCGTGGCCGAGGAAGGCGAGCTTGGCGGCGATGGCACGGCCGACCATGCCGGTGCCGAGGACAGCGAAACGCATGAGGGTGGTTCCTTCCTGAAAGGCCTGGTAGCGGGGTGCTTCCGGCCTGGTAATGAATCTAAACCGAGTCGTTCGGTATTGCAACTAATTCCCGAACCGAACGGTGCAGTCGCCCTTTCGGTACTGTGCGACCATGCGCACGAGGAAAACCGGTAACCCGCCCGGACGATCCCGCTCGGTAGAGAAGCACGAGGCGATCTTGGCCGCCGCGCTGGAACTGCTCGCCACCCACGGCTATGTCCGGATGACCCTCGATCAGGTAGCGACTGCGGCCGAGGTCAGCAAGTCCACCATCCACCTGCGGTGGAAGACCAAGGCGGACCTGGTCACCGCCGCGCTCGCCGGGATGCGCATGGCCGACATGCCACCACCCTCGGGCGACGTCCGCACCGACCTGGTGGCCGTCCTGGCCGACTACGCCGCCAACTTCGAGCGCGTCAACGGCATGGCCCTGATCGGCACCTGCCTGGCCGAGGAAGCACACACCCCCGAACTGCTCGCCCTGCTGCGCGAGCGGACCATCGGACCCCGCCGGATCCTGGTACGGCAAGTGCTCGAACAGGCTCGGAACACCGGAGAGATCCGCGCCGACGCCGACCTGGAAGCCGCCGTGTCCGCACTGCTCGGCTCGTTCCTTGCCGACTACCTGGCCGGGCGCGGCGGCCGCCCGGAATGGGCAGAGCAGGTTGTGGACCTCACCCTGGCCGCTCTCCGCGCGCCCGGCGAGACTAGCGGCGGCCGGTGATGCGGGCGATCGGTCGCATTCAGTGGTCTCCCGGACCACTGGAGCTGGTATTGGAGGCCACCCCCGACGCGCCGGTCCGCATCGCCTACCTGGGCCTCACCCCGGCGGACCCCTTCCCCGGGCTCCAGCCGCTGGTCGAAGTGCTCGTGCTCGGCGAGGGTCACGCGCTGGCCAACAGCCGCTATACCAACACCGCGGTCGGCACTCGCCTGCGCTACGCCAGCCACACCACCCACACCGACGGCGGCTGGCACGTCCTGCGCGTACGCCAGCAGGATCCGCAGACCAGGCTGGAGGCAACCTCGGTCTTCCGGGCCCGCCCCGAGGTCCCGGCCGTACAGACCTGGACCGAGATCCACAACGCCGGCACCACGCCGGCCGTACTCCAGATGGTGTCCTCCTTCGCCGCGACCGCGCCGGGCGGTGACGACGCCGTGCTCATGCGCGCCCGCAACGACTGGTGCGCCGAAAGCCGTTGGCACGCTATCGCGCTGCGCGGCCAGGACGGGCTGGCCGACATCAACAGCGACTTCCATCGGCACGACGGCCGCGGTTCGCTGGTCACCGCTGTCCGCAGCACCTGGTCGTCCGGTGACTTCCTGCCGGTCGGTGTGCTGGCCGCCGGCGACACCGCCTGGGGCTGGCAGATCGAGCACAACGGCGCCTGGCGCTGGGAGATCGACGCCCGGCGGGACGGCCGGAACGCGTACGGGATCGTCGTGAGCGGCCCGACCGACGGCGACCACCAGTGGCTGAGCCGGCTGGAGCCGGGCGACACGTTCACCGCGGTCCCGGTCTCGGTCGCGGTCTCCACCACCGGCTACGCGGGTGCGCTGGCGGCCTTGACCCACCAGCGCCGGGCCCTGCGCCACCCGCGGCCGGCGGGCGACGCACTGCCGCTGATCTTCAACGACTACATGAACACGCTGATGGGCGACCCGACAACCGAACGCCTGCTGCCGTTGATCGACGCGGCCGCGCGAGCGGGCGCCGAATACTTCTGTGTGGACGCCGGCTGGTACGACGACGGCGGCCACTGGTGGGACAGCGTCGGCGAGTGGCTGCCCTCGACGAGGCGTTTCCCCGACGGCGGCCTGCGCCGGGTGCTGGACCACATCCGCGACCGGGGTATGCGGCCCGGGCTGTGGCTGGAACCCGAGGTGGTGGGCGTGCGCAGCCCCGTGGCCCAGCAGTTGCCGGCCGAGGCGTTCATGTCGCGCGGCGGCCAGCGGGTCGTCGAGCATTCCCGCTACCTGCTCGACCTACGCCATCCGGCGGCTCGTGAGCACCTCGACAGCGTGGTGGACCGGCTGGTCAACGACTACGGCGTGGCCTATTTCAAGCTGGACTACAACGTCACCCCGGGCGCGGGCACCGACCGGGCCGCGCTGCAGGCCGGCGACGGGCTGCTCGCGCACAACCGGGCCCATCTTGCCTGGCTCGACGGCGTGCTGGCCCGGCATCCGGACGTGGTGTTCGAGAACTGCGCGGCCGGGGCGATGCGCTGTGACTACGCGATGCTGAGCCGGCTGGACCTGCAGTCCACGTCAGACCAGCAGGACTTCCGGCTCTACCCGCCGATCGCCGCGGCGGCGCCGGCGGCGATGCTGCCCGAGCAGGCCGGCAACTGGGCATATCCCCAGCCCGGGATGGCGCCCGAGGAACTGGCCTGCACCATGGTGACGGGGCTGGCCGGGCGGCTCTACCTCTCCGGCCACCTGGATCGGATGAGCGACGACGAATTCCGGTTGGTCACGGCCGCGACCGACCTCCACAAGCGGATCCGCGCCGAGCTTGCCGTGGCGGAACCGTTCTGGCCGCTGGGATTGCCCGGGTGGACCGACGATGCGGTGGCCCTGGGGTTGCGTACGGAGACCTCGATAGTCCTCGCGATCTGGTGGCGCGGCGCGGAACCGGCCGAACTCAGCCTCTCGATCCCCGCCTCCCCTATCGCGAGCGTCCGCACCGAATATCCGGTCGAGCTTCACGACTGGCGTCCCCGCTGGGATCCGGACACCGCCTGTCTGACGGTGTCGCCCGGCGCCGGACCGACCGCGCGGCTGCTGCGCATCGAAGCACCCCGGTAGCCCGTCCCGCGTCGCCCTCACGCTCCGCCTGGCATGCTGTGGCGGTCGGTCACTGACACCAACGGGTGACTGATCACGCGGTGGTCCGTGATGGACGCGTAGCGTGGATGCGTCATGCCAGGCACGAATCCTCGCAAGATCGGGAACCTGCCCGGCGAGTTGTCCAGCTTCATCGGCCGCCGGCGGGTAGTGCAGGAGGTCAAGCAGCTGCTGACCGGTTCGCGGTTGGTGACGCTGACCGGAGTGGGTGGCACGGGCAAGACCCGGCTGGCGCTGCGGGTATCCGCGGAGCTGCGGCGGGCGTTCGCGGACGGGGTCTGGTTCGTCGATCTGACCCAGTTACCCGGGTCGGGGCCGCTCATCCACAACGTCCACGACCCGGACGTGCTGGCGTTCCTGGTGACGGCGACCCTGGGGCTGGGCGAGCGGGGCGATGGGCGGCCATTGCACGTGTTGGCCGAGCAGCTCACCGACCGGCGGATGCTGCTGATCCTGGACAACTGCGAGCATCTCATCCCGGCCAGTGCGATCCTGGCCGACGCGCTGCTGCGTGACTGCCCCGGGTTGCGGATCCTGGCCACGAGCCGGGAACCTCTCGGGATCTCCGGCGAAGCACTTCTGCCCGTACTGCCGTTGCTGGCACCGGACCCCGGCCGCCTGCCGGGCCTCGCCGATCTGAGCCGGTACGAGTCGGTGGAGTTGTTCGTGGCCCGCGCCGACGCTGCCCGGCCTGGCTTCGGTCTCACCGAGGCCAACCACCGTGCGGTGGCCGAGTTGTGCCACCGCCTCGACGGGCTGCCGCTGGCCATCGAGTTGGCCGCAGCGCGGATCCGGGCGCTTGCCCCGCAGGAGATTCTCGACCGCCTGGCCGGCAGATTCGCGATCTTGTCCCGCGGCAGCCGTGCCGCACCGGAGCGACAGCAGACACAGCGAGCCTGTGTTGACTGGTCATACGACCTGTGCACCAAGCCGGAACGGGTGCTGTGGGCGCGGTTGGCCGTGTTCGCCGGCGGGTTCGAGCTCGACGCGGTCGAAGGGGTCTGCGCCGACGAATGCCTACCCGAAGCCGATCTGTTGGATGTGGTGGCCGGGCTGATGGACAAGTCGATCCTGGTCCGCGACGACATTCCCATCGGTCGGGCCGGTATGGCACGGTACCGGATCTTGGAGACGCTGCGGGACTACGGCCGGGAAAAGCTCATCGAGGCCGGCGCGGATGTCGAACTGCGGCGTCGCCACCGTGACTGGTATCAGCGGCTCGTGGTGCAAGCCAACACAGAATGGCTCAGCGAACGGCAGGCCTACTGGACGGCCCGGCTCGGTCGCGAACATTCCAACCTGCGCGCGGCCGTCGAGTACTGCCTGGCCGAACCCGGTCAGGCCGAGGTGGCCCTGCGAATCATGGTGAACCTGCCGCTGTTGTACTGGTGGACCGGCGGGTTGTTCGGCGAGGGTCGTCGGTGGCTGGACCTGGCCCTGTCCCTGTCGACCGCGCCCACCGCGCTACGGGCGTTGGCGTTGCTGTTCGACAGCCGCATGGCGATCAGCCAAGGTCAGCCAGAGATCGGGACACGGCTGCTCGACGAGGGCGAAACCCTGGCCCGGCAGCTGGACGCGGCCGTCGAACTGGCCTTCGCCGGCTACGTCCGGGCGACCGCGGCCATCCTGCGGGGCGATCTGCCCGCCACGATCATCGCCCTGGATTCCATGCCCGACATCCTGTCGACCGTGCCGCAACCCTGGTCCGGCCTGGCGGCGGAGCTGCGACTTGCCCGGCTCAACATGCTGGGCACGGCGGCCACACTGGCCGGCGACCACGACCGGGCAGACGCATGTTTCGCCGAGGTCCTGGAAATCACCGAACAGCTGGGAGAACGCCGCTACCGGTTCTACGCACTGTGGCCGCAGGCCGTGGCGAGATGGCAACAAGGCCGGATCCGCGAGGCCGGCGAGTTGCTGGAAGCGTGCCTATAGCTCAAACAGGAGCCTGGGCAAACTGATCCGTACGGTGCCGCCCGATGCATCGAAGTCGCGGCCTGGATGGCTGCCGGCCAGCGTGAGTACGCACATGCCGCCACCCTCCTCGGCGCGGCCGATGCACTGTGGACAGACACCGGAACACCCATCACCGCCTACGGCCACCTGATCGGCCACCACGACACCTGCGAACGGAGAACCCGCACCGGCCTCGGCGACCCGGCGTTCACCGATGCCTTCGCCCAGGGCCAGGCCCTGTCGTACGACGACGCGATCGCCTACGCCCGCAAACAACGCCTCCGGCCGGAGACGCGACCACCCGTCACCGCGACGACGCCGCTGACCCGTCGCGAACAACAGGTCGCCGACCTGATCGGCCAGGGACTGAGCAATAGGGACATCGCCGCCAGCCTCGTGATCTCCTCTCGCACCGCCGAAAGCCACGTCGAGCACATCCTGACCAAACTCGGGTACGCAAGCCGAGCCCAAGTCGCCGCCTGGGTGGCAGCGCAACATTCCGCCACCGACCGGCGTTGCCCCTGATCTTGTTCGGCAAGGTGAGAGAGGCACGTAGGCTTCCTACCCGGCGTTCGCCGCCCTCGGTGGCCGGTGCCGTACATTCATCCCTACCGGAAAGGCAACACCCGGATGCGAGACACCCAGGATCAGGACAACGCCGCGTACGTCCGCCGCGTACACGACAAGGGACTGCAGTTCGACATGCAGACGATGTCGCGTCGGCGCCTGTTCGGCGCGTTGGGCGGAGTCGGCGCACTGGCCGCACTGGGCGCCTGCACCACGGAGTCCGTGCCTTCGACCACCGGCACCGCCACCGGCTCGTTGGCCGAGGTCGCGTCCGAGACCGCCGGCCCGTTCCCGGCGGACGGTTCGAACGGTCCCGACGTACGCACCCTCGACGGAATCGCCCGCCAGGACATCCGTACCTCCGTCGGCGACGCCAACGGCACAGCCGCCGGCGTCCCCCTGGAGTTCTCCCTGATCGTCAAGGACCTCACCGGCGCCGCCATCACCGGCGCGGCCATCTACGCATGGCACTGTGATCGCGACGGCAACTACTCGCTGTACTCCACGGGCATCACCGACCAGAACTATCTACGCGGCATCCAGGAAACCGACTCCACCGGCACAGCCACCTTCACCAGCATCTTCCCTGGGTGTTACGCCGGCCGCTGGCCACACATCCACTTCGAGATCTACTCCTCACTGGCCAACGCCACCACCGGCAACGGTCCGATCGTCAAGACCTCCCAGATCGCGCTCCCGGAGGACGCGTCCGACGCCGTGTACGCCTCCGACGGCTACAGCAAGAGCGTCTCGAACATGAGCCGAGTCAGCCTCGGCACCGACGGCGTCTTCGGCGAAGACTCAGCCGCCACCGAACTCGCAACCGTCAGCGGCGGCGTCACCGCCGGCTACAAGGCCACGCTGACGATCTCGATCGACCCATCCGGCGAATAGTCCGGCGGTGGCACAGCCCCGAGCTAAGGCGACTGCAAGAACGGTGCTTTGCCAGATGACATGGGGTGGCGATCAGGATCCGGTCGGGTGCCCTCCCTGCGGTGTGGCAGAGGTTCCCGCATGGTGCGGTGCAGCCGGTTGGCTGCGGGTATCGGTTTGGCTGAGCATGGCCGCGGTCGCTTCGTCCACGATGGCGCGCATGGCGCTTTCGGCGGCGGCGGCGTCGCCGGCCTGCACGGCGTCTGCCACGTCCGCGTGCAGTCGCATCGCCGCGGGTTCCGGCCTGGCCGGCATGAGGTGATGATGGGTGCGCCCGGTGAGGACGGCGGCGACGACACCGCTCAGCGCGGCGAGCATCTCGTTGCCGGAGGCCTCCAGCAAGGTGCGGTGGAAGACGATGTCCGCCGCGAGGTAGGCCTCCAGATCGCCTGATCGTCCGTGCACCGCCATTTCCATGACCGCACCGGCCAGTGCGCCGCACTGAGTGGGAGTGGCGAGCTTGGCGGCGAGGCCGGCGGCCACCGGCTCCAGGCCGCGGCGCAGCTCGCTGAACGAGCGGAGTTGGTCATCGCGGCCCGGGCCGTCCAGTCGCCAGGTGATGATCTGCGGGTCGAAGACGTTCCAGTGGGTGCGGGGTGCCACCGTGACCCCGACCCGGCGGCGGCTGACCACCATGCCCATCGACTCAAGGACGCGGATCGTTTCGCGGATCACCGACCGGGACACGCCGAACCGGGTCTCCAGCTGTTCGATGCGCAGCACGTGGCCAGCCGGGAGTTCCCCGGCCGTTATCAGAACGCCGAGCTGGTCGAGGACGCTGCCGTGCAGGCCGGTCCGACTGGTGTCCGCCATGGCCCAATCATCACACGATTCGATTCGCGAGCCACGCAGCGCCTTCAAAGATATGATTTTTAGCTCGCGAGACCTTGAAAGAACCGCTCTGTCATGCCAGAGTGTTGCAAACATCACCCCAATAGTTAGGTGTGATCAATGCAACGCGATGCCGGGGCGGCGCCCCTACTGGTGATCATGGGCGTGTCGGGATGCGGCAAAACCACCGTGGGAGCCGCGCTGAGCCAGCGGCTCGGGCTGCCGTTCGCCGATGCCGACGATTTTCACAGTCCCGCCAACATCGCCAAGATGTCGGCCGGCATCCCCCTGGATGACCGCGACCGGCTGCCCTGGTTGGCCGCCCTCGGCGGCTGGCTCGCCCAACGCCAGCCAACCGGCGGGCTACTGAGCTGCTCCGCGCTCAAGCGCACCTATCGCGATGCGCTTCGCGCCTCCTGCCCGACGCTGACCTTCATTCACCTCGACCCGCCGGCCGACGTGGTACGGCGACGGATGGCCGGCCGGCTCGGGCACTTCATGCCCGCCTCGCTGATCGACTCCCAGTTCCAGTCGCTCGAGCGGCTGCACAGCGACGAGCACGGCATCGTGCTCGACCTCGACCGACCTGCGGCGGACCTGATGACCGAGTGCCTGACCGCCCTACCGCAGTTTGCCGACCTGGCCCACCGTCAGGACCCGAACGGCGTCCCGCAGAGACCCACCACTCTGAAAGGATGACATGAACCTCCTCCCGCTCGCGGCGGCGCAGAGCGCCTCCAGCGCCTCCAGTGCCTGGCTGGTGCCGGCAGCTCTCGCCGGCATCGCGCTGATCGTCATATTGATCAGCTACTTCAAGGTCCACCCGTTCCTCAGCCTCACGATGGGCGCGCTGCTGGTCGGCATCATCGGCCGCCTGCCGATCGCCGCCACCATCACGTCCTTCGGCAAGGGATTCGGTGACACCGCCGCCGGCGTCGGCGCGCTTATTGCGCTCGGCGCGATGTTCGGCAAGCTGCTCGCGGACTCCGGCGGGGCCGACCAGATCGTCGACACCATCGTCGGCCGGTCCAGCCAACGATTCCTGCCCTGGGCGATGGGCCTGGTCGGCGCGCTCATCGGCCTGCCGATGTTCTTCGAGATCGGCCTGGTCCTGCTGATGCCGGTCATCTTCCTGGTCGCCCGCCGGTCGGGTCTCCCGCTGATCCGCGTCGGCATCCCAGCCCTGGCCGGCCTCTCGGTCATGCACGGCCTGGTACCACCGCACCCCGGGCCGCTGGTGGCGGTCGACGCGCTGAAGGCCGACCTCGGCGTCACCCTCGCCCTGGGCGTGCTCGTGGCGATCCCCACCCTGGCCATTGCGGGCCCGCTGTTCGGCCGCTACGCCAGCAAGTGGGTTCCCGTCCCGGCCCCACTGATGTTCGCGACCGCCGAAGACAAGCAACCTGTCCCCCACGGCGGCGGAACCTACGCGGCGCCCGCCACAGGCGGCACCGCGGACGACAACGCACCGACCGAGACGCCCCGGCCACGCCCCACCTTCGGGTTGACCCTAGCCACCGTGCTGCTGCCGGTTGCGCTGATGATGGGCAAGGCACTCGCCGACATCTTCCTCACCAAGGGCGACGGCACCCGCACCGTGCTGGACACCCTCGGCACCCCGCTGGTGGCGCTGCTCATCTCCGTGGTGGTCGCGATGTTCACGCTCGGCCGCGGCTCCGGCATGAACCGCCGCCGCATCGCCGAGTCCGTGGAAAAGTCGCTGCCGCCGATCGCCGGAATCCTGCTGATCGTTGCCGCGGGCGGCGGCTTCAAACAGACGCTCATCGACACCGGCATCGGCAAGCTGGTGGCCGACTGGGTCGCCGACAGCGGCTTGTCCGTGCTGCTGCTCGCCTGGCTCGTCGCCGTGCTCATCCGCCTCGCCACCGGATCGGCAACCGTTGCCACGGTGACCGCCTCCGGCATCCTCGCCCCGCTGGTCACCACGCTGAGCACCGGCGAGACATCGCTGCTCGTCCTGGCCATCGGCGCCGGCTCACTGTTCTTCTCCCACGTCAACGACGCCGGCTTCTGGCTCGTCAAGGAGTACTTCGGCCTCAGCGTCGGACAGACCATCAAGACCTGGTCCGTCATGGAGACGATCATCTCCGTCTCCGGGCTGGTCTTCGTACTGCTCATCAGCCTGCTCATCTGAGCACAACCGCATGACCGGGCGGCCTCACGGAAAGCTATGCCGTGAGGCCGTCGCCCGCGGTCGACCGGGCTGCCAGCCGTTCGGTCAGCAGGCCGGCCATGGCGCGCACGCCGTGGCCGATCGCCCGCTCGTCGGCGGCGAAGTCGGAGGTGTGCGGCGCGCCGTTCATTCCGGTCCCGGCGTCCGCGACGCCGAGGTAGAACATCGCGCCCGGCGCCTCGTTGAGGAACAGTGCGAAGTCCTCGCAGTTGAAGGGCCAGGACGCCCGGGCCCACAAGACGGACTCCGGCCCCAGCGCCGTGCTCAGGTACTGGCCGGCCGCGGTGCTGAGCTCCGCCGAGTTCACCATGGCGGGGAACGGATCGTTCGGGTACTCGACGTGTCCGCCGGCAGCCACCGCGAGCCGCTCGACCCGCGCGCGCAGCTCCGGGAACCGCTCCTGCGGCCAGACCCGCAGCAGAACGTTGGCGACGGGCTGCCCGTCAGGCGTCTGCTCGGTCCACTGGCCGACACACACGGACTCCTTTGTCGAGACGGCGATCTCCGGATCCAGCACCGCGCGAAAGCGTGCGTGATAGTCGGCGACGCTCTGCGGGTACTCGACGGTACCGAGTTCCGCCGCCTCGGACGCGATGGCGGCGACTGCCGCATCGTCGCCACCCGGCAGCACTATCCGGATATGGTCCAGCCCGGGCAGACCGTATCCCGGCGACACCGCGATGGTGCCGGCAGGGAACGGGGCACAGTGCAGCGCATAGCTTTCGCGCGGTGCGAGCCGTTGCACCAGCCCGGTCTTGAGCATCGCCCGCGCGCCCTGCAGCGGCTCCTCCGCCGGCTGGAAGACGAACGCCAGCCGGCCGCGTACCAGCGCAGAGTCCTGAGCCAGCGTCCGGGCGACGCCGACGCCGATCGCGGTGTGCAGGTCGTGCCCGCACAAGTGCGCGACGCCGGGGACACGCGAGGCGAAGCCCTCATCGAAAACCCTGCCCGATCGTGGGAAGGGGTACACGTTGTGTTCCGCGTCGACGGCGTCCATGTCCGCCCGGTACACCACCGTCGGACCGTCCGCGGAACCGTCGAGCACCGCGAGGACTCCGTGCCCGCCGACACCGGTGGTCACGTCGAGCCCGGCCGCGCGCAGCTGCTCCGCGACCAACCCGGCCGTCTCCCGCTCCTCGCCGGCCAGCTCGGGGTGACGGTGAATCTCCCGGCGGAGCTCGATCAGATCATCGTCAAGATTCGCCACCGGTAGATCGTGCACACAACCATCGATTCTCCGCACCACGATTTCGGCCCGCGGGACGGCCGACGGGTGTACTGACAGGGCATCCCACCTCGGCGCGTCGCGTCGTACCGTCGGACTCGTGAACAATCGAGCCGAAGTGCGCGAGTTCCTCGTCACCCGCCGGGCCAAGATCACCCCCGAGCAGGCGGGCATCCCCACCGCCGGACACCGCCGTGTTCCCGGCCTGCGGCGCAGCGAGGTCGCGACTTTGGCCGGGATGAGCGTCGAGTACTACGCCAAGCTTGAACGCGGCTCGCTGGCCGGGGTCTCCGCCGGGGTGCTGAACGCGATCGCCCGTGCCTTGAAGCTCGACGACGCCGAGCGCGCTCACCTGGTCCGGCTCGCCCAAGAGGCGAACGGCAGCACCGCCGTGCTGAGGCCGACGCGACGACCACGGCCATGGACCGTCCGCCCGGGCCTGCAATGGTCGCTCGACGCGATCACCAGCCCGGCGATCCTGGTCAACAGCCGGCAAGACCTCGTGGCCGCCAACCTGCTCGGCCGGGCCATGTACAGCGACGTCTACGCCGATCCGAGCCTGCCTCCCAACTTCGCCCGATTCACCTTCCTCGACAGCGCGGCGCACCGGTTCTACCCCGACTGGGACCTCGCCGCCGACATGACCGTCGCGAACCTGCGCACCGCCGCGGGCAAGGACGCCCACGACAAGGGCTTGCAGGATCTGGTCGGCGAGTTGTCCACCCGGAGCGTCGACTTCCGCCGTCGCTGGGGCGCGCACGATGTCCGTATCCATGGCACCGGCACGAAATCGTTCCACCATCACAGCGTCGGTGACCTGCACCTCGCGTACGAGAGCATGGACCTACGGGCGGAGCAGGACCTCACCCTGACGATCTACGCCGCCGAACCGAATTCATCCACAGCGCAGGCGCTCACACTACTCGCCTCCTGGGCCGCCACGACGGACCACGCCGCTCTGCCGGCACCGAACCGCTAGCGGTGAGCGCGCGCCTCCGTCGAGCCCGACGGCCGCCGCAATGGGTGTACTCCCAGTACATCCCAGGTCGGCGGCGGACGTCGTACCGTCGAAGACATGGACAACCGAGCCGAGGTTCGAGAGTTCCTCACCTCACGCCGCGCCAAGATCACGCCGAACGACGCCGGCCTCCCGGTCGGCGCCGGGCAGCGCCGGGTGCCCGGGCTGCGACGCAGCGAGGTCGCCGCTCTGGCCGGGATGAGCGTCGAGTACTACGCCAAGCTCGAACGCGGCTCGCTGGCCGGTGCCTCCGCCGGAGTGCTCGACGCGATCGCCCGCACGTTGCAGCTCGACGACGCCGAACGGGCCCACCTGTTACATCTGGCCCACGAAGCCGACGGCAGCAACATGCTCATGCGCCCACGTCGCCGGCCCAAGCCGTCGACCGTCCGGCCCAGCCTGCAGTGGTCGCTCGACACCATCAGCACCGGCCCGGCGATCGTCGGCAACAACCGCTGGGACCTGCTCGCCGCCAACCACCTCGGCCGCGCCATGTACAGCGACGTCTACGCCGACCCCACCAGGCCGCCGAACTTCGCCCGGTTCACCTTCCTCGACAGTGCGGCCCGCCGCTTCTACCCCGACTGGGACCTCGCCGCCGACATGTGTGTCGCGAGCCTGCGTACCGCGGCCGGCAAGGACCCCCACGACAAAGGCCTGTACGACCTCGTCGGCGAGCTGTCCACCCGCAGCGACGAGTTCCGCCGCCGGTGGGGCGCCCACAACGTGCGCACCCACGGCGCCGGCGTCAAGACCTTCCACCACCACGTCGTCGGCGACCTCACACTCGCGTACGAGAGCATGGACCTGCGCGCCGAGCCCGACCTCACCATGACCCTGTACGCCGCCGAACCCGGCTCCCCCACCGAGGACGCCCTGCGCCTGCTCGCGTCATGGGCTGCCTCGCACCAGGGCAGGACCGGCGACCGGCTGTCCACCCTCGCAAGGCCTACCGAAGGATCATCATGACCACCATCGCCATCGTCGGCGCCGGCCGCGGCCTGGGTGCCGCCGTCGCCCGCAAGTTCGGCGCCGAAGGCTTCGACATCGCCCTCATCTCCCGCAACCAGGAACACGTCGACCAGCTCGCCGCCGAGCTGAGCTCCAGCGGTCTCACCGCACGCGGGTACGCGGCCGACGTCCGCGACACGAAATCCCTGGCCGGCGCCCTCGACCGGGCGGCGCAGGACCTGGGTCCGGTCGAGGTGCTCGAATACAGCCCGCTGCCTCAGAAGGAATTCCTGCGCCCCGTCCTGGAGACCACAGTGGACGACCTGGCCGGCGCGGTCGAATTCTCCATCTACGGCCCGGTCACGGCGGTCCAGCAAGTGCTGCCGGGGATGCGCGCCCTGGGCCACGGCTCGATCCTGTTCGTCAACGGCGGCTCCGGCGCCCGCCCGAACCCGAAGGTCGCGGGCACCTCGATCGCGTTCGCCGGCGAGGCCGCCTACGCCAGGATGCTGCACGACACCCTCACGCCGGAGGGAATCCGGGTCAGGCAGCTCATCATTCCCGGCGCGATCACGCCGGGTCACCCGACCCACGATCCGGCCGTGCTCGCGAACCGGCTCTGGCACCTGCACACGCACCCCGGCGAGTTTCGCGCCTTCGCCGAGGAGATGCCCGACGCCTGACAGAAGGACGATGTCCAACGAGTGTGCCGCCCCACCCGCCGCGTCCGGGCTGATTCCACCGGCGGGTGTGCGATCCCGGCCGGCGCAAGGCCGTCGGGGCACACCCCGCCGCCGCGCACACCACCTGCTGATCTCGGAGCCGCCGGAGGTCGTCGCCGCCCGGGTCAGGCAATTCTTGGCCGATCGGGGTATCGAAGCGGCGCCCGCCGGTGTGGAGCCGGCATGACGGCGCCCGACCGGACTGCACTCGGTGAGGCCGCGGTCGCCGCGGATGAGGCGCAGACGGGGATCAGCGTCGGTGACACTGTGATCGCCTGGGAGGTCGACAAGCCGGTCACGTACGGCGGTCCCGACGAGCACGGTTCGTCGATGGTGTGGGTCATCGGTATCGGAACCGGCGCCATGACCCGTGCACCTGTGCGCCGGAAAGGGTGGCTCCCGCAGGCACGCCGCCCGCAACGCCTGACCCGTACCGCAACCACTGGTCGGTGAGGTGACGGGTGGCTTCGAAGGCTGCCGCGTTGTGACGCAGGGGCTGGGCCTGGGTCGGCGCCGATCCAGGCCCAGCCTTGGTGCTGGACTATCCGAGCGTGGAGGATCTGATCGGTGCGGGCACCGGCACCGGCACCGAGGTCGGCGACCCGGTCGGGTTGGGTGGTTCAGTCGTGCCGGGTGGCTCGGTTGTGCCGGTCGACACCGGCGGATTGGTAGAGGTCGGGGTGGTGCCGACCGGCGTCAGGACCGCCAGGTCACCGATCGTCGAGCAGGCCCCCAGACTAAGCGGCTCCGCGCCGTCGTATCTGATCAAGATCGCATCGGTGGACACCTGGTCGATCGTCCAATCCGGATTGACGCCGGGACCCCCGTATGCCATCCCTCGCGGCAGTTCCGCCACGATCGAGTCATGCGGCTGGAGTATCACCGGCATACCTGGTGCGCCGCAGGCCCCACCGCAACTGGGTCCGTGCACCAAGGTGAGCACGTCCGGGCCGGCGGAGGTGACCGCCGTGGTGAGCGTCGGTTGCAGCGGGCATCCGCAGCCGCCGTCGAGCAGGCTGATCTGGACCCCGTTGAGCTTGAGGTCTTTGAAGTCCTTCGGGGCCGCCGCGGGGTTCTTCTCCACCTCGGTCTTGGTCGGGTCGGGCTTGAACGCCTTGTTCTCGTCGAGCGTGCCGATCTCCTTGGTGATGGTGAGTTTCCTGGTGCTCACGTCGTACTGGTAGGTGTACCGGATGTACTGGCCCTGCTTCGCCGGGTCGGGACCCATGTTGTACCAGACGAAGGTGCCGTATCCCTTGGTTTGCGCGTCATAGCTGACCTGGATCTCGTTCACCCCGCCGGTCAGCACGCAGGCGCCGATCCACACCCCGTCCGCCTCCTCCGTCTTCGGCGGCAGGAAGAGCAGGGCCAGGTCGGGGCCGCCGTGCGTGGCGGTCTTCTTCAGGCACCACAGCATCACCGCGCTTTTCTGGTTGTCCTCGTGGACGAGGCTGAAGTGGCCGTGCTTCTTCTCCTGCTCAGCCCGATAGGCGAGCGCCTTCTCAATCGCCTGGGCGACCTTCTCCTTGCCCGCGAGATCATCGAGCGTGAGCTCTTCGACCTTCTTGCCGAGCAACTGGGCCAGTTGACCAAGGGCGTACGCCACCCCGGCATCGTTGAACCCGGTCTCACCGTCCTTCGGCTGGTTGACGAGGATGATGCGGTCGTCGGACTTGTCGGCCTTGAATTTCGCGTCGATCAGCTCGGCCATCCGCCACGAGACCGCGTTGCAGATCCCAGGCAGATTCAACTTGGTGAACTTGACCGGCGCCGCGTGGGCGACCGGTCCAGTCACGACGGTGAGGCCGGCCAGCATGACGACGGCGGCAAGCAACACCACGATTGCACGCCGCCGGGGTGGTGGAAGATCATGAGGCATTGCGGTCTCCTTCCGGTTGACATCCGCTATGCCTGCCATTCGGAGCCCATTCCGGTGTGGATCGGCCGGCGACCTGTCGGGAATGTGACCTCTGACAATGCAAAGAGTCCGGCCATTGGGTGCGGCGGTCGGCCAGCATCGCTCCCAGGCTCCTACCAGTGGGTCAGACCGCCGCGACCGGGACGGGGATTGCGGCGTCGAAGAGACAGCCGAGGGCGTGGTGCCCGCTGGCGGGTGGCCGGGCCGGTGCGCGCGGTGTCTACCTGCGGGTCGGACCGGCCAGGGGTGGTGGCGGCTGTTGTCGGCGAGGACGTCGGTGCTGAGAGGGCCGGGCGACGCGAGGTCCGCTGGGCGGGGAGGTCCGACGTCGGGCGAGGCAGGTGCGCAGAGGTGATCGTCCATCCCCTCGAGGATCAGAGCGGGTGCGTTCCTCTGCGAAGGAGGTTCGGGATCTTGGTCAGGCCGCTGATGGCAGGGCGACAACTAGGCACTACCAGTGCTTTCCGCGGCACTGTCCAACATCGTCCAACACGGTCCAACATCGACCGAACCCGATCGATGACCTGCCTACCATCCGTCTCATCAGCCGACCTCACATGGAGGAACCGCAAACGTGAAACGCAGACTCGTACGGATGGCGACGGCGGCGACGCTGTCGCTGTCCATCGTCCTGACCGGAACAGCCCAGCCTGCGCAGGCCATCGACCCGGTCACCACCGCCCAGGTGATCGTCGCCGCGGTGAAGGCCTACGAGGCGTGGAAGAGCGGTCAGAGCACCGATAAGGTCCTGGGCGCCATCAACGAGGCGAAGGTCGCCATCATGGCCCACGCCGACGCCCTCGCCGCGGCCGACGCGAAGGCGTGCACCCGCCACGCGGTCATCGAGGCGGAAGACGCCGCCACCTTCTCGCCAGACGTACTCGCGACCTGGGCGCAGCAGGTGACGGGTTGCGTCACGCTGATCGACAGCCTGCTCAACGCAGTCACCGACAAGGGGACGATCAACGAACTCGGGTTCGCGCTCGGCACGGTCGGCCCCATCGCACTCGCGACCCGGAAACAGGCCGGCCTGAGCACCGCCGGGGTGCAGGCGATCCTGATCGGCTCGCACACCACCGTCAAGACAAGAGCCGCTCCGGCCTGCTACAACAGCACCCACGTCTATTTCCATCGCGTCGCCGGCGATGGTGTGTGGACGGCGCAGTATCACTGGGGCTGCACCGGCGCCGACGGCACGGCCGTGGCGAACGACGTGTACAAGAATCTCGACTTCTGGCCTTCAACCGACGAGGAGGCATTCCGCTGGGCCGCCGAACACGCACCGGCGATCGACATGCCGGCGATTGAGGCCAAGGTCGGTAACAACACGAGCTGGAAGCTGGCGAAGCAGGTCCTGCCGGTACTGCAGGCCGCCTGAGACCCTGCGAGGCCCCGCCCGTCCGCCGCTGGAAGGGCGGGGCCTCGCCGTCACCCCGGCCGGTGCAGATGTCGTGCTCGGTGCCGTGGCAAGCCGTCACCGTCTTGTCCGAGGCCGGGCCGAACGGACCCGATGAAGCCCGTCGAAGTTCACCCGTCACTCAACGAGAAACTCACCCCCGGCAAATCCCCCGTCGTGGGGACGACTTCCTCGCCGGGTGCCCTGAGTGCTGCGGCGGGCGCCACGGTGGTGCTTCGCTTCGATGACCAGACCGGTGCCGCGACGCTGCGCGACACACCCGAGGCACGACAGTTGGCCGCAATGCTCCCCATCACGGTGGACCTGACTGAGCTCACAGTCCGGCACGCGGTCTAGGAACAGCCGCCTCTGCGAAATCGCGACCCGGCTGACGAACAGGCGATCACTTCTGCCGGCCGCGGCTTCTCGAGAAGGCGCGGCCGACCAGGCGGGCCAGCACGACCGGGCGGCGCGCCTGATGTTGCGCGTCAACGAAGGGCCAGACCTCGCGGAGCCCGCTCACTGCAACGCCTCCACGGTGATGGGCAGCTCGCGGATGCGGCGGCCGGTGGCGTTGGAGACGGCGTTGGCGATGGCCGGGGCCACGCCGCAGAGGGTGACCTCGCCGAGGCCTTTCACGCCGAGGGCGACAACGTGCGGGTCCTCGCCCCGCAAGTACGTCGCGCGCAGTGCGGGCACGTCGGCGTTGACGGGCACAAGGTAGTCGGCCAGGTTGGCGTTGACGATGCGCCCGTCACGCCCGTCGGTGACGGTGTGCTCCAACAGGGCCGCGCCGATGCCGCCGACCATGCCGCCGATCGCCTGGCTTTCGGCCAGCCGAGGATTGACGATGCGCCCCGCGTCGTACACGCCGACCATCCGCCGGATGCGGATCAGGCCGAGCCGCGCGTCGACGGCGACCTCGGCGAAGGTGGCCGCGTAGGCCGACGACGAGTAGCGAGGCGCGCCGCGTTCGGGCGCGAACTGGCCTCGGGCCTCGAGGAACTCGCGGTTGTTGCGGGCGAGGAGCTGCTGGTATGTCTCAGCGCGGTTCGGTTGGGTGCGCAGTGACAGCCGTCCGTCGCGGACGACGACCTGTTCGGGGTCCTCGCCGTGCAGCGGGGAGCCGGGGTCGTTGACGGCCAGGTCGATGGCCTGCCGGCGCAGGGTGTCGCTGCCGATCAGCACGGCGGAGCCGACGCTGGCCATGGTCTGTGAGCCGCCGTGCGGTGGCGTCTGCGGGAACAGCGAGTCGCCGAGCTGGAACTGGACCGTCTGCATGGTCAGGCCGAGCGCGTCGGCGGCGACCTGGGTCATCGACGTGTACGTGCCGGGGCCCATGTCGCTGGAGGCGGCCTGCACCAGCGCGGTGCCGTCGGCGTTGAGCCGCACGTTGGCCTGCGCCGGCCCGGCGCCGCTGTGGTAGACACCGGCGGCCATGCCCAGTCCGATCAGCCAGTCACCTTCCCGGCGGGTGCCGGGCCGGGCGGCGCGGCGCTGCCAGCCGATCTGGGCAGCCCCGGTGGTCATGCACTCGCGTAGTCGGCGGGTGGAGAACGGTAGCCCCATGCCCTCGTCCTGCGCGGGCTCGTTGCGTAGACGCAACGCGATCGGGTCGATGCGGAGCCGGTCCGCGAGCTCGTCCAGCGACATCTCGATGGCGCACGCGGCGGTGGCCGGACCGGGGCCGCGCATCCAGATCGGAGTGTTCACATCCAGCGCGACCGAGCGGTAGTCGATGGCGACGTCGGGCATGCTGTAGAGCGACATCCCGGGTAGGGCGACGCCTTCGCTGAACTGCTCGTAGGACGAGGTCTCGGCCCGGATGGTGTGTTCCATCGCGCGCAGCTTGCCGAGCCGGTCGCTGCCGAGCCGGATCCGGTACTCGTACGCCGGGCGGTAGCCGGTGTTGAAGTACAGCTGCCGGCGGGTGACGACCAGCTTGACTGGCCGGCGGGTCATGCGGGCGGCGAGCGCGGCGATGATGACGTGCGGCCAGGGACGCAGGGCGCTGCCGAACGCGCCACCGACGTACGGGGAGATGACCCGGACCGAGGCGAGGGGGATGTCGAAGACCGCGGCGAGTTCGGCCTGGGTGCCGTTGACCCACTGGGTCTTGTCCCAGACGGTGACCCGGTCGCCGTCCCACTGGGCGATGGTGGCGTGCGGTTCCATCGGGTTGTGGTGGTTGCGAGCGAAGACGTAGTCCATCGTCAACCGTACGGGCGAGGCGGCGATGCCCTCGCCGGCGTTGCCGCGCGCGTAGGGCATCATCGGTGCGCCGGCGGTGCCGTTGTCGAGCCCGATGGTGGGCGCCTGTGCGTCGTAGCGGACGCTGACGAGGCTCGCGGCGTGCTGGGCGTCCTGCAGGGTGGTGGCGACCACGACGGCGACCGGCTGGCCGAAGAAGCGGACCTGGTCGTCCTGGAAGGCGCGCAGGCGCTCGCCCGGCGGGTGGTTGGAGGCGTTGTTGGCCTTGTAGGCGAGCCGGGAAGCGTTCAGGTGGCTGATCACGGTGAGCACGTTGGGTTGGGCGAGGGCGGCGGTGGTGTCGATGCCGGTGATGCGGCCTTTGCCGACGGTGGCGTCGACCATGACGGCGTGGACGAAGCCGTCGACTTGGTGATCTGCCGTGTACCGGGCTTGGCCGGTGACTTTGAGGCGGCCTTCGACCCGGGCGTGGCCGGTGCCGACGGCGATGCGGGGCTGGGTCATCGTGTTCCTCCGATCACGCGAAGCTGGCGTTCCACGGTGCGCTGCAGCAGCTGCACCTTGAAGCGGTTGTGGCGCAACGGTTGCGCGCCCTCGGCGGCGCGGGCGGCGGCCCGGGTCCACAGCTCGGCCGATGGCCGCCGGCCGATGAGGGCCTGCTCAACCGCGCGCAGCTTCCACGGGATCGTGCCCACGCCACCGGCGGCGACCTTCGCGTCGCGGATGACGCCACCCTGGATGCGCAGGGCGACGGCGGCGGAGGTCAGCGCGAACTCATACGACTGCCGGTCACGAACCTTCAGGTAGCCCGAGACCAGCGGGCGCGGGTGGGCCGGGATCTCCACGGCGGTGATGAGCTCACCGGGCCGCAGGTCGTGTTCCCGGTTCGGGGTCGTGCCGGGCTGCAGCAGGAAGGTGCCGAACGGGACCTGGCGGTCACCGCCGGGACCGGCCAGACGCACGATCGCCTCCAGCGCCATCAAGGCCACAGCCAGATCCGACGGGTGGGTGGCCACGCACGCTTCGGAGGTGCCGAGGATGGCGTGCGTGCGGTTGTAGCCCTCGCGGGCTGCGCAGCCCGTACCGGGCTCGCGTTTGTTGCAGGCCGCGCTGACATCACGGAAGTACGTGCAGCGGGTGCGCTGCATGATGTTGCCGCCGATGCTGGCCATGTTGCGCAGCTGCGGCGACGCGCTCAGCTCGAGGGCCTGCGCGACGACCGGGTACGTCGTGCGGACCAGCTGGTTCCGCGCCACTTCGGACATCCGCGCCAGGGCACCGATACGCAGACCGCCGCCCGCGACGGCGGTGATGTCACGCAGCGGCAGCGCGTCGATGTCCACCACGCTGCCGGGTCGTTCCACGGTCTCGCGCATGAGGTCGACCAGGGTGGTGCCGCCGGCGAGGTACCGCCCGCCGCGCCCACCGAGGCTCAGCGCCGTCTGAACGGTGGAGGCTCTGGTATAGGCGAAGGGATACATCACTGCCTCCCCGCGGCCTGCTGGACCGCCGTGACGATCTTCGTGTAGGCGCCGCACCGGCAGATGTTGCCGCTCATCCACTCGCGGATCTCCGCCGGCGAGCCGATGTGGCCCTCGGCGATGCAGGCGCTGCCGGACATGATCTGCCCGGCAGTACAGAACCCGCACTGGAACGCGTCATGGTCGATGAACGCCTGCTGCAGCGGGTGCAGATCGTCGCCGTCGGCCAAGCCCTCGATCGTGGTGACCTCGGCGCCGTCCACCTTGCGTGCCAGGGTCAGGCAGCCGTTGACGCGCCGGTCACCGACCAGCACCGTGCACGCCCCACAGGCACCGTGGTCGCAGCCCTTCTTCGTGCCGGTCAGGCCCAGCTGCTCACGCAGCAGATCCAGCAACGACGTGCGGTTGTCCACTGTGGCCGTGTGCTGTTCCCCGTTGACCCGCAACGACACTCTGCCCGTGGTCGCCGACAAGGCGGCGGCCGCGCTCTCCGCGTCGTCAGCATCAACGACCAGCGCGATGCCTCCGGCCGTCGCGACGGCGCCGACGACGGCGGTGCCGGCCACGAAAGTTCGCCGCGACACCGATCCTTCCGGTGTCTGTTCGGATTCTGCCGGTATCTGTTCGGACACTTTCCCATCCCTCTGAGGTAAAGACCATCAGCCGAATTCAGGACTGGGGAAGCAGAACAGCCGAGACCGAAAATAATGCGAAAACGGCGACCACATTCCACGAGATACGCCGAATTCCAAGAAGTCAACCCTTCAGTGGTGCCCTATCGGTACACCCCACAACGAAACTGGCGCACACGGTGTTGGGTCAGAAGCACAGCCGCCAAACGGCTCCGGCGACAGCCGGCTGACCGTCCGGCCCGGTGCCGCCGTTCCCGCTGGACATACTGCCGACCGAAACGTATACGTTTCCCCGGTGGTCGGTCGCGACGCCGGTCGGCGCGGGCACGGCCAGCTCGGTGCGGCTGCCGTCGGGACGCACCTTGACGAGCGCGCCCGCGAAGAGCTCCGCGACGTAGAGGCTGCCGTCGCGGCCGAAAGCCAAGCCGGTGGCGTTGGAGAACCCGCCCTGCCAAGACACGATGTGCCCGTCGCGGGCCACCCGATAGACGCGTGAAGAGCCCGGCGTCGCGCTGAAGCCGAGCAGTTCCGACACGTAGTAGTCGCCGCCGGGGCCGAGGGTCACCGCTGTTGGCACGGACTGGCCGCCGTCGTGGCTGGGGAAGACGGTCAGCACGCGGGCGCGGCCGCCGCGTACCTCATAGAGGGCATTGGCGCCGGCGTCGGCGACGATCTGCCGGTCCGGCAGGGCCAGGATCGAGTACGGGTTGGGGTTGACGTCCTCGCCGTCCGGGTTCTGGTTCAGCTCGACCGCGGCGAGGTCGAGCACGCCCTTGGCCGGGGCGCCGACGCGCAGCCGCAGCAGTTGCCCGTTCTGGGCTGCCGCGGCCGGCCCCGGCAGGAGGTCGGGACGGACGTACGTGGCCACGGCGTAGATGCGATTGCGGGCGTCGACGCTGATGCCCGAAACGCCGCCGGCGCCGCTGCCGTCCGGCTCGCTGCCGGACAGCAGGCCGGTCACGATGCGGCGCGGGGCAGCGTCGTGGGTGCGCCACGGCCGGTCGACCCGGCTCACCGAGCTGGTCATGCCGTAGCAGGTGGTGCCCATGCCGAGCTCGGCGCACGGCGCGTGGTCGGGGTCTTCCGCGCCGCGTCCCGCCTCGGCGACGTAGAGCGCGCCGTCCGGTCCGAGACTGAGCTGCCGCGGGTTGTTCAGCCCGTCGACGACGACGGTCATCTTCGCTGTGGTGGGGCCGGCGGCCTGGCCGGGTAGCGGCGCGAGCAGCGACAGGATCAGCGCCACAGCCGCGGTGGACACGACACGAATACGCAAGGGTGTCTCCTGAGGGGTCTGGTCGCAGCAGGACAGATGGTCACTTCGATGCGGGGCCGGCCAGGGTGGCAGAAAACTTCTGCCGCCACAGTCCTCGCCGGCTGTGCGTCACTTCGGGGGTGAACCACACGGGCAGTTCGTGCAGTCCGCGGAACGGCACCACGGCGGGCAGCCAGCTGAGCTTGCCGGCCGGAACGGCGAGGCACAGGTTCGGCAACCGGTGCAGCAGCATGCCGATGCCGATCTGCGCCTCCATCCGGGCCAGCGGCGCACCCAGGCAGTAGTGGATGCCATGGCCGAGGGCGAGATGCGGGTTGTCCTTGCGGGTCAGGTCGACGCTGTCGGGGCTGGCGAAACGCTCGCCGTCACGGTTTGCCGCGTTGAGGGCGATGGTGACGATGCCCCCCTTGGGAATCGTGATTCCGGCGTACTCGACGTCCTCGGTGGCGAAGCGGAAGGTCGCGTTCTCCACGGAGCCGTCGAAGCGCAGCAACTCCTCGACGGCGGTGGGGACCAGTAGTGGGTCGGCGGTGACTTTCTCGTACGCGTCAGGGTGGGTCAGTAACGCCAGTAGCGCGTTGCCGAGGAAGTTGGCGGTCGTCTCGTGGCCGGCGAACAGCAGCAGGAACGTGGTGGAGACGAGTTCCACCTCGGTCAGCCGCGCGTCGTCGTCGCGGGCGGCGATCAGCGCGCTGAGCAGATCGTCCTCGGGGTGGGCGCGCTTGGCGCTGATCAGGCCGGTGAGGTACGTATGCAGGGCCCGTTCCGCGTGCTCGGCGTTGCCGCTGTCGTCGAAGCCGGCGGTGCCCATGCTGCGTGCCCAGGTGGTGAATTGCTCCCGGTCGTCGAGGGGGACGCCGAGCAGGTCGCAAATGACCGTGACGGGAAGCGGGAAGGCGAAGTCACTCATCAGCTCCGCCTCGCCGGCGGGGGCGATGCGGTCGAGCAGTTCCTCGGTGATCGTCTCGACCCGGGGCCGCAGCGCCTCGATGCGCCGTGGTGTGAACGCCCGCGACACCAGGCGGCGCAGCCGGGTGTGGTCGGGCGGGTCGAGGTTCAGCATGTTCTCGTCGAGGGCGGCGGAGGCCTCGCCGAAGATCTCCAGGTAGGCGGGGCCGGCGAGCCGCATGTCCTTGCTCAGTCGCGGGTCGGCGAGCGCCGCGCGGGCGTCGTCGTACCGCGTGATCATGAAGGTCTCGAACCCCATCGGGGTCCGTACCCGGCTGACCGGGCCATGGGCCCGTAGCCACGCGTATGTCGGATAGGGATCGGCGGCGAACTGTTCGCTGAACAACTCCGCCGGGGTCCCGTTGACCGCAGCCTCGCTCATCGGTCGGTGGAGAACTCGACGGGAAGGGCGAACAGGCCGCGGTGCAGCAGGCCGGGCCGCCATCGCAGATCCTCGCGGGCGGCAGCGAGCCGCAGGTCCGGCAGCCTCCCGACGGCCGTGCTCACCGCGGTGCGCGTCATCATTCGGCCGAGCCGGTTGCCGGGGCAGGAATGCACGCCCATACCGAATCCGATATGCGGGTTGTGCTCGCGGGTGAGGTCGAACTCGTCGGGGCGCTCGAACACGGCCGGGTCGCGATGGGCGGCCGCGAAGGCGCACACGACGATGGAGCCGCGCGGAATCGTCGTACCCTCGATCTCCACGTCGGTCGTCGTGAACCGGAAGGTCGCCGTCTGCATCGACCCGTCGTAGCGGATCGTCTCCTCGACCGCGTTGTCCACCAGTTCCGGGCGTTCGCGCAGCAGCTTGAGCTGCTCGGGGTGTTCGAGCAGGGCGAGCAGGGCGTTGCCGACGAGGAACGAGGTCGAGGCGAAGCCGGCCAGCAACATCGTGACCGCCAGTCCGATGAGCTCGTCGTCGTTGATCTCACCGGCCGCGTGCGCCGCGACGAACGCGCTGAACAGGTCGTCGGCCGGGTTGCGCCGCTTGTAGTCGAGGACATCGAGGATGAAGTCGTTCATGACGATCTTGATGCTGTCGTAGTCTTCCGCCTTGAAGTCGTAGCGCGGCGTCACCAGCACCGTCGACTTCTCGAGGAACTCGTCGAACTCCTTGCTCGGGGGTATGCCGAGCATCCAGTTCCCGAGCACGGTGACCGGCAGCGGAATGGCGTACTCCGCCATCAGGTCGGCGCCGCCTCGCCCGGCGAAGCCGTCGAGCAGGTCGGCGGCGTGCTGCGCCGCCCGGTCGGCCAGGCGGTCCACCCGGGCCGGGTTGAGCTCGCGGGTGATGACCTTGCGCATCCGGGTGTGGATCGGCGGGTCCACCATCACCAGGTTGGTGTGGAAGCCGCGCAGCTTGCGGTGCATGGCGTTGGGCGCGAGCAGCCCCTGGCCGACGTGCTGGCGTTGCTTGCTGATCAGGGGGTTGGTGAAGGCGTCCTTGACGTCCTGGTACCGCGACAACACCCAGATCTCGACCGGTTCGCCCGGGTAGGTGGTGTGGAACACCGGGCACTTCTCGCGCAGATGAGCGTACGTCGCATAGGGGTCGGCGATGAACTCGTCGGTGAAGAACTCGGGGTACGAATGGTCGGTGGTCTCGGGGTTCATCAGGACTCCCTCCACGACGGCTCGGGCCGGGCCACGATCGCGTTCAGGGTGGTCGGCGACGGCAGCGTCCGTACGAGGCGGAAGCCGGTCTCGGACAGCAGCTGCCCGAACTCGGCCTCGGTGCGCTCCCGGCCGCCGCTGATCACCAGCATGTTCACGTCGACGAGCTTGCCGATGTGTGGTTCGTTGCCCGCGGGCACCACCTGTTCGAGGATGAGCATCGTGGCGTGCGCGGGGATCGACCGCCGCACCGAGGTCAGGATCTGGCGACTCCGCTCGTCGTTGAAGTCGTGCAGCACCAGCGACATGGTGTAGACGTCGCCGTTGTCGGGGACCGGGTCGGTGAAGAAGCTGCCGGCGACGAGTTCGCACCGGTCCCGCACGCCCGCCTCGGTGAGCACGGGGATCGCCTTCTCGACGACGTGCGGCAGGTCAAAGAGCACGCCGGTCAGGTGGTCGTGGGTGCTCAGCAGGTGGGCCAGCAGGGTGCCGGTGCCTCCGCCGACGTCGACGACCCGCTTGACCGCGCCGAAGTCGTAGCCGGAGACCGCGGCCCGGTGAACGTTGCGGACCAGGTCCGCCATCGCGTTGTTGAACCGGGTACCCGCCTCGGGATGGGCCTCGAGGTACGTGAACAGTGGCGCGCCGAGCGCCAGCTCGAGGGAGGGTTCACCGGTGCGCAGGCTGTCGGCCAGGTGTCCCCAGATGCGGTAGTGCTCGGCGGACGAGAGGATCGCCAGGTTCCGCATCGTATTGGGCGTGTCGCTGCGCAGGCAGTCGCCGAGCTCCGTCAGCTCGTAGCGGTCGTCGTCGGTGCGGTTGAGCAGCCCGAGGCTGCCAAGAAAGCGCAGCAGCCGGAACAGCGCGTCCGGGTCGCTGCCGGTCGCCTCGGCCAGCGCGGGCAGTTGGTCCGCGCCGGCGCCGATGAGGTCGGGAATGTTCAGCCGGGCGGTGACGCCCAGAGCCTGCGTCACCCAATATCCGCAGATCATCTCCATCACCCGCGCCTGCGGTGGCATCGGCGGTCGTGCCGCTTGCGAGGTCGCCATCTCGGTCCTCCTCATCGTTGCCGTCTGCGTGTCGATCGGTGCTTGCCTCCGGTGTTGTATCCGCGCGCTGTCACTGGAGTGTCATTGGCGGATTCGTTGTGGGGCAGGGAGATCCAGCCGGTGATACGGCGATGACGAAACGATGACGAGGGGTCCGCTACAACTTGGCGCCGACCACCAAACCCCGACACCGGAGGCACCCATGCCGCAGTTCGCAGCATTGCATTGGACGGTCAAGCCCGGTCACGAACAGCAGGTCGTGGAGCTGTTTCAGCGCAGCGGCCGGGCCGCGTCGTTCGACATCGTCGACGACGCCGGCAACGAGGTGGGCCGGCTCATCGCGACCGCGGTCTTCATGAAGGACAACGTCGTGGTCCGGGTCATCGAGTTCGAGGGCGAGTTGGCCGACCTGATGCGCCACATGCCCAAGCAGCCGGCGGTGCAGGATCTGGAGCACGACCTGGCACCGCATCTGGAGATTCCCCGAGAACTCGCCGACGAGGGCGGCTTCCGCAGCTTCTTCCGGGTCGCCGCGATGCGGCCGGTCATCGTGCGCCACCGGGACGACCCGCAGGGCTCGGGCGTGCCGACCGCCGCGGGTGCGAAGGGGACCGACTGACATGGCGAAGCCTCGCATCGCGGTTCTCGGTCTGGGAACCATGGGCGCCGCCATCGCGCGTCGGCTGCTCGAGTCCGGATACCCGCTGACCGTTTACAACCGGTCGGCCGCCAAGGCGCTACCGCTCGCGGACCTGGGTGCGATCATGGCGCCGACGCCGGCGGCCGCCGTCGCGGAGGCCGGCGTCGCGGTGCTGTCGCTCGCCGACGGGCCGGCCGTCGAGCAGGTACTCTTCGGCGACGGCGGGGTGGTCGCGGCGGAGCGGGACGGTCTGTCCGTGGTGGACACCTCAACGGTCGCGCCGGCGCAGGCCCGCGACTTCGGCGCCCGGCTCGCGCGCCACGGGCTGCGCCGGGTCGAGGCGTGCGTGGTCGGCAATGCGGAGCTCGCCCGGCAGGGACAGCTCCGTGTCATGGCCGCGGGCGCGGGGCCGGACGTGGCCGCGGTCCGGCCGGTGCTCGACGCGGTCGGCGCCGAGGTTCGGGTCGTCGGCCCGACCGGGAACGCGGCCGCGATGAAGCTCGTCTTCAACGCGCTGCTCGGCGGCCAACTCGCGGCGCTGGCTGACGCGCTCGACTACGGCGTTGCCGCGGGACTGGACCGTAAGACGCTGCTCGGCGCGATCGCGGCCAGCGGTTTCGCGTCCAAGGCCATGGCGTACCGCTGCGGCCTGGCACTTCGCGGCGACCTCGATCCCGCGGCGTTCCGGACCGAGCTCATGCGCAAGGACCTCGGACTGGTGTTGTCGGAGGCGGCCGAGCTGAAGACCGGTGTGCCGGTCATCGTTTCGGCCGAAGGACGTTTCGCCGAGGTGTGCCACACCGGGCTCGGCGGACTCGACGCGGCAGTACTGCTGACCGACCCCGATCAGGCTGGGCGACCGGGTGCCCCGGCGCACGGCGCGGGCGCGGCGCGATGATCGTCGACTGTCACGGCCACATCACCCATCCCCACGTGCTGCGGCGCTTTCCGGCGCCGCCCAGCCTCGGCGACGTCGACGGCATCATCGAGGACAAGCTGGCCGCCGGCATCGACCTGACCATCCTGGCCAGCCCGGGTGGCTCCGGCCCGCTCGTTCCGGTCCCCGGGTTCGACCACGACAACCAGCCGCGCGACGCCCTGCGCGCCTTCCACGACTGGCTGGCCGGGGTCGTCTCCGCCCGCCGCGAGCATCTTCGCGCCTATGTCTACTGCCACCCGTTCGCGGACGACGCGGCGCTCGCCGACGCGGCCGCGACGGCGAAGCTCGACGGATTCGTGGGCTTCCTGACGCTGAGCAGCGCGCAGGGCGAGTACCTCGACTCCCCGCGGGCCGCGGGGTTCCTCGCGATGGCGGCCGACGCCGGCCGGCCGGTGCTGGTGCACCCCGGGCCGAAGCCCGTCGCCGCGACGGGGATCACCGACTACGGCCTGGTGGAGATGGTGGGGCGGTACTGCGACGTGATGATCGGGATGGCGGCGGTGGTGCTGTCCGGCGTGCTCGAACGCCATCCCGGCCTGTGCCTGATCGCCGCGTCGGGCGGCGGTGCGCTGGCGCAGCTCGCCGACCGCATCGACTGGGCGCAGCGCCCGCCGCACTGGGCGCCGCGGGCACAATGGCCGGCGTTGCTGGCGCCGGGCGCCGGCGGCGCGCCACCGGCCGCACCGGGCGGACCCGGTGGTGGCGGACCCCGGCACCGGCCGCGCACCACGGCACCGGCCAGCGAGCTGCTGCGCCGGCTGTACGTCGACACGACCGCCGACAGCTACCACAGCCACCAGGCCAACCACGCCGTGTTCGGCGCCGGGCACATGCTCTTCGGCACCGACTCGCCGCCCCTGCCGGTGTTGTACGGGAAGAAGCTGTGCGCCATTCGCGATCTGCCGATCCGGGCCGCCGACACCGAGGCGATCCTGGGCGGCAACGCGGTGCGGCTGTTCGGACTGGCGGACGTCGCCGCGGAGGTGAACTGAATGGTCCAGACCCTGATCGTCGCCCGGATGAACCCCGCGAACGCGGATGCCGTCGCGGCCGTCTTCGCCGAGTCGGACGCCTCCGGGCTGCCACAGCTGATCGGGGTGCGCCGGCGCACCCTGTTCGCGTTCCACGACCTGTACCTGCACCTGATGGAGTCCGAGGACCAGGTGCCCGGCCGGCTGCGGGAGGTGGGCAACGACCAGCGGTGGCGAGATGTCAACGAGGGGCTGCGCGGGCACATCGCGCCCTATGACCCGCAGACCTGGCGCTCACCGTCGGACGCGATGGCCCAGGAGTTCTACACCTGGCGGGCCGCATGATGATCAAACCGACGGTGACAGTCGACGCGCCGGTCATCAACGGGCACCGGCCGCCGGCGACCGCCGCGCCGGCGCATCCGACGTTCCGGCAACGCTCGGCCGAGCTCGCCGCCGCCCGGCGCGCCGCCCATGACGGCCCGGACCCGCAGGCCACCGCACGGCAGCACGACCGGGGCAAGCTCACCGCCCGCGAGCGGTTGGACCTGCTTCTGGACGAGGACTCGTTCTGCGAGCTCGAGACGTTGCGGCGGCACCGCGCGATCGGCTTCGGCATGGAGCGGCGACGGCCGCCCGGCGACGGCGTCGTCGCCGGCTCGGGAACGATCGACGGGCGCCGGGTCTTCGTCTACGCCCACGACTTCCGGGTGTTCGGCGGGGCGCTGGGCGAGGCACACGCGCAGAAGATCCATAAGGTGATGGACCTGGCGCTGTCCTGCGGCGCACCGCTGATCGGGCTCAACGACGGAGCCGGGGCCCGGATCCAGGAGGGCGCGCTGGCGCTCGCCGGGTACGGGGGCATCTTCCGACGCAACGTTCTCGCCTCCGGCGTCATCCCGCAGATCTCGGTCATGCTCGGCCCGTGCGCCGGTGGCGCCTCGTACTCGCCCGCGCTGACCGACTTCGTGTTCATGGTGGCCCGCACCGCCAACATGTTCCTGACCGGCCCCGACGTCATCCAGGCGGTCACCGGCGAGTCGGTGACCGCCGAGGAGCTGGGCGGTGCTGCGGTCCACGCCAGAAAGTCCGGCCTGGCCACCGTGGTCTGCGACAACGAGCGCGACTGTCTCGAGGACGTGCGGTTCCTGCTGTCGCTGCTGCCCTCCAACAACTGCGAGCCGCCCCCGTACTGGCCGCCCCGCGACGACCCGCGGCGGCGCTGCGACCGGCTGCCCACCATCGTCCCCGCGGAACCCAACCGCGCCTACGACATGCGCGACGTGATCCGGGAGGTCGTCGACGACGGCGAGTTCTTCGAGCTGCAGGAGCAGTGGGCCGGCAATGTGATCTGCGCGCTGGCCCGCCTTGACGGGCACGTCGTGGGGGTCGTGGCCAACCAGCCGAAGGTCCTGGCCGGTGCGCTCGACGCCCAGGCCGCCGAGAAGGCGGCTCGCTTCGTGCAGTTCTGCGACGCCTTCGGCATTCCCCTGGTCACGCTGGTCGACGTGCCCGGCTTCCTGCCGGGCGTCGATCAGGAGCACAACGGCGTCATCCGACGCGGCGCGAAGCTGCTGTACGCCTACTGCGAGGCCGCCGTGCCCCGGGTCCAGGTCATCCTGCGCAAGGCGTACGGCGGGGCGTACATCGTGATGGACTCCCGCTCCCTGGGCGCCGACCTGTCGTTCGCATGGCCGGGTAACGAGATCGCCGTCATGGGCGCCGAGGCCGCGGCCAACGTGATCTTCCGCCGCCGGCTCGCCGAGGCGCCGGACGCCGCCGCACTGCGACCGGCGCTCGTTGCCGAGTACAGCGCCCGCCTCGTGCATCCGTTCTACGCCGCCGAGCACGGCCTCGTCGACGACGTGATCGATCCCGCCGAGACCCGCGCGGCGCTCATCCGCGGCCTGGCGATGCTCCGCGAGAAGCGGCAAGTGCCACCGCAGCGCAAGCACGGCAATCCACCTCTGTGAGGAGACGAAGTGTCCGCCCGCATCGCCAAGAAGATCTCGCCGGCCGACGTCACGCCCAACCTTCGCCGCGGCGGCGAGTTGCGTACCCTGCTGAGCCCGGCCACGGTCGGCTCGACCGCCGGATTCCTCGGCGTGGCCACCCTCGGCATGGGTGAGTACATCGCCGAGCACTACCACCCGTACTCCGAAGAGTTTCTCTACCTCGCGTCCGGCACCGTGGAGGCACGCTGCGACGGCGTCGCCATCGCGCTGCACACCGGCGACGGCCTCTACGTGCCCATCGGCGTACGGCATCGGATCACCAACAACGGCCGGGTCCCCGCCCTCGTCGTGTTCGCGCTGACCCCGCTCGCACCGCGCCCGGACCTCGGCCACGTGGAGACAGAGACGGTGCCGGCGCCGGCCACCACCGCCGTGGACCAGCCATGATTCCCCGGCGCGCGGTCATCACCGGGCTGGGCGTCGTGGCCCCCGGCGGCGTCGGTGTGAAGGCGTTCTGGGAGCTGCTGTCCAGCGGTCGGACCGCGACCCGGACCATCAGCCTGTTCGACGCCACCGGGTTCCGCTCGCAGGTAGCGGCCGAGGTCGACTTCGACCCGCTGCTGGAGGGCCTCACCGATCGGCAGGCCGGCGAGCTGGACCGGGTGGCGCAGTTCGCCCTCTGCGCGTCGGCGCAGGCGATCGCGGACGCGAAACTGCCGGTCGGCGCGGCACCGCATCGCACGGCCGTGAGCGTCGGCAGCGCCGTCGGCTGCACGATGGTGCTCGAGCAGGAGTACGTGCGGCTTTCCGAGCACGGCACGAACTGGCTGGTCGACCACTCCCGGGCGGCACCCCATCTGTTCCAGGCCCTCATGCCGAGCACCGTCGCGGCCGAAGTAGCCTGGCTGGCCCAGGCGGAGGGCCCGTGCGCGGTGGTGTCCACCGGCTGCACCTCGGGCCTCGACGCCGTGGCCCACGCCGCCGCGCTGATCGCGGAGAGCAGCGCCGACGTCGTGCTGGCCGGTGCATCCGACGCGCCGATCTCGCCGATCTCGGCGGCCTGCTTCGACGCCATCAAGGCCACGACCCCCCGCAACGACGACCCGGCACACGCGTCGCGCCCGTTCGATCGCACCCGCAACGGCTTCGTCCTCGGCGAGGGGGCGGCGATGTTCGTCGTGGAGGAGATCTCCGCCGCGCGCCGCCGGGGGGCGAGCATCTACTGCGAGATAGCCGGGTACGGCCAGCGCGCGAACGCCTACCACATGACCGGCCTGCGCCCCGACGGCGTGGAGATGGCCGAGGCGATCAGGATCGCGCTCCGTCGCGCCGCTCTGGCGCCGGACCGCATCGACTACATCAACGCCCACGGCTCCGGTACGCGGCAGAACGACATCCACGAGACGGCTGCGTTCAAACGGTCGCTCGGCGCGCACGCCTATGCGACGCCGATCAGCTCGATCAAATCCATGGTGGGGCACTCGCTCGGCGCCATCGGCTCGATCGAACTGGCCGCGTGCGCGCTGGCGATGCAGCACTCCCTCGTGCCGCCGACGGCCAACCTGGACGAGCCCGACCCCGACTGCGACCTGGACTACGTTCCCCACGTCGCCCGAGAGCGCAGCCTGCGGGCGGTGCTGAACGTCGGCAGCGGCTTCGGGGGGTTCCAGACCGCGATCGTGCTCACCGACACCGGCCTCAGGGACGCCGAGTGATGGCGGCTCCGGCGTTGACCGGCGTGGGGGTGCTGGCCGCCAACGGCGTCGGCGTGGCCGACTGGTGGCGGCGCACGGTCGAGGGCGTCAGCGGCATCCGCGCGGTGGACACGCTGCGCGACGGCGGCTACCCCGCCGTGCTCGCCGGCGAGGTGGTCGACTTCGACCCGGCCCGGCACCTGCCCACCCGCCTGATCACGCAGACCGACCGGTGGACGCAGATGGCCCTGGCGGCGGCCGAATGGGCGCTCGCCGACGCGCGCGTCGAGCCGTCCGCGTACGACCCGTACGAATTCGGGGTGGTCACCGGCAGCGCCTCCGGCGGCAACGAGTTCGGGCAGCGCGAGATCGGCCGGCTGTGGCGCAACGGCCCGGGCGCCGTCGGCGCGTACCAGTCGATCGCGTGGTTCTACGCCGCCAGCACCGGCCAGATCTCCATCCGGCACGGGCTCAAGGGCCCGAGCGGGGTGCTGGTCACCGAGCAGGCGGCCGGGCTCGACGCCCTCGGGCACGCCCGGCGGTTGATCCGCGACGGCGCCCGGGTGGTGCTCGCCGGCGGCACCGAGGCCCCGCTGAGCCCGTACGCCTGGACCTGCCAGCTCAGCAGCGGGTATGTGTCCACCGCGATCGACCCGGACGGCGCGTACGCACCGTTCGACATGGCCGCGTCCGGCTACGTGCCGGGCGAGGGCGGTGCGATGCTCCTCGTCGAGGACCAGGCCTCCGCGCGCGCCCGGGACGCGCCCGTCCTCGGTTACCTCGACGGATACGCGGCAACCTTCGACCCGCCCCGCTCCAGCGGACGACCGGCCAATCTCGGCCGGTGCATCGAGGCTGCCCTCGCCGACGCGAGATGCCCGGCGTCCGAGATCGACGTGGTGTTCGCCGACGCGATGGCGCTGCCCGGCCACGACCGGGACGAGGCGCTGGCACTCGCCGAGGTCTTCGGCCCCGGCGGCGTACCGGTCACCGCGCCGAAGACCATGACCGGCCGGATGTATTCCGGCGGTGCCGCCCTCGACGTCGCCGCGGCCTTGCTCTGCCTCCGGGACCAGGTGATCCCCCCGACGAAGGGGATCACCCGGCCACATCCCGCACACCACCTCGACCTCGTCCGGGACGCCGCCCGCCCCTGCGCGGTGCGGCGGGCAATGGTGGTCGCCCGCGGCGGCGGCGGATTCAACGCCGCCGTCGTGCTGTCCCGGCCCTAGAAAGGAGTTTCCGATGGACCCGTTCACCCTCGCCGACCTGCGCCGGATCATGAGCCAGGTGGGCACCGACGGCGTAGACGCCGACCTGCTGATCAACGATGTGCCGTTCGCCGAGCTGGGCTTCGACTCCCTCGCCGTGCTCGAGACCCAGGCGCGCATCTCCAACGAGTACGGGGTGCGCATCCCCGACGAGGCGCTCGACGAGATGACCACGGCCTCCGCCACTGTGGCCTACGTCAACGACCTGCTCAACCGCACCCGGAGCCGGTGACATGGCCGGGCGCACCGACAACACCGTCGTCATCGACGCGCCGATGTCTCTCGTGTGGGCGATGACCAACGACGTGAGCTCGTGGCCGTCGCTGTTCAGTGAGTACGAATCGGCGCAGATCCTGGAGCGCGACGGCGACCGGGTGGTCTTCCGCCTCACCATGCACCCCGACGAGCAGGGCCGCCGGTGGACGTGGATCTCCGAGCGGGTGGGCGATCCGGCCACCCGCACCGTCCAGGCCCAGCGGATCGAAACCGGCCCGTTCGAGTACATGCGCATCCGCTGGACCTATCGCGACGTCGACGGCGGCGTCGAGATGCGCTGGGAACAGGACTTCGCGATGAAGCCGGATGCGCCGGTGGACGACACGGCAATGACCGACCGGATCAACACCAACAGCACGGTGCAGATGGCCCGCATCAAGGGCCTCGTGGAGCGGGCGGCCCGCGCCCACGCCGACAGGAGGAGTGAACCCATGACCGAGATCCGACTCGACGGCAAGCGCGCCCTGGTCACCGGAGGATCGCGTGGCATCGGCCGGGCGATCGCTCTCACCCTCGCCGACGCCGGCGCCACGGTGATCGCGTGCTACCAGCGCGACAGCGAGGCCGCGGCGGCACTCGACCGCGAACTCAAGACCCGCGGCGGCGAGGCCGTGCGGGCCGACGTCACCAGCCCGGACGACGTGGCCGACCTGCTCGCCCGGTGCGGGCAGACGCTCGGCGGTCTGGACCTGGTGGTCAACAACGCCGGGGCAATGAGCCACGTTCCCTTCGCCGACCTGGAGCCGGCCGAGTGGCAGCGCATGATCGACACCAACCTGACGTCGATCTACCTGGTGTGCCGGCAGGCGCTGCCGATGCTGGCCGACGGCTCGGCGATCGTGAACATCGGCTCCGGGCTTGCCACGGTCGGCATGCCGGCCAGGACGCATTACACCGCGTCCAAGGCCGGTGTCATCGGCATGACCCGCTCGCTGTGCAAGGAGCTCGGCGGCCGGGGCATCCGGGTGAACACCATCTCCCCCGGCATCGTCGAGACCGACCTGCTCTCCCGCGTCCCCGACGAGCAGCGGGCGCAGTACGCGCGGCTGTCGGCGCTCGGCCGGCTCGGCCGGCCCGACGACATCGCGGACGTGGTGCTGTTCCTGGCCAGCGACCTCGCCCGCTATGTGACCGGCGTCGACCTGCGCGTGGACGGGGGGATCTGATGGCGAGCGAGGTGTTCCGGGTCGAGCTGACGATGGAGATCACCGACGGCCACGAGGAGGAGTTCGAGCAGGCGTGGCTGGCCGTGGGGCAGGTCGTCGCCGAGCACCCGGCCAACCTGGCGCAGTGGTTCTCGCGGGATACCGAACACCACGGGCGGTACGTGATCATCAGCGACTGGCCGGACGAGGAGACGTTCCGGCAGTTCGAGAAGGAGCCCGGGCATTGGGAACTGACCGGTCGGCTACGTGCGCTGCGCAAGTCCGGCTCGATGACCACCATGACCGTGCTGCGGCACCTCGTCGGAGCCGGTGCGCAATGACCGTACAGGTGCACGTCTACGCCCAGGCCTCCGCTGAGGCCGCGCCCGAGGTCGAGCTCGCCTATCACGAGATCAGCAAGATCCTTCTCGGCACGCCCGGCCTGATCCGCAACACGCTGTTCGCCGACGCGGGTACCCCCGGCCGTTATCTTGTGGTGAGCGAGTGGACCGACATGGCGGCATTCCAAGCGTGGGAGACGGGGCCGGATCACCGAGTTCAGACCGCACCCTTGCGGCCTTACCTCGATCCCGGCCCGAGCGGACGCCGTTTCAGCACGGTCGCCGCGTACACCAACGGCGCGCTGGCGGACAGCCATGGAGGGGCGGATGAGCGAGCACGCAATCCGAGCTGAAGGTTTGTGCAAACAGTTCGGTGAGGTCCAGGCCGTGCGTGGCCTGGACCTTCGGGCTGGATGGGGCGCGGTGCTGGCGGTCCTCGGGCCGAACGGCGCCGGCAAGACGACAACGGTCCGGATGCTCACCACTTTGCTGCGTCCCGACGCCGGCACCGCCGAGGTGGCCGGCTACGACGTGGTCCGTGAGCCTCGGCAGGTTCGCGCGCACATCGGTCTGACGGGCCAGGACGTCGCTCTGGACGAGAACCTCACCGGGCGGGAGAACCTGGTCATGCTGGGACGGCTGTCCCGGCTGTCGAGGGTGGCGGCAGCACGCCGGGCAGGTGAGCTGCTCGAGGCGTTCGACCTGGCCGGCGCCGCCGACCGCCGCGCGAAGACCTACTCCGGCGGTATGCGCCGACGGCTGGACCTCGCCTCCAGCCTGATCGCGTCGCCTCCGGTGTTGTTCCTCGACGAGCCGACCACCGGGCTCGACCCGCGCAGCCGGCGCGGTGTCTGGGATCTCGTGAAGGGCCTGGCCCAGGACGGCATCTGCCTGTTGCTCACCACCCAGTACCTCGAGGAGGCGGACCGGCTGGCCGATCGGATCGCGGTGATCGACCACGGCACGGTCATCGCCGACGGCACCGCCGACGAACTCAAGCAGCAGGTCGGCGTCCGCCGTCTCGAGCTACGCCTGGCCGAGCCCGCCGACTTCCCCCGGGCGGCCGAGGTGCTTCGTGATGCCGGGCTGCTCGCCGAGGTGCCGAAGCCGCCGGACGCCTCCGAGCCGCCGGTCATCGGTGTCTCAGCCGACCGGCCGCGGGCACTGCCGGAGGCCGTCCGCGTCCTCGAGGATGCCGAGGTCCTCGTCGTCGACGCGACCGTACTCAGGCCCAGCCTCGACGACGTGTTCCTCACGCTGACCGGCAACCCGGCCGATCAGCGCCCCGATATGGACGGCCCCGACAGAGACAGCAGGGAGGGAACCCGATGAGCACACTCGCGGCCGCGCTGGACTCCGCCCGGGCCCGCGCCAAGCGCCACCCCACCGGCGCGCTCACCGACGCCCTCGTGCTGACCGCCCGGCTGCTGCGCCAGGTCCTGCGCGTGCCCGAACAGATCGTCTTCACCATTGTGCAGCCGGTGCTGTTCGTGCTGTTGTTCCGCTTCGTGCTCGGCGGCGCGATCGACGTAGGCGCCGTCGACTACGCCAGCTTCCTCATGCCCGCGGTGTTCGTCCAGACCGTGGCGCTGGGCTCGGCTCTGACCTGCAGCGGCGTCGCCGAGGACCTGCACCGCGGCATCGTGGACCGGTTCCGGACGCTACCGATGAGCCACTCGGCGCTGCTGGTGGCACGGACCCTCGCGGACACCGTGCGCAATGCCTTCACCCTGCTGGTGCTCGCGCTGGTCGGGATCGCGATCGGCTTCCGCCCGCACGGCAGCTGGCCGGCCTGGGCGCTGGCCGCGCTTCTGCTGCTGTTCGTCGGCTACGTCTTCTCCTGGATCGGCGTGCTGATCGCGCTGCTCGTGCGCAGCGTCGAGGCCGCGCAGTCGGCCGGGATGACGTGGGTCTTCCCGCTGATCTTCCTGTCCAGTGCGTTCGTGCCGACGCGGACGATGCCCGGTTGGCTGCAGGCGTTCTCGGCGCACCAGCCGCTCACCGCGATCATCGACGCGGTTCGCGCCCTGCTGCTCGGCCTGCCGGCCGGGTCGGCCACCTCGCGGGCCCTCGCCTGGTGCGCGGGCATCCTGCTCGCCGTGGTGCCGCCGGCCGTCGTGCGGTACCGCCACCGGTCCTCGTGAACCGGCGCCTCAGTTCAGGCCCACCGGGCACGCGGCACCCGCTCGAGGATCCGCGTCACGTTGGCGCCCATCCGCTCGCCGAGCTCGATCGTGGCCGGGCTCGGCGCCACGCCGAGTTCCTCGCGCAGCATTCGGCAGCAGGCCAGGAACTGCCGCCGGGCCTCGCAGAGGTTGCCCTCGGCCAGATGCACCTCGATGGTGGCCCGGTACGCCGACTCGCGCAGTGGATCCGCCCGCTGCGCGGCCAGCGCGGCCTCCAGCGCGAGCCCGAAGCGGTGCTGCCGACTCAACGTGGTCGACAGCATCTCCAGCACGTGCAGCCGCAACTGCCGGAAACGCTCCTGTTCCTGCGCCACCCAGTCCTCGTCCCAGCCGGGCAGCAGCTCCACCTCGGACAGCAACCGCACGAACCAGTCGCAGCGTGGCATGAGCGCCAGCGACGCCTGGCCGTCGTCGAGCAACTGCTCGTGACCCAGCCGGGTCACCTCGTGGTAGTCGACCTGCAGCGCCCGGTTCAGGCCGACGCGAGAGGCGGCGACGTCGATGAGACCGGGGCAGGAGCGCTGCAGCCGCCACAGCGCCGTCCGGATCGAACCCTGGGCGCGTTCCTCGGTGGCTTCCGGCCACAGTGCCGCGGCGACCCGCGGCCGTGTGGTGGGCCCGCGAAGTGCGAGAAAGGCGATGATACGTGCGGTGCTGCTGGTCGCGGAGCCGACCGGTATCCCGTCGACCGCCGGCTCGCCGAGCAGCGTCAGCTGGGCGGGTGCACGATCGCTATTAGCCACGGTCGTCGATGACAACGCCCGTACTTCCTTGTCCCCCATGAGATCCACTCCGGCAAATGCATTCTCGACTACTCGAAGCTCACCGAACAGAACTGCTTCGGCTGCGCAAGCTGTCGGCTTACCGACGAATGAAAGGCTACGCAAGAGGAGTACGAGCGGGCGCATACGCGGGCGCATATTCTGAGCACAGGAGGCGTCCCGGCAGGGCGGATAAGGCTAACAAAGCTAGCAAACTTCCGTTATCCACGAATTGTCGCCGATGCGACTTCGCTCAGCCGCCCGCCTGGGCCTGCACCCTATTGAGACCGCTGCATATCATTGCTGGCGTTCCACGAATGGCAGGCGCACCGGGGGGAGTTGCGGCTGTGCTATTCAGACTGTTGGGACCGGTGATGGCCGACCATTGCGGTCGGCCGGTGCCGGTCGGATCACGCAAGCAAAGAACCTTACTTGCACTACTATTAATATCTCCAAATCGGGTGATTCGTGGCGAAAATCTCGTCACCGAGCTCTGGCGTGAGCCGCCGACATCGGCCCGGGCCAATTTGCGCACGTACGCCACGGGGTTGCGGCGCGCCCTGAGCGTCGCGGGTGCGACCCACCGGCTCGTCACCAACCGGAGGGGGTACCGCATCGAGGTGGACGGCGACGAAGTGGACTCGCTCCGCTTCGAGCGGCTGGTCCGCGACGGCCGGCACCACCTCGGACACGGCGACGGCGCCGCCGCGGAGCGTGACCTCGCCGCCGCGCTAGCTCTGTGGCGAGGCCCGGCCCTGGAGGACGTCGATCACGGCCCTGTGCTGTCCAGTGCCGCCACCGCCTTGAACGAGGCGCGGAACATGGCGTTCGAGGACCTGGTCGAGGCCCGCCTGCTGAAGGGCGGCGGGCTCGAGGTCGTCAGCGACCTGCGACGGTTTCTCGCCGCCGAGCCGTTCCGGGAACGGGCCTGGGGTCAGCTGATGCGGGCGCTGCACCAGACGGGTGACGCCGCCGGAGCGCTCGCCGCGTACGCGGGCGCGCGTGAAGCGCTCGCGAAGGGCCTCGGCATCGAACCGGGTGTTGCCCTGAGCAGGTTGCAGCGGGCCGTGCTGACCCGGGGCGGGGTCGATCTCGATGAGGTCATCACGACCACGGTGCCCGGCCGGCCGGCGAAGACACCCTCGGCACCGATGCCGCGCCAACTGCCACCCGACGCGGCGCTGCTCGTCGGCCGCCGCGCCGACGCGGCGGCGGTGCGCGCAGCCGTGCTGTCCGGCGGCCGCCCCGCCGTGGTCGCCGTCCACGGCCCTGGCGGCATCGGGAAGTCGGCGCTGGCCGTACGGGTCGCCCACGAACTCGCCGACCGTTTCCCGGACGGGACCCTCTACGTCGACCTGCAAGGCGCCTGCCCCTCCATGGCCCCGCTGCAGCCGCAGGCCGCGCTGGACCGGCTGGTGCGCGCCCTCGGTGTGCCGCCCTCGCAGACACCGCGCCACCTCCCCGACGAGTCCTCCCTCTACCGTTCGCTTCTGGCCGCCCACCGGATGCTGGTCGTGCTCGACAACGCCGTCGACGCCGCGCAGGTGCAGCCGCTTTTACCCGCCGACGAGAACTGCGCCGTGCTGATCACCAGCCGGCGAGTGCTGGCGACCATCGACGGCCGGCACCATGCCGTCGGACCACTGCCGCACGAGGACGGCCTTCGCCTGCTGGAGCACCTGGTCGGTGCCGCCCGCACCAGGGCGGAACCGGCGCAGGCCAAACAGATCGTCGACTACTGCGACGGCCTGCCGCTGGCGATCCGTATCGCCGGCGCCCGCCTCACCGCGCAGCCGGGCCTGTCGCTGCGGGCACTCGTGGACCGCCTGGGGGACACAGGGCGGCGCCTGGACGTGCTGCATTTCGACGAGATGGCGGTCCGGTCCGCGTACTCCGGCACCTACCGGGACCTCCAGGAGGGCACCCGGGCCGAAGACCGGCTGGCCGGACGCGCGTTCCGGCTGCTGGGCCTGTTGCGGGCGCCCCTGGTCACCGCGCAGATCGTGGCCGCCCTGCTCGATGTGGAACATCCGGTCGCCGAGGTCGTCCTGGACCGGCTCGCCGAGGTACGCCTGATCGAGGTGGCCGATCTCCGGCCCGGGCAGCCGCACTACCGGCTGCAGCGGCTGCCTGGCTTGTACGCAGCCGAGCAGGCGCGGCGCGAGGAGTCGGCGGACGAGGTGTCGTCGGCGCTGCAGCGAGTCGGCGAGGACCCAACCGCCCCGCCGCCGGTGATGCCCTGCTGACGATCTGATGACACCGGGGCTGCTATCCACGTTCCGCACTCGCCGCTACCTGGCGGCCGACGGAACAGGCAACCGGAGTCCCGATGATCAGGCCGAAGCGGATCGATTCCGATCCCGAGTCCCGGTACCTGCGGTGCATGGCCGCGGCGCGGCCGAAGGCCCGGCTCCGCCGGCCCTCGACATGGCTGGGCCGCTACCAGTACCTCGTCTCGCCGGCCGCCGCCGATCACCTCACCGACGCGACGCACGCCGCGCGGGAACTCGCCGCGCGCTGCTCGGCGGCGGGTATGACCCGCCAGGCCGACCACTGGCGCAAGCGTGCCGAACAAGCCACACAGCTTGCCGGGCGGGCCGGACACGTGCTCCTCGGCATGTCCGCTCTCGACCCGTGGATCTACGGCGCGGTGCTGGCCGCCCGCCGTGCCGAGCCCGATCAGGTGATGGAATCGGCCTCCGACCGCAGCGCGTGAACCTGCAGCCGGCGCAACAACCCGACCAGGGTCGCCCGTTCCGCATCCGTCAGCGGCACAGCGAACTCGTCCGCCAGCCGGCGCTGCACCACCCGTACGTCGGCGATGTGCGCGCGTCCGGCGTCGGTGAGCTCCACCAGGATGCTGCGCCGGTCGCCCGGGGCGGACCGGCGGACGGCCAGGCCGTCGCGCTCCAGGCCGTCCACGACGACCGTCGCGGCGCGCCCGGTGACGCCAAGCCCCGCGGCCAGCCTCCGCATGGGGATCGCCGGATCGTCGGCCAGCAGCCGCATCGCCCGGGCGCGGGACACCGACGCGTCATGGATGCTCAGCCGGCTGTTGTGCGCGCGACGCAGCTCATGTGCCACCGAGAGCAGGGTTTCCACCAGCTCCGCGGGGGTCGGAGCGCCCGGGTTGCCGCCGTCCGCTTCCATCGTGCGCAGCCTCCGAGTTCCATACCATTATATAATGTACTAGTATCGCAACTCGTGGGTGCGACCCGTGGAGCATTCTCTCAGAGGAGGGCGGATGAGCCGCTTCACACGACTCCTGCTGGCCCACCGGTGGCTGGTCGTCCTGCCGTGGCTGCTGATCACCGCCGGCGGCGTCGGCGCGGTGGGCCACATCGGCGACCGGCTCGACCCCGACTTCTCGCTGCCCGGCCGGCCCGGTTACGAGGCCACCGAGCAGATGGTCCGCGCCTACGGCAACGGCGGAGAGCAACCGCCGCTGATCGTCGTGCTCACCTCCGCGACGCCGATCGGCCCGGGCGCCACCGCCGCCGCGTTCTCCGCCCTCCAGCGGGCGGTGCCGGCGGTGCGGGTCGTGGACGAGGCCACCACCGGCGGCGAGGGATTCGCCAGTGCCGACCGGCGTACCGTCTGGGCGCTCGTCTTCGTGCGCTCCGGCGGTTTCGGCGGCATGGACACCGGCACGGTCCAGCAGGCGGCGGCCACGGTCGCCGGCCCGGGGACGCAGAGCCGGGTCACCGGCCTGGACGTCCTGGCCCAGGGCGGCGAGGTGGACGGCCCCGGCGTGCTGGTCGAGGCACTTCTCGGGGCGCTCGGCGCACTCGCCGTGCTCGCCTTCGTGTTCGGGTCGCTGCTGGCCCTCGTCCCGCTGCTCATCGCCGGCGTGTCGATCATGGCGACCTTCCTCAGCCTGCTCGGCCTCACCTACCTGACCGAGGTCAACCCGCTGGTCGAGTTCCTGATCGCGCTGGTCGGCCTCGGCGTCGCGATCGACTACTCGCTGCTGGTGGTCACCCGCTGGCGGGAGGAGCGGCAGCGCGGCAGCGACAACCACAGTGCCGTCGTCACCGCCATGAACACCGCCGGCCGGGCGGCGGCCTTCAGCGGCCTCACTGTCGCCATCGGACTGCTGTCGCTGGTCGTCCTACCCGTGCCGTTCCTGCGCAGCATCGGATACGCCGGCATGCTGATCCCGCTGGCCAGCGTCGCGGCGACCGTGACGCTCCTGCCGGTGCTGCTCGGCTCGGCCGGGCCACGCCTGGACTGGCCCCGCATCCGCCGCGACGACCGGCCGAGCCGGATCTGGACCGCGTGGACGCGCAAGGTCGTGCGCCACCGCATCGCCGCGACGGTCGGCGCGCTCGCGCTGCTGGCCGCGCTCGCGTCGCCGCTGGCCGGCATCCAACTCGGCCAGGCCCCGTCGGGCTCCCTGGCGACCAGCGGTGCGGGGTACGACGCGCTGGTCGCGCTCCAGCAGGCCGGCGCCCCGGCCGGACTGCTCACGCCGATCGAGATCCTTACGCACGGTGACCCGGCCCCCGCGCGCGAGGCCGTCGGCCGCGTGGCGGGCATCAGCCAGGTGACGATCTCCCCGCCCCGCAACGGCTATGTCGACGTCATCGCGCTGCCCGACCACGAGACCGTCAGCGCTTCCACCGTGGACATCGTCGACCGGGTCCGCGACGCGGTGCGACCGGTGCCGGGCGTCGTGGGCGTCACTGGCGTCGGCGCGATGCACCTGGACTTCCGCACCGCCGTGTACGGCAACATCCCCCTGGTACTGGCCGTCCTCCTGGGCGCCATGCTCGTCCTGCTGACCATGGTCTTCCGATCCATCGTGCTACCGATCAAGGCAGTCCTGCTGAACCTGCTCTCGCTCGCAGCCACCTACGGCGCCGTGGTGCTGTTCTGGCAATACGGCTACGGCAGCGAGGCGCTGTACGACATCCCGGCCACCGGCGCCATCACGTTCTGGATTCCGGCCATGGTCTTCGCGTTCCTGTTCGGGCTGTCCATGGACTACGAGGTGTTCATCCTGGCTCGCATCCGGGAGGAGTACGACCGCACCGGCTTCACCCGGCAGGCCGTCGTGTCCGGCATGGCGCGTACCGGCCGGCTGGTCACCAGCGCCGCCCTCATCCTGTTCCTCGCGTTCGTGGCGATGTCGTCCGGGCCCGCCACCGAGGTGAAGATGTTCGCGACCGCACTCGGCATCGGTATCCTGCTCGACGCGACAGTGGTACGGGCCCTGCTCGTGCCGGCCGTCATCGCCGCCTTCGGCCGCTGGAACTGGTGGCTGCCCGGCAGCCGGCCGGCCGCGACGGCGAGCCCGAGTGAGCCAAGGTCGCCCCTCCGCGTGTGACCTTGGCAGCGATCGATGACGCGCCAGTGACATGCCACCGATACAAACGCTGCAGGACACGCCGCAGCCGCGCCGGCGGCACGCAAGCCACGGAGGAACAGATGGCCTTCTGGACGACAGCTCACCGCCGCAGACCCGCCGCGTGGCTCACGGCGATCGTCACCACCGTCGCTGTCATCGTCGCCGGCACGCCGGCGCCGGTGCTCGCGGGCCACCGCGACAGCGGCGACTGGCCGATGTGGCAGCACGACAGGTCCGGAAGCCGGTACAACGGCGCGGAGCATGCCATCAACGCGCGGAGCGTCAGCCGGCTGACGCCACGCTGGGCCTTCGTGTTCCCCGAATCGGACGGCTTGCAGTCCAGCCAGCCGGCCGTCGTCAACGGCACCGTCTACGTCGGCGGGCACAGCGGGCGTCTCTATGCGCTCGACGCGCGCACCGGCGCCACCCGCTGGACCTTCGACACCGCGACCGTGGTCGGTGCGCTTCCAGCGGGTGTCACCAACGCGCTGCGCGACGGGCCCGCGGTCGTCCAGGGAACCGTCTACTTCGGTGACTCCACCGGCCGGGTCTACGCGCTCGACCAAAGATCCGGCCGGCTCCGCTGGGTGCGCAAGGTGGACAGCCACCCAGCCGCGATCATCACCGGGTCACCGCTGGTGTGGCACGGCACTGTCGTGGTCGGCGTCTCCAGCCGCGAGTACATGCTCGCCGCCGACGACGCGTACCCCTGCTGCACCTTCCGCGGCGGCGTCGTCGCGCTGGACGCGAAGGACGGGAAGGTGCGCTGGCACCGCTACACCACCCCGGAACCGGTGCGGACAGGCACAACCACGGACGGTACGCCGGTGATGGGTCCCAGCGGCGCGGCGGTGTGGTCCTCGCCGGCAGTGGACCCGTCGACCGGCAACGTCTTCGTCGGCACCGGCAACAACTACTCGGGCACCGCCGGCGACAGCGACAGCGTGCTCGCCCTGGACATCATCACCGGCGCCACCCGGTGGTCCCGGCAGATGACCCACCCGGACACGTGGACGTTCCAGTGCTTCCAGCCACCCAACGAGCGATGCCCCGACCCCGGCCCGGACTACGACCTGGGCGCCAGCCCCAACGTGTTCCGCGCCGCGGGCCGCACCCTGATCGGCATCGGCCAGAAGAGCGGCGTCTACCACGTCTTCGACGCGCGCACCGGCGCGATCGTCTGGCAGAGCAACCTCAACACCACACCCACGGACCGGGGCTCCGGCGGCATCCAATGGGGCACGAGCACCGACGGCCGACGCATCTACGCGCCCACCTACCATGCCAACCCCGGCACCCTGTACGCGCTGCGCCCCGCCACCGGCGAGGTGCTTTGGAGCTCCCCGCTTCCCGCCGACGCCTGCACGACCGGCGGAGCAGCCGACTACCCCGGCGACTGCGACCTGGCCCACGTCTCGGCTCCGTCCACCGTGCCCGGACTGGTCTTCGAAGGCAGCGAGGACGGGCGAATCCGGGCGTACGCCAGCCGCACCGGTCACATGCTGTGGCAGTACGACACGGTCCGTTCCTGGACGGGCGTCAACGGGCTGACCGCAACCGGTGGGTCGATCAGCGGGGTCGGCGGACCGGTCATCGCCAACGGCATGCTGTACGTCAACTCCGGGTACTGGCTGGGCACCGGAATCCGCGGCGGTGTCCTGATCGCGTTCGGCCTGCGCTGACCCTACATCCGACCCGCACGTGAGGAACCGATGACTCCGACCTGGACCTGGCAGCAGACCACCAGTCGCCGACTGCGGCGCAACCACCTCCTGCGGCCGGCACCGGCCGGCACCGCGGCCGACGTCGCCGCGGCGGTGTGCGGGGTGCAGTGCCAGGTCCCCGCGGCAGCGGAGCTCTGCCTCTCCGCCCGGACCGACCGGCTGACCCGGGCGGAGCTGCGCGAGACCCAGCTGGAACACCACGCCACCGTCCGCACCTACGCGATGCGCGGAACGGCGTACCTCCTGGCGAGCTCGGACGCGCCGACGTACCTCGCGGCGATGCGGCAGCTGCACGGCGGCCCGGACGCCTGGTTCACCGCGTTCAGGCTGGACGCCAAGCAGGCAGACGAGGCGTTCGGCACCGTCGCCGACATCCTCGACGGCCGCGTACTCTCCCGCCAGGACCTGGTTGAGGCACTGCGGCACCGGGTCGGGGACTGGTTCTTTGAGCGCTTCGACCCGTCGCTCGCCGACTTCAGCGTCGCCGCGGCGTACGCGGGTGTCCTGGCCTACGGCCCGCCCCAAGGAGCCAGGACCACGTTCGTGCGCCCCGACCAGTGGTGCCCGCAATGGCACGACGTAGAGGAGGGCGAGGCCCTGCGCGAACTCGTCCATCGGTACGCGGCCGGGTACGGCCCCGTGACTCACCATGACCTGGCTCGCTGGCTGGCCGTCCGGGCCGGCACCGCCGACGAACTGCTGCGCTCGCTCGGCAACCGGCTCACCCGCATCGACCTGGAGGGCAGGACCGCGTGGCTGCCCACCGCGATGGCCGACCCGGCCGCGGAAGCCGATGATCGGGACGGACGCGCGCTGAGCCTCTTGCCGCAGTACGACAGCTACATCCTGGGCGCGGGGCCGCTCGACCGCATCGTGCCGGAGGAAGCCAAGACCGTCATCAGGCAGCGCAACCACGGCCGGTATGAGGGCGCGGCGGGCGTGTCGGTCATCCTGGTGGACGGAACCGTGGCGGGCGTGTGGGAACGACAACTGCGCGGCAAGACCCTCAAACTGACGGCGGTGCCGGCGCACCGGCTGACGCGACCGCTGCGCACCGCACTGGAGACCGAGGCGGCCCGCATCGCCGACTTCTACGACGCCCGCCTCACGCTCACGATCGAGGAGTCGTGAAGCTCAGCCCGTCTCAACGGGTAGGCCGGCGGCGACCCACCCCTGGATGCCATCGGGCATGACACCGACATCGGTGAAACCAAGCTTGACGGCACGCCGTGCGGCCGCCGGCGCGGCACCGCAGCTGCGGTCCCGGCAGTAGAACACGACCGGAGCTGTCCGATCCTCGGGCAGGGCCTCCCCCCACGGCTCCCGGATCGACCAGGACCGCCCCGGGCAGGTGCCCCCGCTTGTGCCGCGACGCCGGATTCGCGTCGAGAAACACCGCACCCCCGGCCCGCAGCAGCTCAGCCACCGCCTCCACGGAAAGCTCCCGGACCGTGCCGTTGGTCGCCATCCCCACTCCCCAATCGGCTGATACCAGACCTGAATTCTACCGCTCGGTGACCGTCCGCATCCCACCGGTCAGTGCGACAGCGCCTGGCTCGGTGGCAGGCGCGCCGCCCGTCCCGCCGGATACAACCCCGCCACCATCCCCACCAGCATCGTGGCGGCGACCCCGCCTGCCAGCGCCCACACCGGGATCACCGGCGACCACGACCGGTACCCGGCATAGCCGGTCGTGACCGCGCCCCCGATCAGCACTCCCGCGACCCCACCCAGCGTGGCGAGCAGCAGCGACTCGCACAGGAACTGCAGCCGGATCTGGCCGCGGGTAGCGCCCAGCGCCCGGCGCAGCCCGATCTCCGCCCGCCGCTCCAGCACCGAGATCACCATGGTGTTCGCGACGCCGACCCCGCCCACGACCAGGGCCACCGCGCCCAGGCCCAGCAGCAGCCCGTTGAGGGCGCTGTCGGCGGCCCGGGCCGCGGCAAGCGCGTCGGAGGGCCGCGAGACCTTCACCTCGTTGGGTGCCTGCGGGTTGACCGTCGCCGCCAGGACGCGGCGGACCTGCTCGACTGACGGTTCCGCCGAGCGGGTGTAGACGGTGGTCGGTGCGCCGTCGAAGGTGAGCAGGCGTTGCGCCGCCGTCCAGCCGACCAGGGCCGACGCGTCCAATTCGGGTGCCAGCGGCACCGGCGCCAGGATGCCGATGACACTGAACCACCGGCCGCCCAGCCAGACCCGGGGCCCGGGTGACTCGATGCCGAGTCGCTGCGCGGTGGCGGCGCCCAGCACGACGGCCGGACCGTCGACGGATCCGGTCAGCCAGCGTCCAGCGGCCAGCCGCGCCCCGACGGTGCCGGGCAGGTCCGGCTGAGCGGCGAGCACGGAGATGCTGCCGTTCTCCCCCTCCGGGATGTACTCGTTGCGGTAGACCTTCGCGTCCAGCCGGCCGGTGGCGGTCGCCGACTCGACGGGTGCGATGCGCCGGACCATCGCCGGGGCCTCGGCGGGCATCTTCGCGTCGGCGCCCGTCATGGTCTGGCCCGGTGCTGCTGTCAGCAGGTTCGTGCCCAGCGCGTCCAGGGTGCGGTCCAGGTCGGCGCGGCTGGAGGCGGAGATCCCGACGACGGCGAGCATCGCGGCGATGCCGATCGCGATGCCCAGCGCCGACAGCACGATGCGCAGGGGGCGGGTGCGTAGACCGGCGGCACCGACCCGGACCACGTCCGCGGGGGCGAGCCGGGCGGGACGCGGCCGGGACTGTTGCGTCGGTGCGGGTCTTTGCAGCACGATCATGACTCGGCCAGCCGGCCGTCGCGCATCCGCAGGCAGCGCGGGAGGTCGCCGGCTATCTCCCGGTCGTGGGTGATGACCACGACGGTGGTGCCGGCGGCGTGCAGGCTTCGCAGCAGCGCCATGACGCTCGCACTGGCCACCGAGTCGAGGTTGCCGGTCGGCTCGTCGGCGAGGAGCACCGCCGGGTCGCCGACGACCGCGCGGGCGATCGCCACGCGCTGGCGTTCGCCGCCCGACATCTCGTGCGGGCGGTGGTGTTCGCGGTGTTCGAGGCCGACCCGCTGCAGGGCGTGTGCGGCCCGGCGGCGGCGTTCGCGGCGGCGGACGCCGGTGTAGAGCAGGCCGTCGGCGACGTTGTCCAGGGCGGACACCCCCGGCGCCAGGTGGAACTGTTGGAAGACGAAGCCGATCGTGCGGGCGCGCAGTGCCGACAGGGACCGGTCGGGCAGGGTCGCCACGTCGTGGCCGTCGATCCGTACGGTGCCGGTGGACGGCCGGTCGAGGGCGCCGAGCAGGTGCAGCATCGTCGACTTGCCGGAGCCCGACGGGCCGACGATGCCGACCAGTTCGCCGGCGTCGACGTGCATCGAGACGGCGGTGAGAGCGGCGACGCCGCCCGGGTAGGTCTTGCCCACCTCGCTCATCCGGATCATGACGGCATTCCCACGGTCATGCCGTCGGTCAGCCCGGCACCGCTGACCTCAGCGCGGCCGTCGGCGAACATGCCGACCTTGACCGCCAGGTAGCGTGCGGTGCCGCCGTCGACGACCTGCAGGCCGTACCCGCCCTCCGCGAGGGCCAGCAGGGCCGGGACCGGCACCGTGAGGACGTTCTTGCGCTGCTCACCGGTGTAGGTGACCTCGACCGGCGCCGCGCGCAGGCCACCGGCGGCCTTCGGGTCGCCGAGCTTGATGGTGACCGGCACCGTCGGGTCCTCGCCCTCCTTGGCGGTGGCCTCGGCGCCGACGTGGGTCACCGTGCCGGCCGCTTTCTTGCCGGTCGGCAGGCCCACGGACACTTTCGCTCCGGGCTTCGCCCAGCCGGCGGCGTCGGCCTCGGCGTCGACGGTGACGATCGAGCCCTCGCCGGTGTAGGTGAGGACCGGGCCGGTGGCAGGATCACCGACGCGGATCTTGAGCTCGGCGATCCGGACGGGGCCGGCGGCGACGATCACCCAGGAGGTGTCGACGGTGCCGGTTCTGGGCAGCTCGAGTTCCTTCTGCCAGCGCCGCACCGCCCCGGCCGTGGCGTCGCTGTACTCGTCGTCGACGGTGAAGCCGGTGTAGCCCAGCGCGCGCAGGTTGCGTTCGAACTGCAGCACGTCCGGGCCCTCGATGCCCGGCGACAGCGGCCGGTACAGCGGCAGGACGCCGGTGAGCAGCACCACCGGGCGGTTGTCGGCGCGCATCAGGGTGCCGCCGAGCCGGATGGTGCGGCCCGGCGTGGGCAGCCACGTCACCGTGCCGCCGGCCGCGGACTTCATCGGCACCGGGTCGCCGTACCCGAGCTCGCCGTCGACTGTGACCAACTCGGCCAGCGTCTGCCGCCGTACCGTGGTGGTCGCCGCCGGCCCGACATCCGCCGGCGGGCTCTCCCGGCCGTCGCGGGCGACGACGGCGGCTCCCGTCGCGCCCAGCGTGACCACCGCGGCGGCCACCGCCCACAGGCTCCGGCGGCTCATCCGGCCACCGTGATGCCCGGCATCATTCCCGCGCCGAACTGCTGGCACTTCTTCGCCGCCTCCGACATCTTCTTCAGGTCGCCGGCCTTGTCGGGATCGATCCGGAAGGCGCCGGTCTCGGCGTCCGGGTCCGGGAAGCTGGGCAGGCCGTTCTCACGGATGCACTTGGCGTAGTCGCGGGCCTTGGCGAGGTCCTCGGCCGAGGCCTTGGGCGGCTCGCCGCCGTTGGGCAGCAGCTCACGGCACTTTTCCATGGCGGCATCCATCTTCTTGACCTTGACCTCGTCGCCGGCGGCCTGGGCGGGAATCCCGGCCATGCCGTCGGGGCCGGGATCGGGCATGTCGATGCCCGCGGCGCGCATGCACTGAGCGAACTTGCGGCCCTGCGCCACGTCGTCCGGCGCCACCGAGGCGCCGCCGGACGGCTTGACGCCGCCGCCGGCGGAGGCGATCTGCTGCTCCTTCTCATCGCCGACGCATCCGCTGAGCGCGACCACCAACAGCATCATCGGTACGGCGATCAGCCGGGTTCTTGCGTGGTTCATCACGGTTCCTCTCGGGTCGGGAGCCACCACACCAGAACGGGCGTTAAAGGATCATTAGCGCCGGCGCTAACAGGGTTCTAACGACTCGTTGAGGCACGATGAGCGCGTGCGCATACTGGTGGCAGAGGACGAGGTCGTACTGGCCGACGCGATTACGGAGGGTCTGCGGCTGCAGTCACTGGCCGTCGACACCACCTACGACGGCGACGCCGCGCTGCAACGGCTGGCGGTGAACAGCTACGACGTCCTGGTGCTGGACCGGGACCTGCCGTTGGTGCACGGCGACGACGTGTGCCGGACGGTGGTGAGCTCCGACTGGCAGGTCAGGATTCTGATGCTCACCGCCTCCGGCGAGTTTGCCGACCGGGTGGCCGGGCTGTCCCTGGGCGCCGACGACTACCTGCCCAAGCCGTTCGCCTTCGTGGAGCTGATCGCCCGGGTCCGGGCCCTGGGCCGCCGCGCCCGCCCGGCCGCACCGCCCGTGTTGGAACGCGCCGGGCTGCGGTTGGACACCACCCGCCGCCAGGTCTACCGCGACGGACACCACGTCGCCCTGTCGCGCAAGGAATTCGCCGTGCTGGAGGAACTGCTACGGGCCGACGGCGCGGTGGTCAGCAGCGAACAGCTGCTGGAACGGGCCTGGGACGAGCACACCGACCCGTTCACCGGCGTCGTGCGGGTGACGATCCTGACATTGCGCCGAAAGCTGGGATCGCCGCAGGTGATATCCACGGTGACCGGGGTGGGGTACCAGATCCCGTGACGACCCACCGGCTGACCGTCCGCGCCCGGCTGACCGCCCTCTACGGCGGCGTGTTCCTGCTGGCCGGGACGGCATTGCTCGCCATCACCTATGTGCTGCTCGCCCAGGCGCTGAACACCGACAGCTTCAGTCAGCGGGCCATCACGGCCGTGCCGGCGGCGGGCGTCGCCTCCCCGGGTCCCACCGTGGCGGAGACGTACCCGGAGGGCGTCACCCTCGCCATACAGGCCGAGTCTCTGGAGCGGATGGAGCTCGCCGAGGACCTGCGGGTGCAGTTCCGGCGGCAGACGCTGACCTCGCTGCTGCAGCGCGGCGCCGTCGCGCTGGCCGGGGTCGCGGTCGTCGGCATCTGGCTCGGCTGGCTGCTGGCCGGCCGTACCCTGCGTCCGCTGCAGCAGATCACCGCGACCGCGCGCCGCGTCGCCGACCGCAACCTGCACGAACGCATCGGCCTCGCCGGCCCCAAGGACGAGCTGCGGCAGCTGGCCGACACCTTCGACGACATGCTGGCCCGCCTGGACGCGTCCTTCGGTTCGCAGCGCCGTTTCGTCGCCAACGCCTCGCACGAACTGCGCACCCCGCTGACGATCAACCGGACGCTGATCGAGGTGGCGCTGAGCCGCCCGGACCCGCCCGCCGAGCTGCGCCAGCTCGGCGAGACGCTGCTGACCGTGAACACCCGGCACGAGCGGCTCATCGAGGGCCTGCTGGTGCTGGCCGGCTCGGAGCAGGAGCTGACGACCCGCGAGCCGGTCGACCTGGCAGCGGTGAGCGAGCGGCTGGTGAGCGCGGCCGGCCCGGAAGCGGCGGCCGCCGGTATCAGCCTGCACGTATCGGTGCGGCCGATGCTGGTGCAGGGTGATCCGGTGCTGCTGGAGCGCCTGGTGCAGAACCTGGTGCGCAACGCGGTCGCCTACAACGTCGCCGACGGCGAGGTGCGGGTGGAAGGCGCCGGTCAGCGGCTCACGGTCAGCAACACCGGGCCGGAGGTGTCCGCGTACGAGATCCCGGGGCTGTTCGAGCCGTTCCGCCGGCTGACCGACCGCATCGGCTCGGCGGAAGGCAACGGGCTGGGTCTGTCGATCGTCCGGTCGATCGTGGTGGCCCACGGCGGCACGGTCACCGCCGAGCCACGCCCAGGGGGCGGCCTCACCATCACCGTCGAGCTGCCGCCGCCGGCATAGGACCGCCCGGCTGGCGTGGGGTCTGCTTGTCCGCTATCCGTCACGCCCGGCATTTCTTCTAGGCCCTGGATTCCGTCGTCGGCCAAGATGGACCCTCGATGCTTGGTCGGTCCGGGGAGGCCGGGTTGCACAAGGGGAAACGTCCTGTCTTATGGGGACGGTCAGGACGGCTGGGGGCATTCGGTGCGACGCTGGCGGTGATGCTGGGCGGCGGTGTCGTGGCGGCGCCGGCCGCGGTCGCTGCGGGGACGCCGATCAGGTACATCGTTCGTCTCACTGCCGGTGGGCTGATGGGGCGGGCCGGCACGGTGGCCCGCGGGGCGGGCGTGGCGGTGCGGCGACAGTTCACGTCCGCGCTGCCCGGGTTCACCGCGGATCTCACCCCGGCGAAGGCCGCTGAGCTGCGCCGCGATCCCGCGGTCGCCGCGGTCGAGCCGGTTCGCCAGGTGCGGATCAGTGACACGCAGAGCGGGGCGCCGTGGGGGCTCGACCGGGTCGACCAGCGCGCGTTGCCGCTGAACGGCACATACACCTGGACCGGTGGTGGGGCCGGGGTCACCGCGTATGTGGTGGACACCGGAGTGATGCCCGACCACAGCGAGTTCGGGGGGCGGGCCAGCGCGCCGATCAGCACCGTCGACGACGCGTTCGGGGTCATCGACTGCCACGGGCACGGGACGCACGTAGCCGGCACGCTCGCCGGGACCACGTACGGGGTGGCGAAGAGCGCGACCGTTGTCGGGGTGCGGGTCCTGGACTGTCAGGGGAACGGCACCGACGAGGGGGTCATCGCCGGGCTCGACTGGGTGATCGGGCACCACACGAGCGGTCCCGCGGTCGTCAACCTGAGCCTCGGCGGGGATCCGTCGCCGGCGTTGGAGCAGGCCGTCAACGCGACCATCGCCGACGGGATCGTGGTGGTCGCGGCGGCCGGCAACGCCGGTGGTGATGCCTGCCAGCACAGCCCGGCCCGGGTGCCGGCCGCGGTGACGGTCGGCGCGACCACCGAGGATGACAGGCTTGCCTCGTTCTCCAACCGCGGCCCGTGCGTGGACGTGCTCGCGCCGGGCGACGGCGTGCTGTCCGCCGCGACCTGGTCGTCGACGGCCAGCACGACCAAGTCGGGAACGTCGATGGCGACCCCGCACGTGGCCGGCGCGGCCGCGCTGTTGCTCGGCCGCGAGCCGCAGCTCGCACCGTCGGTGGTAGCGGCACGGCTTACCTCGATGGCCAGCCCCGACCGGATCGCCGGGGTGCCGGGCGACACCGCGAACCTGCTGCTGAGCACCCTCACCACGCCGCTCGCGCTGGCCACCGTGGCCACCCGGCGGCTGCCGGACGCCCTGGTCAACCGCGGTTACAGCGGGACGCTACGGGCCACCGGCGGCGTGGGGCCGTACACCTGGAGCATCGCCGGGGGCACGTTGCCGGCCGGGTTGACGCTGAGCGCGGCGGGCGTGATCTCCGGGACGCCGGCGGCGGCGGCCGCGGCGGCCTCCGTGACGGTACGGGTCCGCGATGCCGCGAGCGGCACGGTGACGTCGGCGGTGACCGTGGTGGTGCGGGCGCCCGGGTTGCCGGCGTTGAACGAGTCGATCCCGGTCGCTCGGGGTCCCGGTGGCGGGCAGTTGTCCAGCGATGCCGGGTCGCCGTCGCTGAGTGCCGACGGCCGATACGCCGCCTTCGTGGCGACCGCCGGTGACCTCGTCTCCGGCGACACCAACGGCGCCGCTGACGTGTTCGTCACCGACCTGGCCACCGCGACGACCACGCTGGTCAGCCGCACCTCCGGTGGCCTGGTGGGCGAGGGGGACAGCTGGGAGCCGGACATCTCCGCCGACGGGCGGTGGATCGCGTTCACCTCCGACGCGCGGCTGACCGCCGAGGACGGCAACGACAGCAGCGACGTCTACCTGGCCGACCGGACCACCGGCGCGGTGCGACTGATCAGCCGCCCGGCCGGTGGGACGGCGGCCGGGGGCAGCCGTGCGCCGTCGGTCAACGGCACCGGCACGTCGGTCTCCTACGTCTCCGCCGAACCGGCCCTGTGGGGCGGCACCGGCTATGCCGTCACTCCACAGGTGCTCGTCGCCACCGTGGCGACCGGGGTGCACACGCTGGTCAGCGTCACCCGCGGCGGGGACGCCGGCGACGATCAGAGCAGCACGCCGGTGATCTCCGACGACGGCCGGTACGTCGGGTTCACCTCCATGGCCGCCGATCTGAGCGCCAACGGACAGAGCTCCTACACCTCGCATGCCTACCGGCGGGACCTGTCCGCCCGTACCACGATCATGGTGTCCGCCTGGGCGGACGGTGACCCGGACACCTGGGGTGAGTTGCTGGATCTCTCGGCCGACGGCCGATATGCCCTGTTCACCTCGATGGATGACCTGACCGACGCCGGGACCTACTACACGCAGGCCTACTGGCGTGATCTGAGCACCGGCACGACCACCGTGGCCAGCCGCGACCCGGGCGCCGGTCCCACCAGCGATCAGATCATCTCGGGCCGGCTGTCGCGCGACGGCTCCCGTGCCGTCGTCGGGGTGCACCGGTCCGATCCGTTCGACTCGGCCAACGACCGGTCCGCGCTGCTGTGGGTGACGCCGGCGACCGGGGTGTCCAGTCGTCTCGGTGACTGGTATGTGCCGCCGGCCGAGGATTACCTGACCACCCGCCTGGTCTGGGACGGGGTCGCCCTGTCCCTGGACGGTACGTACGCCGTCGTCGTCACCACCGACGCTTCCGCGGTTCCCGGCTACTTCACCGGTGCACTGGTGCCGCGGGCGACCCGGCTGCGCTGACCGGAGCCGGGCCGCTGGCCGGCCGTCCGCAGGCCTGCCGCGCGGACTTTCGGCGATACTGGCCTGTGTGGACGAGGTTCAGGTCGTGGTCGCTCACTCCGAGCGGGTGACGCTGCGCGTCGGCGATGTCTTCCTCAAGGTGGACGCCGACCCGGCGCGCCTGGACGCCGAGGCCGAGGCGATGGTCGCGGCGCCGATCCCGACGGCCCCGATCCTGTGGCGCAAACCGTCGGTGATAGCGCTCGGCGCCCTCCCCGGCAAGGCCCTCGGCCGCCTCGGCGAGCCGTCGCCCGCCTCGCCCGCGGCCTGGGCCGCCGTGGGTGCCGCCGTCCGTATCCTGCACGATGCGCCGTTACCCGCGCGCCCCGGCCGCAGCGCCGACTCGCTGCTCCGGGCGGAGCTGGAATCCGAGTGCGACCTGCTCGTCGCGAACGGCGTCCTCCCCTCCGGCCTGGTCGCCCGCAACCGAGAGGTCGCCGAGGCCGCCTTCCGGCCGTTCGCCCCGGTGTTCGCCCACGGCGACCTCCAGATCACCCACGTCTTCACCGACGGCGATCGGGTCACCGGCGTGCTCGACTGGTCCGAGGCCGGCCGCGGCGACCCGATGTTCGACCTCGCCACGCTGACGCTGGGCCACGAGGACCGCCTCGCCGACGTCCTCGCCGGCTACGGCCCTGCCGCGGACCCGGCCGCCATCCGCGCCTGGTGGTCCCTCCGCAGCCTCCTCAACGTCCGCTGGCTCGCCGAACACGGCTTCGACCCGTTCGGCCCCGGCTGCGAGGTCGACGTCCTCAAATCTCGCATGTGAGACGCGGCGTCAGGTAGCAGAAACCAGCTTCTCAAACAGGAACTCGTGCTTGAGGAACGAGACGTCGTACTCGTGGCCAGGGTAGGGCGGAATCAACTGGGCCGCCTGAAAGAGCCGCCAGCCATCCTGCAACGCGGCCACGCCGGTCTCGTACGGCGGCTCGTCACTGTCGCCCGTCGTCGGCGTGGCGCGGCCGGTGCCGTCGTACCACGACCACCCGACGACGGCGCTGTCGAGCGCGGAGGTGTCCAGATACAGCACCAGGACCTGCTGGCGGGTGACGCGGTCGGTGGGCGCGGTCATCGGCTGCTCCGATCGGTGCCGGCGGCGGCGAGCGGCCGCGGACGGTTGGTCACGCGGGTCACCCAGTGATCCAGGTCGAAGGTCTCGTCGCCGGTCAACGCCCGCCACATCCGGGCCCGGTTGTAGAACTCAAGACGGCCGGTGGCCTGCTCGTACCAGGGAAACTGGGTGCGCAACGCCTCCGCCACGGCCGGATCGGCAAGGTCATCGGTGTCCCAGAGCCGGATCTGCGGCACGGTCGGATTGAAGCGAATCTTGAACATGTACCGCGGCTTGTCCGTGTCGTTGCGCCGGCCACCGTGCCAGAGCCCGTGGTGCAGCAGCACCACCGTGCCGGCCGGGCACACCAGCCGGGTCTGCCCGCGCAGGTTCTGATAGCGGCCGGTATCGCTCTCGTTCGTCCGGCGCAGGTGGCTGCCCGGAACACTCAGCGTTCCGCCCATGTCGAGGGTCACCTCGTGCGGGTAGTACATGAGCTGAACGTCGAACGCGTCGGGCCGGACGTCGATGATGGCGTCGCCGTGCAGCGGTTGCGCGGCACCCTCCCGCGGCAGGCGAATGTGCACGGCATGATGATCGACGTTCGGAACAGGCCCGACCAGGCTGTGCAGCGCCCCCGCCACCGCGGGCAGATCCACCAGACGCCGGGGAAAGGACCCGGCGGCGAAAGCCTCCGGCAAGGGGGTGCCGTATGGCACCGGCGCGACACCCGCGGAAAGCACGCCGATCGCCTCGGCATTCATCTCAGCCGGAACCACCGAGGTCAGGGTCAGAGACCCGTGAGCCACGAAATGCGCCATCTGCACCGAGGTCAGCAGCTGCATCCTCTTCTCCCTCATCGCTGGTCGTTATGCGGCAACGCTAGGCGAAGCAAGGTTGCAAGCGCGTGGGTTGTACTCACCTTCACTGGTAAATTTTCATCATGCACACAGTCTCGGTGTGGCTCGACGCCGCACCCGGCGTCGCCAGCGTCGGCCTCGGCGTGCACGGCACCACCGGCCGACACGACGTTTTCCTGCTGCCCGACCTCTGGCAGCTACACCTCTACCGCTACTCGGCCGAGCTGACCGTCGCCGGCACCACACACGCCATCCGCCCCGGATACGTGAGCCTGATCCCGCCGGGCACGCAGGTGCACTATCACTACCGCGGGCGCTCCGAGCACCTCTACGCCCACCTGCGACTATCGGAAACCGGCGAGCCACACACGCTGCCGCTGATGCAGGACGCCGGCACCGCCGTGCCCATGCTGTCCAACCTGCTGCTGCACGCCATCACGGCAATGCCGAACTCGCCGGCCCGGGCCACAGCCGAGGTGTGGGCGGTGCTCTGGCGGGTGGCCGAGCTGACCCCGCCATCGGCTCCGGAAGACGGCCACCCGGCGGTGGCCACAGCGGTCGCCTACATCGAAGCCCACCTGGCCGGCCCGCTCACGGTGCCAGCGGTAGCCCGCGCGGCCGGCATCTCGCACAACCACCTGACCCGGGTGTTCCACGCCGAAACCGGCGACACCGTCGTGACCCACATCCGCCGCCGCCGACTGGCCCGGGCCCTGCACCTGCTCCGCGAGTCCACGCTGTCCATCCCGGCAATCGCGGCCGCCGTCGGAATCAGCGACCTGCAGGCCTTCAACAAAGCCTGCCACCGCGAGCTAGGTGCATCCCCTCGAGCAGTTCGCGCGGGCACGCCTCCCAGCCTGGTGAACGGCACCGCGGCGCAATGAACAACGGCTGTTCCCCCGCGGCGGCGCGGCGTCGTGAGGGTTCAGCCGGTGCCAGTCATCGTCGTCTTCGGTGCTCGTCGCGGTTGGCCGGCCCGCGTGCGGTCATCGCGTCGCGCCCCGCTCGACCGGATGCCCGGCCTGCAGCCACGCCTGCGTGCCGCCGGTCAGCGACCACGCCCGGGCGCCGGCGGCGTCGAGAACCTGCGCGGCCATCGCGCTGCGCCCACCGGCCTGACAGACCGTCACCACGTCCTGCCCGGCGAACCGGGGCGCGGCCTGCGGTAGGTCGTCCAAAGGCAGGTTCACCGCGCCCGGCACGTGACCCTGCGCGAACTCGTCCGGACTACGCACGTCCAGCACCACTGCACCGCCGTCCCGGCTGCGCAGCTCGTCCAGGCTGATCTCTCGAACCGTCATCATGTGCTTCCTTTTCGCTTATACCCCCGGGGGTATGTGGAAGGCAGAGCCCTGGGCGGGCCCCGCCCAGGAACGGGCTGCTCCGGTCAGGTCAGGACAGGGCCATGAACAGCTTCTCCAGCTGCTCCTCGCTCATCGGCGGCTGCTCGCCACGAGCCCGCGCGTTCTGGCACTGCCGCATGCCCGTCGCGATGATTTTGAAGCCGGCCTTGTCCAGAGCCCGTGACACGGCCGCGAGCTGCGTCAACACCCGCTCGCAGTCATCACCGTTGTCGATCATGGCGATCACCGCGCCGAGCTGGCCATGGGCTCGCTTCAGCCGTGTCACCGCGTCCGACAGAACCTTGGCATCCATCTCCACCCGGCCCACCTCCACGACGCAGCATACCCCTGGGGGTATCCAAGGGTAGGTGTGGAGCGCCTCACTGGAAGTAGCCGGCACCCGAGGTGGTGCCGCGATCGCTGCCGTCCTGATCCAGCACATTGGCGTGCTGCGATGCCCGCAGGCTGGCGGCCGGCCGATATCCTGCGGCGGATATGGAGTTTCGGGTACTCGGTCCGCTGGAGGTACTGCGCGGTCCGGAACCGATCACACTGGGCCGGCGTCGCGGGGAGCGATGCCTGCTCGGCCTCCTGCTGCTCGACGCCGGCGCCGTGGTTCCCCTCGACCGGCTCGTCGACCTCCTCTGGGACGGCGACCCGCCGGCGACGGCCCGGGGGACGGTCATGACCCACATGGCCCGGCTGCGGTCGTTGCTCGACCCGCACCGCGATGGCCGCCTGGGCGTGCGCATCGTGCGGCGCGGCGAGGGCTATCTGATCGATGTCGGCTCGGCCACGGTGGACGTGCACCGGTTCCGGGAGCTGTGCGCACGGGCGACGACCACTGCGGGGGCGACGGAACGGGCGGTGGTGCTCCGCGAGGCGTTGCGGCTGTGGCGCGGCCCGCTGCTCGCCGACGTCGCCTCCGACCGGTTGCGTGCCCGTATCGCCGCGGGCCTGGACGAGCTGCGCCTGTCGGTGCTGGAGTCCTGGGCGGACGCGGAGCTGGCCTGCGGCCGGCCGGGCGAGGTGATCGCCGAGCTCGCCGATCCGGTACGCCGGCAGCCACAGCGGGAGCGGCTCGTCGGCGCGTTGATGCTGGCGCTGCAGCGGGACGGTCGGCAGGCCGACGCCATGGCCGTCTACCAGCGGACCCGTGACCTGCTCGACGAGCAGCTCGGGCTGGAGCCGGAGCCGGAACTGCGCCGCCTGCACGCGCGGATCTCGCTGGGGGTGCCGGCGCGCGGCGTGCGGCCCCCGGAACCGGGTGGGCTGCCCGCGAGCACCAGCCCGTTCACCTGTCGCCCGGAACCGCTGCTGCGGCTCGACGCGATCCTGGCCGAGCACACCGGTGATCTCGGGCCGGCCCTGGTGGTCATCTCGGCGGCCGCCGGCGCCGGCAAGTCGGTCCTGGCGGTGCAGTGGGCACACCGGGTACGGCGGCATTTCCCCGACGGTCAGCTCTATGTCGACCTGCGGGCGCGTACCGCCGCCTCCGCGCTGCGGCCGATCGAGGCGCTCGCCGTCCTCCTGCGGGCTCTGGGCGTGCCCGCGGAGCGAGTTCCCGCCGAACTGGACCAGGCCGCCTGCACCTACCGCAGCATGGTCGCCGGCCGCCGCCTGCTGCTCGTCCTCGACGATGCCCAGGATCCGGAGCAGGTGCGCCCGCTGCTGCCCGGCGATCCGGCCGCCATGGTGCTGGTGACCAGCCGCAACCGGCTCGGTGGGCTGGTCGCCATCGAGGGCGCGCACCGGCTGGCCTGCGACCGGCAACACCTGTTGTCATAGGCCGCCGACCGCCACCCCCAGCACCCGCTCCTGCGGGAGGAAGCCGAACCTGCGGGAGTCGTTGGGATGGGTCGGGTTGTCGCTCAGCACCGTGAGCGCGCCGCGGGGCACCCGGCCGTTCGGGGTATGGCACCGTTCGGGCAGGTTGGGCGGCACCGGGTCGCCCGCCACCGCCGTGCACCGTTTGATCATCCAGGTGCGCCGGTCCCGCACGCCGGCGCCGGCCGCGGCGCGGTAGCCACCGTCGTCGCGGTCCGGGTGTTCCAGGATCACGATCTGCCCGGGCCGCACCCAGGCACCAGACGTACGCCGCACCAGGACGCAGTCACCGTCGCGGAGGGTGGGCAGCATGCTGGCACCCCGCACGGTGATCAGAACGAGCCGCCGGCGCCGGACAAGGACCACCGCGCCCAGCAGACCCGCCGCGGACAGCAGCCCGCCGAACAGCATCAGCCCGGTCACCGCCGCACCACCTCCGGATGCCCGTCCGCCCCGGTGCGCGCCTCGCGATAGCCCCGGGCCTGGAGGGTGAACAGACCGGCGTAGACGCCACCGGTCGCGAGCAGCGAGTCGTGGTGGCCGGTCTCCGCGACAGCACCGTCGGCCAGGACCACGATCCGGTCAGCGTCCCGCACGGCGCTGAGCCGGTGCGAGATGAGCAGGCTGGTCCGGCCCTCCCGGTGCCGGCCGAGCCGGGTGTGGATCTGCTGCTCGGCCTCCGGGTCCAGCCCGGAGCTGGGCTCGTCAAGGATCAGCAGGTCCGGGCCGCCCTTGGCGAGCGCCCGCGCCAGGGCTACCCGCTGCCACTGGCCGCCGGAGAGCACCACGCCCGCGTCCGGGCCGGATTCGCCGGTGAAGATCCGGGTGAGCTGGGTGGAGTACCCGTGCGACAGCCCGCTGATCACGGGATGTATCCCGGCGCTGTGCGCGGCTTCCTCGACGCGGCGGAGCTCCCGCTCGCCCACCACGTCGGCCAGCGCGATGTTCTCCGCGGCGGACAGGTCGTAGTTCATGTAGTCCTGGAACACGACGCTGAGCCGGGCGCGCAATTCCTCGACGGAGAATTCCCGGATGTCGACGCCGTCCCACAGCACCGCTCCGCGGGTCGGGTCGTAGAACCGGCAGAGCAGTTTGACCAGCGTGCTCTTGCCAGATCCGTTGCGGCCCACGAGCGCCACCGACCCGCCGGACGGGATGACAAGATCCACCCCACGCAGCGCCCAGGGATGCGTCGGGCCGTACCGGAACCACACGTCCCGCAGCTCGATCCCGCGCCGCAGCGGTGGCACCGCGCGGGCCGGCGTGGCCGACGGGAGGTCAGGTGGATGGCGCCGGACGGCGGCGTGGTGCGCGAAGAGCAACAGCGACTGCTGGACCCGGGCGGCGTCCGAGATCCCCCGGCCCAGGGCGGCCTGCACGCCGCCCACCGAGGCGATGAACATCGTCACGTCGCCGGCGCTGAGCCGGCCCTCGGCCGCCGCGCGGACCGCCCACAGCAGACCGGCGCCCGCCACCGCGGCGGCGGTCAGGGCCAGTCCACCGTGCACCGCCAGGGTGCGCCGGTCCAACCGGTCCTCGACCGAGTGCGCAGCGAGCCGCTCGGCCCGCATCCGGGACCGCAGAAAGCCGCCCGCGCCGAAGAGCCGGATCTCCTTCGCCGCCTGCACGTCGGTCAGGAGGGTGGCGTAGAACATCTCCCGCCGCTGCCGGGGACTGATCTCCCAGTACGCCGAGGCCTGCCGGCGGGCCAGCCACAACTGCGCGCCCAGGGCCGGCACCGCCGAGCCGAGCAGCGCCACGGTCATCATCGGGCTCAGCGCGGCGAGCGAGATCACGAAGCTGACCGCGATCGCCGCCGAGCTGAGCAGCCCCAGCGTGCTGTCGAAGACGAGGGCGGGTGCGTTCTCCGCCTGCTGGGCCATCCGCAGCCGGTCCAGGAACCGGGGGTCCTCGAAGTTTCGCAGCCCCTGCAGCCGCCCCACCGCGGCGTAGAGCCGGTCCTGGGCGAGCAGGCCGGCCCGGCGGTCGAGGCGGGCCTGGAGATAGCGGCCGAACTGGGGCAGGACGGCGGTGCTCGCCGCGGTCGCCGCCAGCCCGAGCGCGAGACCCAGCACCGCGGACGCCGTGACCGGCGGCCGGGTGACCCGGTCCAGGATCAACTTGGTGAGCCAGGCCGCGGCCACCGGCGCCGCCACACCCGCGGTCGTCACCAGCAGGTACGCCAGCACCGACCACCGGGATGGCCGCCAGACCATTCCCAGCGCGGCGGGAAGGTGGCGCAGCGCCGCCCGTTCGGTGCCCGCGGCGCCGGTCATGCGGGCGCGGCGATCGAGATCTGCTGCGGCCGGTACGCCGCCGACCGTACGATGCCCGTCTCGCCGACGACGTAGTAGGCGGGGTAGCCGTGCACCTCGAACGCCCGCGCCACCGGGCCCTCCTCCGCATCGAGCAGCACCTGGGCGGCCGGGCTCAGCCGCGCCACCAGCGGTGCGGCCTCCGCGGCGGTGCCCGCCACCACGGCGAGCACCCGATGGCGGCCTCCCGGGGTGGCGGCGGCCAGCCGCAGGAAGCCGGGCAGGTTCTCCTCGCACGGTGGGCAGCCGGGCTTCATGAACCCGACGACGGTGTCGCCGGCCAGCGCGTCCCGGCTCACCGGTTCGCCGCCCACGGTGGTGGCCGCGAAGCCGCCGACGCGCTCGCCGGCGGGAATCAGCCCGGGCGGGGCAGCCGGGCCGCCGCCGGCGGTGAGCATGGCCGTGTGCACGCGCAGGCGCCTAACCACGCCGAGTATGAGCAGCAGATTGAGGGCGGTGACCGCGCCGAGGAGCACCACGGCGGCCATCAGGTAGGGCATCGGAAGTCCTTGTCGTCGTAGGGTTTCGTGGCGCCGGCACGGCGGTGAACAGCTCGACCAGGTCGTCGAGGCAGACGATCAGCACGGCGGCGGTGAGTCCGGCCGCCGCCGCGACGGCCGCGCCGCCCGGGTGCGTTCCGGTGCCCGCCGGCCAGGTCAGGCCGGCCACCGCCACGGCCACCAGCAGGCCGTTGCGGAGCAGATGCCAGCGGTTGAGCGGGGTTTCCCGGCGGCCGAAGCACCGGCACGGCGCCGGCGTTCCCCGCACCAGAGCGACGGCTATCCCGGCCGTCAACGCGCCGAGCAGGCCCAGCGCGACGCCGAAGCCCGCAGCGGCGGTGCCGTCGGCGATGAGCAGCCCGGGCACGGCCGCCTCGATCAGCGCCAGGGCGACGGCGACAGGTGCCACCGTCCGGGTCGGCAACAGGCGGAGTTGGTGCAGCGACCCGGTGAACTCGCGCAGTGCCGGGCGTGAGCGGAGCTTGCCGAGGGCTGCCACCAGGAACACGGTGCCGAGCAGTAGCCGGCAGGCGGTCGTGAGATACATCGGGTCCATCACCTCCCGTGGATGAGAGCCGGCCCGGCCCGCGCGGGGCGGGACCAGGCCGGCGGGGTGCTCAGCACATGGAGGCGGCCGCCCAGTACTGCCGGTACACGTAGCAGCCTTCGAAGCTCTCCGCGTAGCAGCTGTACAGCTGCTCCGCGCCGTGGCTGGTGCACCGGTAGATGCCGGTGCCGCAGCAACGTCCGCAGCAGGCCGCGTGCGCGTCCAGCCGCGGGACGAACCTGCCGAGCAGGCGGTTCCCGATCCGCTCGAATGGGACCTTCGGTGCGAGTCGTCTCATGCCGTACCTCTCTCGGACGGTGATAGAGCGCCCCCGTGGCGCTCCCGTTCGCGAGAGTGCGGCACGGCGGTTGACAGACCTTGGACACGACGACTCTTCGTGATCATCTGTGCACTCATTGCCTAGACTCAGTGGGCACTATGGACTTCCTGGTGCTCGGCCCGCTGGTCGTCCGCGCCCGGGACGAGCCCGTCCGGCTCTGCCCGCGCCGGCGGGAACGCTGCCTGCTCGGCCTGCTGCTGCTGGAGCCGGGCCAGGTGGTCGGCGTGGATCGCCTGGTCGACCTGCTCTGGGACGGCGATCCACCGGCCCGCGCCGAGGCCATGCTGCGCAGTCACGTCTCGCGGCTGCGCGGTCCGATCTCCACCCTGAGTGACGTACGGCTGCGCCGCGACGGCGCGGGTTACCTGCTGGAGGTGGCACCCGAGCGAGTGGACGCGCACCGGTTCACCGCCCTGGTGCAGACCGCCGCCCGCGTGACCGGCGCGGACCGCCGCGCTCTGACCCTGCGCGAGGCGCTGGGGCTCTGGCGCGGAAACCTGCTGGCGGACGTCGCCTCCGACCGGCTGCGGGACCGGGTGGGCGCGGAGCTGACTGAGTCACGCCTGGGCGCGGCCGAGTCCCTTTTTGAGGCTGAACTCGCCTGTGGACGCCATGACCATGCGGTGCCGGCGCTCACCGACCTGGTCGCGGCTCACCCGTACCGTGAACGGCTGCTCTCGCTGCTCATGCTGGCGCTGTACCGCTCCGGCCGGCAGAGTGACGCCCTCGAGGTCTACCGGCGCGCTCAGGCCCGGCTCGCCGACGATCTGGGCACCGCGGCGGGTCCCGGCCTGCGCCACCTGCACGCGGCGGTGCTCCGCCGCGATCCGGGCATCGACCCGCCGCCCACCGCGGGCGGGGCCGCCGTGCCCACGTCCGGCGTGGTGCCGGCTCAGTTCCCCGCGCCGCCGCGGCACTTCTTCGGCCGGGAGGGCGACCTCGCCGCGCTCGACGCCGCCGGCGCCGGAACCGCAGTCGTCACCGTCGAGGGAACGGCGGGGGTCGGCAAGACCGCCCTGGTCCTGCGCTGGGCGGCCGCCGCCCGGAACCAATTCACCGACGGGCAGCTCTTCGTCAACCTGCGTGGGTTCTCCGCCGAGGCGCCCCTGCCCCCGGCCGACGTCCTGGCCCAGTTGCTCCAGGCGCTCGGCGTCGCCGCCGCCGAGGTGCCCGCGGACACCGGCGCGGCGGCGGCGAAGTTCCGGGCGGCCGTGGCCGGACGGCGGATGTTGATCCTGCTCGACAACGCCGCCGGCGCCGAGCAGGTTCGCCCGCTGCTGCCGGCCGGGCCACGGTGCGTCGTGGTGATCACCAGCCGCAGCCGGTTGACCGACCTGCCCACGACCGGGGAAGTGTGCCGGATCACGCTGGGCCCGCTGCCGCCGGCCGACGCGACCGGTCTGCTGCGGGCGTTCCTCGGCGCCGAGCGCATCGGCCGCAGGCCGGGCGCGGCGACCGCGCTCTCCCGCGCCTGCGGCTATCTGCCGCTGGCGCTGCGGATCGCGGCGGCCAACCTCGCCGACGACCCGGGCCGGTCCATCGCCTCCTACCTGCGAGAGGCGGCCGCTACCGGGCTGGCCGCGTGGAGCATCGAGGACGACCCGCACGCCGCTGTGCGGCTGGCGTTCGACCTCTCGTACGCGAAACTGGCACCCCCGGCCGCCCGCATGTTCCGGTTGTCGAGCCTCGTTCCCGGCCCGACCGTCCCGGTGGCGGCCTCGGCCGCCCTGACGGGCGAGACCGTCGACGAGGCCCGGTCGCTGGTGCGGGTCCTGGCGGACGCGCACCTCCTGGAAGCCCACCAACCCGGCCGGTACGCGATGCACGACCTGATCGCGTTGCACGCCCGGGAACGGCTGGCCGCCGACGAGCCGGCCGCGCACCGGGAGGCGGCCCTGGCCCGGCTGTTCGGCTGGTATCTCGGCGCCTTCCACGCGGCCCACGCGCTCCTCGCCCCGCACCGGCGGACGGTGCCGGTCGTCCCGCCCGATCCGCCCGGGCCGCCGGCGTTCCCGGCCACCCGGGACGCGGCACTGGCGTTCCTCGACGTGGAACGGCCGGGCCTCGTCGCGTTGATCCGGTCCGCCGTCGCGGCCGGCCTGGACGAGCCGGCCTGGCAGCTGGCGTACCTGCTGGGACCGTTCTTCCAGCTCCGCGGCGACGGCCCGGACAGCCTCGAGATCTACCGGACCGGGCTCGGCGCGGCCCAGCGGGTGGGCGGGCTGGCGGCGCGGGCGGCACTGCACAACAGCGCCGGCATTGCGTACGCGACGGCAAACCGGCTGCCGGAGGCGGACGAGCATCTGTCCCGTGCCGTCGCGCTGTTCCGGGCGAGCGGGCACACCGACGCCGAGGCCGGCGCGTTGATCAACCTCGGCCGCCTGCAGTTCGAGCAGCATCGTCTGCCGGAGTCCCGCGCAGCCTACGAGCGGGCCGTGCGTTTGCGGGAGAACAACGGCGACACGAGGCGCCTCGGTGCCGTTCTGAACAACCTCGGCGGGACGCTGGCGGCGATGGGCGAGACCGGCCCGGCGGAGCGGTGCCTGCGGCGCGCGCTGGCACTGCACCGCCGGCACGGCGACCGGGCCGGGGAGGGCAACACTCTGGACAGCATCGGCGCGCTGCAGCTGGAGACCGGTGCGGTGGAGGAGGCACTGGCCAGCCTGCACGCCGCCCTCGACATCCTGCGGGCAGTGGGCTACCGGGAGGCCGAGGGCCTGACGCTCGCCAATCTCGGGCGGGCGTACCTGCGCCGGGGGGACGTCGCGGCGGCCATCGGGTATCTGCGCCAGGCCGCCGACCACTACGGCGGGACGAACGACTGGCATCGGGCGGAGCAGATCCGGCGGGAGCTGCGGTCGCTTGCCGCCTCCGGGCGAGGGCGGCGCTGACCGGCTGCTGCTACTGACCGGTGCGCAGGCCTTCCATGGCAAGCGACAACAGCCGGCGGATCAGGTCGGCCGGGCCGCCGGACTGCTCGCTCGCCCACGCCACGCCGGCGGCGAGCGCCAGCAGTTCGTCGGCGGTGACATCGCCGCGGACCTCACCCGCGGCCTGGGCGCGGCTCAACAGCCGCCCCCCTGCCGCACGCATGGCCACACAGGAGTCGTGCAGCCGCGAGCCCTCGTCCCGCAGGGCGGTCATCACCGATTCCGGCAAGCCACGGTACGCGGTGGAGCCGGTGGCCAGCCGCGTGAGCCAGGAGAGCAACGCCTCCCCCGCCTCGTCGGCGGCGAGCAGCTCGTCGGCCTGCCCGCGCAGCGCGTCGAAGTTGCTGCGCAGCAACGCCTCCAGCAGCGCCTCACGGGTCGGGAAGTGCCGGTACAGGGTCCCGATCCCGACGCCGGCCCGCCGGGCGACATCGCGCAACGACGCCTCGGTGCCGTGCTCGGCGAAGGCGGCCCGAGCCTCGTTGAGCAGCAGATCGTAGTTGCGGCGGGCGTCCGCGCGCACCTGCTCGGCCGGCATGCGAAAGCCTCCAGGGTTGACAATCGGAGCACTGCTCCGCCACTATTCGGAGCAGCGCTCCGCAGCTAAGGGTAGCTGACCCCGAGGAGGATCTCATGACTCGAACCGTTCTGGTCACCGGCGCCACCGGCCAGCAGGGCGGCGCCGCCGCCCGCAGCCTGCTGCGCGACGGCTGGCGCGTGCGCGCCCTGGTGCGCGACCCGCAAGGCCCGGCGGCACGCGCCCTGCACGCCGCCGGCGCCGACCTGGTCCCGGGAGACATGAACGACCGCGACGGCCTGACCGCCGCCATGCGCGACGCGCACGGCGTGTTCAGCGCCCAGCCGGCGAACAGCGCACCACACTTCAACGACGGCGAGGTACGGATGGGCGTCAACGTCGCCGAGGCCGCACTCGC
>Ga0307516_10000088_pt1 | contig 102270 bp, 116 predicted proteins | sample 19_EM_MG_FD_203310 | JGI IMG/M metagenome (GOLD analysis project Ga0307516, IMG submission 203310) | Populus trichocarpa ectomycorrhiza microbial communities from riparian zone in the Pacific Northwest, United States - 19_EM | ecosystem: Host-associated > Plants > Roots > Unclassified... | reverse complement strand
GCCCCACCGCCCCCGGCCCCCCCCCCCCACAACCAATATCCCCACCCCCCCCCCCCCCCCCCCCCCCCCCCCACAACAAGGAAAAAGAAGCGGAAAAAAACAGGATACTCAAACAAGTAGAGTGTGTGTATGTACAACGCAGTGGGAAAAGACGGAAGAAGAATCGGAAGAAGAGAACGAACTAGCAGTGACGAAAGAAAATGGAAAGAAGAACAGATACCACCGCGCCACACATTCCCCCGCAACGCCAATAAAAAGAAATTTCCAGTATATGTACCCTCTCTGGAGTCTCAACTTAAGCCCAACCCCTGTTTATGTCACAAAGAAACGAAAGAAAGAAAAAAAGTTCCGTAAATGGAGGACAGTAGTATGTAAGGGCAAGAAAAAAGGAACAGAAAGAAACGGATGGCAGGCAGGAACCATACACCGATCTATCGGGAGGATGTGACGCGTTCGACGACCCTAGAGAAAGAATCAGTCGCCTGCCCGTCAGACGGAGAGCGAAGCGCATATACCTAAACACGCTCACGGTGAATGTCGAGACCCACGCGCACAGAGCGAGGAAGAGAAAAGCTGCCAGGGCCCTCTGGCGGTCACAGATCGGATCTATGGCCCCGTTTGCCTGGAATTGGGTTGTCAGCACTGCACTGCTCCCGTTTTCCCGACCGATCCGGGGGGAATGAATACAGTACCGTGGCAATTTCATCGAAGAGTACGGCGCTTCGGCAGCTCCAACGCACGTCAAAGAGGGAATCAAAAGCTAGGGAAAGGTTTGCCGAGTCGAAAACGATAAAAACCAGATCGAACATGACTGTAGGTCCGGTCAGTCAGGCGGGATGTAAAGGAAACAGTTGGTGCGAGAGGCCGAGCATACTCAATCGTATCTTCACGGTGGGCGAACGCAAGCCCAACGGTTTGCCCGAGTATTCGTCATATGTGATATATATCAAGTATACCAAGGCCAACGCGTCGACGACGATCGCCATGATGGTCGAAGCCTTCTGCTCCACACCATACGCCATGCTCATGTGAAAGATGTTTCCAGCGAGCGCGAGCGCCACCAGGGACAGCGACCAGATGATGGAGCGGAAGGTCAGAGGGACCATGGGGCTGTTCAACAGCATGATCTAGAACGGAGACGGGATTTAGCCCCTCCCTATGTGCAACGCGAGGGGAACGGAGGGCGGCCCAACGTGTATCCGCTTGTACCATATCCGCCGCTTCTTCTTTCCGAACAGCTCCCGCTGATCATCGCCGGAGCCTTCTTCGCCGTTCTCGGGATCCTGCGTGCTCGCAAGCCAAGGACCCTCCAGATTCGGTTGCTGCGCCAGCCAGTCGGTGTTGTCCTTCTCCGAATTCGAGGACGTGCCGGGGGGGGCGGGGGGATAGAGGGCGGTGCCTTCGACGAAGCCCCGCCACCTGCTCGCCTGGACGAGGCCGCCGCCAACGTGATTCCCGTAGCTCGGGGCCGACGGCGTTACCGGAGTTCTCTCGCGCTGGGCATCGTAGACGGAGGGGCCCAGATGTCTTCGGACGAGCGGTGGCGGCAGCCGTGGGAATGTGGTGTCGTCGTCTTCATCCTCTCCCCGCGTGTAGACCCAAGCTAAAAGAGGACACACAAGTGGCGTTAGCCATCGAACGCAGTGGGCGGTGCACCATCACCGTTTTCCCGTCCCATCCATCTCGACATAGCTAGCAGAGGCGGGCGGAGAAACAAACTGGGTAGAGTCCGTACGTGCCGCACAGGATCTGGCGACATGGGTGAATGAGGAGCGTCCCTGCCGCCGCTGTTGTGGGGGTTGACGGTGATTGTTGGAGAAGCAACGTCGCCGAAGGACTTGAAGGAGTCAGGGGAACTTCCGGCCGAGGAAGCCGCACGGTCAGCGGCGGCGCCAAGTCCATGGTGCTTCCGCTGCGACGATGACATAGGCGACTGGTCCGAAATGGAATGCGGGATGCTCAGAGGTGTCAGGCCATTGGCGGCGGCTGAGGAAGCGGAGGCGGAAGCGGTGCTGTTGCTGTTTTTGTTGGCGACATTATGGGGCACATCGAGGGGAGCGACGGGATGGGTAGCCATCGCCCCAACAGGCGAAGGCTCTCAATGGATTGGACAGCACGGGCGGACTGGGAGGGGAGGGGGATGGGATGTTGAGACAGTTGGGGGGGGGATCCTTTATTTTCTTTCTTCTTTTTCCTTTGGGGGGGGGGGGGGAGGTATCGTATCTATATGAAATGGCTGTTTGATCGAGCACGTTAGATATGCGTGGGATGCCGGTGCAGATGAACGGACGGGCAGTTGCCGGGAGGGACGCAGCCAGCGCGAGAAGGTGAAGGTGTTGTGTCTCTTGATGATTCCTCGAGATGCAGCGGAGTCGAACCAAATCAGTTGCGCCTTGCCAGAGTCGCCCCTCCTTCCGTGCAGAAACCGGGAACTGGAGTTTGGTGCAGCATGCGAACAGGGAAGTCTGGTGGGAAGGCTCGACTGCAAATTGCAGCGGAATTAGAGTATGAGCGAACCCGGGGGGCGTGGGTGGCTGGGACGCTGACGGGGAGACTAAGCGGCATGCGGAGTGGTGTGGCGCTGGGCGAGATGGAAGAAGCGCAGCAGGATGACGTAGAGACAGATCCGCTGGGCCCAGCACTGGGGTCGGGGCACATCGTTACACCGTGCCACCCGCGACGACAGTCGGTGGGTTGGCTGCCTGCATGGCATACATACTACATATCATATGTGCGTGCGGACTCGCAACCCCCACATCAGCACAATCGTGGACACACATACATACCGCAGCCCTCGTGTTGGTTGTCCGAAGAGTATTTGCGAGGCTGGCAACATCAATCGAATGGAGACGCCCGGGGGGGTCCGGAGAGTGGAGTCGCGTGAGCACATTCCAGGTGCGTGCTGGTAACTGCCTAACTAATGCATTGCTGTTTGATGTCTGTCTGGCCAGCTGTCCGCTCAAAACGACAGATTTCACTCACTCACTCTCACACACACACACACTCTCTCTCTCTCGCGGTCCAGACGTCTCGTCCGCAAACCCTATCGAGTCTATCGATTGCAGCGCCCCGCCGCCGTTCCCCCCTCGGCCGCACCACCATACGCACGCACACGCACTCCGGGGCTCGCAGAGACAGCCAGGAAGAGCGTGTTCGGTCCAGTGCGTTGTGCTTGCAGTGCCGGGCTGTGAAGCGTCACGACTGCCCCGTGTCAACTGCTGCGCCTTCCTTGCGGAGTCCCGGAACCGCAAGTCCATCTCTCGCGTCCAGCTTCGTCCGGGAGCCCGGGAGCCCGGGAGCCCGGAAAGCCGGCTTCGTGGTGGCCGCTCGGCCTGGTCCGACGAGAGAGGTAACCGGTGTACTAACAACGGCCCGCAGCGTATTGGTGCGGCACTGCGATTCCGTTGAGCGTTCACCTATCTAACTTCACACTTATATCTACGCAAGCCCCCGCGCCACACCGGCCACACCGGCCACACCGGCCACACCGGCCACACGGCCACGGAGCCAATCGCGGGCCCCAGATCCCATCGACCGGCCAGGCGCGTGGTTGCTTCATCTTGTCGTTGCTTCGAATGATCTTCCCTCCCACCGATCCGTGCTCCGATCTCCCTCCGCCAGAGCTGCGCGGTTATCGACAAGGGGCAGCTCTGTCTCCAACTTGGTTCGCGTGACGAGACGGGGGGTTTCGCAGGGATCATTGGTCCGACTAGTGCTCCAGATCCGCGAGTGGGAGGGATGAAACGAAAGCCGCATCTCTCTATCTACTCTTCATATACGCGTGATACGTGGGCGGAAAGGATGAAGCTTCATCAGCTGGAAAGCGGCGACTGTCTGCGGCCATGGAGAGAACTCTATAGTGAATTCCGGTGGAAACACAGCCACAGCGTGTGCCCTATGTCCCCCCCCACCCAGCGCCATTGGTCCCAAGCCACTTCTGCCGAGACTTCTTGCGGTCCGTCGTTGTGGCCATCGCACGTCGTGGGCTTTTTTGCCTTCGCGTTCGTTTGCGCTCCTTACGTGGGAAGCAGTGCGCCGTGCAGATGCGGTACATAAACTTGGAAGAGCTGCCCCTCGGAGTCGGCGAAACGTTTGCCCCGCCATAGTTTGCGCGCTCTAGATATGACATAGCTGGGAGAGCAGTTACATGAGACACTACTACTAACCTTCACCATCTTCCCCCGCCAACACAACCCAAACGACAACCGTCGGACAGAGAAAAAGGAACCATGAGGCTATTCCTAATCCCGATCTCGACGAGGCGAACTCTCATCTACAGCCAGCGATTGAACAAGATTACGCACGCCCAGCCGTCGCTCGCGGATAAGGCGTCTACGTGAGTATCACATTTTCGCACCTTTGGAGGGGGAGCCTATATACTCTGCAATGTACCTGACACGAATGAACCTTTCTTCTGACCAGCCGGGCTTCGCAGTTGTGGCTGAAATGGGTGCGGAATTCTTTCTCCGGGGGAGGGGATGTTTGCGCGGCTGATGCGGTGCGTTGTAGGAATCCGGAGAGAAAGGCTGGCAGAAACGAGTCACCGACTACGGGAACAAACTCTTCAACCGAATACCGTTCGAAGAATGGTCCCATGCCCGATCGCCTCCTCCTCCTCCTCTTCCCGCGACTAACGCATTCGATCTAGGGGATTGAAATCCATCCCTCCGCTCTCGGCGCGCCGGCAGCAGCAAGAAATCGACGGCTTAAAGATCGAGGTGATCTACCCACCGAGCATAATCCCACCCTCGTCGGTACCGTCGCTGCTGGCGAGGCTTTCGACGGAACGCAACGCGATCCACCGCAAACGTCTGATGTGGTCGCTGATCGGCATGCCCATCGCGGCGCCGTTCGCGCTCGTCCCCGTGATCCCGAATCTGCCGTTCTTCTACCTGGCGTACAGGGCGTTCTCGCACTGGAAGGCGCTCGAGGGCGCCAAACACCTGAACTTCCTGACGAAGAACGGTCTCTTCCAGCCCGTGGAGAACGCGGCACTCGATGCCGTGTACAGGAGACATAAGAAGGGCGCCGTGATCGACGCCGAGGCGCTGCATGCCGAAACGAAGGTGGAGTGGGCGACGACGGATGCGGCGGCGGCGGTGGAGAGAGTCAATTCGGAGGGTGCGCCTGCGGACGAAGGGGAAGAGGTACTCCTGCTCCGTGAACATGACGCGCAACATGTGAGTTGCATTCCTTCGGCATTTCGCAGGAGTGAAAGCTGATTTTGTCGCGGATCGCCCGGGTCGTCGGCGTGCCCGCCTTGGTGGTGGAGTGCGGGCGTGCTTGTCGCCAGGTCGCAGCGCAGATGCAGCTCCACGCGGAAGAGGAGTCGCAGGCAATACGTGTGGAGAAGGCGCAGGCGAAGGAAAAGTTATAGGTTTACGGACGATCAACCAAGGGGGTCGTCCCATCTCCTCGTGTGTACGATAGGGTGCGATGTGCGGTCACGTGCAAGGTAAGGTATGATTTCGGTCACGAGTGATAGGGATGAAGTAGGATTGGAGGCAATCAATGTATACTTAGAATGATGGTTGGCTGGGTAGATAGTGGCGTTTAGAGACAGAGTTCCGATTACGTAACGACATATTCACTTTCCCGCTTCACTTGGAAACAAGCCAAACCGTTCCCACCGCCGTCAACGCCAACACAGCATATCCCGTGCGGTAGACATCCTTGATATCCAGCAGCTTCGCCATATCCCAGCAGAGGTGCCTGAGGCTGTTGAGCGAGTGGTAGGCGAATGGCAGAGCGATACCGAGTTTCGCCGCGATTTTGGCGGGCCAGGGGAGGGCGCCGAACGATGCAGCGAGCGTGGCAACGTCGAGACCGGGCAGGCCGACGCCGTACCCGACGAAGTAGGCGTAGATCAGCCCGGCCAGCGCAACGCCGGTGATGCGGTTCGCCGCGGACCCGTACCACGTCAGCTGCGGCTGGTAGATGCTCAGGTGCGGTGCGAGCGGCCGGTTCTTCCGCTGCGCTGCCAACAGCCGGTGCTCCTCCGCCGACGTCGTGCTGACCGTGCCGCTCGGCGTGGCGTGAGTCGGCGCCACCCGCTGGGAGGCGAGTGCCGCCGGGAGCGGGGAGCACTGAGTGTGTCAGCACTTCCGCTCTCTCTCTCTCTCTGTGTGTGTGTGTGTGCTGTGGCAGGGGAGCTCACTTTGGCGAAGGAGGTAACGGACGCTCATTTTTTTTTTGGTTCGGCTGGTAGGACGTGGTGGAGTGAGAGAGGTCGAGCTGATGCGATGGAGAGAAGACGGTTCTCTGTGTTGTGTCGTCGAGTGATGTAAGTGATGTAATGAAACCTTATTGCTCTACATTTTAACCCCCCATAACGGCCAGGCACGGACAGCCCCGGACCTAACACACCGGGGCCTAGGGCTCTAGAGTCGTCCTTCGCATTCCCTATACTGAGCTGCCGGTTGCTAAGCTCGGGAGCTCCAGGCGGGCCGAACACTATCGCCTGCCCCCCAATAGTGGCCCGCTCGCAGTCTTGGGCCGTCTGCTACTGCTCCCACTTGCAACAGCACCCCCGCGTGGGTTGCATTTCTTTTTCCGGATTCGCTGCACCCCATATCTCCTTCCTTTTTATACGGGCATTTTGGACACCAACTCGCACATATCCTGCCGGGCCCTCTCTCGAATCGACACAGGTATCGTCCGGACACACAGCTTTCGATGAGCGACGCCGCCGAACCGGCCACCGATGGAGGGCGGCGGGGCAGGATGCCGCTGCTTCCCGGACGGCGGCCATGGCGACACCGTCGAATGGATGCGGACGCCCCCAAGGTCGCGGCGATACTGTACTCTTCTAGCGGCAGGAGGAGCAGCTACGCCCCGGTCGTCTCCTCCCCGCTGAAGATGGGTGCGGACGGCGCGGTCAGCAGTGAGGGAAGCGACGACAGCGAGGAACCGCCGCCGCTCGCTCCGCGGAGGAGTCTGAAGATCCGGGTTGTGAAGCCGCACGGCGAGACGGGGCCGATCGATGACGGGGGAGTCGCCACGGCCAGCTCGGAGCCGTCTTCGGCGGGGAATACGCTCAGAAAACCCTCGCCGACGGTGTCGTTGCAGAGTGTGGGCAGGGACTTCTCGCGGTATCCGTCGTCTACACAGTCGTCGGGGAAACTGGTGGATCTGAGTACGCCTTCTGGGTCGCAGACCCTGGTTAGTCGGGAGGTGAATGAGGACATAAGGCAGCTGGGAAGTGGCTTTGACACGAGTGATCCCGAGCGCGGGTACTCACCGTACCAGCAGCGACGGGGCCCACCGGTGCAGTATCCTTCGATCGACGAGAAGGAAGACGACGACAACTTGCACAATCCTGACGGGGAGGACGACAGATACCTTAGCCTACGGGAGTGCTTTGCCCATTGCAGCTGCAGGTTTCTGCTCACCTTTATGTGCTTCATCATGCTTATGATCGGGCCAGCGGTGCTGTTCATTGTCTGGCCGATCGTCACCTACGGCCGCTCTAGGAGAGGAGGTTCGGATATCGAGGTCGAAGTGCTATCGAAACACAAGTATCCGATACTGCGCGCCGCTAGGACCTCTTTGATCGATCCAGACACCCCAAAGCACGCCATGACACGGCAGTCCGTCCTCGGCCAGGGCAAGCTCAGGCTTGTCTTCAGCGACGAATTCAACCAGGACGATCGAACCTTCTACGAAGGCGATGATCAGTTCTGGCAAGCGGCGGACTTCCACTACGCTGCAACGAACGACCTGGAATGGTATGACCCGGACGCTATAGTGACGTCCAATGGGACTCTGCAGATCAAGATGCAGGCGCTGCCCAACCACAATTTAGATTACCGTTCCGGAATGCTGCAGAGCTGGAACAAGATGTGCTTTAAGGGAGGAGTGATGGAGGTCTCAGCATCTCTCGCGGGACCCGCCGGTGTGCCTGGATTGTGGCCAGGAATCTGGACATTGGGGAATCTTGCACGGCCTGGCTATCGTGCGACGAGCGACGGCGTTTGGCCTTATTCTTACGACCGCTGTGATGCTGGAATCACGCCGAATCAATCAAGCACGGATGGTTTGTCGTTCCTGCCGGGTCAGCGATTGGCGAAATGTGTGTGCACCGGCGAGGACCATCCTTCCCCGGGAAAGGGAAGAGGTGCGCCGGAGATAGATGCCCTGGAGGGAACGGCGGAGTATGATATGCGAGTCGGCGTTGTTACTCAATCCAGCCAGGTGGTCCGTATTGCCCTGTTACATGCGCATATAGTACTGCGCGTGCGGGGTGCATGGTGCTTACGATCAGTCAGTAGGCGCCATTCGATATTTGGTACCGAGTCGATCATAACTTCCTTGCGATAAGGGATGAGAAGATCACCCAGCTGAACGGGTGGCGTGGTGGCCCGTACCAGCAAGCTATAAGTGGTGGGTATACCTATCATCCTTCCGCAGCGAAGTCGGTCCTCACCATCAGCAGGTGTTACGACCCTTAACAACGACTGGTACGATGAGGTTCAGGTGAGATGGTCCGCCGTTAGGTCGGGGCCACGGTCTAACAAACGCCTGCTAGTATCAAAAGTATGCATTCGAGTACATCCCCGGAAAAGAAGACGGAGCAATTGCATGGTTCGTTGGCGACGATGAAACATTCCGCATGTCAGGTAGCTACCTATGTTTCCCCTTCTCTGGACTTGCAATTGCTGAAGTGAGTGGGGAAAAAAAAAGGCAAAGCAACCGGACCCAACGGAAACATCGGGCAGCGAGACGTCTCTCGCGAGCCAATGTCAATAATATTGAATCTTGGGATGAGCTCGTCGTGGACCTGGATCGACTGGGCTATACTTGGGTAACATTCGATGGATCCATTTCGAGTGTTCTATGGGTGTTGACAGTGCACGGTAGTCCACGGCTTGCAGAAGGAACGACGATGAATATCGACTACGTTCGTATCTACCAGAAGGAAGGAGAGGAGTCCGTCACTTGTGACCCACGTAAGTCTTTACGGTCAGCGGAGGAAATAGACTGACTGGCGAGATACAGCTGGGTATGCCACGACTTCTTATATCAGAAAGCATCCGAAAGCGTATCAAAACTCCAATCTTACCGTAGGTTTCCACTCAATTTTTTCCAAAGGACCTGCTTCGTGACTCAGAGACTCACGACTCGATAGACTTGGGACACTACTGGATACCCATGGCCAAAGAATGAGCTCATGCACGGGTGTGATTGATTATTGGCTTATTGCTCGGGGGAGTTTGGTGTGCGCAAAGGCGTGTAATTTATATCGAAGGACGGAGGGAGTTTGGAGTTTTGCGCTACGGTTGACAGCGACCGCATTATTAGGTGTTTCCGGCCATAGTTTTGTATTCACATGCAAATATATTTAGCAAGTGATGGCAATACCAATATCCTTTGTTTGTGGCCAGTTAATCCGGTTCTTATTTGCCTCGAAACCCAGGATTGAGGAGAAAAGGCAAACACACTGTCGGATCTGAGAGGGCCTGGAAAGCCATAAAACTCAGCGAGGCCTTAAACTCTTTTGAATGCTGAAGTCATCCAAAAGCTAAAAGGCAGCGAGAAACTAGAATTTTTGCCTGGTCAGTGTGCCAACTGAGCTGTAGGTTTAGTCAGACAAACATAGAGTCTGCGGAAAGTTCTGCCATCTGACCAAAGATAGTTTCTCGTCGGGTGAAGTTTGGAGGCAGATTCCCAAACCTGGATTTTTATCAACAAACTTCAATTGTTGGCCAGTTTATCGCAAACAGTGAGGCACAAGGGAGGTGCCATCGGCATTGAAAGGCTCCTGTCCGAACTTCCAATGGGCCTTTGCCTTGGTGGCATCAACTCCGAATCCTTGACTACAATATGTTTGCAGAGTGAGTTTTATGGATTCTCAGGCCCTCAGAGGACTGCACTCGTATGGTTTGTAGTCTACTTTACATAACTTCACGAACTAACGCAAGTATGATGCAAGTCACAACGCTTCACCCGCAGATCTGGACCCAGGTCACAATCGTGCCGACATGCATTAGGGTGGCGGCACTCATCCTTTGAACTTGTCCAGGAGGTTTCCCCCTGGTGGCGCGTATTCCCACACACACTTCCAAACTTTCCCTTTCCACCTTCAATTTACGCGTTACTTTGGCCCTTTCTTCCACCGCCTCTTTTCCCCCCCAAGAAGCTCGAGAGGGGATTAGCGCACACTTGACAAAGAAATCTCCTGGCTACTCATAGACATCAAAATGAGCGATACAACCTCAAGCTTCGGTGACGGGGGCGGTGAGGGCGTTGAAACGCCTGCTACTGTGTTTGGTACCGAGAGCGACAGCGTCTCGATTGCGCCCAACGAAGACAAAGAGGAAAACGAGCCACCCCTCGTCCAGGCGGATGGCGAATCGGTCTCGCCTGGTAATTCCTTTCATCCCCTTCCCTGCGTCTTCATCGTTTGCCTGAGAGGAGTTTTAACGGCGGCGTGAGATCAAGGAAACGAACCGCACGCTGCTCTTGAGTATCTAATGCAACAGAGCTCCATCTATGTCAATATCATCTGCGAGAGGATGTCAAGGCATCGGGCATCTCAGGTCAACGACGAGGTGGTGGAGGATACCACGCCAGCGATTACTGCTGCAAACAGAAAGAAAAAGGGCAAGGGGAAAGGCAAGAAGGGAGCGAAGAATGGCAAGATCGACTCGTTCTTTGGTAAAGCTGAATCTGTAAACACGGACGCGGCTTCAACCTCGACCTCGGCGGCTTTGGCCGCTGCCGCCCATGATAACGATGGCTCAAAATTGGGCCAGCACACGGAGCTCAGGTCGGCCCGGCAACCCAAGTTGATCACGGGCGGGATCATGAAAGACTACCAGCTCGAAGGCTTGGAGTGGCTTGTCACCCTGTTCGAGAACGGTCTCAACGGTATCCTGGCGGACGAGATGGGCTTGGGAAAAACGCTGCAGACAATCAGCTTCCTTGCCTTCCTGAGGGAGAAAGGAATCAAAGGACCATTTTTGGTGGTCGGTCCGGTCAGCGTTCTTTCATCCTGGGTCGACGAGATCGCGAGGTGGGCCCCGAGTATGCCAGCTGTAGGTCCCCCGTCCCCGATGCCTCGGGTTTCTGGTGGTCGCGGGGGGGGGGGGCTGATTGCGATATGTCTAGCTTCTTTACCACGGCAATCCCAAGCAACGTGCCGAGCTCCGCGCGGCTCGTATGAACAAGAACCTGATCGCCTCCGGAAAGTTCCCAATCATCTGCACCAACTACGAGATGATCATCCGTGACAAGTCCTTTCTCAGCAAGTACCAGTGGAAGTACGTCATCGTCGACGAGGGACACAGGCTCAAGAATATGAATTGCAAGCTCGTGAAGGAACTCAAGTCGTACACATCGTCGAACCGCCTCCTCCTGACGGGTACCCCCCTGCAGAACAACCTTTCCGAGCTGTGGTCGCTGCTGAACTTTCTTCTTCCCGAGTTCTTTGATGATTTCTCTCACTTTGAGGACTATTTTGACTTCAGCAAGATCCAGGATAAGGACAAAGCCGCTCACGCGGCATTCATGAAAGCGAACGAAGAGACGAACCTAGTTGGCTCGCTACATGCACTTCTCAAACCCTTCCTTCTTAGAAGGGTAAAGACTGACGTGGAGACAAATCTGCCCCCCAAGAAAGAATATATCTTGTACGCGCCCTTATCCCCATTGCAAAAGGAGCTCTATGGAGCTTTGCTGGACCATCGCGCATCTGAATTCTTGACCAATCTCGTCTTGGGCAAGGCAAACACCACGTCCAACAAGACCGCCGAGTCCAACAAACGGAAGCGTGTAGGAACCCGTGGCGATGGTTCAAAGTCAAAAAAAACCAAGATGGATACCTCGGTCATTATAGAAGGGAAGCGCAATCGCAAGGCCGTTTGCTATCGGGAGGATATACCGTTCAACGAATGGTACTCGGAATTCGAGAAGGCGAACCGTGAAACCCCTATCGGCGATGAAATAGTTCCCGAGATGAGTGACTATCAAAAGTCTGTGATGAATTCCCGTAAGTTCTTTCCCCCTCCCGCGCCTTTTTCCGACCTTTTCCTAACTGATGGTGTCTACCATTTAGTCAGGGAGGTTGGCAATAAAAAACTGCAGAATATGATTATGCAGCTTCGACTGGCGTGCAATACGCCTCATCACTTTTTTTGGCCCTTTCGTGACAATCCCATCCCGGATAAGACGCTGATCACATCAAGCGGAAAGATGATGTTATTGGAGCGTCTGGTACCAGCTCTTATCGGGCGCGGACACAAGATTCTCATATTCAGCCAATTCAAAGCCACGCTTGATATTATTCATGACTGGGCCGAGCTTTTGCACCATTGGGAAGTTTGTCGTCTGGACGGCGGTGTTTCCCAAGAGGACCGTCGCGCCGCTATTCGGCGATTCAACACGGCTGAGTCTGCCAAACTCTTTCTGCTGACGACTCGTGCTGGCGGACTCGGAATTAATGTATGCATCTCTTCCTACCTGATGTGGTTTTAACAGATATATTGACGAAGATGCTAGCTCACCAGCTCCGATACGGTAATCCTCTTTGACAGTGATTGGAATCCACAAATGGACCTCCAAGCTCAGGACCGCGCCCACCGTATCGGCCAAACAAAGCCTGTCATCATCTATCGGTTCGCGACGGCGAACACTGTCGAACAGACTCTTCTGGACAAGGCTGATGGCAAGCGTCGCCTTGAGAAGTTGATCATTCAGAAGGGTAAGTTCAAGACCTTCTCCAAAGAGACATCCAAGGACGAAACCGAGGCGCTGGACACGCTTCTTCTCAAGGAAGATTTCGAGAAGGTCACTGTTGCGGAAGAGGGGGCCCAAATTGTTTCGGACGCCGAACTTGATGCGTTGCTCGATCGTTCTCCCGAGGCATTCGCGAAGAACGCTGTTGAGAGCAAGGCCCTCAGAGTTGTCTAGATGCATCCTTCTGCCTTGCATGCTGCCCAGGGTGGACGGCACGATATAAAGATCTCCCTCTCCCGTTTCCATTTCCTTGTGTTCCTACTGAGCGGGTGGCTCTTGATTTTTGATTTCTGTGTAGCGCTGGCTGGTGGTGTTTTATAATCGGTTTACAAGGCGTACTTCTCTTACACGGCGGCGATTGCGAATGCTCTTTTATTCCCCATGCTTTTCTTTTGACTCTACGGGGTTTGTTTTCTGTCTTGCTCCGCCGGCGAAAGTTGTCGTTGCCTGTTGCCCTTTCTTGGTGGAAAAAGGGGAGCATAGAGCTGTCCGTTGATTGCTTCCTCGTCCTTCCCCTTGCCGCTCAATCGTGCTGCGGGGTGTTATCGTTAATTCCTGCTCGTTCCGTGGGAGAAGATGGGATCTTCATATTTGCGTTTTATTCTCAGTTATAGCTGGTATTTTTTTTGTCTTTCTTCTCCAGAGCGTATCCGTGGATAAGAGGTGGGGGTATGTTCATAGAATATTCAGTGGGATTTTTATTTTTTTATTTTTTGTCGGATTGCGATTACCGGGGGGGTGATGGGCATCTACTGAGGGACGAATAATGATGGGATCTGCTGGATAGGCGGCGGAGCTGTGTTTTTACTTGATTCACGACGGGGCTTCGGTATGTACGTAACAATCGCATACACCTACTGATGAATGCAAGAAAACCTTCATGCCCATCTCCCTGCTTCCGTGTCCTTTAATTGCCGGGCCGGACCGGCCCGTGTTACTCCCTGCCTTCTTTTCCCTCCCGACCGGCATGATATGTACATAGACGATGCTTACCGGGAATGCGGATACTTATGATATCACCCACATCTGCAGCTATGTATGTATCAAAACGAAACACAAGCGGGGATGGGCTCAGCCTCGGAGCGCATGTGAGAAAAAGAAATTATTCTTCACACTTCATGTATGTACATCGGAGATTTCCAGACCCTTCAATTCTCCGGACGGACCGGCGGAACCGATTGCACCACCGGGATGGACGCAAATAGCCAGCATTGCAGAGGTCAACATACCGTCAGGCTGTGTGGTGCACTGGCGGGGAAGGAAGGATGGTCCGGCCCGGCCCCACGCAATGGTCTCACGCGAACCACGGAAGCCCGGGCGAAACATCTGCCTGCATACAGTACATACCCGACACGTGCAACCCCTTTTTCAGCCGCGCGGGGGGGTGGAGGTCGTGCGGACTCGGGCTCGGGCTCTGGTGGTCAGGCCTAGATATGCCCGTGAACCATCTTGGTACTTTGGCCCGGGATCACCGGTGATTGCCATCGGCGGCCATATCTACGGTGGGATTTGTAGGCTGAAATCACCAGAAAAGGTAGCAATTAATAGTGGCAGAGTACAGCTTGGAGGGGACGCGGGATCGGGGGACGTAAAGTACATATGTATGTGATCAAACGTGTTTTGAAATGCTGGCGTGCTGAACGGATCCGTCGGCCACGCTTGATTTCTATTGGCCTTGGGGGTTTCAACTGTTGAGGGTGGCACCGTGAGAAAAGCTGGTTAGAATTTCGGGGCGCCAACGAGATTCTTGTGTAGGGTGGATATATATAAAAAAAAAATGCTGTTCTGTAACTGTACCGCCCCTTTGCCCTGCCACCAGAAAGAGCATAACTAGTTGCATACGTTGCGAACAGCAGCCCGTTTACACCAAGTGGCCACCACCGACGACGAAGACGACGAAGATATCCGGAGCGACTGCGAGTTATGGAAATTGCAATGGCCGACTCGACTTCGGCAGACCGGGCAAGTGAAAAACTGATCCGTATAGTCTGGTCGGCACAGGGCAGCTCAAGGGATCGAGAATGTAGGCTTGGTTGAAATATGCAACGCTGATTTTGTGGTGGTGCTGAACGCGGCTTCGCACCGCATCCCCAGAAACAAATCGAGGTCACAAATATGTACTTCTTGAGTTAGAGTACTTAAAGTATCTAGATGCCTACTTTACGATGTGTAATTTAGACCATCTGCAAGTCTGCGTTCTGCGATCTATGTATCTACATATCTAGCAGGCGAATTCGCCAAGGATTTCCTCCCGTTCTTGGCCATTTGCGACAGGTCCTATCGCTGTCCATACACGCTTGCAACGTTCGCCTGGATACTCGAACCCAAACTTTCGACACATATATTCTGAAACCTCCGTAATCCCTCCCTCTCCTCACCATCTACATATCGAAATCCTCGATATAAAACCCGTATCCTGCCCGCTTTCGATTTCTTCTTCAAGAGCCTTGTTTTGTCCTCCCTCAACGTCATCGGAGCCCCCAACCACCACTGGTCGGAACGTTCCTCACCACAGATGTCGAGTCCGAAAGATTTTGCACCCATGGTGCCTTGGAGCTACGACCTCATTATCTGGTCGTTCTCACGTGAGTTTTGGCCGGGGGTCGGAGTCGACGGAGTGAAATTCTCGAGTAGGGTGGAGCCTGACAAGCTACAGTTCTGGTGGACTTGTTCTTCCGTGAAGTTCATCCGCGAGGCGCATTCAGAATTCCAAAGCGAGGAGCTGTTATCTTCGTTGCAGCCCCACATGCGAACCAGGTGAGTTGTTGTCTAGGCGGTGGTGGTGGTGCGAGAAGTCGGTGAACTTCTTGTTCCCCACTCTTTCCCGCGTGGGGATATGCAGATGCACTAACTGGGTACGATAGTTCGTCGATCCCCTCATCCTCATGCGAGCCGTGCGCCTCGAAGCTCGTCGTCGTCTCGCTATTCTCGTCGCCGAGACGTCTATGCGCCGCAAGTTCATCGGGTGGCTCTCGCGCCGCGTTGGAGCTGTCCCTGTGGCCCGCGCACAGGACATGACGTCTCCTGGAACGGGCCGAATCTACCTGCCGAACCGCGAAGACCTATTGAGAATCCGGGGCGTAGGAACGAAATTCACCGAGGAGTGTATGGTCGGTGGCTTGCTGGTTTTGCCGTCGGTTGGTGGGCGGAGCGCTGCTAGCTCGGAGATAGCCGAGATTGTGAGCGATGATGAGATTGTCTTGAAGAAAGAGTTCAAATCATCGAGTGCCGTGGCGCAGTTGACGGCGGACACGAAAGAGGGCCTGGGCACGGCCTTCAAGAAGGCACCCAAGGTGGACCAAACCATGGTCTACGATGCTGTCTTCGAACGGTTGAACTCCGGCGGATGTGTAGGTATCTTTCCCGAGGGCGGTAGCCACGACAGAACGGAATTGCTGCCTCTGAAGGCTGGTGTCGCTATTATGGCTCTTGGAGCTCTCGCGGCGAACCCGGATTGTGATCTGAAGATCGTCCCCGCAGGCATGAACTACTTCCATGCGCACAAGTTCCGGTCGAGAGCTGTGATCGAGTTCGGCAATCCGATCGAAGTGCCAAAGGAACTGGTGGAGATGTACCGAGCCGGTGAAAAGAGGGAAGCAGTTAGGGCCTTGCTTGAACTCATCTACAATGGATTGCTGGCTGTTACTGTTACTTCTCCCGACTACGACACGTTGATGGTATGATATTACCACCCACCGATGGCTGGTGGGTAAGCGCTTACACTCCGGATAGGTTATCCAAGCCGCAAGGAGGCTTTACAAGCCGACACAGAAGAAGCTCCCACTCCCAGCGGTGGTCGAGTTAAACCGTCGCCTGGTGAACGGATACATACACTACAAGGATGACCCTCGGGTTGTGAACTTGCGCACCTCCGTCGCGGAATACAATCGCCAACTGCGCCTGCTGGGCCTCAAGGACCACCAAGTGGAGTACGCCAAATTTTCCATAATCAAGGTCATTCGGACCCTGGTGTACCGCATCTTCAAACTTGCCATTCTCGGCCTTGGAGCGTTGCCCGGGTTCATCCTTTTCCTTCCAGTCTTCATTGCCACAAAAATCATCTCGATCAAAAAGGCCAAAGAGGCGCTCAAGGCATCCACCGTCAAGATCCAAGGACGAGATGTGATGGCCACGTGGAAGTTGCTGGTGTCCTTGGCATTCGCACCCCTCTGCTACAACTTCTACGTCGTTCTCTTCTGCTGGTGGACCGCCAACCATCGGTTCTACGGACTGATGCCGGACTGGGTTCCTACAATTGGCGTTGCCATTGTCGGGTGGATTCTGTTTCCAGCCATCACCTTTGCTGCTTTGCGTTTCGGCGAGATCGGAATGGACATCGCCAAGTCACTGCGTCCGCTCATCCTGTCTCTGAATCCCACCAGTGCAAACACCCTCGTCAAGCTGCGTGAGAAGCGGGCGCAGCTCTCCGTGGATGTGACCGATCTTATCAACTCCCTCGGACCCGAGCTATACCCCGACTTCGAGGCAGGCCGTGTCGTCGCGGATCCCTTCGCTCGCAACGCCGCCGACGATTTGCCGTCGATCACCTTCCAACGCCAAGGCTCCGGTGTCTCCTCCGGAGGCGGCCATGGAGACGGACCGGTCAAGCACAACATTCCGGCAAGCGAGTCATTCGTGAACCTAGGTAGTATTGGCTTGTTCGCCAGTCGGCCGACCTCGCGTGCTAGATCGAGGACCAACAGTGGTGGGTTCTCGGTCAAGGCGCTCAGTGAAATGGAAGGAATCTCCACCCAGGCCGGTTTCGAAACCGTTTCCAAGAGGATCACGGATGCGATGAAGGAGCGCAGACGGAAACGCCTTTCGGAGGAGGGCAAGGACTGGGAGGAGGAACAGCTCGAAGTTGAATATGAGACTGGCAGTAGTGACGAAGATGATGAGGATAAGAAGCGCATCTGACCTTCCTACTTTCTGATGTATTGAAATAGGGTTTCATTTGGGTTCTTTTTATCGGGGGAACTTTTTTTTGTACTCTATTTCCTCTTTTTAATGCTCTCCAAAAACCCGCTAACTGGATAGAACTCTGGCACGGGGGTTTTACCCGTCTTTTTGCTTCTGTGTTTTCATATTGGTTTTGTCATCTTGATTATCTGCACCTTCTGGAATGTTGGAGGGTGGGACATCGGGTATTGGGGGGACGGTGTTTACTGGCTAAAACTGGAAATACGAACTTGAACTCGAGCTTCATCATTTATGCCTTCATTCTCGTCCAGGAGGATATCTACCGGGGAAGGCAGGCGGTTATGGCCTGCCTATGTGAGTCGCCGTGGAGACCTTATTTGACGATCTTGTGATCACCGTGATCCGCCGGGTAAAACTCCCAGTTAAAAAAGTTTGTAACTACTGTATCAACCATAACTACAACAAGTACTGCACAACAAATACGTCGTGAATTCCCACATACCGCGTCGCTCTACTTTCCCGGGGCAACACTATGGCGCAACGCCCGCAGACTTTAACCGCGGAACTCGAAAAGATTGAGCAGAAGATTACGTTGACGCTTCAAGGTACATCCTAGAGCGAGGGGAGAGTTGTGTGTGGTAGGGATGGAATCTGATGGAGATATGGCGGCAGAAATCGACCACAACTTCGCTCGTGCCCATCGAATCGTTACCTCCTCGATCCTGCCGATTGTCGAGCGCTACGGCCAGGAGTCAGAGGCAGTGTGGGAAGGGTCCAAGGTCGGTCCTTGGGTTTGAAGGTCGTTGGTGGGGAGGGGGGGAGGGCTGCTGACACTCCCGAAAGTTTTGGAAGCAGTTCTTCGAAGCCAGCGCGAACGTTGCCATCTCGAACTACCAGGAGGATGTAACGTATGAGGATGAAGAGTCCTCCGTGCAGCAAGAAGAGACCACGTACACGGAGGATGCTACCTCCATGGCGCCGTCTTCGCCGGGACACTATAGTGCAACGCACGGTGATCACGCGCACGGGGATTACACGAGGGAGGAAGAAGTTACGCGGCAGACGGTGGGTGGCGGAGGGGGGGTGGTGGGAGAGGAGGAGGAGGAGGACGGAGAGGGCGACTTGGATTTGGATGATTCCATGCTGGATTCGCTAAACCTCACGTCCGCTCAACTGCCAATGCAGAGTACACCCAAGGCTGGTCGCGGCAAGAGCAACCAGGGCTGGGCAGATATCGAATCGCCATACGAGTCGCTGGCAAAGGAGCTGACGATGAAGTACGGGAGCCCCCAACAACCGCAGCGACTGCAACTGAACCGGTTCCGTCAAGCGCCCTCAATTGATCTGGAAGGCGACTCTTCGACGCTCCCGCCGCCTCCCACGACGCCCCGCACGACCCGCCGCTACGCCGACTCCCTTGACTCCTCTCCGTTCCGTCCACCCGCACGCACTCCTGGCGTGGACCAAGACGCGATCATGCACCGAGTCCTCGACAAAAACTGGCGGCTGCAAGCCACGCCCCTCAAACCCGCGCCGTCACGGTACCGCACCGCGCCCGCTGCGACTCCAAAACCGAAATACGGAAGAGACTTCGACAGCTCTCCCATCTCCTCACCTCCCGCGCCTCAGCTACGTACACAGATTTTCACCCCGCGCGCACTCCGCACGCCCGGCGCGGCGCGATTCGAAGCCGCCGCTGCCCTCGCTGGCCAACAGTCCGTCAAGGCAATGGGGAAGGCCTCCGCGATTGGGAAATACGATATCATGTACGATGACGATAGCGACGATGATCTTCTCCTGCCGGCAGGTCTGAGCCCACCAAAGACCATACGGTTCGATCTGCCGCCGTCGAAGCTGATTGCTACGCCTGCGAAGGCTGCGAGCAGACGCATCGTGCGGGATATCCTGCATACGGCGGGTGCGGATGATACAATATTAACTGATGCTAGTAGTCCGCCTAGGGGACGGGGCAGGATGATGGACGACGGTGATGACCCGTTTTAAAGTCGATGTTGCGGTTTGGGAATAGACCGGAGGGTGTCAGGGCGTATTGTTTGTTTTTCACGGGGACAACTTGGGGTCATGGCTACCTTACTTCACGATTAAATTGCAGACCTCTATTTATATTTATCAATGCGCCTTATGATTCGTAATTGCAGTAGACAAAGGCAGTACAAATGACAAGTGAAGAGTCCCCCAATGCAGGCTCTACCGTCATGAAATATCGTACAACATTCCCACTGGTTATCCCTCCTTCGAACTTGTGAAACTACTTTTGTTGCGGAGACTGCGGTGGATCCGGTGCGTGCTGTTCCGGCAACCAGAAAATCTATACACACCAGCCATTGTCAGTACCCGAACATCCAATTGCTCGAATAGAAAATAAGGAAAGAAAAACTCACCACTTCCTTATTCGCACTCGCAAACAGATTGGTTTTCGGGTTGAACGCTACGCACGCAGCCATGCTTCTGCCATTCTCGGCCAGATCGACAACCGGCTTCAGCGTCTTCTTCTCATCGGCAGGAACGGCTGTATCCCAGACGCTCACGCCACGGTCTCCATGGCCTCCGACGATATAACGGCCGTCAGGGGTGAAACACACGTCTCCGCCGGTTTCAGGGACGGTGGGATTCGTCGGACCACGGGGGCGGTGAACACGGTACAAGAACTTGGAGGTGTTTTCGGCGAAGGAGTCGACAATATAGTGAGCATGGCCGCGGGTTCCGAGAAGCATGTGCTTTCCGTCGTTGCTGAATTCGAGCTTGCTCCAGGGGGGCATGCGAGGCGGATACGAGAAGCTGCTCAAGAAGCTATCGTCCGTCAGAGTGAATGTGGTGAAAGGCTGCTTGTCGTAGTTGCGGAGGTCGTAAAGCATTATGCTCTGCGCGGCGTGGGACGCGACAGCGAAGACGATGCCGGTAGGATCGAAGGCTGCGAGGGAGGGCGAGGTGAGGTTCAGGACACCATGGCAGTTCGGCGAGCGGAGATCCCACAGTCGCACGGTGTCGTCGTAGGATGAAGAAATGAACTGGTCGTTTATTGGGGATACCTCGAGACTATTGACGATACGGCGGTGACCGCGGAAGTAGCGAATATAAGTGTTGTCGTGGAGCGAGAGGTATCGGATCGTATCGTCACCCTTAGTGGATGCGTAGACGACGTTCGTAGAGGTGTGCGAGAACTTTGCGAGATGGCAGCCGTATTTCTTGCTGTAGAGAGTCTTTTGGTGGCGTCCGCTGCCACAGTCGTACAGCTGAAGCGTCTCGTCAGTGCTGGAGGCAAGGCAGAGCTCGCCTTTGTCGTCGAAATCTAGGGATGTGATTTCGCTACCCTGGCTGATGTTCTGAAAGGCTTTGGACGGCCGGAAGCGGTGAATCGTCTCCGAAAGCTTGACGGTTTCGAGGGGCTGGTTGGAGACATTGGGGGTGGAGATTGAAGTGACCGGCATTTTGTGAGAATTTAGGTGAGGGCGTGGTGTAGGGACTGGATTGAGGAGGGAGTGCGGTGTAGAAGTTGGGCTGAGGAGGACGATTGTTGCCGATGTGGGTCGCAGCGTACCCACGCTGCCGGCTTGAAGACAATGGTGGGGTGGTGCCAGCCGCGTTAAAGTTGAGGGAAGACGCGTTCTGGGGTAGTGGCTCGAATCGATCAGACGAGGGTGAACGTGGGATTGGAACGCTCTAGTACAGACCGGCCTACTTTGGTATGTGCGTTTATGTTAACTCCCATGGCGAAAAACACACATAGAGGCATCCGAAACGACATTTTTACAGAGAGCTTCCTGATCGTCTGGACACACCCGAGCACATACTCTGTATACTTATTCTCACGTCCTTTTCGGTTGCCGATCAACTTTATGTGCAGAGAAGAGAGAAATTCCGTGTGGAAATGCTGCCCTGGCGGAGACTTGACGATCATATTTGCGCTAGGAGCATATCAGCGGGGGGCAGCTATAGTTACGCCGTTCCGCATGATCTCAAGTGGATGCCACTACATACGGCCGGGCGAATTATCCCTCTGCAAAAGATCACAATCCGAAGCACTGCCGTGAAACAGGGCATCGCAGGCCGAAATATCCCATCGCCCTCCAGCAGCAACGGCTGTGCTCGGAGAATTTCAACTCCCAAGGGGTCGCCTTCGAAAAAGCATTGATATTCTCCGCACGGAGTTCTCAGCTCGTTAGCGCTCCGTGTACTCTACCGCGACGCATATATAGGCCTGTTGGGGCGTTCAACGGCATCGGCTTCACAGCCGACCGGCTCTTTTCAGGCCGGCCTGACACCAGAGTGATAGCGCATGAATCCACCAAGTGGCATTAAAACTATGAGGATCCGCTGAGTCCGCACTCATCATGAGGCTAATGTGTATGATTGTGAGTGACGTGCGCGGGTAGATTCTCTCTAGGCTCGCTAATTGTGCCCGTGAGCATCACTTCTGCGTATTGACTGGAACTGGGAGTACTGCCTGGCACCCAATATTAGCCTTGTATCGAAGAGTGATGAGGGATGATGCCAACCTTCGTCACGTTATCCATGCACAAAACAATGCCCTAAATAGTTGTGCGCTCGCCTTCGGCCGCTCCTCGCTTCGGGTGTCTCGCGGAACGCTCGAATACTCGTTACGGGCCTTCACACCATGAAATGGCCGTTCCGTGGGCCTGTGCCACTAAGTCTACTCCGTCGCCCAGCGATGTCGACTCATTCTTGCTCGATGATAGTCTTAAGGGGTCATTATCGTGCCACCATGCTTTTACTTGCGGAGCCGCCCCACTCCGCAGTCACACACAAAAGTCTGCGATTGGTAATCCGTAGTTTCGCCCGGCTGGGATTAGCGCGTTTGCTGTTGCAGCCTTTTAGCCCCTCCTCTTCCCCGCACAAGAGATCTTCCCTTCCCTCTTGCCCACGAACTTCTCTCTCCCAACTTGCTTCGCCATCTCCCAGCGAGCAGTCTCGTGGTCCTCTTCTTTCGCAAGAGCAGAGACACCTTCAACCCTCATTGTTTACCAGCAACAGTCCAAACAACCGCAAAGATGGTCAAGTGAGTGATGCCTTTTCCCCGCTTTTCGCCTCTGATTTTTGCTCTCCTGCTTAAACCATCTGGAGAGAACCCTCAATTGACGATGTCTGTCCCACAGCTTCACCGTCGCGGAGATCCGTGAACTCATGGACCGGACGACCAACGTCCGTAACATGTCCGTTATTGCTCACGGTAAGTTTTTTCTTTAGTGACGGAAGGGTTGATGCTTGAGCGAGTCACCTCCTGACATCCACCGCAGTCGATCACGGAAAGTCCACCCTTACCGATTCGCTTGTCCAGCGTGCTGGTATTATCTCCGCGGCCAAGGCTGGAGAGGCCCGATTCACCGATACACGGCAGGACGAGCAGGACCGGTGCATCACAATCAAGTCCACCGCCATTTCTTTGTTCGCCGAGCTTCAGCCCGACGACGTCAAGGACATCAAGCAGACCTCCAACGGAACCTCCTTCTTGATCAACTTGATCGACTCTCCCGGCCACGTCGACTTCTCGTCTGAGGTTACCGCTGCCCTCCGTGTCACCGATGGTGCTTTGGTCGTCGTCGACTGTGTCTCCGGTGTATGTGTGCAGACCGAGACTGTGCTGCGTCAGGCTCTCGGTGAGCGTATTAAGCCGGTCTGCATCATCAACAAAGTCGACCGTGCCCTGTTGGAGCTGCAGGTTTCCAAGGAGGATTTGTACCAGTCTTTCTCGCGTACCGTCGAGTCTGTGAACGTCATCATTGCCACCTACTACGACAAGGCCCTCGGTGATGTCCAGGTCTACCCCGACCAGGGTACCATCGCTTTCGGTTCCGGTCTCCACGGATGGGCTTTCACCGTCCGTCAGTTCGCCGGACGTTACGCCAAGAAGTTCGGTGTTGACAAGCAGAAGATGATGGAGCGCTTGTGGGTATGTTCAGGCCATTTCCTCTTTGCTTTGTGGGTCAGCACTGACAGGATAACAGGGTGACTCTTTCTTCAACCCCAAGACCAAGAAGTGGACCAAGGTTGAGCAGTTTGAGGGCAAGGCTCTCGAGCGTGCGTTCAACCAGTTCATCTTGGACCCCATCTTCAAGATTTTCTCTGCCATCATGAACTTCAAGAAGGAGGAGACTGCCACCCTTCTCGCCAAGTTGGAGATCACCCTCAAGGGTGATGAGAAGGATCTCGAGGGCAAGGCTCTGCTCAAGATTGTGATGAAGAAATTCCTTCCCGCCGCCGATGCGCTGTTGGAGATGATCTGTCTTCATCTTCCTTCCCCCGTCACCGCCCAGAAGTACCGTGCCGAGACCCTGTACGAGGGTCCTATCGATGACGAGAGCGGTGTTGGTATCCGCGACTGTGACCCTAAGGGACCTCTGATGCTCTACGTCTCCAAGATGGTGCCGACTTCCGATAAGGGCCGTTTCTACGCTTTCGGACGTGTCTTCTCTGGAACTGTCAAGTCCGGTCTGAAGGTCCGCATCCAGGGACCCAACTACATTCCCGGAAAGAAGGATGATCTCTTCGTCAAGGCCATCCAGCGCACCATTCTCATGATGGGCCGTTACATCGAGCCCATCGATGATGTCCCTGCCGGTAACATCTGTGGTCTGGTCGGTGTTGACCAGTTCTTGTTGAAGTCCGGTACTCTCACCACTTCTGAGACTGCCCACAACATGAAGGTCATGAAGTTCTCCGTCTCTCCTGTCGTGCAGGTCGCCGTTGAGGTCAAGAACGCCAACGATCTTCCCAAGTTGGTCGAAGGTCTTAAGCGTCTGTCCAAGTCCGACCCTTGCGTGTTGACATTCATCTCGGAGTCCGGTGAGCACATCGTCGCCGGTGCCGGAGAGTTGCACTTGGAGATTTGCTTGAAGGATCTTGAGGAGGACCACGCCGCTGTTCCTCTCCGCGTCTCACCTCCGGTCGTCTCTTACCGTGAGACCGTTGCCGGTGTTTCCAGCATTACCGCTCTGTCCAAGTCGCCCAACAAGCACAACCGTCTCTACGTCACTGCCCAGCCCCTTGATGAGGAGGTTTCCAAGGACATCGAGAGTGGAAAGATCTCTCCCCGTGACGATTTCAAGGCCCGCGCGCGTGTCCTTGCTGACGAGCACGGATGGGATGTCACTGATGCTCGTAAGATTTGGTGCTTCGGTCCCGACTCGAACGGTGCCAACTTGCTTGTCGACCAGACCAAGGCCGTTCAGTACCTGAACGAGATCAAGGACTCCGTTGTGTCTGGTTTCCAGTGGGCCACCCGTGAGGGTCCTATTGCCGAGGAGCCCATGCGCAGCGTCCGTTTCAACATCCTCGATGTCACCCTCCACGCCGATGCCATCCACCGTGGAGGTGGACAGATCATCCCTACCGCACGCCGTGTCCTCTTCGCCGCCACCCTGCTTGCCGACCCCTCTCTCCTTGAGCCCGTGTACTTGGTCGAGATCCAGGTCCCTGAGTCCGCCATGGGAGGTATCTACGGTGTCCTTACCCGACGGAGAGGTCACGTCTTCTCGGAGGAGCAGCGCCCCGGCACTCCTCTGTTCAACGTCAAGGCTTACCTGCCCGTTAACGAGTCGTTCGGTTTCACCGCCGATCTCCGTTCCAACACTGGAGGACAGGCCTTCCCCCAGTCGGTCTTCGACCACTGGCAAGTGCTGCCTGGTGGATCGCCCGTTGACGCCACCACCAAGTCTGGGCAGATCGTGCAGGAGATGCGGAAGCGAAAGGGTATCAAGGAGGCCGTGCCCGATGTGAACAACTACTACGACGTGAGTCATCCCACCATCTGGTTTCCACTGTTCTCCATGCTGACTTTTATCTTCCAGAAATTGTAAACTGGTCTACAGGTCGGGTGTTTGGTTTGATTCATTTCTTTAGGTCGGGAAAATTCTTTTCGTTTGTGGGGTTTGTTTTAGCTTGAATTTAACTGTTCTTTTCTTCGTCGTGGCCATGTGAATTGATGTCCAAACTACGAAAGGTACAATACGCCACCACCCCGCCAAACCCATACCAATCATGACGTTGGCAGTCTAAACCACCGGTGAGAGTGGTCAATTAGATGTGCTAGGGGACGACTACATAGTTGGCTTGCGAGCCTAGGTCCTGCCGTAACGTTTCTGTTTTGTGATCACTTCGTACAATAAGTCTCTTGTTTTTGAAGATTGACGCAGCAGTAGTGCCGTTGGCCGTGATTTGGCGACGGAGGCACTAATAATCTGATTTTCTACACGCCCGGTTCTTCGCATCTTCACGTCTTCACGGTGTACCAAAAGCGCTCATACAGCATTTCCATTACTCTTTACGTACTTCCGACGCCCTTCCTATCCCCCGGCAACTCGCTTCCAACCGTCGCCAACATCGACTGGAATCTGCTCCACTCATCCATGCCCTTCACGTCAGCGTTCTATTCCCACAACCACATCGTTCAGGGGGTCATCGCGATCAATCCCATGCAAAAAAAAGGGGGGCGATGGGGCGACAGGAATCAGATCAAGTGTAGATTTAAGTTGATCCACATCTCCGTCCACAATCCTCCAACACAGACCCCAATCCCTCAACCTCACCGGCCGAAACCGGCGGGAGAGCTGGGGAGCGCAGAGGACACTAGGACGTCGTTCGGAATCGCAGAACTCATTGGTGGTCATCATTTCGGGGGATAGATGTTCTAGAAATTGGGGGCGCGCGGGGGGAGGGGGGGGAGGAATACGTACCATTGTTTGTGCATGGCTGTGGAGAGGGAGAGATGGATGGAGGTTTTTATGCTGGTTGTTCGTTAGGCTCTCTTGGCGCATGGGCTAGCACTCGTTTATTATTGTATGAATTGTTGAGCTATTATGGCTGGTTAGCTCTTCCATCCATAGGTCGCCGCAAGTCGACTCTTCAAATGCGCCGCTGCGGTGAGCACCTCTCCGTCCTCCAAATTGGCGCCCCTCTCCCCGCGCTCTCTAACGATCTCGCTCGGAATCCCGCTAAGCGGGGTGCTATCAACAGGATGACAGAAGTACGCCATGGAGTACCGCTCCCCCCCGCCCTGGTCCGCCGGCACAACAACTCTATGCACGGTGCTCCTCAGCAACCCCGCAGTCCAGTAACTCAACAGGTCCCCGATATTGACGCAGATTGCTTTTGGCACGACGGGGACCGGACTCCACCCTCCACCGCCAAGAGAGAGTATTTCGAGGCCGCTCGCGCCGCCGTGTTGGAACAGCAGAGTGAGGGAACCATAGTCGCTGTGCGCCCCAGCGCGGATGTCGCTCGAAGGGTCGTAATCGCCGTCGGAGACGGGAGGGTAGTAGAGCAGCCGCAGTATGGAGCCCGACGGGCCGTTGGTGGAGGTGTGCGAGGGCGTAAAGTATTCCGCCCCGCCGGCGGAGGGCGAGATCTCTAGGGCCTGCGCGAACAACCGGAGAAGCCGCCGGGAGAGACTGGCGCAGAGCGTGGAGAAGCGTGCGATGGTGGCAAGGTGGGGTGACAGCGTGGGTGTAATGGGCTGCTGGGGCTCGCCCGAGAGGCTAAATTCGCCAAAGTTCATGGCTCTGCCGCGCCATAAGTCAGCTCTCCTCCTCCACGGATGTGGCATAAGTTAGGAGGGGCAATTACTGCTTGAAGTCCCCCCGCTTCTGATTCGGAGGATCGAGGGTTTCCGAGAGCATTCCTGACCAGCCCTTGTTGTTCGCCGATATGGCGCAACTGGCTTTTTCGGGTTCGGGGGAGGCGAAGAATTCCTTCGACTTTTTCGAAGTGTCAATCGTAGCTCATCAGAGAGTGAAGTAGATAACTAGCTTACTATTTCGAACATCTCATCTACCGCCTCGGGAGTAATCTCGGTGCCAGCCATCGTGATGTAGACGAAGCCCAGTGCCTTTGCTGCCTCGAGCAGCTGCGCAGCGCATTCGGGCGTGTCCGTGAGCGTTATTATGTCGAGGGAGGCGGCGTGTTTGGGCATAGTTGTGTTGGAGTCGGTATCGTGTGTTTGGCACGAATCTGGAGTTATATAACTGGGGGTAGTGACTGCTACACGATTAACGTCCGAGGATAAGTATGTATAACCGCCAGCGGCTGCAATTCAAGTGACCGAGCGACTTTATGCAGCCACGCAAACGGCAAACGAGTGGAACAACCTCTCGGGGTGATAAGATAAGGCGGAGAATACCGATCCTCCCGCTCCAAGTGTCAGCGAAGCTCTCGACCAAAGCCCGGAGCTGAACCGTTGCATCTGACTCCTTAAGAAGGGCCTATATCATGGTTCATATGCATCTGACTAGCAGATGAAGTCAAATTCCGCTCACCGGAGGGGCGCCCAGTGCACAAGCACAATCCTGACCACGCTTCTCACCGACCCGGGTTCGTCTCAGTCTGGTGTGTATGAACCCACTCCGACAAGTCGGCCCCTGAATGTGCGCTGCTGTGCGGAAAGCCCACAATTTGGTGGGGTGCTTGACCCCGCGGATGCGGCGATTCGCCCAATTCGTGCTAAATTATGTAAGTCTAAGCCAACAACAGCACAGCCTCTTCTTTCCTCCTTTCGCAGATAGTTGTTCTTCTGCATACTAAGCTACATATATCCTACATTCATCTCATCGTTAACCATCAACCCTGAGGTGTTGTGCCCGCCCGAGTTCGTTTTCTCCCACAGCGAGCTTATTTACCCGGCCGGCCGTCCCTTTGTTCAGTTCGCTTCCCTTCCCTTTTTAGGACCATTTTATCCAGAGAGCTACTAATCTCCCCGCCAAACTTTCCGAACTGTCATGACTGTCGCAATGCCTGGTTTGAGCTCCGTTCTGTTTGCTACGACGACACATCTCCGCCGCATGTGCTGACAGCTTGGGTAGTGCCTACAACCCGCCCGGGAATCTTCGACGTTTGGTCGCAAGCGAACGGCCGAGCCCAGATGCTCCCCATCTCGGTGCTCAAGGACACGGCAATAGGAATTGAAGCCCAGTACTACCTCCAGAAGGCCCTCGCGTTGCAGATAAAGGAGCCGCTCGTCTCCGCCCTGGGGGGGTTCCCTTTCGGTCTGAAGCAGATGATTCAGAACGACATGCGCGAGTTACGCGAGAATGGCATTAGGCCCGTTTTTGTCTTCAGTGGTCTCCAGCTGGTGCCTACGGAGAAGCCGTTTTCGGTTCCCGATGACTCGGCGAAGCTTCGGACCTGCGCATGGGAGCTCTACGATAAAGGGCAGGCAGTGGAAGCGGTGGATATGTTTGGCCAGGCAGGCGTCATCACTGCTGTGGAGCTCTTCCGTATCGTCATGAGGATTCTGAGGGACGAGAACATCGATTTCCAGGTTGCTCCCTATGCGGCGTGGCCCCAGGTAGGGTTCTTTCCGTGCAAGCTTCCGCTAGGCCCCTCCCTCGTTCTAACTCGAGGGATAGCTAGCGTACCTCGAGAAGACCGGCTATGTTGACTCGATTTACGGTGCAACGGATCTATTCCTCTTCGACGTCGAGAAGGTCATCGTCAACCTCAGCCTGGGTACAGGCCACTTTTACTGGGTGAGCAAGGCGAGGCTCCGGACCGATGTGTTGCTCACCAATGACCACTTCGTCGATGCGATCCTTCTGTCTGGTTGCTCGTTTTGTCGCACGTTTCCTCCGCTCGAGAACGCGCAACATCCTTTCTCGGACGCAGTCGCTTTGCTTAAGCGGGCCAGGACAGTGGGGAACGTCATCAGCATTCATCCCGATCAAACCGAGTACCTCGACAAGTTTAGAAAAGCGCGGGCAGCCATTAAGCACCACCCGATCATGACAGAAGATGGCAAGGTTGAACAGATGAACTTCCACGAGTCACCCGGCGACGTGCAGGACTTTATTGGCCTGCGTCTGCCGGAGGAACTTTACTTCTATCTGTCCCGTGGAATGATTGGTTCCCAGGTCATGGATATGATCACCACCGCAGAATTCCTCCAGACGCCACCATTGGACGGCAACGATTCGGACGAGTACAAGAAGTTCCTCAACCAGCTGAATCTCATGAGGACCGAGTCGCTTTCCCTCCTCTCCAAGTCCCTCCACAGGTACTATTTGAATCGTGAGGTCAAGATTTACAACTGGTTCGACGCAGCACAACCCAAGACTCTGGTTCACAAGGACATTACCTTCCCATCAGAGGCTGCACAGAAATGGAACGTGCGGGAAGACGTGTGGGGGCCAGTGATGGACGCGCAGAAAGTACAGTCGAGGTATCCAAGTTTTGTTCGCGTGGCTAACCTCGCGATAGCAATGGGGAGAGTTCGCCTTCTGCATCACTTCACTGGAAGACGAGTCTTTCGCCGCTAAAACCGTCACCCCCAAGATCCCACAGAAGGTATTCCTTCCAGTTAGGCGATGTTGATTCGGTGAGCTCTACTAAATAAATCGCGAAGCTACTGGACTCGGAGGACGAGATTAGGGTCAACGCCCTGTGGCGCATGTTGCAGATGCGCGGCTTCGTTGCCGGAGAATCCCATCGGCTCACGGCATGGGGCAAGGCGTTGGTTGCCGCCATTAAGAACCTTGATACCGAGGACGAGTCCCTGCTCATACCTCTTTACATCGCTCTCGAACTGTTCCGCATGAAGGCGTTGAAACCCGACAACTTCGTTCCGACGTTTTCCGGCGCCCCGTCGCGCGGGTCCGGTGAGTCTTCTCTGTCCAGAACTCATTTGGTGGGCGCCACTGAAAAGTGTCCAGAGGAGGACAAGTCAAACACGATGCTAGTATCCCGAGTGTGCTCGCTGGTCAATATGGATCATAAGAACATTGGGTATACTGGTCCTCTGAGCCGGAGCATGCTGGCTTTCAACAGCTTCAGCCGTTCACTTACCAGAGAACTACGGAACTTTATCGAGATGACGCTGGTCAACATGTTGATGGCGGGCGATGTGGACAGAGAGAGCCGGGACGATTGGGCGGAACTAGGGTTGAAGTACGGAAATCCCCAAGCAACAACTTAATCGCTTGATCGCATCTGACTCGCCCCGCGCGTTTAGGTTGCCATTCATCGACGAAGTAAACTCGTGTCTCGGGATCGCCGCCAAAACGTATCTCGATGAGCTGTGCAATGAATCGGAGCCCACCTCAGACGACCACAAGAGCAAGCACATGGGGAAGTTGAGGGAGATGATTCCACAGGCCGTTGATATTGTCGGCGACCTCGAACTTGGTTTCAGGGTTTGGGATGGCGTAAGTTTTCTTCTCCCTTTCCCCGTGGGTGCCGTTTGCTTACAGGAACCAGGTTGTGGCTGGCATCAAGGTTCTCGTGCAGGAAGCGACCATGGAGACCGAGGCCAAGCCGTTCCTTGCTGCGGACAAGTGGCTGCAGGGCAGGAGGTGATTTGTAGTGTGTGTGTCTCTCGCAGATGTGAATACCAAATCTTTTGCTTTCCGCTGATGTAACGACATTCGGTTCGCATGTGGGAGCAGAGAGAGGGTGCGGAGGAGTGGAGGGAAGTTTTTATTCTACTCTCCTTTCTACATTACGGGAAGGAGGGGGCAAGGAGAGAATAGATGTGGACAACTAGGAAATGAGTACCCTTTTTGGCTCTTGACGCTCTTTTGGGTGGACGGAGTAGAGCATTCTGCCACCCACCAGCCGTTCACTTGCATGCGCAAAGACATTCCTTCACCTCAAGCTTAAACTCAAGCTTAAACTCAGGCGTAAACCCAAGCCCAAACTCTACATAACGAACCCAGACCTGAAAGGGGAAGCGCGAACGTTACGTGGAGTTCGCAGGTTCTCCCGAGCCGGGCACACTGTCAAAACGAGCCCACAGCGCAAGCACTCGATTTCTGGGTTAATGGGTGGTTCCTTCCGCCGTGTATCTACTGGATGTCCGTGTGCAGAATAGCAACCGCCGCCATGCTTGCTCTCGGCCGGAGCACGAAATATCGCCTGCGCCAATGACTACCTGCCCAGGTATTTAGTTACTTCCCCGCTCTGCTATACCTAGGTACTTAGTCGAGCATCGTACGTATGTATGTATTAGGGTAGATATTCTATCCTCAGCGGTCCAATTCTCATCGTGCAGCAAATAGTTACAAGTACATTAAGTAGATTACACCAGCCAACTTCCACGGCCAAAAAAAAAACAAAGCGCCATCAACTCCAAGAAAAAAGTAATTAAAAAAAGCAAAAAAAGCAAAAAAAAAGCAAAAAAAAGATAATAATCAAGAGCGGACGATATCGCACATGCACATACTAGGTGGCCTAGATGGCGCAATTACCACAGCTTCCACCCCCTGGGACTCCTCGTCCTCTTGACCTCCTCGGTCGACTTCCGGATCTCGTCGATGCTCCTGGCGGGGCTGGCCGAGCGCGACGTCAGCCACGGCAGGGGACTCTCCTTGCGGCCGGCGCTGGTTCCGGTGCCCGGTCTGCTGCTGCTGCTGCTGCTGCTGCTGTTGTTGTTATTGTTGTTGTTGTTGATGGGAGTCGTCGACCTCTGTGGTGGCGGTGGTGGAAGCGACGGGAGGGGGATGGGGGTGCCCTCCAGTTTTGCGAGGTCCAGCTTCATCGGCGGGGTTTCGGTCCATTCCTGGCGCATGGCCTGGCGCGAGATCGTGAGCGGATCCGTGGCGGCGTGGGCTGGGCGTGCGGACGGCGTGGGACGCTGCAGTGGTGCCGCTGGCGGCGGGGAGGGCCGCACATCGGCGGAGCGCGCGGTCGGCTCTTTTGGCGTGGGGAGGTACGCGGGGAAGTCGAGGTTCGCGATCGTGTTGATGCGGCACGAGATCACAGGAGACATCACGACTTCTTTGCCGGAATCTTCCTGCGCGATTGCCGCGGGCGGAGGGGGAGGGGGCGCCGTGGTCGGGGGTGGCGGGGCGATGACTATCGTCGTGGGCGTTTCGCAATAGGTATCGCTGCCGAGTTCCTCCTCCTCCTCCGGCTCTTCGGCGCAGCTGGTAACGGTCTCGTTGTCGTCGATGATCGTCACTCCGTCCCAGTTCGTCGCCGTCTCGCACGGGGACGTCGCCTCGCCGTCGTCGTCGTCGATGCAGGTTTCCGTGCAGGACCGGCTGGTCTCCCAGTCGTCCTCCTCGTTGTCGGCAGCGTAGCTGTCGTAGCCCGAGCGGACGTCCCGGCCCTGGCCGCTGCGGATGGAGGACCATCTAGTGTCCTCCGTGAATGCATCGGTGATGCAGGACTGCGGGGACAGCGCTGACAGCGGTTCGGAGGAGCTGCGGACCGCCATCCGCTGGATCGGCGCCCAGTCTATCGGGCTGTCGTACAGCGCTGAAGTTCCGGCTTTCCTCGGACCTTTTAGGATACATCACGTCAGCCTTTGCACCCCCACAAAAGAATGACAAGAAAAAGACTTACCGGTCTGGATCCCCCGCAGCTCGCTCAACCTCGACGACACCGGCGCTTTGCTTCCCCGTCTCACGCCGCTCCGGCGTTCCAGCAGCATTCCCTGCCCCTGAGCGTGTTCGTACAGAAGCTCCTCGAGCGCCACGGGCACGTCCATGCTGGCCACCGAGAGCATCCGGCTGAGATTGTGGGCCGTGTCCTTCGGCGGCTCCTCCTTCCGCCCCTTGGCGCGGAATTGCCTCTTGACCTCCTCGGGTTCGGCCTGGATATCCAACCGAAAGTTCTCCGTCGTCGCCGTCAGCGGCGTGTAGCCGTCCAGCGACGGCGTCCCCATGCCGCCGCGCTCGATTGCCCTGTTGAGAGCGTTTATCATATCCTCGACGGACTCCTTCTCTGCTCCCCAGTGTGGCTGCTGCCTTTCCGCCTTGGCCACGGGCTCCACCACGGGGGGCCCCTCCTTTTTCTCCACCATGGCAACGGGCTTCGCCGTCGGAGTCTCCTTCCGCTTCTCCGTCCCCTCCGTCCCCCGGCGCGCGTTACTCCCCGGAGCCATCCCGAGCACCTGGTCGAGAGCGTAGATCATGTCCTCGACAGTCTCCTTCTTCTCCTCCCAGAACAGCTGTACCCCCGGCGCCGGAACGTGCTCGTACCGCTCGGGCGTAGCGGTCAGCGGCGTGTAGAGGTACTGCCCGATGATCTGCGACACCTCCGAGGAGCACGACAGCGCCGAGAGCTCGCTGTTGTTGCAGTACGGCTGCAGGCTCGAGTTCCCCAGTGTCTCGAGACGCGGCAGGCTCAGCCGCTCCGACGAGGACGAGTGGGAGCTCATGCTGCTGACGGGGCTGTAGAGGGATTGTGTTTCTGCGAGAGGGTCAGCCACGGGCGCTCGACACGGTACATCCTGCGCGGAACGGAGAACGGACCTGTGGCCATTGTGATGGACGGAAGGAGGGGCGGCGAGCGAATGTACGGATGGGGGAAAAGTAGAATTCTCGGAATGACACCGACAGAAAATCCAATAGCCACAAAGGGAGAGCACTAGATATCGATGTTTCCCAAAACACTGGGGGCCAAACGGGACACGACGCTTTATGTACCCATCGTGCTGTGCTTGGAACCGTCCCACGAGAAAACCAGACCCATTGCCGCCTCCTAGAGGGGGGCAAACCAGGATCTTCAAACCGCCATCAACCTGCGGAATCCCGAGCGCCACGGGGTGGACGATTCCCTCACGATCCCGAAAACCAAACCATGCAAGAGGGAGTGCACGCAGCCCATCTAATTGGCGCAACCGGGGGGGGGGGGGGGGGGTAAATCCTGGTAAGCGCGGAGAGCCAATGGATCCATGGACACTCGTAACTGCCTTCCACCCACTAGAGGGTATGTAGGAAGATTTAGCGGCACGTGGAGAAAGGGCGAGCGGGCTAGCAATAAGGCATTTCGAGAGGAAAGGGCGAGAAGTCGAGATTCGTCCATTTTCCGGAATCCTTTCCTGGCCATGCCATTCGACGGTGCGGGTTACGAGCCGATGAGCAACTAGGCCTCGGACCACAGCTGAAGTCCGGACTGTGGCTGTAACGAGCAGGAAGCTTGCGATGTCTCCTGCGGAATTCGCCCGTCCGCCCGCTCGTCCGCCCCGACGACGGGTTCTCATGCACGCATGAGTGCTTTGTGCTGCGTGTTCCTGCTTTGCTCCGCCCTACACTGCTCGCCCCTGCGTGTGAGTGTAGGACCGTAGGTAGTAGTTGTGTACGCAGTGATGTCGTTTGCCGCCCGCCGTCCAGCAAGCCAGCAGCGAGGAGAGAATCCCGAGCCGAACCGCCCGTTCAGAAGGGGGGGGTTCTTGCGTGTTTGATGTGTAGCTGGGAGAGGAAACCGCCATGACGCGACCACTGTGCCTTCTTTTTTTTATTCCGTATTTTTTTGCTTTCAAACGTGAAAGAGAGAGGAATGTGGAGTACAGCAGGGCATGACGTTGGGGACTGAGAACACGAACGAGCAGGCCAGAGCGAGCGTCCACCCGCCTCATAGAGTTGCAGGGTTGCAGTGTATGCAGATTAATAGATTAGATATGTAGAGCAGATATGTACGAGACCAGCCAGCCATGCATGTCGTGCGTAGGCGCGCCGGAGGATCCCGGCCCTCTCCGCCGTTCCGTTCGACGTGAGAAACAGATTCTCCGTGTGTGTGTGTGTGTGTGTATGGTGTATCTACATATGCACTCTCTGGATGTATGTAGTAGCTATGACTAGCCTCGGCGCTTAGCAGCAGAGTTCTGCTCTACATATCTACAGTATCTCCAGGCCCAGTATCCACATCGGGAAGAAAACAAAGAAATCACCCGTGAAGAATCGATCCGGCAATGCGTCGCGTGGCGGGATCCGTCTCCCGCCCGTGGCGGAGGTAACTGGCTAGATATGTATAACCAGATATACCTCTGTACGCATGCAGAGTATCCAACCATCGTCGGCGCCAGGCAGCAGAGTTGTCCCAGCAGAGAATGTGCAGACATCACGTGTCGACGCGACACGCATCCGGCTCCCTCGACATAGATATGAGACGAGTGCTCTGGGTACGCACATATGTAGTGTGCTTTTGTTTTTGTTTTTATTTATCCATTACTCGCATGCGACCTACCCAAGTAAGTATGTACTTATTTAGCTACATATGTATGTAGATCATGCCGAGAACAAACTGTCCGCAGGCGGCTAGCTCCCCTGGCCTCTGCCCGAGAGTGATAGAGCGCGCCAGGGGAATTTTACCAAAGAAATGGCAAAGAAAAAGACAAAGGAAATCCGCCACCGTCTCCCTCCGAACCTCTGCCCACGGAATCTTCCGCTGGCGCTTCCAGTGGGGACAGCACTTGAAGGGCACTGGCCGGTTTTGGCGGTGACTCCGTCTTCAGCTGGTGGAATCTCGAGGCAAGTCTCTTGCAACTAGATATCCCGCCACTGTGTCCCATTCGGCCGCTGCTCGGCCACCTATGGATACTTCCTGCCGGTCACGCCACCGCTTAGCCCCCATTCGTCGGCTTTCTCGTTTTCCAGGCGCAGGACAACCACCGGACCTCGCTGATGGTATCCGGTCTATGTAGCTTTCCGCAATGTCGTGGTGCGCTTTCTCTGGCCCATCTGCAGGTATGACGAGCCCACGCCGAAGTCACTGCCTCCACCTTGGCCTCGGCCTGTTCCTCTTGTATCAAGTCCGCGTCCAGGGCCTCTGGCTCCTGCGTGAGCTGCCCTGCGTGAGCTGTTGAGAGCACGCTCTGGCCATTGTCCGATGCTCGAGGCCGCAACGTATCATAACTATTCGCCCACCATGACAGTCAGTTCCCGTAGCTAGCGAGTGCTGCACCATGACTTGCATGGCCACACCCAATTGGGTTCCTTAGTTACGTACCGAGCGCCCAACGGGGTCCGTCTTCACGATGCAACTCCCCTCGCTAGCTACGGCCCATCCACCGCACGCAACCGGCCACAACCACACCCACAACCACAACCACCACCACCGCCAACACGACCATCGCAGCAGCAAGCATGGATGGCGCACCCATCTCGGATGACGACGACGCGCGCGGGGACACGCGGGTATCGCTGCTGATCCTGGGCGCGGGGTGGACGAGCACGTTCCTCGTTCCGCAGCTGCGATCGCGGGGGCTGTCGTACGCGCTGACGACGCGGGACGGGCATGAGGGCACGCTGCGGTTCACGTTCGACGCGGAGCGGCCGGATGCGGACGTGTCGCAGTACGCACGACTGCCGGCGGCGGACGCCGTGATGGTGACGTTCCCGATCACGGTGGCGGGGGCGACGCAGCAGCTGGTGCGGCTGTACGGCGACGCGCACCCGGGCCCCGCCGCGCACTGGGTGCAGCTCGGGTCGTCGGGGATGTGGCCCGAGGGGGACGGGACGGTTGACCGGCACGCGCCCTGGCAGCGCGGGAACGCCCGCGCCGAGGAGGAGGAGCGTTTGCTGCACTCCGGCGTCGGCGCCGTGCTCGATCTGGCCGGACTGTGGGGCGCCGCCCGGGACCCGCGCGCGTGGATCCCCCGCGTCGCCGGCTCGAAGGCGGCGCTGGCCGCGAAGGGGAGTCTGCACCTCGTCCACGGCGAGGACGTCGCCCGCGCCGTGCTCGCCGTCGTCGCGCGCTGGGACTTGGCCGTCGGGAATAGGTGGCTGCTGACCGATCTCCGGAGCTACGATTGGTGGGACCTGGCGCTGGCCTGGGGCAGCGACGAGTGCAAGCAGTGGGCGATGGAGCTGATGGCGGAGAGGGGCCAGCACGTGCTGGCGAGGGATATGCGCCGGAGGGGGAAGGTCCTCGATTCGAGCGAGTTCTGGATGGTCTTCGCTCTGCAGCCAAAGATGTCCTTGTTTACGCAGTAGCTAGAAACACAGAACGAGTAGACGAGCTGCGTCCGCACGCGCGTGCAGACATCGTTGTAATGCTTGAGGTCATCTAGAAAACTGATCCACCCTCTATACTACAAACATAATCACATTTCCCGCGCCCCCTACCGAGTGTCGACAAGAGAAGGAGCGGAATCCGAAGGAACATACATCGCCAGCCGATATGCAAGAAAGAGACGAACGCGACTCGAAGCGGAACGAAACGAAACAGCCCACCCCAGAAACAGAACCCGACGCTGTGCGGCCATACATAATTCCCAGACCATGCGAAAGAAAGGAAGAAAAAAAAAAGTAAAAAGCATTTCGTGTCCAACGCCGAAGAAAACTCCCACAACAAGCCGTTACTGATCACCGTCAAGCGTCGTCTAGAAGAACCTCCCCCAGCGATCTGCAGGACTTGGCCCGACAGGATCGTCGCCGGCAGGGTGTTTTTTGCTCTTCTCGAGAGCCATCAAACTCTCCATCTTCTCGAGCGCAAGCTCTAGCAGCTGCTTTCGCTGCTGCAAGTCGATGTGCTTTCTGATCTTGGGATCCTCTTTGGCGAATGCCTCGACTTGCTCTGGCGAAAGGTGGCGGCCAAGTCTGTTGTCCAGTTCTCGTGGAAACTGCGGGAGGATCAGCCTGGATACTTGCAGGGTGGCGGTGGTGGGGGGACATACGTGATAGTAAAACTCCGAGAGTAGCTCGACGTTGAGGAACAGCACCGCCGTCGAAGTCAATTTCTCAGCCACGATGTCGAGGAAGACCTCGGGGCAGTAGTACTTGTTGGCCTTGCTGGCGCATTGCTTGCTCTTCAGGGCGTAAAGTCGCATCTTCAACAGCTCCGCGCGGTCCCGGAGGAAAAGAGCTTCCCTACCTTCGGTGAATGTCAGCTACTGGTCGAGTCGAGCTGTGGCAGAATCAAAGGGCATACCTTTCTCCAGCAGACCCTGGCTGAAGCCAAAAGCCTCGGTCCCTTCCCGCATATCGACTTTCGCGCCATCGCGGACTCGATCGATAAACGCCATAGCTTGAGTCAGCTTCTTCTTCCCGATGGTGGCATTCATCGTCTTCATGGCCTCCTCGCAGGCCTTGAGCTCGTCCTTCAGGAGCTTCTGCGCGTTGTCGCGGCTCTGCAACCACTCGCGGTCATCCATCTCGATTTCGTATTTGTACGGCTTGATACAATTTTCAACCTGGTCGCTAGTCGAGTAGAAACGCTCGTTGAGGATAGTATTGGTAGCATCCTGGATCGCCTTCTTTGCGAAAGGGTGCTCTCGGAACGTGGACTCGGATACAAGCAGGTCCATGTGCTGTGCCAGAGCATTCGCGATGACATTGGTGGCCAGTCTTCCGAACCCCATCTTTGTCAGCGATGACGTAGAGGCATCGAGTTTGCGGTGCCAATAGAGGCTATCGGCATCGGCTTTGGGAAGTTCGGCGAGCGACTTCTCGTCGAGCCTCACGCGCGTCAGGTCCTCGGGCAGGGGCTTGTTCCAGTACCGCTGGGCCAAGAAGTCGAGGACTTTCTGGTCGAGCTCGCTCTTCAGCAGCTCACGCACTTGAGGTCGTCCGAAGCGCTCGGTGAAGCCTTTGAATGAATGCTTGAACCTATCGAGCGACTCGGCAAGGTACGTCTCGGCGGTCAGAGGCCGGTCGTTATACTGCACTTTGAATTCGTAAGTAGCCTCCTCCAGTTCCTGGTGGATGGCATCGCTGGTGCTCTGAAGGCTTGAAGCCATGGTTTGTTCCAACACGGTCATGAGTTTCTGGCGGAGGTTGATGGTGCCCACGGTCGTCCCGGACTCCGGCGCAAACTCGGAGTGGGTGCTAAAGTACGCATGTTCGTTTTTGCTGATTGCGTTGGTGATGTTTGCATTCTTTCCAAAGAAGTAGCCAGTGCTGGGGGTTCGACAAACGACACCGACATATCCGAGCCTGAGGGGGTAGTTCTTGTCCTTGAGGATCAATTGCCCCCGCTCCGGCTCAACGAGGTCCATCTTCGTGATGACGCCAATAGTCCTCTCTCCGCGCGGATCGACCCGTCGGCTAGCCTTCAGAGCTGTAGAGTTGGCCAAGTCGACATCGGCAGCGGAAATGGCCAGAATGACGTTCGGCGCCTTGATGTATTTCTCACAGAGCTCGGCAATCTTGGTTTTCAGCTCGGGAGGCTGGCCTTCACCGGTTACCTGGATGTAACCAGGCAGATCGATCAACGACAGATCGGGGACATTCGGGGAGTAGATGTTGAGCTGAATTGGATCATCCGAGACGCAGTCCGCTTCGGGCACCGCCAGGTTGAGATCCGTGAGTGTCCTCTGGATACTGGAAAAGTCGGCCAGCTTCCCGAGGCCCAGGGCAGGGAACTCGCCGTATTCCATCGTGGAACCGGGAGTGTTCACGAGCGTCAACTCGATCGGGCGGCGAGTAACCATGTTGGATCCCTTCGGCAGGAACTCGTGGCCAACGATCGCCTCCAACACCGAGCTCTTGCCGGAGCTCTGTGAACCAATCACGACGATCGACGGAAGCTGCAAAGCCTGCGTTTGGCCGACCTGGGAGAGGATGTTGCGAATCTCAATCATCTTCTTCGTGAGCACCATCATCTGATCGTCCTTCGCCGCTTGCATCGGATTGCGCGTATCGTCCTCCGAGCTGTAACCGAAGGCAGCAGCTGTAGCAGCGCCGGCAGCGGCCACGTAGGGTTTTTTATCGCCTTTGGGCCTCTTGCCATTGCCACCCGCCCCGGCCCCGGCCCCGGCCCCGCCGTTGTCTTTCTCCCCGTTGCCGCCACCGAACTGCATGATCTTATGCATCCACTCGGGCATCTCGGGCGCTCCGAGGCCATCAACTCCGTCAGCGATGGTATCATAGACTCCGCCGACAGTCTTCTTCGCGCCGTCCCACGTTGTCGCGGCAACGTCGACGCCCTGGTTTAGAACGCCCTTGGCATAGCTTCCAGCCTCTACGTAGAGCACGATATCAGACAATTCGATCGCAGAAGACCACTCAAAGAGACGGAAACTGACGCTCGGCCTTGTACTGCAAGTACGCCAAACCCGCAATCGTGGCACCTCCGAACGCCGCAGGAACCCGGGCGAACTTCAGCACCAGCTTCGGCAGAGACCTAGCAAAGCTCATCTGCCTGACCGCAAGTGCGCCCGAATTATGGTAGTGGATCTGGCCCGGCCATCTTTGACCCCTAAACTGGAGGACCGATCTGGAGCGCAGGAGACCGCCGGAATTCGCCGGGACGGTCGAAGCAGAAGTGTAGAAGCGGCGGAGAGAAGTAATCGGGGGAGGTCGCCGTGTGGCGGTCGCGGTCGCGGTCGCAAGGGCGGAACGGGACGAAAGAAGCCGTGCACTCATGGCTATGGTGATGAGGATTGCACATCCACGGACGGAAGATGAGTGCTTGGGTAACGGGGAGGCAAGGGCTGTGTTTTGTTGGTTCAATGAGTTGCGATTTTGGTGAGCTGTTCCAGCTGTTGAACGGACTCTCGCCAAGCCTGAGCAGTTGGTTGGGATATCTAGCTTTTCTATGGCGGGGGGTTATGTAAGGAATCGGAGCGGGGTGAAGTGTTTTGCTCTGCAATGGACGAGGATTTTCAAAGCGAGACGAACTACTGCTGTTCAAGATATAATTGGCCTAGAGGGGGGGATCGCAGTGAGGGGAAGTTGCGTGTTCTACTATGTATGTATGGACAGCAGAGCACTCTACAGTAGATGCTCCGCTGTGTGATTACGGGGGTGAGTGCGCGGGGAACCGTTCGCGGGCGGGCATCACGTCACAAACAGGCATTCGTCGGCACAAACCATCGGCAGGTATGTAGTACCTAGTAGGGTGTACCACCTATGCCGGCTATGTGCATGTGTAGTTACCCATCCTCGAGGTCAACTTTGGGCTCCAGCTCCTGGACACGAGCCACGTGCGTGGGTAGCACACCTACATTCCGCAGCCGCCAATACCCAAATTTCGCAGCAAGCTTTCGGCTGTCCATATCGCACATGGAATATAACTTTAATAGAAATACCCTTTGGGGAGCGATTTTGGTCGAGTGGCCCTCGGCGAAGTCGCCATGAGCGTCATTCGAATAGTTGGTGCGAAAGAGTAGGCCTCACAGATCCGCCGCATGAAACCGAGCGGACGGTATGATCCGGGTCGGCGGGCGTAATCACACTGTGGGACCGGGCCGCTGCCAAAGAGTTCAATCCAAGCTGACTCATCCACAGGACCCAACAAAACCATCATCGACTTCAGGTTTTCGGTGGCTTGCAGGAGAGATGGGTTTTGGTTCTTTCACGGCAAGTCTGAAAGCACCCAGCTGACCGCAGCGTCAGGTTTGTCGTGTTGAGCGACACGTAAGGGCACAAAGGGGGAGCTACATACATATGCCACTCTTTAAATTAGACAGCTTGAAGGGATGACGACATAAAACGGACCAAGCTCGCGATAGTTCGCAAATCTTCACAACCGAAAGACTTCAAACTTCCCCCTCCAAAAGCATCAACACCTCTATCGGTCTCCCTTCGAGCCTTATTATCGCCATGTGTATGTCGCCTCGCCCGTCCCTTTAAACCGCCCATGTCGACTAACAACAGCTCCCAGGCCGTTTCCTCGTTTACAAGGGCCGCAACCAGATCCTGCTGTCGGACCTGATCCTGAACCCGACACACTCGATCCTCACGCAATCGTACGACTGCCGGCTGCGGCTCGACTTGCGGCGGCCGCACAACGGCGACGGCTTTGGGATCGGCTACTACACACCGTCGCTCTCTCCGGAGCCGTGCATCTTCACGTCGACCACGCCGGCGTGGAACTGCGTCAACCTCGCGCGCCTGGCCAAGAAGACGACGAGCTCGCTAGTCTTTGCGCATGTGCGCGCCACCACCACCGGCGCGCTGAGCGAGAGCAACTGCCACCCGTTCAGCTACCACTCACTCATGTTCATGCACAACGGACACATTGCCGCCTTCCAGACGATAAAGCGTAGGATCGTCGCCGCGCTCAGGGACGAGTACTTCCTCATGGTCGAGGGCAGCACGGACAGCGAGTGGGCCTTCGCCCTGTTCCTCGATACCCTCCACAGCCTCGGCGTCGACACGAAGGCCGCCGGTGGTTTCGGCCACGCAAAGCTGAGGGAGGCGATGCTCGGGACCATCGAACGGCTCAACGGCTTCTTCTCCGAGGCAGGCGTCACCGAGCCGTCACTGCTGAACTTCGCGGCGACCGATGGCCACAGCGTGGTGTGCACGCGCTACGTGAGCAGTAGAGACGACGAGGCCGCGAGTCTGTACTTCTCCAGCGGAACGAGGTTTCACGAGTACAAGGAGGGGGGGTTCTACAGGATGGAGAGACACGATCGAGGGCAGGACCTGGTCATGGTTGCGAGCGAGCCGTTGACTTTCGAGAGGGGAGACTGGGTGACCGTGCCGACTAATAGCGTGCTTACCATCAATAAGCAAACTGTGTTGATCCATCCAATCAAAGGTATGTCGGACGTTACTCCACGGGCCGGAGCGTGGCTGACGATGTGCAGATCAATACTACCAATCTGACCCCGCCTACAAGCGCTCCATGAAGTTCGCAGAGGAGAAGGGAATGGTCGGGAGAGGACCAGGGGATGAGCTAGTTGCAGCCGCAGCAGCGATGGCGGAAGTCGGCGAGGTGCAGACACCGGCACCTCTGCCAGCACTGATCGCGTAGAGCGGGTGTTCTGTAGAGGGGTTCCGGACAGGCGTTCGTATTGCGGATACCGGGAGTTGGGTGGGGTTTACTTTCTCGATTATGCTTGGAAGGGTGGGAGGGTGGGTATGGGAATTTGCTTGATATGCAGTACTCTATTCATAGATGACTGTTCTTGGCTCTTGTCTCGAAGCTGAGGGCCTTGTGCGTGTTTTTCTGGCTCCAGGCCGCCCATACCTGGGTATCGTCACTCACTCCCGCTATATCCTCTTAACGTCCACTCTGGCCCGATCCCACACCGCATGTCCCACGGTTTCATCCATCTTCCCCTCCTCCTCCACCCTCTTCGGTAAAATAACGAACTCCGCAAAGGTTCCCGCACCGCGGGGTTTACATGCATTCCCCGGATTTACAACCACGACTCCATCAACAACCTTTGCGAACGTTCCCAGCATACTCGGCACAACAAGGACATCTGGGGTGACGTTGACTAGATCCGCCAATCGCATATTCGGCACGTCTAGGGAGGCTCCGACAGCTTTGAGTCCCGCCGGAAGGCTCTCACGCGGGGGTGGGGGGAAGAGAGGGTAGAAGCTGCGCTGTGTTAGGAGATGCGTGGAGAGACGGGCGAAAGGTTCGGATCCGGCGTTCTGCGTAATTTCTTCGCATTTTAGGTGGAAAAGAATGTCGTTCGTTGTTACCGCGAAGAGAGTCTCGTTCAATGAGAACATGGAGGGATTGGGGAGGCATTTCGCGTTCTGGGTCTGTTAGCGAGGTGGGAGGGAGTTAGCAGGAAGGGGACGGACCGTGGGTAGATCAAGGTGTTTTCGCTTTAGTCCTTCCTGGGGGAAGGCAGTATGTTTCGATACCGCGTCGCGGACGGATGGGATCAAGATTATCAAGCTGTTCGTTATCCGCTGTAGCTTCCTCGAGATCTTCTGGCGGAACAGGTCTTCGATCGTTCCGTCCTCGTTACCATCTTCAAGGTCGAAATCACCCGTCTGAATAAGTGGGTGTGCAGAGTCGATAAATGGGCCCGTGAGGATGACCACGTCGGGCTGTTGCTCCGCACACTTGGTACATAACTCCTCCAGCGCCTCAAAATCCAGGTTGTCGTTGGTCGTGTACGGCCCTGAGGCGATGAACACACTTACCGGCCCAGCCTCTAGGCGCTTAGCGTAGGCCATGAGGTTGGAAACCAGTGTGGATGCGGGCGGGAGCTTGGGTGGTTCCAGGATTTCCTGGACTTGGAAGTACCCACCGGAGGAATTTACACCCTTGACCGCCAGTATCTGTCCTGGGAAAAAGGCAAAGCTTGATATCTTCTGGAGCTTCAGTGGGATTCTCGCTCCCGCACCTGTCATCCGCGATGATTCGAGGAGGATCGAGGAGGCGTTGAACTTCCCCTCGAGGGAATCAGAGACTATACGGCCCACTGCTACGATTTCCGCGGGCGATGCAACGGAGGGGTCACCGAATGCTTCGTCAGGGAGCGAGTAATGTTCCTGTATCGCCGCCGCGAACTCGTCAATGCGTTCATCCTGCGTCTCTGACGCCTCTGACAACTTCTGGTACATGGGCCTGTACCGGAAAAGCTGAATGTCCATGTTGAACATGAAGTCGACCCTCGAGCTCCACGTCGCATCAGCGAGTGGCAGCGTGGGCTTGGGGATGCGCGGGTTCAGCACTTCGGTGGTCTCCCCAGCGTGGTTCCGTTGGCGGAAGGGCGTGATCGCTTCTACGGCAGGGGCTGAGGGCTTGTGCGGTGTTCGATACGGAGACGCGGCGGCCGCAGGCGAGGATAGATTATCCAGCTTCCGCGAGGGTTTCCCCGTCCGTGGCGTCTCGTTGCCAAGATTATTCCGTTTTATTGCGCCACGGGCAGGAGTGGTAGGCAACATCCCATCGAACCTATCCTGATCAGCGCCTCCAAATCCCCCCGGTACCATTATACGCACAACGAAAACGAATCCGCTCCCTGTGGCGGCGGCCTCACCGTCCTCTGGACGGCTGGCGTCTGTTGCATCCTCGCCTTCCCTCGCAATTCCTTCTCCAACCGCTCCTGAGCATCCTGTTTGAATCTGCGAATGACATCGATGCTGAGTTTTGTGTCCGCCGTTAGTTCCATGCGCATGCTGTATGACTCCCATTTGAAGAATAGCTCTTGCGCGTCGACGTCGTAGAGGCGGAGCATACTGTGCAGTTCCCCCAGGATCTCGGGAGGCTGCGGACCGAAGCGTTCAATCAGTAGAGGGGTTTGCTTAGGATCGTCCATCGTGGAGGCGGTGTTGTTGTGGTACGGTGGATTGGGACTATTAGATCGATCTCGTTGTGATTGTCAATCGTGAAGCTTGGCGTCTTCAGGAGACGCGAGCCAGAACGCGTGCTCCTAATCAACCCTGCCTGCCGCGCAAAAGATCACGTGCACGCACATACTTATTCCGATCCCTTGTCCAAATATCCCTCTCGATATCTGCATCACGACACATGCTCTTGGATATAAAATAGACAATACAATCAGTATTAGACTTGCTAATCCCAGCCCGCATCTCGGTGGCAGCCCACTCTTCCGCCCCTTCCTCAAGAGCCTCAGACCAACTGCTCATCGACTCAGACCAATGGTCCTTTTACTCCGTCCAGCTATCTGTGCGAAGTGAGTGGGCCTTATAGTTTTTTGCTTTAGTAGTTAAAATTCTGTCTAGTGAACTCGTTGGTGGATTTGCTCCCAATTAAGCTGTATGTAGGCCCATCACTTCAGATATCCACAAGGAGTATCAATTGCCTATCCTTGGCCCCGGCTTTCTGCAGGCTTGCACTGGTTACGTCTCGTCTTCTCACCATCCTCCCTCCGTTACTCTCACACCCCCCCTTCAGCTTCCGTCCAACGTCCCTTCAATGTTCTATGTACCTGCCTTATGTTGCAAAATTTGAGGAACAAAATTCACCTACCATGACAAGTGTTAGATTCACAGGTCAAGTACTGTTGTCGAATCAGTTGTCAAATACCAGACGGCTGCTGCCCATTTGGGACTGTAACCACTCCCGCAAATACTCTAGTCGGCGGTGGGCGTAGACAGATGGTAGAGCATGTGCTTGAGAGAACCTTGGTTTGAGAGTTTTCGAGTACTTGGGTGTTTGTTTGCTTGCCACGGGATATACACCCAGATTCAGTTTAGCCACGTATGGCGAATAGGAAGGACGTTTGCTCTACCAAGGGGATGTTTTTGAATTTGCTAGATAGACGGTGGTGAGGTTTGATTTGTTCGGCAATGAGCAAAAGAACGTACATAGTGAGACCGAACGGTTCCTGTTAAGACGGGTTAGAGTTTTTTGCTTTGCTTTTTGTTTTCAAGGATGTAGGTACATACTTCTACGGTGTGTCACAGCAGGTTGGTACTACTCTATGTACCCCTCTGCTCCTCCATCCTTCATCTCCAAAATTACTCACCTCACCCACGAGACGGACCTTCAACAAACTCGCTGAATCGCCGATCTACGACAAGACACAATGCCATCGGCACATCCCTCTATCGGCTTTCAAGCCGTGATTCTCTGCGGCCCTGGCACCGGTCTCTACCCATTCACCAGCACAGACGATCTGCCGAAAGCGTTGCTCCCGATCGCGAACAAGCCCATGCTCCACTACCCACTCGAATGGTGCGAGAAAGCCGGCTTCGATTCGATCCTTGTTCTGACGCTCAAGGAACATCACGCCGCTATCCAGTCGTACATCCGTTCGCACCGCACCTTCAAAGTCCAAGGACTCTACATCCAGGCCGAAGAAACCTCTTCTATCAACGATAATCTAGGAACCGCAGACGTGCTCCGAATCGCATTCCAGAAGGGATGGTTAAACTCCGACTTCGCCGTCATCCCCTGTGACCTGGTCACTAATATAGAGGGACATCGACTGGCAGAGCTCTGGATGGTCCTACAGGCTGGCTTCGACGCGGATCTCGGCCGGCGCAGCCGTAAGCACCGTACCGCGGGCGATGGAAAGGACGGGCGCCGCGGCGGACTAGTGGTATGTTACGATACTATGGGCGAGGGTGCGGTGAAGGGGCAGGAGACCGATCTTATTGCGGTGGCACCTATTGCAAAGCCGACGACGTGCTCTAGCCTGCCAGAAGGAGATGTTGGCGTGCTTTTGACCCGGGCGTCAACACAGGCGTTGAAGGGTGTGTCGGAGATTCCAATTCGGTATAGCATGCTTACGAAGCATCCGAATATGAAGCTGTACTCGACCTTTCGCGACGCTGGAATCTACTTCCTCCCACACTGGGTCCTCAAATTTCTAGAGCGCAACCCTCGCCTGAGCTCACTCCGGGAGGATGTCCTTCCATGGCTCGCAAAGAGCAGATGGCAGAACCGGCGATTGGCAGAAAAGCTGGGATTGGTGGATATCTTAACGGGATCGGAAGCATCGACCGCGGGAGACAATGACAGTGAAGCTGCAGGCGAGGAGTACGATGTTGGCTCTATAAGCACGATGCGGTTGCGGCGTGCTGGCGACGCGCCGATGGAGATTCCGCCAATGCTGGCTTACCTTCCCAGTGCTCCATCGGTGTTTATGCGCCGAGTCGACACAACCCACCTGTACCTCTACACATCATTGTACCTAGCCAAGAGCGACCCTTCGCAGCCGTCAACACAGATCAAGATTGACCCCGGTTCCACGATCGGGGAGAAGGCTGTCGTTACCGGTATGGATTGTCTGGTCGCCGACAAGGTCACAGTCGGCGCTAAGGCTATCGTGAAGAAGAGTGTACTGGGCTACGGCGTCACAATCGGGAAGGGAGCAAGGTTAATGGGGTGTGTGCTGATGGATGGGGCACTGGTCGAGGAGAATGCAAAGCTGGAGGGTTGTACAGTGGGGCGCAAGGCCATCATTGGTTCAAAGTCCGTCCTCAAAGACTGCGAGATCGCCGAGAATTACTACGTTGAGAAAGAAAGTGAGTTCACTCCGATATCCCAGACCGGGAACTATTACTCACGAAATGCTCCAGCCGAAGCAAAAGGAGAACGTTTTGTCGATTTTGCTGGATTAGAGGCGGCAAGTGAAGACGATGACGATGATGAGGATGGCACAGACGGAGACTCGGTTGGTGCTGCCGTGGAATCGGACGAAGACGAGGAAGATGGTGAATGATCATCCGCATGGCATAGGGCTGCCTTTCAATGGAGGCTGTTTTTAATTGCGAACAAAGGCTTGAGAATTGTGGATGTCATTTGTCTACATTTTGTAGGCGTTTGTATTATGGCATTTTCACTAGGCGGAAGGCGTTCAATTGAATTGCCAGTGATCAATAATGACGACAATGCTCACATACAGGGCACCCCTGACACTTGGCGCCTTGGCACCGAGGTGTTCGGTCAGACGCCCCAGCCGCAAATATTGGTAGCAAAAGCTGAGAAGCAGGAGAAAATAAGGATTAAGCCTGGGTCTAAAGAATTACGGACATAATTTGCCTAGCCCTGGAAATTATTACCTCCACCAACAGCAGTGCCTACAGCGCTGCATGACAGTGGGAAGAGTTAGAGAAAAGAGCATTAAGGAAAGGGCACTCAACCGCAAACAAAACCACCACCTCACAAGCCACACGAGTTATACCAGCCACCTCTGGCTTGGACAGGGCTCGAACGGCTTATGCCGATCTTTGCTGGATCGTCTGTAGATATTATCTAGATTAGTAAGTATACGTACCAAGAAAAGCGCCTAAATGCTGAATCATTAGGCGCCGCTTTTGTTCTGTATATACACATTCCGGGTAACTAATTACTTACTCCAAACCAAACTAGCGCTGTGCCGCGCGAAACTTGGCGCGCATGACCTTGAATGGCTTGTGCTGGATGAGGTACCTAAGTAGAGTATGTATGTAGATAACAATAACTGCCCACCAAGTATGTCATTGCCGCTCGTTCCTCACTCCCTCATCAACCACACTGCGCTCTAATAGCTATCATACACGACACGAAACCCTCCCTCACCTCGACACTCATACAACCAACAACTCGGCCCTCTATAACGCCCTACACCACATCCGGGCCAATAATCTCCTCCTCGCGTCAACACCACTACACCTGTACACGTCGCGATGTCGACGCAAATCCCCGGTTCCGCGCCCACAGGCGATCCCTCAAAGCCACCCCTCGGTGTAGTCAAGCGCCGCGAAGCAGCTGCGAACCCACTCGTCCGACGACAGCAGCGCGGGCGTGCAGCACCCGGATTCCCGCGCCCGGCTACCTCCGCTACACCTCCCGCCGGCGGCTCTTCGAACGCAACTACCTCAAGATCCGTTGTCAAGACTGAAACGACATTAGAGCCTGATTGGCAGGAGTTCAAGCTCACGACTACGAAGCGCGAGATCTTGGCGGGTTATAGACACCATGTTATGCGATTGCAGAGCAAGCGACTGGTTAATCCTATGAATTCTGAGGAGTTTACAATGCCGGTGCGATTACATCGGCGTGATCCAAAGGCGCCGTTACAGGGTGGCAAGGAGCAGATGCTGTATGAACAGGCGGCGGCGGAAAAGGCGAATGAGGCCGAAGATCCTGCTGTGGCGGAGGAACGCGCAAAGAAGGAAGCGTTGAAGGCGGCTCAGCAGGAGAAGATTGCGCCATACGGTGGAGCTCAGAAACCGAAGAAGCAGATGTTCAAGAAGAAGACCCAGCAAGTTTTCAAGCAAAACGAGGCGGGTAAGAAGTTACGATATGAAGAGTATTTTCCATGGCATATCGAGGACTTCGACAACAAGAACACATGGCAAGGACAGCTGGAGAATCCACTGAGCGGTGGCACCTTTGCTATGTTTGTACTGGACGAAGGGGCTTTCAAGATGGTCCCTATCGAGAAGTGGTATAAGTTTACCGAAAAAAACAAATTCCACACCCTGACCATCGAGGAAGCCGAGAACCTGATGAAGAAGTCTAGCAAGGCCCCCAGGTGGCTCATGAAATTGACTAGGGAAGACGAGAAGAAGCAGGAGAGGGAAGAGAAGGAGAGAAACTACAGCGCTCTTAACGGACTACGCACTCGGAAGGGTGGTAGGCTGGACAGCATCCTGCCCAAGTCGGAGACGGCAGATGCGGATGATCTCGATTTCGACGACGATCGCTTCGCCGATGACGAAGAGGCACCTGTCATGGAGGGCGAGGAACAGGAGAACAAAGAGATTGAAGTATGTTGTATCCCTGCCTAATGCCTTCTCGACCAAGTTTTAAACCGTCGCACAGAAACGCATCAAAAAAGAACAGTTGACAGCCAATGTCTTCGATACCCGTGACGAGAAGGAGGACGATGCAGAAGAGGAAGAACGCAAGCGGCTTGAACGTTTGCGCAGCAAGCAAGGCAAGAAGGTTCGGAAAGCTTTGATGAATCACGAAGGAAACTACACCTACGAGACGGATTCCGACCATAATCCGTATGCTTCATCTGTGAGTAGAACCATCCTACGCTCCCTGTTTTAAATGCGAGCTAACCAGCTGCAGAGCGAGGAGGAGGATGAGGAGGAACTTGCTCGTAAAGAGGAAGAGCGCAAGAAAGAGGAAGAGCGTAAGAAGGAAGAAGAGAGCAAGAAAACTGAGGGAACTAAAGAACAGGATAAGGACAAAGACAAGAAGCCGGCACCTCCTGTTCCAGAGCCCAAGGCCAAGACCTCTCCTGCGAAGAAACAGGCGCAGCCCCCAGTCGGCGACAAGCTTGCGGGGTCGAACAAGCGGAACGGCTCCGCAGATCTCTCGGAATCTGGAAACGAAAAAGCCCGTAAGAAGCCAAAGAAGAACCAGCCGCCGCCAGGTACCGCCGCACCAAAATCATCTGCTACGGCATCAGGATCAGGTCAGGACCAGAAGCTTGTCAAGCTCAAAGTGCCATCCGAAAAGTTTTCTCAGATCATATCGTTAACACCTTCTTCAGTGCAATCAAAGAAGCGGAAAGCTGTGGCTGAAGGTGGAAGTGGGAGTGGTGACGATACTGCCGGAGAGATGTCAGACGCCAGCGGTGCCAAGAAACAGCGTGTTAAGCTAGTTGCAGGCGGTCGTGCTCTCTCCCCGAATGCGGCCAACTCTCGGCAGGCTTCGCCCGTTCCCGCCGCAGCCAAGTCCCGCGCTGGTTCACCTGACGCATCTTCCGGCCCTGCCCGCTCGGGCAGTCCCGTTGTCCCTGCAGGTGTGAAGAAAAACATTTGTTAAAGTGCGAGCAGCAGCTGACTGAGAGCTCTAGGACCCATCTCCGACGCGGAAATCTTGGCTGTTATTGGACCCGAAGGAACTACCACTGCGACTCTTGCTGGACTATTTAAATCGAGATTGGCGGACAAGGACGTCAAGGCTCGGTTTGTTGTCAGTTTGAAGAGGCTAGTTGAGACCAAGGGTCCCACGAAGCTTCTCTTCAAGAGGAAGGGTTTGTAGGTTTGGAAACTGTAGACTTATACGTCGGGATTCATTTAGGCTTGTTTTTCCCTTTTTCTACGATCGATTGGCAGACTTTTGGCAGGCGGAATGGAATGGCAGGCAGCAATACCTACTACATGGTCTGTATGATTACCTTAGGTTTCACGGCTATTTGTCCCGGTGCCCCAGCTTATCTGCGAGCTTGCTTCAATACCCCAGAATATCTGCAACAAAAAAGTGATTTTCTGCGTGAGTGGTACCTCATGAAGTTTACGTGATATTGAACGTAACACGACCTCGCAGTAGACCCTTTCCAGCAACGCCCCCAGCATTGCTCTTTTTCTCGTGTCCTCTTCTATTTCACCGCCTCCGTGTGCTTCAACACCCTACTATTGCGCAACCCGGTCATGATGGAGGCCATAACTACCAAAATTCCCCGTTCAATTGACACTATAGGTTTTCACTTGGCTGCAGGTCAGCATGCGGAGATAGGATATCTAGCTAGCGTCTTGGCGAGGAGGCTGGTTTAGGTCTGGAGCAGTCTGAGAATTCAGACATCATTGCATGCAGTCTCAGTATTCCGGGACCTCCTTTGACAACGGTACCCAGCGGGAGGGTAGCTACGTAGAAGAGAAAAAGGTGACGCTATCTAGGAGTACCGGAACCAAACAACAGGTGGTCATTGGCCATGTATGTAAGTACCTGATGTTCCTGACCATGCACCTCCTACTAGGTAGTAGATGATCTGTCTGCAAGGAGACCCAGTACTATGTATGTATGTGCCTAGGTGCCGTGAACCGCACTTGTAGATCAACTACACGGAGGGAGATGGAAGTGAGCCATAATAAGACGAATGCAATGTGGTAAAAAAAGAACGCTGTTGCCATTCAACTAAACGTGTCTTTGATTCCAATCGCGTCAACTTCATAGTATATCACTCAAATAGAAAAGATTTTCTTTTGGGAGTTTGAGGTATCGGGGCGCTCTACATTCTTGGGACAGGCCAGGCCGGAGGGAGACTGGAATGGCGGATATATTGCCACAACCTAAAAGGGTCACATGTATGAAGTAGTTGATGATTAAACTAAATAAAAATTGGGATGGGGACAACATAAATTTTCTGGAGGTATGGAGCAAGTTCACGAAAGAGTTTCTTCTGGACGCCTACATAGACTGGTGAAGGCTTGGCAAAACCATCTAACCGAGTGCTCGCCTATGACCCCACTAAATAATCCCTGCATACCCCGCCCGAACCTGTGTAGTAGTTACGCGGTCTTGATTCTTGATTTGCTGGAAGCGCCTCACTGTGGTTCATTACCACGATAGTGTCCTGCTTGCGATTTGGCGGCGTTGATTGAGATTGCGCCCGTTGCCCGACCAGTGTGCACACCCAAGTTCGACAGTGTTAGATACACCTGTTAATTTTATTTTAGGTTTGCTGAGCTTGCCTTATCGAGTCTACCCCGTCCTCCAAGAAAGTCCGCACAGGCCGTATGTTAGCTGAGCAGCCGGGCCTGACAAAAACAGACTGTAACTGCTCGTTTCCGGAGACGGAGAAGATATTGTTTGTCGCCTTTGACTTGGTAGAACTGAAGACAATCCGACGGTTCGCAGCTCAGAGAAAAAGGTGGATGATGGCCTATATAAACGGCCTGACTGTGGTACAGAGGGAGCAGATATGCTGAAAAGCAGTACAAACCGCACAAGGGAGCGGAGGGCGGAGGGCGGACTGATGTTTTCGTGTGGGTAGTGTTGTGTGTAGTCATGGGTCATCACTCTAGCTAGCCCAATTAGGCATCTGAATAGCGTCGAGATCCCTGTAGGTAGATCCTACAAAATTGGGTGCCTGCCACCCAAAACTGCTCCAATTTGAACCCATAGCACGACCACAACACCTCCAAGAAAAAGGAAAAACTAAGTTGTTCTCTGCATGCTTCTCTTTAATGTAGTGCTTATTAAATAAATTCTTTCTTATGTTGGGCGGTGGAGTAGGTTCTAGGGCGTAGGCATGGAAAACTGCTCATGTACTCTCACCGTCTACTCTAAGTGTCCGCACTCTAGACTAGAGCTGTTGCGCTGAGCCGCAGCTTTCCACCCCGCCAACTCGCATCCCACTTCATCATTGGGACTAGCGTGGCAGGAACACCTCCCTCACCATCAGCAAACCATCACATCCCTCATAGTCAATAAAATACCATCAACAATGCCACCGCAAGAGGAATCCAAGCTTTTTGCCGCCGAGGAGCTTGAAGCATCCTCCAAAGGCGCCGACGCCGATGCCGAAGCTTCCGGCGACGAGGAGGATATCGATGCAGCCGGCAACACCAATCCTTCCAGCTCCGCCTCCGTCTCGAAGAAGAAGAAGAAGAAGAAGAGCAAGGCGAAGAAGGTAGCTCCGCCAGCTGGTGCGGCCGAGACTCTGCCAAAGGAGGTCGTTGAGGATATCCTCAAGTACAATCCTGCGCTTGCCAGTGAGTTCCAGGGTCTTGAAGAGAAACAGGTTGGCGAGCTGGTTAGGAAGTTGAAGCTTGAAGACCTCGTGACGGGAATGGTGAGTTCCTTGATCCTTTGGAGAGGGATGGGCGGGAGATAGTGAGCTGATAGGGGATGATGATGTAGTCTTCGGGTGGAAAGAATCAGAAGGATATGGCGAACTACAAGTTTTGGGCTACCCAGCCAGTTGCGAGATTCGGTATGTGAAGCGACGCGAGGAGCCATTTATGGTGGTGTTATGCTGACGGACGGTGCTTTCAGATGAACCAGAGACAGAGGTGCCGGATGGTCCTATACGCCAGACGAATCCTGAAGATGTTCCCACCGAAGGAGCTGCCCTCCTGGAGGGCTTCGAATGGGTTACCATGGACCTCTCGGATGATGCGCAGGTAATGGACACAATTTCCCCTAGCTTGGGTTGGTCACTGACGGGTTGTTCGATTGCCGGATAGATGAATGAAGTATATGAGCTCCTGTCTGGACATTACGTCGAAGACCAGGAAGCAATGTTCCGCTTCAACTACTCTGCTTCGTTCCTCAACTGGGCACTCAAGTCACCCGGTTGGCTCAAGGAATGGCACGTTGGAGTCCGTGTTGTTACTACCAAGAAGCTCGTGGCCTTCATCTCCGGAATCCCTGTTTGTCTCCGTATCCGCGAAAACACCATCAAGTGTTCCGAGATCAACTTTCTCTGTATCCACAAGAAACTCCGTTCCAAGAGGCTGGCCCCTGTTTTGATTAAGGAGATCACCCGGCGCTGCAACCTCGAGAAAGTCTGGAACGCAATCTACACAGCTGGAATCGTCCTCCCCAAGCCCATCAGCACCTGCAGATACTACCACCGCAGCTTGGACTGGCTCAAGCTCCACGAAGTCGGATTCAGCCCACTTCCTCCCAGCAGCACCAAGGCCCGCCAGATCACCCGCTATCACCTCGGAACCCAGACTAAGACCAAGGGCCTCCGTGAGATGAAGATCGAGGACGTTGACGCTGTGCGCGACCTGCTGACGCGATACCTCACGCGCTTTGACATGGCTCCCATATTTGACAAGGCCGAGATCGAACATTGGTTCTTGAACATCGAGGGCCCTGGAAAGGAAAGGGTGATCTGGACGTATGTCGTCGAGGATGCTGCCGGGAAGATCACGGATATGTTCTCGTTCTACTCGCTAGAATCGTCCGTCATCGGCAATAGGAAACACGATACCATCCGTGCCGCTTATCTGTACTACTATGCCACCGAGTCCGCCTTTACTGGCTCCAGAAAGGACCTCAAAGTGAGATTGAACGAGTTGGTCGCCGATGCCTTGGTCCTCGCCAAGAAGGTAAGCTAGACAACTCACCGGTCACTCGCCTTTTTCTCACAGTAGACTGACATATTCACTACAGTTCAGCTTCGATGTCTTCAACGGTCTCACGCTCATGGACAATTCTCTCTTCCTTCAGGAGCAGAAATTCGGTGCTGGTGATGGCCAGTTGCACTTCTACCTCTTCAACTGGAGAACTGCACACATTAATGGTGGTGTCGACAGCAAGAACCAGCCCGATGAGAAGAATGGGAGTGGGATCGGAATGGTCATGTTGTAGAGACCCAAAAACGCAACTCAATTTCTGTCTCTACTTTTGTTTCTGTTCGCGTGTTGTAAGAGAGGACGGTGAATGGGATGCCGTTATTGGTCCATCGTATAACCTATTCACATGGTGATATCTTTCTGTTCTGTGTCTAGCTGTCGGTTGTACATGTTTCCACACAACATTGTAATATCGTTAACTCCCCCGACGATTATACTTATTTTATGTCCACTGTCTACGGATGACTGGGCGTGCAGGATCCCATGGTCCATTTATCTCACTGTCCCTCGTCAGTACCGCCCATAACCATCGGGAAGGGAGCAAACATACTTCTTGTACTTCTGCAGGTCAATCATCCACCACCCACATCCTCCCATTCCCGCGATCACGCTGAGAACCCAAGCCAACGCCCATCCCCACCCGGCCACAAACCATAACCCTCCGGCAGCGCCTAACACTAGCACCTCCGTCAGCGCCACATGCAAATCCCAGTTGATGTGTTTCAACGTCCTCCTGAAGACGGGGAACAGTCCAAAGACCTGGATGCTAAACAGCATGAGCGAGAACACATGGCTGGTATCGGTCAATCTCGATGCGAGCACTACGCTGCTGGTGATCGCCGCGTTGGTAGAGAACGACGCGGGGAAGTTCCGCTCGACGCTGCTGCTGTAATCGAAGCTGAGGAAGTTCGCTATGAAGAGCCACGTGGCGATCGCCCAGATGCTGTCGGATGTTACTCCCTTGGTCAGGGAGCGCAGGATCGGCGAGAGACCGAGTAGAGTGAAGTAGATTAGGAGTGCGGATTTGAAAGTACTGATTATGCGGGATTTGCGGAGGGAGGTGTTTGCGGGCTGGTAGGCTGGCGGCGGAGGAGGAGGAGGAGGGCTAGGTGGACGAGGTGTAGTCGGTGAGGTGCTGGGGTGCGAGGCAGAATCGAAGGGAGGGAAATAGCTGCCGCTGCCGAAGGACTGTCGTTGCTGCTCGCTCGAGAAATCTAGCCCTAGGCCTTTATAGTTGGGGGCTGTCACCACTCCTCCTCCACCCCCTCCCCCTCCAGCATCTAGAACATCCCGAGAAGTAACAGCATGATCCCATACTGCCCACCCCGCAATCGTCAGGACCGTCGAGACGGCGACCACCAAAACCGGGGAAACAATCTCGATGTAGATGGCCACGAAACTTGTGACGAAGATGACGGCGCTCGCGAGATGCTGCACCACCACCGTGCTCTCGGACACCAACGAGTAGAAATCGTACGGGTGAACGTTGATATTCCGCTGCAAATCCTTAAGGAAGGTGGGATCTACCCAGTTGTCTGGGTCTGTTTTGTTTCTCCGGTTAGTCAGGGAGAGAGGGAGGGACAAGGGAGAGGGGAGGGAGCGGTACAGTCTTGTTTCACCCAAAGAAGCTTTTTCCATGCCACTCGCCGACGGGGCTGGTGCGAGCTTGAAGTGTGCCGCTTTTTTCGGGGCTCTGAGGTAGACATACGCCGCGTCGTTGCGCTGCCATTCCCGGCGACAGCGGCGGGGGCGGCAGAAGCGGTCGGTAAGGGCTGCGGAAGGGATGCTTGCGATGACGGGAGTGATGAAGTTCGTGGTGGATGCTGTGGAGGGGCAACGGGTGTGGGCATGAATAGTTCAGGCATCGTAGATCGTAGGCTACGGCCGAAGGATTTATATAGAAAGAGGTCGTGCTGTCCGTAACTATTACTCTTGTTGTGGGTAGTAGTGTGATACCCTGCCGTGCAGGTTCTCACTCAACGCGGGTGAGCGAGGGTGCTCGACGCGTGGGTTAGGGTGGCAGCGAACTTTCTCGCGTCAAGCGTCGACACCTGCCCGCTGCTAGACACTTCCTACATCTATCTGCTACCGCTTGGATCCGGCACAACGCAATCCTGACAACCCGCAACCAGAACTATTTAAGAACGACCGTTCGCCTCCTCAACTCCAACCACAGCAAAGCTTGACGGTCGTTGTATCAAAGGCAACAATGGAATCCCCACACGCCGCCGCCAATGTGCCCTCTAGCTCCACCACCGACTCGGTAACAGCGCTGGAGTTGGTCTTCCCTATCCTCCCTTCAGACAACCGCTAACGCCCCCCGCCTAGCTACATCAACTCCCAGCTCCAGCTGGAGTCTGATGCGCGTGAAGCGCTCCCCTACAGCTTCAGCGCCTGCACGCGGCCTCTCGGAGTGCTACGCCAGAACTTGTACTCCTGCAAGACATGTGCCTCGCACACGCCCAGCACCTCTCCGTCATTCGGCTCGCGAAAATCAAATGGCGCCGCCGCTCTCTGCTACAGCTGCTCGATCTCCTGCCACGGTGACCATGAACTCGTCGAGCTCTTTGAGAAACGCGGGTTTCGGTGCGATTGTGGGACGCTGAGGGTTCCCGGTGTCGAGTGCAGGATCAGGAAAGAGTGCGATGCGAAAGTCGAAGAAGACAGCGACTATGGACAGAACTTTTGGGGCAGGTTCTGCACCTGTGAGGGGATGTATGATGCCTGTAAGGAGGAGGGCGTTATGCATCAGTGCCTGCTGGGTGACGTCTGCCAGGAGGATTGGTTCCATGACACATGTTTGGTGGGACGCGATGCCCCAAAGTATATCATGAAGCAGAAGGGGACGCCGGTGGCCGCCGATGAAAAGAAAGCTACAGCGCCGGCTGCAAAGAAGGAGAGTGGCAGTGGCGCTCGGGATGACGATGGACAGCAGGATGACGATGAAGAGGAGGAGGACGACGAAGCGAAGCGCGCCAAAGAGCTTGGCTATCCCCTTGAGTTCGGCAATTTGATTTGCTGGAAATGTCTGGATGCAAACCCGGGATTGAAGCAGCTCGCCAGCTACCCTGATTTTTTTGTGCTCGAGTGGAAGGGAGCAGTAAGTGAGGAGGGAGAACCCGCCAGAGCCGCCGTTGGTGCCTCCCCACCGAAGCCCGAAGCCAACCAGGCGGAGTCACGGCAAAGCCAAAAGCGCAAAGCGTCCGATCTCCAGGAGGAAGGATCTGACGGTGAAACGGTTAAGAAGCGCGCACGAGAGCAAGACCCCAAGGAAAATGAGACCCCGGGCCGATCTTCAACCGTCTCTTGCACCCTCCCCGCTCCATCTCCCCGTCCGGCTGTATTCTCTCTTCTCCTATCCACCAACTTCCGCGAGACCCTCTGCCGCTGCCCCTCCTGCTTCCAGAACATTCGCGCCTTCCGCATGCTCCTGGAAGAGGAAGACGCGCACGAACCCCAGATCAGTCGCTCTGCTTCGCCAACCGGCAGTATCCTCGAGGAGGGCGAGCGCGCGCTCAACAGCATGAATCGCGTGCGTGCCATCGAGGGTGTGCTGGCATACAATCAGCTGAAGGATACGGTCAAGGCTTTCCTTGAGCCGTTCGCGAAGAGTGGGAAGGTCGTTGGTGCTGAAGATGTGGTCGCATGCTTTGAGGAATTGAAGGAAAAGGAAAGGAAGAAGCTGGAACCCAAGCTTTAGGGACGGAGTGGCTAGTATTAGTTACTACATCTCGTGTATTGCCGTCTTTAGTTTGCCTGTAGGATATATAAGTACCTTCTTGGTGGGCGAAATTGCTATCTATCCAGGACCGTCTCCAAGACGTCCAACTACTGTAGTGGGGTTACGTAGCGAGACTTCGCGTATGGCAGAGATATATAGCCCCACCACCAACCCCCCGCGCGACGCTCTTCGACGACGAGCACGACGCCGACGATGTCCCCACCAACACCAATAATCCTCCTCAAAACGCAATCGCAGCCCACAGACCCGTACTCGACGTACTTCTCGACGCACCCGCTCCCCAACGGCCCCATGCGGACGACCTTCATTCCCGTGCTGCAACACACGCACACCAACCTACCGCAGATCCGCAGCCTCCTCACATCGTGCCCTTCGCCTTACGGGGGTCTAATAATTACCTCGCAGCGGGCGGTCGAAGCCTTCCACGCTGCGCTCTCCTCTCTCCCCGGCGGCAGCAGCAGCGCCTCAGAGTTCCTAGCCTGCACTGTGGTGTACACGGTGGGGCCGGCGACGTCCGCGGCGGTGGAGAACCTCGGCTTCCGCGGCTCGAACGTGTACGGGTCGGAGTGCGGCACGGGGATAGCGCTGGCGGCGCTAATACTGGCGCACTGCTCGGCGCGGACCAAGCCGCTGCTGTTCTGCAACTCCGCCGCGCGCGGCGAGTTCATTCCCGCCGCGCTCGCGGGGAAGGTTGCGCTCGAGGAGCTGGTGGTGTATGAGACGCGCGTCGAGGACGGCTTCGCCAAGGCCTTCGCCGACGCCGTCGGCGAGCACAGCGATGGCACGTGTTGGGTCGTCGTCTTCTCGCCCACCGGCGTTGAGAAGGCGATCGAGATCGTGCGTGAGACACAGCAGGGATCGAAGACGCATTGGGCTGCCATCGGCCCCACCACTGAGAGCCAGCTGGTAGGACTGGGAAGGAAACCCGAGGTCGTGGCCGCCAGGCCCAGTCCCGAGGGCCTGTGGAGGGCCATTGCCGGGTTCGTCGAGAAGGAGGCACGGTGAGGAGGACGGTACATTCCGGAGTAAGTAGGTGGAGGAAAGAGGGAGGGAAGATAGGTTACAGGCCTGGGAAAAGGGCAAAGGGGAGCTTGCAACGGGCCGCTTGCAGACTGGCCGTGGGGGCCGACGACGGCCAGGAAACGGGCAGTTTGTTCTCGCCGTGGTTTAGCTAGGCGTGCGAATTTGAATAAAAAGAAGAGGTAGGAGAAAAATAAAGATACATAGGTACATACATAAATAGCTGTCTGGTGACGGTGAACTATCGTGTGATTGCCATCATCTCGATTCCCACTGCGCAACAAGCAAACAAAAGGGTATACATAGGTCGGCGTAAGTCATCAAACATCCCCATCTTCCAACACTACACTACTCCTTCGGCGCCCCCCCCCTCAAGAGCCAGCAGCTCCCTCTCACCCTCGCCTGCCTGTCCGCCCTCCTTTCCCCCGACCATCTTCTTGAGCTCCTCCACCTCCTTGGCGAGTGCACGGACCATCTGACAGCAGCGATCCTCCTCGACATCTGGAACCGTCTTCTTGACCTTCTCAGCCCATCCGCTAGTGGTCATATCGACCTCTCCCTGAAGCTCCTCCCACTCCTCAGTCTCGTCGTCGTCGGGGTGTCCTGCGGCACGGTTCGCAGCGACCTTGCGGGCATCACGGGCTTCCGCGATGGCAATCATCAGCATGAAGGGTGAGTAGAGGACGGCCATGACTTTGTCGTTCAGTCTGGCGTAGGCCGCCTTGGACAGCCACCATTCGAAGGGCAGGATCAGGCCGAATATCTCGACAAGGTTGAAAGGCGGCAAGAATACGTTCTCATCGGGAGCACGGATAAATTGGAGGGTTTTGTGTGCGAAGAGGGCGAGGTACTCGTCTACCGCGTTTTCGGTTATATCGCTGTAAGCCTGGCCGTACAGGGCTGTAGGGGGGTTAGCAGGTGGGTATGTAAATGGATGGGAAGAAGGCGTGGGACATACCAATCAGGATGTTGAGCAGGATTACCATCACGATGAAGGTGAACATGTAGTACAAGATCAATCCGAATGGGTGGCCAAAGTTTTCGAAGCCCTCAAATTCCGGAGATTGGAGGATTGCTTTTGTCATGGCTGACAGAACAAAGTACGTGTCCTCCTTGACGTTGTCGGCATTGTCCAAGCCCATGAATCTATGTATCCCCAATCAGCCCAAATCCGCCCAGCACACACGTCCGAGTGGGAAACGGCAACAAACCCTTGCAAGAATCCAAGAATGACCACAAACAGCAACGCAAAGAAGATCAACGACTCGAGCATCATGACCTTCAGCACAACCAGCATGGCGCCGAAGAAGCGGATCGAATCGAGATACAGCAGCATGCGCGACCAGATCATCGGCGAGGCGGACGCCAGGAAGTTGTACGAGAGTATATTGTAATCCCGTTTGGCGTCCGAGTCCGGTGGGTGACCCAGAGCTATCATACGGAAGGAGAACGATATTGTCAAGAGTGAGTAGAGTGCCATGTTGAATACGTTCCAGAAGGAAAGGTAGAGACGGCCAACTTTCCAGAACTTGCCGAATTCGTCGGCAATGAAGGAGAGCGTCAGTAGATAGAGAACGCCTTCCTCGACGTCGATATCGCCACGGGCATTAACTACACACAGCCGGTTAGTCCGTGACCTTGGTCCACACATAGCTCATCGTCACATACCAGTGTTGATGGAGATGGTATACAGTGTAAGATACAACACACTGATGAGGACTTGAAACATATTCTGGTACCTCGGGGCGCGGATACGATCATGATCGAAATGCACCCAGAAGTTCTTGTCGGCCATATTCTTGTACGGAGTGAATTGCATCGGATCATTGAGATCCTGTGCGATCCATCCTCTCCAGAGCCATTGGATACATTTCTGGAAACCGGAGGATCCGATGATCCTGGTGGCGTGCAGGTCAATCGCCTTCTCGATCACGTTACTGGGAGTCGACTCCTTGCCGTTGCGCAGAATCGAGTACCGTTTAAGAAGGATCTCCTGGAAAACGTAGTCGTGGTCCTCGTCGGTCTCGATTATGGCCTTCGCAATCACTTGACAAGCCTCGGCACTTGAAGACCGTTAGTGACCAGCCCTGCCACCACCACGTTCGAGAGCACGATTACCGTAGATCGTTTAGGTCGGCATCGCACATCTCTAGGATAGCTATCCGATCCGGTCAGAAGCGAGGAAAACTAAAGCTGCACTAAAGCGGGCAAACTCACCTTGTCTCTTGAACCAGCGCAAACATATGAGCAGACAGAACACCACGCAGGCTCTGTCTTGGACGTCGCCGGCCTCCTCCGCCAGCTCGATAACCCCACGGGTGATGATCTCGCTGTGCGGCTTTGTGATCTGGGTCTCCTTGAGCTCGCACGGCACGGCCTGTTCGATGAGATGCTTCAGTCGCAGAGCAATTTCCGTGACCCTGCACACACGGTCAGCGCACCGTCAATCGCGCAACCAGAGGAAACAAGTCAAACAAACCTCTTGGGCTCAACAGCAGAGTGCACGTCCTTATGGAGGCGAGTTCGGGGGAGCAGGGACTCGCGAAAGTCATCACTAACATTGCGACCGCCACGGGCGCCGTCGGAGGCGCTGAAGAGGGCACGGAAGGATACCATCTTGCTTTCTGTTGTCGTTGGGGGGGTGGGGGTTCGAGGGTAGTTGCGGATGAGGTAGAGGAGCAGAGGAGGGGGGGAGTTTTCTCGGGGAGGGGAGTTTTCTCGGGGAGGGGAGTTTTCTCGGGGAGGGGAGTTTTCTCGGGGAGGGGAGTTTTCTCGGGGAGGGGAGTCTTCTCGGGGAGGGGAGTCTTCTCGGGGAGGTGTGACAATTCCTCCTTCCAATCGTGCTCACGGTTTCCAGCAGTGACGCCATGTGGCAAGATATGCTGCTTGTTGTTCCAGCATGCATTTGGCCAGCCATCGCATCCCCAGGAGTGGGGTATCTAGTACTATACTCTATCGAGACTTGCTTGAGTCCATGGTCTAGATGTGGAACAGATGTGGGCATTCGTGCAGTAGTGGCCTCTCGCCACACACACAACAACCACTCCCTCCAATCATCACCGCCGTGTACCTGCCATCTCGCTTGGCGCACTCTGCCACTTGCATGGGCTTGGCTACAATGTGAATCGTCCGGTGACAAGTTCCGTCGTTTCCATGGTTCCCACGCCGATGCCCATGCATCACGTAATGGTGGACGGGTGCAGGCCGATAGCTAAATCCTGTCCTTTGTATGTAGACTACATACATAGCTCAAGCTTTTCGGATCATCGCCAATCAGATTACATGGCCATCAACAACATCAAAACCCGGCTACAGATCTATGGGGCTCTGGATATGTATCTAGATACATAGCAGGATTTTTTTTTATCCATAGGATATGTATCTACATAGATAGCGGATTTTTCGTGTAAATCAACTTGTGCAGCAAGTCGCATCGAGGTTTTGCAATCCCTGTCGTGAATTGGTGCGACATATTTTAAGTCAGATGACAGTGACGTAGTCTATCAGATTTCTTTTTTGTTTTATTCATACGTACTCGCATATGCCATACATACAGCCTACATAGGTATGTATCGAGAGTAGACTATATATCTATGGCGGCGCACTTTTTATCCAGGTTTCCCGTCCACTGTCGGCGCGAGGCGGCACGTTGCAAACCCCCCTTTGCCCTCCGCCCAGGCCTGTCCTCAATAGCCTATCAGAATATGGTGGCCGCCCCCTCGCTACACGTATCCAGCCGGACTTTTCGTAGCAGGGCCCATTTCGTACAGCTGGCATCTAGAGTCGATGACTGGAAAGAGGTATCTGCGTTGCGAGTTCGTTTGCCGACATGTTTGAAGATACTTAAGGTTCTTGCCCTGGTTGGGAGTACGTCGTTGAGTGGAACCAATCAGAGCGTTTGTTTACATTTTCAATGAGAATAGCATCGGGCAGTTTTTGCACTGGTGCTATCATACATAGGTGATTAAGTCACGACTTATTCTCCTGCCTTACTTAAATCCCTGCACTGTCCCCCCCTGCAACCCTCCGTTGTCCTGACGACCTAACACCGACAGGGATTGCAAAACCTCGATATTATCTACATGTATGTATATCGGATCATCCTAGCGATTGCCTCTTACCCAGAAAAAGTGTACGTATAATAGTGATGGCATTGTGTGAAGTATGTGGTGGTGCAGTGGAGCTTTTCTTTTTTTTTGTTTAGATATTCATTAATCGCATGCGACCCTTGAGGTCAGGAGGCGCAAAAGAGTAGATAGATTAACAATGTCTGGGGATCGAAGCCGTTGTTCGGATCACTCCTACCGAAACATCAGGACGGTATGTATCTACGTACATAAGTAAGTCGCCCAAGTTCTCTCGAACTCAAGCCAAGGGCCAGTAAAGTTGCAGCCTTTCCACCAGAAAAGCCCCCCGATGGTTAGTATCCCAAATTATTGAGGCCAGCTTCCTCCGAGCCGAATCACCGCCTCAGTTTTCATATATCTGGAGCTCGGTACTGGTGAAAATAGGGACTTATCAGGTCCCAGTGCCACAGTCGTGTAGCGCAGGTTTAAACGTTCTTCACGACGGGCGAGTTGAAGGGCTTCCCGGACCCTGGGGGAGAGGATACTACAGCGTAGATACCTACGTACCACGGGGAAGACGTAGGATTGAGAAGTCGGAATGTCATTGTGGCTCTCGACAGATGAGACGGGGAGCATGGGCATCACAAAATTGAGAGTAGAGTAGTAACAAAATGCGGATTGCAGAGGAACGAGACAGAAGACACAACCCGTATCCAACAATTCGACACCCCTCCACACCATACGAAAACGCCTCCAAAGCCGCTCGCATATCACAGACCTAGATAAGCATCCCAAACCCGCTGAGGACAAGAAAGGAAAAAATAATCAAATCAAAATCAACTCAATCGAGTGGCGGGGAAAAAGCGGGGAAAGAAACTCCGAGATCAAAGAAAAAAGCTGCTGTAGTGGATCGAAAAAAAAAGGAAAAGAAAAAAATAGATGGAAATCAACGGCGCTGGAAATGCTAGTTAATTGAGTATGCTTGCGACCTAATGACCTCCGCCCCACACATAGTGTTCGTTCAGGCTTCCGTATATACCAGTCCCATGTGCTGAACCCGAGCCTTCCGCGTCGTCATGGTCGCTCTTCTTCCATGGCGAATCATCGTTGTACCTGTCGAGCCGAGGAGGGGAGGAGATAGGAGAAGGACTTTTAACATCCGTGTCGGTACCAGACAAATCACCGTCATCCCCGATGCTAAACTTGGAGTCATTGGTAGGTTTGCCCTTGACAACGTCTGATAAAGGTGGGGACTCGGCGGGCGGACTGGGCGGTTCAAATCCTTCCCTAACCTCTTCGCCGGCGGCCTCTGGGGGGTACTGTCGCACGAAACGTTTGGACTCCAATTCGTTCCATCCAGGTCCTCCCTCCTTTCTGGCCCTAACACGTTCCGTTTCTTCGGCAACCGTATCTTCCATCACAAGATCCACAAGCCCGCTCCGTTGAGAGAGAGCCGAGGAAGCCGATGATGAGTGATTGCGGTGGAGAAGCGGCTTGCTGGATTCTCCCTTGGACTTTTTCCTTGGAGAACCCACCGATGGTGTCCTGGTTCTTGTCTTGGATTTGCCTTTTCTTCCGGTTTCTAGAGTGGGTCGGAGGAGGGCTTGGTTGGTAGCCGTGGTGATGAGATCGTCTTGACTAAGGTGAAGATATCCACAACGGTGGTTGGAGTAGGGCCGGTTTGCCGTGATTACGGGATACTGGTGAAGTCAATCAGTCAGTGCTAGGGAACTCATGAGCCCAGGGTGAAAGAGGAAACATACGTTATAATCTCCGAATTCCAGAGACCGAGCACTCTTGTACAACTTCTCGTCATCATCATTTATTTCAGTGCCATCCAAAGCACCGTAATCACTGCCTTTCCATTTACGATTCTCTCCGCTCTCTGCACTCGCTACCGCAACCGTCCTCTCCGTACTCGGACCGGGGCCACTAAGAAGGCCAGTACGAGCGGTAGGTTGCGGTATCCAGTATTTGCCTTTGCCACCTCGTTCATATCTCAAGCCTTCCATCATCCTAGCAACCCCAGCGTTGGACTCCGGATGAGACATCACACCTTCGCTCGTATCGAAGAGCCGATATTGATATGATTTCCCTTTAAAAGTCTGCTTTGAATCTTCAACCAAATCACGGACACCGAACGCGTCCCGGAATGCATAGTAGACCGGAAGACGAGCAGCAGAGATAGTCTTGTCTGCGTAGTCTCGCCATGAGAAAGCATACCAATGTGCTATTGCGAATCCCGGAAGCTCGAAGCAGATCAATGTGTCCTGGATTGCGCGAGCAATATTGTCTGGCGTATAGTAACCGACATCATGGATTACACCGAGCCAAACCAGAATTGAGAGGAAGAAGCCTTGCCAGTACGAGGCGAAGATGATGAGCTTGATGCAAAGAAACTGTTTCAGAATTTTAGCAATGGGGGGCAGGCACCGGCAGTGGAACGAGGGTTAGTATACCTTTGGTACAGGCCGGAATGGTGTAAGGTCCCGGGACATGCACACCCAAAACATTCCAAGGGAGTACAGACTGACAGTAACAGAGATGTTGTAAATGATTCCACTCCAAAAGTACCCACTTTTCAGGCCGACGTAGCCTTCCTGATAAGTGTCGGTAGCCTTCATAATGATCGCAGCCAGGGCCAACGGCGGCTTCAACCAAGCATACTGCAGGATACCTCGTTTTACTGCGAGGAACGTGTGCGGATCACTGATGTCCACCTTAGGAAATATGTAGTTCATTGGCCAGACATGATCTTTCGGCGCACGCCCATGCATCATGATGATCAGGGAACGCTCGCCACCGAGGAAGTTGATAAGAAGCTGGAAGAAAGTGTAGATGGTGAAAGCTTCGTACATGTCGCGGATCGGCTCGACGAATTGTGCCGCCGTCAAGGACATGAGCGATACCCATGACGAAAGCGCGTAGATGGGGACCATGAGCAGGATACGGACGACATAACGCTGGAGGAGTGGCTTGCGGTAGTTTTTACTGAACGGCTGTCAGTGCCGGTGCGGGATAAGGAAGAGAACGCGTCGACGTAAGGAAGGAGGGGCGGTAAGTACAATTGATACCAAATCGACCTTATGCAATCGTTAGCGTGCGTACGTCATGTGAAGGGGAGGAACGGCGTGGGTAGCTGCATACAAACATGAGAGAACCGTAGCTACCAACGAAGCTATTCCTGCGAGGATGATAGCGATGGTACCTGATCGGAGAAGATTGGATCATCAGCTGCGGGGAACGGGCGGGTATCTTCTTCGGAACCGGAGATACGCACTTAGTTTGGTAGTGCCACTCCCACTTCCCATGGCGAAGGGGTTGTTTGAGGCCAAGGCAGAGAAAGACGAGGCGGAGAAAAAATGTTCCATGGCGAATGGGATTGCGCGCGCGCGGTGGGAGATATGTAGTTCAGGTATCTCGGGTAGGCTGACGGCTGACCGGCTTGCTGAATGATCTTTTTTGAAAGAGAGAGCTCGAGAGAGCGGGACGATGGCCCTGTGGAAAGGGAATCTAGAGGGCGACGGGAGGAGACACTCTGGAGGCGCCTTCTCTCATGGCGGGGACGGTGTAATTCGCGAGGGCGACTGGGGAGTCGGAGGAGAGGAGTAGGAGAAGTAGGAGTTGCGGTAGCTCGGATGCAGGCAGATACTTGATATAGAAACCAGCTGCAGTTCGATATGTATCGCGATAACTATTCGCCTGGGTCGTGTGCTTGGATGGTGCAAGAAAAGGGTACCGTTACTTGGTATCGCCGGCAGGCGTTTCAAACATTTTGATTGGGGGGAGCTGCAACTGGGGTCTTGTCAGTGCGTTGCGTCAGAGTCTGCTTGTGCTCTAGTGGCTGCTTGCGGCTCATGTGCGTCGCGCTTAACGCGGCCGCTGTGAGACGGCGCAAGGAAGGATGGATCCATGGGAGGAATAGGTAAGCCTGATGATGAGCCATCCGTAGGAAAGTGGGAGATACCGATATCGAGACCGTAGGTACCTGTATTTTGGCTATGCTTTCGGATTGACCTAGGCTCAGCTCAAGCTCCGTCCAAATCGACTGGGATGGCTTGGCAGCGGCTGTCCACCGACGGCAGGTTATGGTTGAAACAGTTACTTCTCTATGTCATCCCTGTTCTTGCTCAACGTCGTGGTCTAACTCAGATAGCCCTCCCCTGGACTTTGAAAATCGCGACAGGAATCTCAGCAAGCAGAAGCGATCACGAACCACACGGAACCAGCAACGGATCTCGTCCTTTGAATACCCAATCCGTCCCTTTTTCATGCTTCGCCGAGCTTCATGGCCGTATATGGTGATTTGAGCCCTCGGGCTCTGGAAAGCGACAGGTTTAATTGGTTTGCTGCGGCTCCCCCGAACTGCGCCATGCTCTTAACTGATAGTTTTCAGGGCATTCTTGGTACAGCTACTCATCTGCAGTGTCATGTAAGGAACCCTAAGTTCCCTCGCCCTCTTAGGGGTTGTCTGATGCCTGTACAGCACGCTGTTCTTTCTTTTCTACTTCAACCGCGGCTTCGCCAAAACCATAACCATATTCGCTCGCATCTACCTGTGGTGGACCGGCAACCCTCATGACATCGATATAGAGTCACTTCAGATATCCATTCTCGCCGGAAGACTATTCTTCGGTAAAGCGATCTACCATGGTCCGAACGAGACGATCACTATTGTTGGCGGTCAGATTACCTGGCGGTATTGGTTACGGCGGGTGCGCAATGTTTCACCCCCCGAGGCGTCGGAGAGTGAAGGTGGTGCCAAGGGGAAACCGGGAGGGCTACCATGTCGCATACTGGTCGAGGTGAAGGGAGTCGAATGGTTCATCTACAACAGATCGCCGCAATATGACTGGCTCATGGACGAGATGGCAACAGCTGTGCGTGAAGATGAGGATCCACAGGTGATGGCGCGGCATCCTCACGACATTGGCAATTATATGGATGGGATTGATGGGGACGAGAAACAAGACGATCCGAAGACTAGTTCCTCGACCACCGGACCTCAGCAGCCCAGCGCAACACCGGCGGTGGAGTCGTTCGAAGATATGGCGGCCAAATCACCGTACCTCAGAATGCTCCCGATCAGGGTGGATTGTCATCGCGGTGCGGTAGTGATGGGGAATAACAACACTCCTGGTATTCTGGTAGCACATTTCGAGAAGGCCCAGGGATTTGTGAACGCTAGAAAGGTAGAGACTCTTGATGAACTTCGGCAAGAAATTAGGCACACAATGCATACATTATTGAGTCCGATATTCAATATCTATTTGCCGTCGTTTCGTGCTTCCCGTGTTGGTGCTGGGCTGACCCGCATGCGCAATCCAGTCTTGTTCTATCGACCAATACAAACAAGTCTTCGATCTCAAATTCACGCATCCTACTGTGCAGTTAAAACCAAATGCCAACTACAAAGAACCGCTCTTGTCTCGAGCAGTCCGGGAGCAGACCACAGCACCTCCACATCAACCCACCCCGCCCATCCGCTCTCGCCGCCAGAAACTCTGGGATTTGCTTCCTTTCTCGACTCCGTCCACTGAGTCCTTCAGTCCATCCACAACGCCAGCACATGCGCAATCAGATCGTCAGGACAACCATGGACAGTGGATGGGTTTGAGTCGGTACCTTGACGGATCCGAGCATCAAGGCGGCTGGAACTTCGGACCACAAGAATACGCGACTGTAACCGAAATTCTGGATTGTGAGAGTGCTACGTTCTGCCTTTACTGGGATGTGGTTGGGAAAGTCCCAACTTCCATGCCACCACCGAAAGTAGGCGGCAAGGAGAGAAACGGCGAGGGGCACCCAGCACCCGAGTTTGGCATAGATTTGTCGTTTGAGGGCGGCACAGTCCACTATGGACCATGGGCGGATCGCCAACGCATACATTTGCAAAACATGTTCTTCCCCAAGATCTACAAGACAGCAAAACCCGCCGCGCCGCTGCTACCTGGAGATGACAGAGCCTACACTGAGATGAAGGTATTCCTTGAGCTTTCGAGTTCAACAATCTTGAATATACCGATACGGGAGGCAAGTAAAGACTGGAAATATCGTCGACGTCTCGAAGAAGGGCAGACCCGTCCATTCGGCTGGTTAGAAGTCAAAGCGGGCGCAATGAGCACACTTAGCTACAACATGGCGTATGTCGCGTCATCCAGTGGTTGGACGCACACACTTGATCTCGAGCTACGAGCACCCGAGGTCCGGACATCTGTTAACCATGGCCTCCTATGGTCGGCCGACAGCCAAACGCTACAATGCGATCTTTCGGGCCCGTTAAAGTGGAACGGTGACACGAAGTGGGTGTTCAACAACGAATCGTCTGGCATGAGGGTGTTCCTTTTACGGGAGCATGTTACACTCCTGACAGACCTTGTCACTGATTGGACATCAGGACCGCCTTCGGAATACTGGACGTTTGTGCCCATGATCTACGAGTTGAGCCTTGAGTTGAAGGATTACGAATTCTTCCTCAATGTTAACGACCAGAATATCATCAATAACCCCAGCAGCTTCGAGGATAACACATTCGTGGTACTCCGTAACCTAGGCGGCAAAAATGGCCACCTAAAAGGATGCAGCACTATGGACTTTAGGGAGTTCCGGCCACAGTGCTCAAAGGTGGAATTTACGGTGGAGACTGTGAGCAAAACCAATGGGGGTGGAATGCTTGAGCTGGGAGTGAGAACACCGATATGGAACACGTGGAATTGCTCCCTGAAACAGCAAGAATCCCTTGGAAAGGTGGGGCAAGTTAAGTTAAAGGGCAGCTACGAGTTCTACGCCAACACCTCTCCCGATCTGATTGACACCTTGAACCTAGACGTGGATGGCGAGCGTCTCCAATTGGTATTGCACGGGTTCCTCATTCGATATTTCTTAACCATCAAGGAGAATTATTTCGGCGAGAACCTCCATTTCAAGACACTGGAGGAATGGCAGAGTCGGCAACAGGTAGAGCCGGGCGAGATTGCTCAAGCACCTGCTCCTCCAGTGTCGAAAAGCAACGATTTGGATGTCATCCTTGGTGTTAGAACTCGGGACCTGGAGATCTTACTACCGAAGCATATCTACGACGCGGAAGAGCACTTGAAGCTTAACACGCCGTCGCTAGGTCTCGATATGCGGTTCACGAATTATTACATGGGTGAGAAGTCTGCTCTATTACATGCAAATCGTACAAACTAACGCAAATATCCATAGATTTGCAAGTAGATATGGCACCTATATCCGCTTCCGTTAGCGGCTCTGCCTTAGCGTTACCTGAAGTCTTTGTCGATGGTGTTACCATATATGGACACCGCCTCTTCGGATTGCCGCCAGCAGAGCCCACGTACGTTTGTAACTGGGACTTGAGTATTGGTGATGTCGCCGGAGAGTGCTCTCTCGAGTTCTTGCAGACAGCGATCTTCGCAATGGGTTCTTTCGGCTTCAGCTTCCAAGATGTCGAGAATGCGCTTCCGTTAGTTAGTGTGCCCATCATCCACGATGTGACGTTCGTGCGCTTGAGGGTGGGATCATTGCGCTTGTGGTTGCGCATGGAGCGGCCACTCGCCTTTCGTGTGGCGGCCGAGGAAGTGTCATTCGTACTAAACGACCTAGCAGATAAGGTTCATTCGGAGCGGATCACGTTGAGAATTCCTGGTCTCAGCATTGTTTGTATGGATGTGGAACGGAAGGACACGTGGGGGACAAAAGGCTGCCTGGAGACGGAAGTCAGCGTTACTGTCCTGGGGAGGAAGAAAGGTGCTTCTGAGGCGAGACGGCTGCAACAAGAACATGTGAGGATTAGTGACAGACGCACTGGGCGCGCGGCATTCATGGTGGATCAGGAGGATGAAGGTAGTATCCTCAGTGACCCGAAGCCTGCGAGTATGGCATTGCCTGGGCTCCCGTTACCTTTCGATGGTGAATCATTCTCTGGCAAATATGGACTTTGTGGTGCTAACGGCGGTTATAGAAAATTCTGAATCGACATATGATAGCAGTTTCATAGAATCGGATACCTCCTCACGGACAACTAGATCGTCCAACAGCAAGAGTAGCCGCTCTTTCCGTGCTAGTACGCACAGATCGATTTCAACAGGCACGGCAAGCTTAATGCAATCAACAAGCACTCGCACGCTGTCGTTCTACTCTGCTATGGAATCGATCTCGGATCCTCCGCCTCCAGTGCCACCATTGCCTAGGTTGAACCCGTCTACAACCCCTAGCGCAACATCAGGCTCCAGGGACTCAGTGCGTGTAACGCCAACTGGAAAGCACTTCCATGGGCTCTCCTTGGATATGACACCAAAACCACCCGAGGTATCCTTATCGAGTCCATTTTCGAGGCCAAATTTCCCTCTCGACGGTGTGGAGCCTGATCTTACCAAAGTACCCACGATGGGAACGAGTGATAGTTCTCCTCGGCAAACTACCGAGCATGTCGAGATCTTCACCGACGAAGAATCATCTAGAGACAGCATCATCATCGAGTTTGGCCTCGGGATCCGCGGTTATTGCACTCCCACTGCCCTGCGGGAGATTGCTAACCTACTCGAACGCATACAACCGCAATCACCAGACGACGTCCTTGATTCGGTGCAGACCGATGTAGTATCAAGGCTCTCAGAAGTGGTCAAGAAGTCAGATACCCATGGAAAAGTGATTGAACTCTACCTACGACTTCCCCATTTCAAGTTTTGTCTGGTGGACGACTTCGTTCCGTCGCCAAGTCCCAACGGTCGCAGGGGAGGACATGAATTCTGTTTGCACCTACGGAATTTGCAGATTGCGGCTAGATCCAAGAAACCGGCCCTCACGGAAGAGGGTGGAAAAGAGGTCACTTCGGTGCATATCTTGCTCGATTCATTGAACCTAGACTTGAAAGATCTTACGCCGCGTCCGCTTCTCGAGATATCAACGCAGCCGGCACTCGATGTTGCGTTGGAAGAGCTCCTGTTCTGGGCGTCGAACTCGAAATTTGCTACTGCCTCTTTGCAGGTCAAAAACCTCTCCTCATCTGCTCAAGGAACCCACGCACTCTTCATCCACGACATTGCGATGCGAACAGTCAAGGAAATGCAGGAAATCGCTAGCCGCTTCGCAAGGGTTTCCAGTGGCAAGCAACGGAGAATGCAGCAGTTCATATCTGCCCTAGCATCAGCGGGCGAGGAGCTCATGATCACACAAGACCCTGCGACGCTCACAAGGCCATCCTACGTCCTTCGGTCGGCGACTAATCACGTGCGGTTAAACGACTCTTGGAAAATCACAACCCGCCTCCGACACATCTGGCAATCTCTTCCGACTAGGGAGAAAGATGACCAGACCACCGCCTGCGTCGGGAACGCGGCGCAGCCGCTACACAGTGCAAAGGACCAGCTCATCAATGTTTTCCAACGGTGGCGTGGCTGGGAGCTAGGGAATATTCAGGAGAGTATCATGGTCAAGCAATTGTTCGGGGATGGCGAGAGCGGTCACTCGGCGTCTAGTGCTACGGCGAATTTAGTACTAAATTCAAAGTTTGCGGCCGATTCGGTCAAGTTCCGGATTGATCCGGGACCAACGCAACATGAGTTTGCGATCGATCAGTTGCAGGGACTGGTCATGGCTGGTACACCTACTGGTGGCTCGCCGATGTTAGCAAGCGATGCTATGACAATGGTCGGTCCAGGCGTCCACGCGAGTACGGTGGTACAGGTGCATACGAGAAGTATTCGTCTTGGTGTTAGGTGGGAACTCCTGGAGATATTTGAGACTGTTGCAAACGGTCTTCAAAGGCGCCGTGGCAGTTCGGACGCTCAAGGATCGGTGCCTGGAGCCCCTTCTCTTACCCCTTCTTCGCCCTCCTCAAAACGAAGAAACCGTTCTAGTGGCTTCCATCTGATCTTAGCCACGGACGACGGGTCGCTATCACTCGACACGGTGAACTTGCGGATTCTATCTCGCGTCCAGCACGTACAAGCATCCGTTGTCCTGTCGCGGAACGTCGTCGGTCCGCAAGCCGGAAAACTCGGCAATGTCGGAAGCTTGATCCTTCGTGCCCACCACGGAAAATCCGATATATGCCATGGCAATAAGATCCTCAGCGAGGCCATCATCCGTGCGCCAAGCTTGTATGGGCATTTTGACGAGCATTGGTTTATGGAAACGAAGTTCCATATATGGAAATTAGCGGGTTTGGCCGAGGAGATTACATTCGATGTCCAGGAGGAAGTGTTGGGACTTGTGGAGGTGTTTGATAACCTCGTTACCGATGAGGTGGCGCATATTCAGCGTCTGATGAATACCCTAGAGACGATGCAACCGCAGAGTCTAAGTGTTACCAGCCCGCCACAGAAACCACCAAGCCCCTCAAAGAGAAAGGTTCATATGGTATATGGCACGCTTTCACTAGATCAATTTCGGATGGGAGCGAAGCTGTTGCCGTCGCTTACCTACCTGGTGCGCGGCGGAGGCATCCTCCTCTCAGCGAAGCCGAATTCGACCGATTCGAAGGAAATGATCATCAACTTCGGCTTAGAGCATCATGAACACGAAGTGTTCAAGTCTGCCGACCTATCGGATCCACGGGTCATCTCGCTGCTGCGACTGCCAGCAATCAATGTCAGCATTCGAGACCACAATACAGAGGAGGAACGATTGGTGGAAGCCACTGTATCCATTGAAGCGATAAACCTCGATGCATCGTCTATCCAGAGTCTCCTCAACGCCATTAAAAAACCAGAGGTCGTCAAGGTGATTAAAGGCGTCCGCTCGGAGATGCATGGTATCAGCTCAAAGCTTGGGGCTACCTTGGGGCGTAATACAAAGCCGAAAACCTCGACTCCAACGAAACCGACAAAGTCGTTTGTGTATCAGGCTCATGTTGGGGTTTCGAGTCTCAAGATTCAAACCATGGCACCTTCTGTCAATCTGGAGGTGAATCTGGGGTTCATACAGCTGTATGCATCAAATAGACCTACACCAACAGGACCAGTGTTGTCGTTCCCTGACATTCGCCTGGAGTTCGGAAGGATCACTGTGGAGTTGACGAGAACCGCCGAGAATGGGGCACGAGATACCTGCGGGTTTCTGGAACTACACGCTTCGCTGCAGGCGTCGCTACAGCAAACCGAGAATGGGGACTCACGCCCGGCATTCTACGTCCAGAGCCACTCACTCAGGATTGATCTCTTCGCTGAGACGGCGTCAGCGGTTGTGGATGTGGTTGGGCACCTTCAAGATCGGCTGAAGGATTTGGATCTCTCCATGGAAGTTAAGTACTTACGGAAGCTGCGCAACGCGAAACCGTTGATTCAGCCACCTGACCCCAATGCCAGCATCCACCTAGGAGTTCTCAATACTGCGGTTTCCATGGAAATGATGGGTATCAAGGTCTCCTGGATTGTGGGGGGAACGGCAGTTCCATTGCCAAATGGTGTTCCAAAGCAGAACTTGGTGTTGTCGTTTAAGCGGATCCATTTTTCTACTGCCACACGGAAAAGTAACGAGGCGAAACTCATTATCGAGGACTTTATCCTGCAGATGGTAGATGCCGCAGCTGGTGAGGCTGTTGAACGCTCAGAGAACTCTGCGCTGATGCCAGAAGTCGTGTTTAAAGTGGCTTACAGCCTCGATGCGTCTGAGCGACTGTTGGCATTCCAGGCAAAGGGCAGATCACTCGACCTCCGTCTTCGATCTTCGTGTGTGCTCGCCGCGAACTCGATTGAGAATTCCATTTCCGACGCGGTGCAGAAATTTAGGGATGCATCTTCAAGCTGGAAGTCGACACCCACACGCGGCGGAGAGAAGAGGACGAGTATGTTCAGTACCAAGCGTTTGGCCTCGGTTATGATCGATGCAGACTTTGCTGGTGCCGTTGTGCATCTTGGGCGGGGTCTAGGGCCAGGGATCGAGAACAGCAATGCATCCGGAGCGCAGAAATGGAGATATGGACAGCATTCCCAGGGTGAGGCGAGTGGTGTTACGATGCTCAAGTCCCCTGGGCTCGCATTCAAGGTGGAATATACCGACCCGCTTGATGAGGACCCGTCTCTTGGCGCCGAGATCAAAATATCGGCGTCCGAAAATATGCTCTTCCCGTCTGTCGTGCCATTGATCATCGAAATGTCAGACAACGTCAAGGAGATCATGAAGAAGCAGCAGCCTACGAATGCTAGCGATATGGTTGAGAAGGTAGACAAGGCCGTCAAGGGGAGTCAGCATCCAGTTGCTTCCGATCCGGCTACGATCCTAGGAAAGTGTCGTCTCAATATCGGGATAAGACTCTGCAAACAGGAGTTTACCTTGAGCTGTCAGCCGATCGCCAGAGTCGCAGCCTCGGGTGGATATGAGCAGATATATGCCACCATCAATACCTGCGACGATCCTGAAGGCGGGCGATTCTACTCGCTATCGGTGGCTATCAATGGCCTGAAAACATCACTCCAGCATGTCTACTCCCGGGAATCCACGGGAACTCTCGAGGTCGAATCAGTCACGTTATCGTTGATGAACAGCAAGCACGTCATGGGCTCCGCCGGCCTGTCCTGCGTGATGAAAGTGAGCCCGATCAAGTCCCAAATCAACGTCAAGCAGTTCCAGGATTTCCTCCTCTTCCGGGAAATATGGTATCCGGCAGAAATGCGAAACGTTCCAACAGTGCCCCCAGATTCGATTGAAGATCCATCAGCTATGCTAGTGCAAAGGTATCACAAGGCCGCTGCGACAAACGCATTCCCGTGGAACACTACGGTTGCCGTTACAGAGCTTGGGGTTCAGCTAGATTTCGGCCAATCGCTGGGGAAGTCGGCGCTGTTGATCTCCCGCTTCTGGATCACGTCTAGGAAGACGTCGAACTGTGAACAAACCCTGTGTCTGGGATTCGACTCGATCCGAATCTCGTCGACTGGTCGTCTAGGTGGATATATCGACCTGAGTGGGATCAAGGTCAGAACCTCGATCAACTGGGGCTCTGCCCTCGATTCTACGGATATCGTGCAGACACCGCTTATCGAGGCTTCAGTGGGATTCACCAAACTAGAGGCAAAGGTCTCATTTGATTATCAAGCGTTCCTGCTTGCTGATATCGCAGCGTTCAACTTCTTGATGTACAATCTGAAAGATGAGCTTACCAGTGGCGACCGGCTAGTTGGAGTTCTCAACGGTGAGCAAGTCCAGATTTTTGCGACTACCCAAAGTGCCGCTCAGGGACTGGCATTGTATCAAGCCTTTCAACGGCTATGGCAAGAGAAGATCACATCCTTCGAAGTGTCACTGAAGGAAGTCGAGAGCTACCTAAACCGTCGACAGTCCTCTGCCCCGCCAGTGCAAGAAAAGCTGCGGTCGCCATCACGGACGGTATCACCAGTTTCGTCGGCAGCGTCGGGCGAGTTCTCGCTGCACACGGACGTCGTCGTCAATCTCAAAGAAGTCCATCTGGGTGCCTTCCCAAGTACTTTCTACGACACCTCCGTCCTAAAGATGGAAGCTCTGAACGCCACCGCGCGCTTCGAAGTCGAAACAGTTGACTTAAAACGGATCCACAGCATGCTAGAGATGAGGCTTGGGGAGCTCAGTATTGCCCTTGCACCAGTGAAACAGGATGGCCAGGGCACGACGTTGGTGGATGTCAGCGCCGAGCGGGCCATCAATGGTATTTCGCTGGCAAAACAGAAACTGGGGGCTAGAGGCATGATCTTGAAAGTTCCACAAGTCACGGCGAAAATGCATACCTGGCATTCTCCTGGCTCCGTAGAAGTGGATTACATCTTCCGCTCCGCATTCGAGGGCCAGGTCGAAGTGGGATGGAATTTCCATAGAGTAGGTTTTATCAAGAAGTATGTCTCTCCTCCCCCCTTCCTTCGCTCGATCTAACCTCTCCAGTATGTACCACACCCACGCCAAAGCCGTTGCTCAGCGCCAAGGACGCCCCCCCGTCTCCAGCCGGATCTCAATGTACACGGACGGCCCCGGGCCGGCCTCCGCCGCGTCATCAGATGATGGTTCAGAGAAGAAGACCAAGCAGAAGGGAAAAATCACAGCGGTCGTGGACGTGCCCCAGAGCAAGTACGAATACCACCCGATGGAGCCACCGATCATTGAGACGCCGCAACTGAGGGACATGGGGGAGGCTACGCCGCCAATGGAGTGGATTGGGCTGCACAGAGAGAGATTGCCACATTTGACGCATCAGGTATGTTTAAGCTTTGGTGGGGATAGGGGAATAGCTGTGACTGATATGGGGTGCGTTAGATTGTTATTGTGGCTCTTCTCGAGGTTGCGCGGGAGGTTGAGGATGCATATTCGAAGATACTGGGATCGCGCTGAGGAGTTAGCTTTGCCGCTATTAGAGAAATCTAGAGGGATGGTGTTTATTGTGTTGCGTACTCGTGTTCTGTTTGTGTTTCTCTACGCCACAAGTTTAATATCGCAGGGGCGTTGAAGTTTGTACACTATGTGGCCTGGAAGGCCCAGTCTGGATGGCTGGCTGGCTTGTATTTTATTTTTGCATAACAAGGGATGGACCACACCCCCGAAAGCTCCGCGAAGATCTTGAGAAACCCACTCCATCCGCAATACCTTATTCTTTTCTAACATCTCTCCCCTTTTTCTGCGCCGTTCTGGACCGAAAGCTTCACTCCAAGAGTGCGTAACCGATCCCCAACCATGTACTATAAACATAATATAAACACCTCCGCACGCCCGCAAGCAGCCTGTGCCATCTAGCAACACTGTCGTCCAAAGTACTATGCGTTCCATCACCGTATTCAACACCATCCTGGCTGGCTGTGGCGTTGGCGTTCTCGGGTAAGTCCCACGTGGGGGGGTGGACGAGCGAAATACTGATCCACAAGAAAACAGTTGCGAACACTGCCCTCCCACCGGCGATGCAGGTCAAAATTTGGCTCCACACCTCCGCGGCGACGCGCTCTCCCTGGAAACACAGGGGCTGCATCCGAGCAGGTCTCAAGGTGCGGGCCACACTCAATCGTCGCGAGGGAAAGAACGGTACTGATCGCTCCCAGGCTTCTTCGCTGAAGAGATCGAGCACCTCACCGCCCCGCACGACGAGGACGGCGCCATCGTCCGCGACGTGTCCGGCGCACTCCCGCCCGCGGCGACCAGTGCGCTCATCAGTCTCTTCGGCTCGATGGTCCCAGTCCCCACGGTCGTGCTGAGCCTCCTCCCCTCCAACGCGGCGGAGAGAAGCACGTTCCTGAGTAAACTGGAGAGCGCGCTGCCCACGGGTGCTGCCAATCGGGCTAGTCTGGTGAGCGAGGTGCTCCAGGCAACGGATAGGGCGGGCGTGGAGAGTGCATTGAGCGGGGTGTTTGCGAGTGCGACGCGGACGGGTGGAGCGGCGACAATGACGGGTTCGCCTGGGAATTCGGATAACGGAAGTAAGGATGAGAGCGGTGCCCCGAGGATGGGTACAAGCGGACTACTAATGGCGGTGGCCGGCGCAGCGGTGATGAGTGGCGTTGTCAGAGTCTGGTCGTAGTATGATGTCTATAGATATTGGAGTCACGAGATAAAAACGCACAAAGCAGCGATAGATAGCCGGTATATACACTACTGCAGGGACCGAACAACCATACTTTTGCTCAACATTCTACTGTGGTGAGTTCAAGGATATTTATGCGCCGGCAGGTGTAGTGCGGCTCACTGATATCGCACTGGATGTTCATCATCCCAATCATTCAATCGAGCTGTTTCTTTCTTCAGCATCTCGACCTCTCCCAACTGGGGTTGAGCGTCCAGATCACCAACGAAAAAAAAAAATCCACAGGAATAAATCAAAAATTGCGACGCCGAGAGCACCCGAAGGCACTTCACAGAAGCTCAACCCTCGCTGTGCAATGAAGGTAAATTTTTGCTTCTGGACTCTGACAATTTTGGAGCTGCCAAAGTCGCATCAAGGTAAGTATGAAGAGGAAAAGTCGAAGTGGGTGGGGACGCCAGGTTTATAAAGAAAATTTAGTACGCTAGTGGCACCTAGGTAGGGCTTGGGGCTGCATGTTTTGGCCGACAGCCGCTGGCGCCTGTGAGGGGGTTGGGCGCGCCGAGGTGCAACTAGTAGGCGCGTGATGTCCCGTGTGTTGTCAGATCCGCAAACGGCAGTTAGAAGTCAAGTGATTTCTTAGTCATCATATGTATCTACATATTCGCCCAGCGGCCGTCGTGTAGAGATATTATCAATCCGTGCTGCGCTACCCTCCACAACGTACACCCCGCGGGCATCTGTCAACGGTATGTACGGCAGATTCTGGCAAGTCTGGCCCAAAATAAGAAAAGAAAGGTAAAACAGGGCACTTGGCAGAGAACAATTGTGAAAGCAGATTAGAAATCAAATGCTGAGAAATCCTCACGACTGCGGATGCGTGTTGTTGCTTTGGATTCCCCATAGCTCGTAATGACGGCGTCATGAAGCCAGCATAGGACATAGATTCATACAGTAGGCACCCTTCCGACCCCCACGTCTGAAATCATAGGCAGCACCAGCAGCCCCTCGCGTCTCCCCGCCGATCTCAAAGAAACCGTATGCTCCTCTCCTCCCTTCTCCTTTGAATCACCCTCACTCAGGGCACCGTCTTCCGCGAAGCCAACTTTGGTTCTCCGGCCTCCCTGAATGCCGCATTCTCGGGAGTGGCAAAGTTGCCCCCTCGTCAGCACGAACGTCTTCGACAACGAAGTGCGGATCAAGCAGCACAAGAACGCAATTGAGGCGGCGAACGCGCGGGTGTGCAGAGGATCTACTACACGAGGCTTGCATTCGGGGGGCTGGGGGATGATAGCAAAATGGCTATCATGGGGGCGCACCTTGTGACGGAGGCAGACATCATCCAGCAAGCCCGTCCCTACGGGGGTGGGGAGGAAGCAGTTGGGTGGCCGGCTAATTCGGTGACAGGTCTGAATTTGGAGTACACCATCATCCGCGAAGGCATCTGCATTGACGCGTTTCTGTTCTCCTTGAACTGGTTCCCGCAGGCAACGGCGGTGAAGCTTCAAACCTCCGAACGACGGACGTCTCGCGTGGACGAGCCGCGAACAACTGGGAGAGGCCACGGCAAAGCTGATGCTCGACGAGAAGTTTTTCGACCGGACCCGCAATCAGAAGGTGTCGCTCACAGTACAGGAGGCGCTAGACCTCCGCAGCACGACCAAGACTATCTCGGAGGCAAGACAACAGGAAAAGTCGTGAGCTTTGAGACTGTGACGCTAGACGAGTATACAAAGGAGATAGAAGTACCCAGGGTCGTTGGCGAGACCCTGGGCGACAACCTACAATGGGCTAGCGAAGGGGGAAGGCGAAGCGGTACATAGGCTTATGGAGGAGGTCCTGGGGAGGAAGCCAATCACCGCAAGTGAGTGGATCACGAAGACTCTGGAGGAGAACCCGGAGCATACCTGTCATCAACAGGGCACTCTGCAATAGGCCGTCGGCGCGCACGGTCTGGTTAAGCATGAAGAGACTTGGTGTCCAGGAATATGTGTTAATCAGCTTCGGGTTTGAAGGGAATTTAGAGGCCAATATCGATAAAATTGGGAGCACGTGAAGCTTCTGGTCCATGTCCATGATTCGGGTATGATACATGGCACAAACTGATGTACATGTAGTTCATAGTCAGCGCCTAAAACGCTGGTTGGCTCGGCAGCGTATAATCGTCCCACAATCGGCGGCTACCTTCCATCGTTCAACCGTCTCGGTCCGCCGATATCGCAGAGTTCACTAACACTGAAATTAATCTCGGATTTTACCGTAGAAAGGCACACCAATCGCCTGCAGCAACTTGCGAGCATCATTGTCGTTTGTTGCTGATGTATGCACCGTGACGTGTAGACCGGGAATCATCTTGGGTGGGTACATATCGTAGTTTACTGTCTCAATCTTAGCGCACTGTCGTCTCCACAAAGGTGAGGCCGAGGTAGGGGGCAAACCTTCAATCTCGGGGAACAACGAAACCTGTTCCTCGGTGAAACCGAACGTGATGTTTCCACTCGAATCGCCACTGGTACCTTTCACTCCTTGGTATTCCTTGATTCTGGGCATAACCACTTCCACCAAGTTGCTCATAAATCTCCACGCAAGCTCACCCTGGAACTGCGCTTTCACGGAAACCGCACGGCCTGCCCGCAAGCCGAACGGTGCAACACTTTTCTTCGCCTTGTGCACTTCCACACGCACGCCGGTAATGGACTGCACGACAATTCCGGCAACGGCAAGGTAGCCCGTGTCATCGAGGGCTTTCTTGACCATCGAATGGACGGTGATGCCGGTGATTTCGGGGACGTTGCGGAAGGTTCGTGGTCGGTTGAGGAGACGCAGAGTGTCGCCACCACGGGGACCACGTAACGGCCTGTTCTTGTGGTATGGGGACGAATCGTCCCACTCCCGCAGACGCTGCTTGATGTCCCGTTTCGGGGGCTCGACACCAGGAGGCAAGTGGGTATAGGTCAACGTCATGAGGTCAGGAGCGATCGTATTGTGGTAGTGATCCTGGAGACCTAAACGCCCGTGCCACTTTCAGCGTCCATTTTTGAACATATGTTAGACCAGCAGAATGCCCCTTACGTTCACGGCTGAAAGGACCCGGAATGAACTCTCGCGAGTTTGGCGCCGACGGCTTCGGAGGTTGGATTGGATGCATTGGCCCACGGTAATACCGTGGGGGCCGGAATTGGTACCGAGCTTTTGTTCTGCCGGCGGTCTTTGAAGGTGACGAAGCCGAGATCTTTTTGTTGGGTTCAGCTACTGGCTTCTTGCGAGTCGCATATTCCCTCAGACCCAATGAGGCGGGGGCGGCGGCGGGCAACGATGAACGTCCAAAGGCGGGCTTCGCCGTTGCAAGCAAAGTCATGGCCGGTGTGCGGAGAGCCATGGCTCGTCGTCGGATTCCGGGACTCGGAAAGAACAAGGCGGGGAGGTGGGGTTTTGGACAACTGCGGCTCGCTTTGATGTTTCGACTTCACCAAATCAGACGAAAAAAATTAGCTGAGTCACGCGGTCACGTGCTGGCTCGCCTTTCTCTTCCCGGCACATTTAATCCTCCTAGAAACTAACCGTATTAATACCTACAGAGTGATATGCCGTGTGAAAGTGGCCTTTTAAGGATAAATCTCATCGGAGCAGTTTTCTAACTACTTTTGTCATGTCATGACATTACTGTACCCGGATTACTGTTTCAGGCCAGATAAGCCGCCCACAAAACGGGTGCCTATGTACCACCAAAAAATGGCCATCACAACCCTCAACGGAAAGAGTAAACCGTAGTGATGGCATACACACGCCTATCTATCGCTCTACGGATTAAACCCCATCATCTTTTTTTATTGTGGTGCGGTGGAGTGAAGTCCAGCGGGTGGTGGTACACTCTAACTAATTGGATCAAAGCCAGCGCAGTGGGGTTGCAAGGGTCCGAATGAGTTTGTATCAGATTGCCCCGCGCTTGTGCTGACTCCCCTCTTCAATCACCTTCGCTTCAAAGACTACAACTCATTGACATACGGATTATGGAGCCCGGTACCGTCACCGACAAAGCGCAGGAGGTTGTCGGAAAAATCAAGGATGTCGCCGTTTCGGATAAGCCCCAAAAACCAAAGGGAGAGAAAAAGGTGAAGAAAACAATAGAGGGTGCTGCGGAAGGTCCTTTAGAGGTGAGTTAAGATTGTAATGTTTTAGACAAGAAGGCTTCGCGAGCTGATATATCGACTCGTCTTTGCAGCAAGTTCCTCCTCCCGACTACATCGCCCACAGAGTTGCCCTTTTCGAGAAGTTGAAGGCCGAGTACGATGCGGAGGTCACAGGTTGGCGCACAAAACGGTTCTCCCTAGGGTTGGAACAGTGGACTGACAGTTACGATAGCGAAACCGCATGAGGACATCACTATCACTCTTCCTGACGGCAGCACTAAGGTTGGCAAGTCGTGGGAGACGCGCCCCGCAGATATTGCGCGTGGCATTTCCAAGTCCCTTTTCGAAAAAACCGTAATTTCTCTGGTTGACGGTGAGCTTTGGGATCTGGAACGCCCGTTCGAGAGTTCCTGCAAGTTGGAGCTTCTCGACTTCAACCACCCTGAGGGTAGGCGCTTTACTCTTGTCTGAAGCACCGATTTTCTAACGTGTGTTGCAGGAAGGAGAGTGTTCTGGCATTCATCCGCCCATGTTCTCGGAGAGGCTTCGGAAAAGCGCTTTGGATGCCACCTTACCTACGGCCCTCCCACCGACGAGGGATTCTTCTACGACATGGGTATGCCTAACGGCGAGGCGGTTACTGCTGCGGACCTAAAGCCACTGGAGACGATTGCACTGAAGGCTATCAAGGAGAAGCAGAAGTTTGAGCGTCTGGAAGTCTCCAAGGAGGCCCTCCTGGAGATGTTCAAGTACAGCAAGTACAAGAAGTACTTCATCGAGACCAAGGTTCCTGACGGAGAGAAGACCACCGTGTATCGCAATGGCCCGTTGATCGATCTTTGCGTCGGCCCCCACGTGCCCCACACTGGACGCATCACCGCTTTCAAGGTCATGAAGGTGAGACTTCTCGCTACATTAATCTGAGGGGATGGACTCATTGTGTTTAGAATTCAGCTTCCTACTGGCAAAACGACGCAAAAAGCGACTCTCTGCAGCGTGTTTACGGAATTTCTTTCCCCGACAAGAAACAGATGACCGAACACATGCACATGCTCGAAGAGGCTGCCAAGCGTGACCACCGTAAGATCGGAAAGGAGCAGGAGCTGTTCTTCTTCCACGAGCTCTCCCCTGGATCCTGCTTCTTCCTTCCCCATGGCACCCGTATCTACAACGTTCTGCTGGAGTTCCTCCGGGAAGAGTATTGGGCACGTGGCTACGAGGAGGTCATCACCCCCAACATGTACAACTCCAAGCTCTGGGAGACCAGTGGCCACTGGCAAAACTACCAGGAGAACATGTTTACCTTTGAGGTTGAGAAGGACAAGTTCGGGTTGAAGCCTATGAACTGCCCTGGCCACTGTTTGCTCTTTGCCCACCGCGAGAGGAGTTACAGGGAATTACCATGGCGGGTTGCCGATTTTGGTGTCCTGCACAGGAACGAGTTCTCGGGTGCTCTAACTGGGTTGACACGTGTGCGAAGGTTCCAACAGGACGATACTCACATTTTCTGTACGGAAGAGCAGGTCAAGAGCGAGATCCACGGTCTCTTTGACTTCCTGAAAACCGTGTACGGCTTGCTTGGTTTCACCTTCAAGCTGAAACTCTCCACTCGACCCGAGGAGAAGTACGTCGGTGATATCGCGACCTGGGACAAGGCCGAGGCTCAGCTGCAGGAGGCTCTCGAGGAGTTCGCAGCCCAAGGTGGCTCCCAGTGGGAACTCAACCCTGGAGACGGTGCTTTCTATGGCCCCAAGATCGACATCACCATCTCGGACGCCCTGAAACGTGAGCACCAGTGCGCCACCATCCAGCTCGACTTCCAGCTGCCGCAGCGCTTCCAGCTCGAGTACAACACAGGTGAGGCTCCCAAGAAGGAGGGTGCTGTTGCTAGTGGCGAAGAAGCCAGTGTCTACAAGCGACCTGTCATGATCCACCGTGCCATCTACGGTTCGTTCGAGCGATTCATTGCTATCCTTACCGAGCACTTCGCTGGGAAATGGCCTTTCTGGCTCTCGCCAAGACAGATCATGATCATTCCCGTTATGGGCGGTGCCAGCAACTACTGCCTCGAGGTCCAAAAGCTGTTCAGGGCTAAAGGAATGCATGTTGACGTTGACCTTTCCGGAAACACTATGAACAAGAAGATCCGGGCTGCGCAGCTGCACCAGTACAACTACATCATTAGTATGTTTCCCTTCCTTTTCCTAACATATCGAGAAGATTAACAGCAACATAGTCCTTGGCGCCCAGGAACAGGAGACCCGATCTCTCAACATGCGCAACCGCGACGACCCCGCGTCGCAACAGCGTGGAGAAGTTGTGCCGCTCGACGAGGCCCTGGAGAAGTTCTGCAGGCTCAAGGCCGACAGACGGTTGGACAACAAGCTCTAAGCGTTGGATCATTTCTTTTTGATTTTTGCATGTAAACGACTTAGGCGAACGGCCTCAGTGAAAAGCGATGATGGATACAAGAATGCTCTACTCTAGCCGCTACTCGGTGGGATGTGAAAAAGGGACCATCAAGGAGATGCGAGAAAACGGATGACAAAGCCATCAAGCCCACCATCAGAAAACTCTAATTAGATTTGGGATAAGATTACTATCAGGGGCACGTCGATCGTCTTTCGACGAGTGAGGACGCATGATTCTCCCGAGGGAACGCGATTAGATGGAATCAGATACGATACTTATCTCGATGGTTGTCGGACTCGCATATCTGGTGGGGGTGCTTAAGGCTAGATGTACCCCAAGAGAGCAGGATCAAAGTCTCTAGTAAATCGTGAGGAATCGGATTATCGGGGACGATGGATCAATTCCCAACATAATCGCACCAACGAAAATCAGCTCGCTGCGATCGTGGCGCTTGCGTCGCAAGAGGATTTATGGAAGTAAAAAAGTTTCTTTACGTGGATTAGGAAACGTTAAACTGAACACGTTGTGGGCCCTGTGACTCGGTGTTGTGGATAACGCAAGTGCCCAGCCGGCCCTGAATTCACGTGCCGCCGCACTTTCTGAGGACGCGCTCCAACCTCCTCTTCATTACATACTAGTACTGACTGGCAGATAGATTACTCTTCCTTCCCCCGCCCCCCTCTCACTCCCCCGCGATTCTCGTGTTTCTGTGCTTCCCTCTTTCCCACGTAAATCTATCGACGCAATGTCTCAACAGGATTCAGTCACCTCTTCCTTGCATATATCTCCAGGATCGAAATCGCTCGGTGCATCCAACTACGATCCACCCTTACTGTCGGAATCGCCAGCCAACGCCTTCGCGATGATCGCTGCCGCAGCTGTGCACGCCCGGCCTTTGCCAACTCTGTCCGTCCAACCTCCGGACGATCATCCCTCCTCGATGGCCCATCCTGAGTCTGTCATCACGCCCAACGGCGATGGCGGGAGTACACCGTTACCATCGACACCCGGCTCTCCTACTGCTATCATCTCGACGGCCACGACCCCTATCGTTCCCCTCTCTGCTGTCAATGCGCAGAGAAACCCGTTTCCAAGTAGTCCGGTTGTTGGCGCGTCGACTGCGGGATCGAAGCGCACGGCGTCTGGCACTGTGAAGCCAGTACCTATGAATGGCGCGTCTGTCCCCAGCTCACCGCAAACGCCAGCGACTCCGGCGACTCCAGGCCATTTCGTAAGATCACGCTCGAACATGGACACCAGTCCACGGAATGTCAGCCAGGTGGGTCGCGTCATCACGTGAATGACTTTAACTCTCCACTGACAGTTGATCTATGATGATACAGCTGTCTTCGCAGCTCAAGACGCGCCTGACATACGCCCTGCTCAAAGTGCAGAATAACTGGACATCCGAGTCCCTAGAGCAAGTGGAGGCGCGGATATCGCAAGGCCAGCATCCGACGTCACCCCGCATTCGGATCAAGAGAGAAAGGGAATCCAGCATAGAGTCGGGATACGAGCACATGCTCCGTCATCACCGGACTAACAGTGAGCCATCATCTGCGCATCCACTACCACCCACCCACCAGGTGGGCGGAGTGGGAGGTCGGACATATGAGTCGTTTTGGCGTGAGCACGAACACAATCCCATCACAAAGAAGATTCTGCAGGCTAAGGCCGCGTCGCAAGCCCTTGGATCGACCACCAGTAAGAATGTGCCTCCAATACTCGCTCATGGCTCGCCGAGCAGTGCGCTACAGCCGCCTGCCCAGATTATTCCAGACCGGGATCGAAGATCACAGTATAACCCGATGCCGATGCGACAGCCACCGGGACTGTACCAGTCTCTCAGTACGCAGAGCAACGCATCTACCACCTCCTTGATGCCCAACACTCCGCCAGCACTAAGTGGGCCTGACGCGCAAAGAACCATGGAGCAGGACGCGGTGGAAAGCTTGATGTTTCTATCATCACCCGGCCATTCGCAGCGTAGGCTTTCCCAGTCCCAGTCGCAATCCCAACTCCGAGAGCTCCTCGAGGTAGCGGTGGAGGAGGAGCAGCCTTCACCCCAATCGTCCCAGCCAGACCGGTACAACTATGGCCGCAACGCAACGACATGGCCAAGAAGCAGGCGGGCATTCAAGCAAGCGCGAACAGGTCTCGGCTCGCTGCGAATGACGGACTCGGGAGTTGGGTTCGACGATGACCTGACGGACGAGGAGGGAGCTGGCGAGCAATACCCTCGAACGCCAGCCAAGGGAAAGCAAAAAGAGGATGCTTCGAGGGTTCATGGAATGCGTGGCGAATCTATGATCACGACGACGCCCAGTTAACATTAGCGCATGAACTGAGGAGAGATATTCAATTCTTCGTGAGATACTAGGGAAATCATTTTTGATTTTTTTTCCTTTTCATTGTCCTTGTCAATTTTCTTTGCGGGGATTACATCTGAGAGCACTTTACTTGGTAATGCTGCGATTGGGGGAGTTTAGCGGGTGTTTCTTAGCAATGTGCAATTGCTTGGGTTGAGTCGGATTGTGTTGGGGTGGGGGAGGGGGGATTCTTTTACTATTTCATTGGCGAGTGGCTTTCATTCTGGGGTTTGCGATGTTACAGGTGCAGCGAGGTGTGCTGGGCAAGATAGAGCGATTTTCATCACCAGCTAGATAATGCCGTGGATAGCGGGAATATGTAGAAGAGGATGTTGTTACTAGCCGCCATTGAAGGGCTGTCTCTACTCTCAGCATCCGGCCGGTTTCCGATCATCCCGTCACTTCTCCGTGTTCAAGTTGTGGACTCAAGCCGTCATTTTGCCATCACCCATCACTCGGTCAAATAAAATTGCAGGCATTCGAACGGCTGGGCGCCTTGGCGAACACTCTCCTCCATCTGTTCCCACAACTATAATTCCACCCAACCTTTCGCGTCTCGTTTCCACAATCCACATCTTGCTCTATATACACTTATCTGACACACCAAAACCTCTCGACAAGGTCGCTCGTTACGCATACACACCCACCATGCTATTCGAAGAAGACGACGCTGACCTGCTGAAAAAATGGATCGTCAAACGCCTCGAAGACATGTTTGTACTCCACGATACTCGTCCGCGGGACACATCATGATAATCTGGCGAAACTAGCTCGGACGCGGACTCGGATGTTCTCGCCGACTACGTGCTTGCACTGCTCCGGCATGACCACGCTGAGGATGAAGTCAAAAAGTTATGCATTGAGCAGCTCGCCGACTTTCTGAAAGATCGTTAGTTGTTACTATTTCCTGGCGGATGCGTGGTTGCTTGGGAAGAAAGACCTAACCAAAAGTGTGAAAACAGATACTGGACAATTTGTCGAGGATGTTTTCGCCGCGCTAGCCACCAAGGCGTTCCGTTCCGTCAATTCGACCCTCACTGGTGGCCATCTCTCCGTCAACATCCCTTCACGTAACGACTCTCCAACTACCATGATTGATGAAATGATTACCTCACCCCGGGATTCCAAACCTCACTGTGACAGATCTCCCGGTCGCAGGCCACCAAAGCGGTCCTACTTTGACCGAGACGAAACAGAGCGGGTTGATGACGATCGGTACCGTTCAACCTACCCGACGCATGACAGGGACAGGGATCGGGGAAACAAGATGCCTCGGAGGGGTGGTTTCATGCCGAGTGGAAGATGGACCGCTCGTGGGGGAATGGAGGGAGGCTCTGGTGGTCATCGTGGCAGTGCAGGAGAAGCTGGTCGGGTTGTGCCATTACAACCGCAACTACAGGCGACATGGCCCGTGGTTGCTGGCGCGCTGCCGACCCAGCAACCGCCCGTATTTGGCATGCCCCCGATGCCTATCGATACGTTCGTGCCGTGGCTGCCGCCGATCCGGGGCGACCCAGTGTCGGCGTTCCTTAACGCCGCCCACGTTGCTGCGGCATGGGAATACGCTGGGGACATTACAGGGATCAAACCGGGTGACAAGAAGATTGTCAAAAAGGTTGGAGAGCGATGCAAAGACTACGACGAGAAGGGCTTCTGCATGAAGGGCGACATGTGTCCGTACGAGCACGGCGTTGACCCCATCGTCGTCCCTGGACAGGAGACTAAATTGGAGGGTGCGTTTCACACAGCCACGGCTTTACACCAACATCAGCAACTGATTGGCGGCACAGAATACGATCCCAATGACTCCCTGTTACCGTCATTTTCGCGTTCGGATAGGGGTGCGCGCGGCGGTCGCGGAGGCTCGTATCGGGGCCGTGGAAACCGTGGGAGCGTGCGGAGTGGAAGAGGCGGTCGCGCTGAGTTTTCGACGACTGGACCTAACTTCGACCGTTCCAATACCAAACTGGTGGTAGAAAATATCCCAGATGACAAACTCACTGATGCGACAATCAAGCAGTTCTTCAGTACATTTGGCACTGTTGACAATGTGGAAATTCACCAGCAAAAGAACTTGGTCATTTTGACTTTTACAACCTGGGACATGGCTAAAGCTGCTTACGATTCACCAGCGCCGATCTTCGATAACAGGTTCGTTAAGGTTTTCTGGTGGAGGTCGCCCGGTGCCGATGAATCTGGCTCCCCTGCTACTACTCATGACTTTAGTGGCGGCGCAAGGAGGTTATCAAACTCAAGGCACGAGCACCACATCAAAGAAGATGAGGTTATGGGAGAGGAAGAAAAGATAGATCTTGAAGAAGTCAAGAAGAAACAAGAAGAGCTACAGAAGGCCCACGAAGAAAAGATGGCCAAGAAGAAGGCTCACGAAGCGGCCGCCAAGGAGCTACAAAAGAGACAAGAAGAGTTGATGAAGCTCCAGGCCGAAGAGAAGAGAAAGCTCATGGAAAAGTTGGCAAAAAAACACGCGTCCATAGTGCCGTCCGGTTCTCCAATCACACCAGGCGCAATCACACCATCTACCAATGGAGCCAAGAAATCGAAGGCTGAGGATACCACTGCCGTTCTTAAAGCGCAACTCGAGGCCTTGCAAGCTGAAGCTCAGGCACTAGGGATTGACCAGAACGCCCAGGAGGATACGTTCGATCTCGACGGTTTCAGGGGCGAGGGACTTAGTGGAAGAGGAAGGGGTCGTGGAGGCTATGTTCCGCGAGGTGGTTACGTTCCCAGAGCCCGTGGATCTAGCAGCATGTTTAGGGGCCGAGGAACATACTCTCCTCGAGGCAGAGGTGCATACACACCTACGTACACCCCGCTAAGACTAGATAACCGCACCAAGAGGGTGTCTGTAACAATTCCGGACATGCAAGGAGACAAGGAAGAGGAGATTCGACACCATCTCATTGTATGCTCTTCCCCAACGAGTGGACTCTGAGGTTACTGACCCATTGCGTAGAACAACGGGATTGAACTCGAAGCTAGTGATCCTCACCCGGACAAAGAGAACACCCGCATTTTTACTTTCCAGGACAGGAGGAATGCCGAAAAGGTATGGTATCTTCCCCTCCTTGTCCGTATGGAACATCCCTATTGACAAGAGCAAAGTTTGTCCATCTTGGCAACCAAATTCCAAATGTTGGTACAGTAATAATGGCTTGGTTCAACTCTACACCCGTGGCTGCCAGGACACCCGCGGATAACTTTGACACAGCCATGGCGGACGCTGTTACTTCTCCGCCACATCAGCATAATGTCAAAATGGAAGAGGAGTCCTATGATCTGGCCGAAGACGACGAGGGCAGGTGGTTACCGGAGTAGCAGTAACAATATTGTGTTCGGGGGTCTGATATTGTTTTTCGTGTAGCTGTTTTCTTCCTGGTCTTTTCTAATCTTAGATTGCATGTACTCTAGGTACATTTTGCATTGACAGTCCCAATTCGGGGTTTCTTGGAGGGTTTACATGCATGATTTTCTGTCCCACCCATTCACCGGCATGGCCTATCACTCACACTATTCATTTGACGGCTGTCATGATGTTGTTTGAGATGAAGGTGAGCGGTGGGCTGTATGGTACAGCACAGTGGAAAAGTAAGGAGACAGTAGTCTCAAGAGTGCTCTACGGAGATATGAAGGCCCACCCATAGCAGTCAAATGGTCGTGTAGTAGCCAATCGTAAAAGAACCCTTCAGAGCTCTAGCAAACCGAAAATTTCATAGCAGCTGAGAGAAGGATGCTTGTGCACTATTGTACTTATAGCTAATTGGGTTTCACGCAGTTGTTTCCAATCGCATCTCTTTCACCGCATCAATCTTCGTTTACTAAATGGGCTGTCCTATTTATGGACAGGCGTGCTGTCCAGTCAACTGTCTGGTTCTGCGAGGTGACTGGCCTCCCAACCAAATAGAGTCGACACCGGACCGCCCAGCAAATAGCAAATAGCAAATAGGCCGGGCCCCTGAGAAAAGTATACATACAGGTACAACAGCATCGCGGTAGACTACAGCTCGGGTTCTCTGCTATTATTGTACGGACAACTCGTTTTATTTGGCCAATTTCCATACCATTCAATTCCCCTTCACCCGCTTTCTGAATCTTAACATCCGTCCCGCTGTTTCCTCTTCTTCCACTAGCTTCTCAGCTACTTGGTTTCCACTCTTTATATCTAGCAATATCAGGGCCGGGAGGAGGTTTTTTATCCGGTTGTTGGATTCGGTCGATATACTGAGAAAGATTCTTTTGAGTAAAAAAGCCACTATTTGCGAAAACGCCAAAGAGATTGTTCGCCAAAGGGATTGTTCGCCACAGTCGTAACCGACTCCCATCTTTCTGCATCCAATTTTGAAACTCTTCAAAGGTTTCACGACGAAAGGGAACGTAAGGATTCTCCTCAGATACATCGTTTTCGGGGATAACTGCTTGCATGGCAATAGGTGGTGTGTGAGAATACCGAGCGTTCTGAGGCCGTGTAAAGTGTTGGTGATTTAGGTGTATTAGTTGTGGTGGACGGAGTTGTGGAAGATGGGGTGGTGGTGGATGGAGCCGTCGTGGGGGTGGAGCTGTGGTGCTTGATTGCTGATGAGGGAGACAGCACTCAGGAACAAATCGGGGTGGGGGTCGAACGTTATGACAGTTTTTTTTTTTTTTTGTTTATTCATACTCGCATGCGACCTATATAGATCATGGCGGCGTACATTTTTCCCGGTTTTCCCGTCCGCGGTCCGCGCAAGGCGGCTCGTTGCAAGCTCCCCTTGTGCCCTCCGCCCGGCCCCTCCCGAAGAGTTATTGCGCATCAAGGAAATAGACAAAGGAAAAGACGGAAGGAAACATCGCCCGTCCCCTAATCCTCCCCCGCCGATGCCATGAAGGGTGGGGTGGGTAGGAACAGCGGCTCCTCCCCAGACCTCCGCGCCTCCGCCTCCACCCTACGTTCCTCTTCCCGCTCCCAACGCTCCCGGAGCTCCCACTCCGACACCTCGCTCCCTGCGTCCGCTTCCTCTTCCGCAGGCGGCACTATTCTTCCCACGTCTGTTGCTGTGAGAAAGTCTAGTAACGCCTGACTGCACCTCTGATCGGCGAAGAGCTCGTGCGCCCTCCACCGCCACTTCCCTCTGAACGTTATGAAAGTGGGTTGACGTGGGCCGAATGTTGTGTCATTATTTATATGCGCAGGCTACTCGACTTTTCCATATGGTGGGTGGGCTGTTGCTGCTTTTCTATTTGCTGGGTGGTCTGGTTGGGCGCCGACCGGCGGGCCGGCCCATTTAGGAAAACATAGAGTACAAGACGAGGTTTACCATATCACATCTGGTCACATCATATCACATGACGATCCTATCCATGTAGGTATTCGGCTGGCAAGTCATAAGGTGAATATTAAGCATGACCGGCCATTGCTGTTGGGGGGTATTATCCCTTCGGGTGCTCAGCTCAACTTCGCATCCCGATCAATGATTCCCATCTTTCTGCGGCTCCCGCCCTTGAACTGCTGTTGCAGGCGCTCGACGAGAATCGCATACGGCAGATCATCGTCCAGGTCTGTCTCTTCGTACCAGTTGTTGACAAAGTCGCCAACGAATGCCGTAGTCTTTCCACCAAGGCAGTCAGGCAACACCCATCACATATCATTTGGGGAGAGTGTGGGGGAGGGATAATGCATACAAGAAGCAAACGCTTATCCTCGTCGCGTATCTGGGGGTTGACCCTCTCCACCAACGCTTCGAACTCCTTGATGAAACGTCTAGCATCGCGGCTGCCGTCGTAGGTCAGCGCCCGCAGGCGGGCGGAGAAGATATCTACCATAGCGGCTTCGGTATGATACGGGAAGGGGTCGAATTCGCTCTCCGAGGAAGCAGACGCAAGGGATTCGATGCCGACGGTAGCCTCGGTCTCTTGGTCAACGATGACGAGAGTGCGCTCGTGCGGAGAGGCCGGTGCCGCGCGGTGGGCAGTGTTGTCCACGGCGTCGCCGACGACTGTGGAGATAACAACGGGCTCCTGGGGAGTATGGTTGCAAACCGCGGGTCTCTTCTCCTCCGCCGGTGGGAGCGCGCTGAGATCGCAGTGGGTTTTGTACTCAGTCCACAGCACCTCCACTGGCACGCCGAACAGCTCGCGCCACATGCTCTTCGCATAGTTCCTCTTGCCTAGATATGCATTTATATCCTTGACCATGGGCTCGCCGTATCTGGCACACAGCCACTCGAGGAAATACGCGGTGTACTGGCACCCTTCGCCCGAGTCGTCGCCGCCGCCGCTCTCCCAACTCGAATGAACAACCCCGTCACAGAGTTGTACCCAGTCCGCAATCCCCTCGATGAGCCCCATTGGCGCAGTACTGTCGCCGTCGTGCTGCAGTGCGTGCGCCATCTGGTGTCGTATCACTCCGAGGATCTCATCGTGTAGCCGCGCGTCGGGGAGAGTGGCGATATAGGTGCTCGACAGATGGATCTGTTTGGATTTGCGCGGGCCGGCAGTGTATGCCACCCCCGGAATCTTGCGGACAAGCAGCGTTATACTCCTCTGGCTGTTTCCCTCTCGTCAGGTCACCTCCCCGAGCAGAGTAGAGGGGATAGAAGACTTACTCGACTGGCTGCCGCACTGGATAGCCGTACAGACGCTTGGCCACGCATACCACTGCGTCCTCGAGGAGCTGGGGGACGTCGAAGGAAGAAAGGAACTTCCGGGCGCCGGCGCAGGTGATGTCGGCGACGGTCACCGACAGCGATGGGACGTACCAACCATCGTCGGTGCGATAGGGCTTCTCGTTCATTGCAGCATCGATGGGGTCTGAAGGCACTTTGTCATAAGGTTCCAGTGGCGCAAGGGAGACTTTGAGACCCGGGGAAGAATTCACGGGATTTGCGGACTGCATTCCGTTCGGAAGGGGAGGGGGGGGGGGGGTTGAAGACTAGTAGTGAAGGTGAGGTAGTGAAGGTGGGGGTGGAGAGCTTGGGTGAGCTACTTATGTTTGGTAAAGATGGGGTTGTGCAGTTCCTCCCCACCACCCAAGCATGAACAATCACCTATCTATACCTGAGATCTGTGAGAGTAAATCACATTCTTCCTCGCCTCAAGACCCACCGTTTATCTGTTTCATGTACCTCGCGAGTCTTTCCTTCTTTTTCCTTGAAGTACTTTAGGGATAGGTCAGACGGGGGCAGGGGGAGTCGCATGGTATCAACGAATCATCATCGAGATCCCAACTGTCATGCACGAGAAATCAAAACCCTTCTTTCGTGTTCAACCCGAAGTTCTTAATTTTCTCTCTTTTGAATCGTACAGACATTACTTTGAGTGAAGAACAGAGAAGAGAATCTATCGATCATTGGAACAACGATGTTGAAATCGTGTTCTTGCGGACCCCTTTCCTCAAAGTCCAGCCCAATCCAGAGAACTCCTGCCATGATGAATGAAAGAACTCCAATCCAGCTCATCCCACGTTCCATCCCAGACCTACCACCTTTTTTCTTCGTGTGTGCGCGGTTGAGCGCCATGCAGCCAGCAAACAGATATCGACACAACATTAACCCCAAATAAACCAGAAGAAAAAGAAAAAGAAAAGTAGCATGAAGACAAAACAGAAACCAGTAGTAGCACATCGGATATCCCAGTTAAAGGATGTTCCATACGTCCTCGGCGGCGTGACACATCTTGCTGCAAGCAACACTCGCCGAAAGAGAATAGTTGCTAACACCGATCTTCTCGTCGATCCATCCGTCGGCGAAGTCATCCTTTCCCTTCGCCATGGCGCCGATGACGATGCAGAGACTCTCGTCTTTACCGAGGGCACCGACGTACTCACGCACATTGATAGCAGGAGCCTCCCAGCTCAACGTGACTTTGCGACAGTTCGGCGGAAGATACTGGGTGACAGGGTTCTTGATGACCTTGAGGAGTTTCTCCGAGCTGGTGGTGGATCGGATCGACAGCTTGTGCAGCAGTTGCACCATGAGACCAGCGAAACGTTTAAAGGTACGCGGTATGCGTACGGTTGGGTTCACCTCGATCAGAACCCCCTTTGCGGATTGGATGTACACCTGCAGCTTGCCGGCTTTGTTGACCGGCGAGTCGAGAAGGGTCAAAAGGCACTGTTGAAGGGCCCCTCGAAAAAAAACCATGTCAGAAAATCGGTGTTGCAGCCGACTCAAAGAACGCAAGAGAGATAGACCCGGAAGACAAATGTTTCTTTCCTTTCTCGGTGCGGGCTTGAAGTTGGGGATGGGGGGGGGGGGGGGGGGGGGGGGTTTAATTTGGGTAAGAGTCCCCCGTACCTGATGTAAAATATCTGGCCGGGCCTCACTGATGTCTCTTCCCATCTTCTTCAGCACGCCAATGTGGTCGTCCGAATTGAGCAGCGCATATTTCTCGGAACCATTGGGTCCGCCAGTCGACATCTTGTGTGTCTCGAGACATGCCTGCGCCAGCACGACGATGAGACGCCTCGAGCCGTGGTCCTCGGCGGGGATGGGTGTTGCCTGCTCCGCCACGAGTGAGGGCAGCGGAGGAAGGGATTGGGTGCGCGGGCGTTTTCTGACGGGTTGGGCAGCCATTGCCTTGGTGTTCTTTGAGTCGGAACAGGTGAATGATTGTGCGGGGGTAAAGAGAAGAGGTGGAGGAGTGGCGGAGAGGTGGAGGAGAAAAAGAGATAACAGGACAACAGTCAAGGGTCCGGCGAAAAATATTCTGGTCGAGTCACTAGCCGAATCCAATCGTGACCGCTACTGACTCCAAGCGAGTGACACACAGTCCATCCCGCGACATAACCACTTGCGTCAAGAAGCATATGAGCTTGTGAAGGTACTTCCTGTGGCACACAATACGCACTATCTATATACCGCCTCCGTCGGGAAACACTCGGACGAAAGCACCCCAAACCAAGTAAACAGTGTCGTGGTTGGTAGGCTGGCGACGATCACCAATCCCAGGCATCCTGAGCATCAGTTCACAGTTGACAGGCAAACATAATGACATTGTGAAATTGAACAGCCATTGATACCCCTGTGTACATCCTACTTTACCCTCCACTGGAGTACGTACCATCGATAAAAAGAATAATACGATTCAGTTACCCAACTTTGTATTCAAAAGACAATATGCTCCATACCAAGCTCTCAAAATGCCCCAGATTTATAGTACATATGATGTCCTTGCATCACGAAGAAACGCCCAACAAATCGCTATGTTGACGCAACCTCCTTGGGCTTTTTCGTTTCCCGGTCAGCGGCACCAGAGTCGTCCTCCGCCTTTCTCTTGGTCGAGGTGACGGAAACGTCCTGTAGCTGCGGGACGCCATTCTTGTCGGTGGCAGGGGACTCGGTGCCGTTCTTCTCGGCATTCCTGTCACGGAAGCCACCACGTCCACCGCGGTTTCCACCACGACCGCGACCACCCCGGCCACCTCGGCCGCCACGACCACCACGTCCATCTCGGTGTCCGCCCCTGCCGCCACGGCCTCCATCCTTGTCGCGCTTCTTCTGGCGCTCCTCGGCGAAAGCACTGAACTTGGGAGCGGACCTCGTCGAAGGTTTGATACGGCCAGCCGCGATATCCTCGGCTTTCTGCTTGACGTATTCTTCCTTGGTTTTCCACTCGAGCTCCTGGCCGTTGAAGGTGGGCTTGACCTCCAGAGCAGCGAATTTCTTCAGCAACTCCTTGTTGGCAAACTCGATGAAGACGGATCCCTTGAAAACTTTGGTGTTTGCTTCGCGACGGAGACGGACGCTGTTAATTGGTCCATACGGCTCTGCCAACTTCTCGACGTCAATCTGGGTGGTGGGGGTTTCTTCACCAAATCCCTTCTGTGCGGTAGTCAGCGACCGTGTCAAGTACACTGGAATGCGTAAAGGACTAGGGTGCAGGTGGGCAACATACAGCATACATGCTGGTCAGCAGCGCTTTGTCGTAGACGGTCCTGACGCCCTTAACGCCGTCTGTGGAGGGAACATCCTTGGTGGTGCGCTCGAGATTAAGAGCATTCTTACGCTTGATAGTCTCGTCGCCCTCGTCTCCTCCGACCTCCATGAACTCACTCTCTCTGAGAGCAGCGACAATAGTAGCATGATCCTTGAATCGCATCATGCGCTTGAAACTGGAGATGAGCTTGACCGGAACGGGCTTGTTATCCTTGGTGACCATTCCCCAGAGGAACTTGTCGAAGGGAAGATTAGAGTCGGAAAAGTAGAATTCAACCTGCCACAAAGTTAGCTCCAATAGGTAGCCTAGAAGATATGAAGGCGGCAGCATACCTGCTTCCTGATCTCGGCAGGATCATTGGACTCGGGAAGGAGAGCGGCATCGAACTTGATACTGCGATCGCGCTTACACCCGGTCGCACCTTCCTTGGTAGTAGTGGTAGCGGTAGAGGCAGTGGTAGTAGAAGCATCTCCATTTTTCTCGGCGACAGCCTCAGTCTGAATCTGCTGCCCAGATTCCCCGGCGGCTCCTTCGGCGGGAGCATCGGCAGCGCCGGCCTCGGCCTGGTCAGCAGTCTCCTCGGCGGGAGAAGCAACGGTTTTGGCGACCGGGTCGATCATCTTCTCATCGGCGTCGGTCATGATGGCTTGGGTTGTGTAGATTGTAGTTCGGGCGCGTGGTGGGGAGGGAGGAGCGGGTGCGTAGTGCAATTGCAGAATGTGTTGTGGGAGCAGGGTGGGAGGTAGAGAAGTGGGAGGCAGAACGGCGGGGAGTGGGGTAGTGGTTAAGTTGTGGGGAGTCGCGTTGCAGAGAAAGACGAGTCAGAGGTTGTGTTGTGTAGGAGGGGAGTCAGGGTTTTTGGGGTGGTCAGGGAAGCAGAGATAATGCTACCTACCCAATCCCGTTTTAGCAGAAACTAGCAGATTAGGTATGATGTATGTTCTAGGAAGAGAACGTTCTGGGGCATCGGCCCGGAACCCACACGTGAAGCTTGGCGGAGCGATGACACAGAAGCTGGAGAACATGTACATACTTATGTAGGTACTCAACGCCCGTCGTTTTAGACCCACATATGATATGTGCAGTTCAAAATCGCGTATGGGAAATTCCTTCTTTCTGAAATCACGGTCTCTCTTTTCTGTACGGTATGCAACCCCCCAACACGGTGCAACAGAACAGGGCCTGCTAGGCCTGTTCCTTTCAGCGTAACTATATTTTTTTTCTATCTACCAGCAGTACGTATAACATACACGACGAGCGTTCGGGTCAACACCTAGGTTTTCGGTTTTTGGGGTCTCTATCAGTGTGGCTCCTGAATCCCTATGAAATACATGGTTCTGAAGATCTAGCTGAGTGTCTGGTGCTGAAATATACACGCCAGGGAGCGTAATGTACATACATAGAGTAGAGTATCTTGTGGAATACCTACGCTGCTGGGAATATGCTCGAAAAGAACAGGCCCTAAACTGTTTTAGTTACCCGATAGTGTGTCCGCACAGAAGTATGACGCGCAAGCGAACTAACACAAGACAAGGATCGAGTCCTCACTGAAAGTTTATTGACTCCCGATTCACTTCCGCCACCACAACAGGAAATTCTCACAAGAGTAGGGCAAGTAATTCCTGAATTTCTCATCACCCCATGACCGCGCGCAGTGCCAGCCACTCCTGGTGATAAAATCGAGAGAAGTCACGCAAGGGAAGCAATGCAGATGAAGAAATATTACCCATCAAATTGAAGGCAAAATCCCGTGAACTGAAGCGCTCGTAGATACACGTTTTTTTCATGCGCTCATGATGACTAAGCTAAATTTGCATCTACTCTAGATGTACTGTCTTACTAGCGTTCGATCGTCGACATCCCCTTCCCTGTCCGAGTACATACGTACCTACGTACATATCTAGAGTACTTAACGTAAGACTTGGCGCGTACATACTTCCAACCTGTGACTCACCAAGAGGCACTCGAAAATGGCCAAGTGAGGCCGTACATAGCACTCTCAACCTGCAAAGGATCCTTTGGTTTTGGGCTCTGCCATACGGAAAGCGCGCTAGCGGAGCACGATCGCGCGGAAACCCTGGTATGTAGCGAGAAACGGCCGTGTTGCAGGCTGGCAGCATCCGAGTGACATAAAAAAAACCAGGGCTAGGGTTCCTTACGTAGTTGACGGATTGCCACAGAGATATACTTGCTTTCCGGGTGCAAACACCACAATCGCGGCCACCACTTTCCAAACCCCCACCATGTCGACCGCCAGCGTTCCCTCGATCGCGACGCCCGGCCAGCCTCTCGCGCTGGCCGACTCCTACCTCCTCGGCGCGGGCACGCACCTGCACGCCTCGCACATCGTCTCGACCATTGCAGGGGCGGTCAGCGTTCTTCCAACGACGCCCAAGCCGACGCTCACGGTCATGCGCACACCGCTGACGACGACCAACTCCGCCTCGACGGCGACAACGTCGGTCCTGCCGGCGGTTTCCTCGGTTGTCCTCGCGCGCGTGACACGGATCAACCCGCGACAGGCGACCGTCACCATCTTCTGCGTGGGTGACGTGCCGCTCGTCGACGAGTTCCAGGGCATCATCCGCGTGCAGGACGTGCGCGCCACCGAGAAGGATAAGGTCAAGATCTTCGAGAGCTTTCGGCCCGGCGATATCGTCCGCGCGCTTGTCATCAGTCTCGGCGATCAGAGCAACTACTATCTGTCTACCGCGCAGAATAGTCTGGGTGTCGTGATGGCGTATTCAGGTGGGCAGATCATTGCCGAGAGCATGAGGGGAGGGGAAGGAGGGGCGTCCGGATGAGGAGCAAATGCTGACCACGTGAGTGCAAATCCGTAGAGGTGGGTGATCTGATGCATCCCGTTAGCTGGCGACAGATGGCAAGCACGAAGACCGGCGCTGTGGAGGAGAGGAAGGTTGCGAAACCGCTCTAGGTAGAGAGGGGCCGCCGTGATTGGTAGATAAATACGCAGCAACTGCTCTAGCTGCGCAGCCGCCGTATTCTACACAGACGATGTACGCGGGAGTCCTCCAACTACACGTGATACGATGATACCCTGCATGACTAGCTACGAGAACGGATGGCATCATCGTCTCTTTGATAGGAAATTGAACCAAAGCGTTTATTACCTTTGCTGTTTGAACCTTATGTGAAATCTCATGACATGCATCAGCGCAAAAGTTAATTGTCAACAAAGCCGAGTGATATCAAAATCATTCCCCCGCACGCATACCTACATATTTTTCCACACAAATTCGCCAAGTATCCTCTTTCTCGAGCCACCTCTCCCAGAACTCACTTCCCTGTGGCCCACAAAGCGCTGCTGCGGGGGGTGCATGTACATTCAAATTGTGTCAACTTTGGATTTCTTCTTCGATCAGCCTTAATACCCTCCTTGAAACTATACCGTATTATCTCACTTAAGAGGTAAACTTCAAGCGCCGCTAGCCGCGCCAAGCCGTGCGCTAGAGCGTTTATGGACTAGCGCAATATCAAAAGGCGGCTATGGCCCGTGCGAGGATTTTCCACCAATTACTTCATTATCTACACGAACTGCCCTTAACACCCATCTTCCTTCCAGAGAAATCCGTACTTAATGCCACCATCTTCGTCGTCTTTAGTATCAGTAATGCAGGGAAAGAAACAACCTGATTATGCTCAGGTTTCTTCCTATTACTTCTCCTGAGTGCTGGTGTGTACTAGTACATACCACAACTTCTGATCCCCCAGTCAGTCGTTCTTACCTGCAGAAACCGGAAGGAGCGCAACACCTGAAGGCTGTACTTCCTCACGGCCGCTTTTTCCCTGCCTTCCAGCCTGTAGATGGCATTTCCTTGTAGAAGTATCTGCCCTTGGAGGTG
>Ga0307516_10000087_pt1 | contig 102575 bp, 135 predicted proteins | sample 19_EM_MG_FD_203310 | JGI IMG/M metagenome (GOLD analysis project Ga0307516, IMG submission 203310) | Populus trichocarpa ectomycorrhiza microbial communities from riparian zone in the Pacific Northwest, United States - 19_EM | ecosystem: Host-associated > Plants > Roots > Unclassified... | reverse complement strand
GCACCCCGTTTTCCACATTAGCCTCTTAGAACCCACAGCCAGCACCGAGCCCATACCGGGACACCACCAGCCACCGCCACCACCCATTATCATAGAAGCACAACAAGAGTGGGAAGTGGAACAGATCTTCGACTCACGACAACACCGGAGCAAGATACAATATCGAGTCAAGTGGACCGGTTTCTACAACCCGGACAAGACCTGGTACCCGGCCGAAAACTTCGAAAACTCCCTAGAGATTATACGCGAATTCCACGAGGAATACCCCGAAAAACCAGCCCCCACCAATTAGCATGTCCAACACCGCCACTGTCGACACGAACGAAGGCTCAGGACCTTCACCAATGTCGAGCAAGCCGAACTGCCCACAATGACCGACAACAATGACAACTGGGGCATCCCCGACAACTACTGTAACGCGTACCGCCAGATGAAAGATGACAACTACTACCCACAACGAGGAAATGACCGCCGCCGGTGCAACCACCGGCCCTGCAGCTGTCCCCACGCCCATCCCTTCGAATTAGCGGAAGTAAGAGTCCGCAACCGACATCTGAACCCGTGTAAAGCGTGTGCGGACTGGCAGAAGGGGAAGCGGGTCTGCCCTGATTGCCGGTTCCTAGTGAACATGGAAGACCACCACCAACGCTGCCAGACCACGGCACAACGAACCCCCGTGGCCGACATCATGCCAGCCCCGGAAGAACAGGAACTCCCAGGCCCAATCGAAGAAAATCAAGAACCCCACGCCGCCACGGCCGCTAGCACCACTCCCCAAGACGAGCAACTTGCGCTGCTGGGGGAAATCGTCACCATGATACATCAAACCACAACCCGGGACGCCCGCTGCAACCACGTAGTACACCGGACACTCGCCCAACGCATGAACGAACTACACGACGCCGACCAGCAACGACTCGAGGGAATGACCCGGGTCCTGGCAGAAATCGTAACAGAGCAACAATGACTGAATGAACAACTCCAAGCCCAACAGCGGGGGAGCCAGGCTGTACGCATCTACCGCACCCCCATCCGCTGCCGTGCCGCATCTACCCGACATGACCTTGCCGGAGCTTCGGTCTGGACAGGGGACGTACTGTGACGAATCTCGCACGGCAGGCTCGTCAGCGCCGCTGCCGGTGCCACCGTCACCCTTGCCGCCCTGTGGCTTGCCCTCATCACCGCTGCTGCAGCCACGATCATCCTCCGCGCTTAAGCGCCTCGACCGATCTCCCCCATATCGCGCGGGTAGCGATATCTCTCCTACCTACAGACCGCTGGCCGGTCTAGGTCCCTTCTCCTTGTCTCCGTTATATTGCTTGCGCGTCCTTCTCCTTTCTGACGTATGTGTTTCTCTTTGGTTGAGCTTGCGCGTTCTTCTCCTTTCTTACGTATGTGTTTCTCTTTGGTTGAGCTTGCGCGTCCTTCTTCTCTTTCCTCACTGTTCTTGCTTGTGTGTCCTTTCTCCTGTTGCCGCGAGTAGAGTGTTGGCCGCGCGGCGGCCGAGTGCGATCAGGTGTTTTCCTTGGGCGCGACGATTGAGTCATGATGTGGTATGGAGGAACTGTGTCAGTCTTGCGGGCAAGCTGTGATTCCACAGAAGGAAGGAAAAGTATAAAAGGAAGAGCGCAGTAGCTAGTCTGGAGATTCTTCTCCACGCAATCTATTATCTCTCTCCACAGACCTGTCTCTCTACCTCCGTAACCCGGCGCTGCGACCACCACCTGTAAGAACCTACTAGAGATTAAGGCGAAGTCGGATACCGCCACAGCGAAGTCGAATACCGCAATGAGACCACGCCAGGCGTGCAGAGATTAGGGCGAAGTCGGATACCGCCACAGCGAAGTCGAATACCACAACGAGACCACGCCAGGCGTGCAGAGATTAGGGCGAAGTCGGATACCGCCACAGCGAGACTACCGAACCTCCTACGTTGCCTGTCGAGCTGCACGGACTAGTGAGACAGGATCTTGACAGCCGTATACTACAGTGTCTCCGGTTTTGACACGATGAGCGGATGCTGACTTTCTACGCTTGTCTTCTCTTCCCTGTTTCATCTCAGTGGCTCTCTTTCTGACTTTACAGTCAATCACTTTGTGTCCTTTCCTTATGCAGTAGTAGCGCATGATGTTGCTAGGGTCTGAGGTGGCCTGTCTCTTATTGTAGGGCATTTGATGGTGTTTGCCTTTTCCGTTGGTTCGATAGTACTTGCCACCATTGATGTTGGTAGACAGGGCATTGCTGGAGGTTCCGGCCAGATTGAGATTGGAACCAGTCGTGGTGTTGCAGAGAGCTGGTGCGGTTTCATGTTCAATCAGAATCGTAATGATGGAGTTGAGTGTTTGTTCTTCGATCGGTCGGTTCTTGAGGATGTCTACAATATTGGCGAATTGCTCGGGAAGGGTCACGAAGATATGTATAATTAGGTATCGCTCCATGACTTCATCTGGAGTCCCTTCCAGCTCCTGACTGATATCCGAAAGTGAGGCGATATAGTCCGATACAGATATTCCCGGCTTCATCACAGCGGAGTGAAGGCGGGCAAGGGTGGCCACGCATACAGACTGGGTTACGGCGACATCGTATCGTTCACAGAGGGCTTCCTAGGCTACATATGGATCGCGATATCCGAGGTGATTGAGAAACGTTCGAATGCTGGGTTCAGTTAATAACCAGATCATTCCAAAGGTACATTCAAGCGACTGCTTGCGGAAGTCATGAGCCTGTGCTGTTACATTGCTGGCAGGTGCGAGCTCCGTACCGAGGACAATTTCAAGGGAGTCATCCATTACGAGGAGGTTTGTAATGTTGTTCTTCCATGAGTGGTAGTTACTCGCGCTGAGGATGGGTGTCGAGCCATGCTTGCAGGTTTGCGAGGTGGAGTTGGTCATGATGTTGACGCAATGTTTGTTGAGGCTTAAAAAAAGAAACGAGAGTGCAGGGATGAGATGCAGGAGCGAGGCGCAAAGTGGCAGGTACGGCGGGAGCGATTATCGATGGGTAGCGGATTGGCAGAGCGTTCAATCCGGGCTCATAACCTGTTGGAATATATGGATCGATAAAAGGTGAAGATTGTAAACTGATTGTGTTACAGCATTAAACGGGCGCAAGATCTCTCTATATACAGGAAGGCCGTCGGGACAAAGGACGGAAGACTGCCCCGAGCCGGTGCTCGGGGACTCAGTCATGTCCGGACGCCACCTCCGGTCCGTCATCTCCGGACGCCCATTATTCTGACAGGGTTGTGCCGTCCGTCAAGCTGCTCATCGAACTTGGCACCTCAGCCTACTCCGCATGGTTCTGGTTCGCCGGCTCGACGTGCTCATGCACACGCCGTGCGGCTACGCCTTCTTCTTCATCCACGTGAGCTTGTACGGCTGGCTGCGCGTGCTGATGAAGATCGCCGTCGTGCTGTTGACGGTCACAGTCCTCTGTTCACTGCTGCGCACGGTCGTCGCAGCGAAATTGCCCAGCATGTGCCACGTGAGCGCTGCCTCGTGGCGCTCGACCGCCGGCCGGTGGTACGTGACTACCGCCGAGGACGCCGCGGCGAAGCCGGCGGAGGAGGAGGGCAAGGCTGCGGCGGAGCCGCAGGTGTCGCAGCCGCGGTGCGAGGCCCTGCGAGCCAGAGGTATCGCCGTTGCGGCCGGCAGCACGGTCGTCGGCGTCGGTTTCTGGGCCATGGTCGTTGAGCTGATGATCCACTGGAACCACATCAGCGGTATCTACATTATCAACACCGTTGGCCAGCTGATCCCGTTCCTGATCGGCGTCGGCAGTTTCCTGAGCTTCTTCTTGAACTGGGAGAAGCCCAGGCGGAAAGAGGAGTGAGCGTGGCGGTCCGTTTTCTCTTTTTTATGCGTTTGTATGATGGCGGTGGTGACGGACTGTGATGTGGTCCGACTCCGTGTTGCTCATCCGCCTTGTGTATGTATTTGCATGTGCCTGCCGTCCGCACGACAACTCATTCAGGGCGTGCTCGCTCGTACCCGTCTGCCTCTCTATGCGAAAGTCTCTAGTCGAGTCGTCCGTTTTTATTATTTTATCATCAATCGCGTGCGACCTAACTAAACCACGGCGATGTACACACTGACCGGTTCTTGTCCACTGTCCAAGCCTGACCCGACCTTGATCAATCCACAGGTGGCCCGTTGTAGCTCTCCGTTGCCCTCGGCCCAGTCCCAAAAGTGGTTGAGCGCACCAATGAAATTACAAAGGAAAGACAAAAGAAGTCGCCCCAGGCTCCCTACTCCTCTTGCGCAGGGGCCATGAAGGAGGGTGCGGGAGGAACAGCGGCTGTCCCTCAACCTCGGCGCCGAGCTCCTCGGCCTCCTGCCTCCACTCTTCTTCCTCCCTTTCGCTCCGCTCCCGGAGTTCCCTCTCTAACGTCTCACACTGCGCCCTCTTCTGATGGGCCTTCCAGTGGAGGTAGTTTCTGACGACATGCTCCCGCGTCTGAGCCCTGTACGGGCACCACCGGCGCTTGGCGGTGGGCTGGTTCCCCGTCCACCCTAGGCCAGTCGTCCCCGTTGCGGGCTGGGGCTGATCATGAGATCCAACTCGGCAGTGACCACCGTCGCATCGCGTCCGTTTCGGAAACACTTGGCTGTTCAAGCGGGATATCTCAGAAAAGTTGTGGGCTGAATCCCGGCAGTAAGTATAAGCCGCCGAGCTAGTAGTGGTCGGATGGGGACGGTAGCCGGTAGCTCCAAGAGGCTCGACTCTAGGTTCTACCAACTGAAAATGGGTCACTGTCTCACTGGTCAGTGCCAAAAAATCGACCGACCGCCAAGTGCTCGTGGTGCCCATCAGACCCTCCGACAGTTGTCTAGTTATAGCTCAGTTGGGGGTGGGCTAGTTTGCAGTCAGTTGGGAACGAGCGCAGCTGATTTGCAGTTGGTCTAGGTAAGATGAGGCGTTGTCCCCACTTCAACTGGGTGAACTGCCATGCCAATTCAGCACGGTGAACTGTTAGTCCGGCATAGAGGGGGAGTGAGTGGAGAAGAGTGGCAAGAAAGCGGCACTGTAACTATTATATATGAGTCAGCGAAAGTATGATAGCGAGCACACGAGCTTGCATGCAATGAGCTCTAATGCTAGTTCTGGGAGTGCGGCGATTGAGCCTCTTGATGCTCTCGAGCGCTTCGACACTGTCAATGCTCAGCGAATGGCGGCGATCTGTAATTATCGTGAAAAGAGTAGCTCTACCTCAGCGGGCATGGCGCTATTAGGCTCAAGTTTGGAAATTGTTGTTGCTGACGTGGTTCCATCCACCATCCGATCGCGGCCAGGCCATTATCTACGAATATCTCTCTCTACAGGCAATGAACCGTCGTCCTGGGGCTCGTCGATCTGTACAGGGTGCTGCATGTCATCCCCAAGCCAGAGGTCAGATCGACAAGCTTCAGATTCCGCCTCAGAAGCTCTTTCTGTGGGCTCGCTACCTATAAGTGCTGGCTCTTTTACTGCGCAACCCGTAGTTGCTGCATGGACTTTTGAGCAGTTGGATCCACTACTGCTTCGTTGATATACCTTCCTCAGCCTCGTGTTTAGCCCTAAGGTGAACAGCTGCAGCTCGAGAGTCAGATGAGACTAATACCGCTATGGATTCTCTTTGTTGGGACATATCACATGTGATTTCGCTCTCGAGAATCAGTTATCGTAGCTCCAAACCCATGAGGTTTTAGGCCTTTTTTTTGGTTGATAAATAGTCGTGGAAAGCCCATCACCAGCTGGATTAGACTCTCCAGATAGTATTACGTCCCTTGGGGTCTCCGTGATGGAGATAGTGTAATGTTGGTGGTCTCACGAGGGAAACTGTAGGTGTAGTTAACACGGGTGGGTTGGTGGTAGTGAGCGGCCAAGCCTGAAGCACTGGCAGTTCGCTCTGTTTCCCGAGTCGAGTTCACTACATAGTTGGTCCGGTTCTGCAGCGGTCTGGTTCGTTGCCCCCAACAGTTGGTTGATAGTACCACACCCGATCTGTTTCCAGTTCAAGCTTTTCTTTTTTTGTTTATCATTAATCGCATGCGACCTCTCTAGATATACACACCCGTCTACTGTCCAACCCCGACCTCATTGGTCCGCGGGCGGCTCGCTGTCACTCCTAACCATGTTTCTCTTCTACAGAAAACAATCCCTACTCCACCACCTCCTCTCTCCACTCCAATCAGACGCCTCACTCTGGACATCGTTCTCAGCTGCAACCGCGCCCACATCCGTGGGGTCTAGGAATTTCAGGATCGTCTGGCTGCGCCTCTCGATCTTCGGCGAAGAGGTCCCGGATTTCGAAGTGATTCCCGTTCCACCTCCGCCCACAGCATTTCTTGTTCCCATCCCGAGCTCTTGGAGGTCTGCACATACATAGCTCGGTCAGTGATTGGAGGAGCTGCGGAGGCATGCATGCATGTGTGCGACATGACGTAGTTCTGCTCTGCTGGTAGGGAAGGCGGCTGAGTGCGTATATGGCTCGACTCCTCATCACCCCGAAAGGTGGGGGGGGTTGTATCGACAATTCTCGGTGCCACTACGACAGAAGATTCAGTAGCCAGTCTTCACCGCGACAGAGTATCAGGTAGGAAAGCTCGTGTTCGGCGACGTTTCTCCAGACTGACATCGGCGGCAGCCCGACAAAACGAAAACGAAACGGAACGGAACGAACATACGGACGCAGCGATGAGTCGGCGGCATGGTGTGCTGGTGCGGTTCCTGCTGCTGTCGCTGGCCCTGTCGGTCGTGCGCACCAGCGGCCAGACCACGGAGGCGGTGGCGGAGGAGGACGCGGAGTGCGTCGGCATCGAGGGCAACAGCGACATGTACGGGCTCGGGATCCGGGTGGGCGTGTACCTGCAGTCGCTCACGCTGGCGCTGGCCACGATCCTCGAGCAGCCGTCGTACCGCGGGATCGTGTTCGCGACGGTGTCGTTTCAGGTGTCGATGCTGGTCGGGGTGGTGTACATTACGATGACAGACGACGCGCTGGAGGCGGCCGAGGCGGCGATCATCGCCGTGTTCACGATGTGCTCGTCGGCGAACACATCGCCGAAGCTGCTCGATGGCGACCGCCCGCCGGCGCTGCACCGCAGCCGCGACCTGCTGAGGCTGCTCGGCGACAGCGGCCCGCCGCGGTGGAGCCAGGCGTGGGTTGTGCCGTTCGTCAAGTCGTTCGTCGACCTCGGCACCTACGGCTACTCCGTCTGGTTTTGGTTCGCCGGCCTCGACGTGCTCGCGCACACGCCGTGCACCGGCTACACCTTCTTCTTCGCCCGCGTGAGCTTGTACGGCTGGCTGCGCGTGTTGATGAAGATCGCCGTCGTGCTGCTGATGACCTTGAAGCTCTGTCTGCTGCTGGGCATGTTCGACGTGGTGAAATTGCCCGACTCGTGGCACGCAACCACCGCCAAGGACGACGCGACCGGGCTGGACCTGCCGGTGCCGCAGTTGCGGCGCTCGCTCTGGCTCGCCGGTAGAGTCGTCAGCGCGATCCTCGGCGTCGGCTTCTGGGTCCTGGTCGTCGAGCTGATGATCCACTGGAACCACATCAGCGGCATCTACACTATCAACACCGTTGGCCAGTTGATCCCATTCCTGACCGGCGTCGGCAGTTTCCTGAGCTTCCTCCTGGACTGGGAGCCGCCCGAGCCGGAAACGGGGTGGCCAAGCCCGGGCATTTTCATATTACCTATGTTACGTCGGGCGAATAGTAACGTTTGCACGACAACCCATACATAGCGTATTATTCTCCCAGATCCGCCTGCCCCAATACGAGAGCCTTCAGTCGAGCTGCCCGTTAGGGTGTGGGACATGACTTTTCTTGTCTTTCCTTTGTTGTTTTTTGGTTTGTTTCCTTTGCTGTTTCCTTATTCTGCGATTGTTTGAGACAGGCCAGGGCGGATGGCAGGAGAAGCAGCAACGACAGTGGGACGTGTGCACATCGCCATGATATGTACATCTTTATACCCGGGCGCATACGATTAATGAATGAGCAAAAGAAATGAGGTTGGTCATAGGAATCAACTCGGCAGCGAGCACCGCCACGTTGCGGCCGTTTCTGACACAGCCGCAGTTCCGACCAGCCGCAGCCGTCTCCACAGCCGCGGGCAGACTATATAGCAGATAGTGCTTTCCACTCTATGTATCATGGACTCGCCTGAGCAACAGCCTTCATACTCGCGCGAGCGCCACCCCCGGCGAACCCCCGTCGCAGCGGTCGCGGCCGGTGCATACATTCTACATGGGTGAATGTCCATCCGTTCCCGCCGAGGAGCGCTCGCTGCCAGCGGGGATCTGCAACGAGAGCGAATGACGTCCTCTTCCCATCCTGTGACCTCTGCTGGGCGGCGAGACAGCTATAAAAGTGCGAGGATATCAGCTACCTACTCTAGCTAGTTTCGCGGTCGATAGCACGCACACATATAGCTGCGCCCGCCAATCCAGACGCGGCGCGATGATGCTGCGCTCGGAGTGTCTGCTGCTCTGGATCCGCTGTTTCTTTCGGTTCAGCCACTGCTGGGGATCCGTCGATCGGGGGACGAGACGAACGACGACGGGGCTGTTCGGGTTCACCCTCTACTCCCTCAAGATATTCTTCAATCTCTCCCGATGCCGCGACGAACAGACGGAATCGAATGGAACAGGAAAAAGAAAAGTTGCATGCGGTGCGGAGCTGGAAGAACGGGCCAAGCGGCCGCGACAATCTCTGGCGGGCTTCGAAGGGTGGCCGACGAGACGACAGCGACATCTCCGATGTGTCACGCCCTCTCCTCTCCCCTGCACATTTCTCTCTTTCTGCTTGCATCATGCTAAGTAGGCAGGGACTCCAACCAGTTACGCCGCTATGTAGCACGCAGCACCTAGTTGCATAGCACCATGTGCGTATCCGCGTGGACCGTCAACGAGGGCAGTTGCAGTTGCAGTTGCAGTTGCGGTTGCGGGCTGTTTCTTTCGCCTGCCCTGGAGGAGTGGAGGAGTGGAGTGCGCCCTACCGTTCCGTATCTCTCTATCTCGCTATCTATCTATCTACGTGAATCTAACTAACCATTGCGAACTACGTCAGTGCCCGACGACGCTCTCCTCTCCTCTCCGCAAAACCTTGGCATCGACCGTATGGTAGAGCCTGGTCCGTATTTAGGCACAGCCTGCTTTTGGACGGCGACATCTCGACATCGGACTTCTTATCGCGCCTGGACAGCGGCGGGGCTGCGCTGCACGGATCGGTATCGTGGAAGCGGCTGCCTCTCAGAGATCTGCGCGGCCTGGATCCGCTCGCAGACACTGTGCGTATCGTCACGCCGCCCTGCGCGGATCGTCACGCCTCCTGCGCGGCACATGGATGCGTGCACTCTGCTCCTGCCTCCGGCCGCCTAGCGTACAAAGGCAGCCCTCCCAGCCACTCGCCGCCGCTGCCCGCCGCCCGCCGTCGGCTTGTGACAGCTGCAGCAGCCGCTGCGGAACACCCACCGTGGCGATATGTATCTCAGCCGCCTGCCCTCCCTCCGTCCGAAGTGGCTGATGTGCTGCTCTTCCGGCTCCATCTCGACGCGCAGAACCGCGGTGGAGAGCCAGACACGACCCGTCGATCAGTGGCCGAGCTTCTCGCACGCCCCGATCGGTAGGGTCAGTGCGGGCACAGAGGGCGGGCGCTCATTGGCAAACTCTGGCGGAGTGCGATCGATGTTGTGTTTGAGGGCCACGCCTCCATTCGTTCGTTGTCGATCACGAGCCTGGCACTTGCTCCCCGAGTTTGTTTTTGCTTTCTTTTCTTCCACCGCTTTCGTCGAGGATCTTCTTTACTTTCTTTACTTTCTTTCTTTCTTTCTTTCTTTCTTTCTTTCTTTCTTTCTTTCTTTCTTTCTTTCTTTCTTTCTTTCTTTCTTTTTTTCCTTCTTTCTTTCTTTTTTTCCTTCTTTCTTTCTTTCTTTCTTTCTGTCTTTCTTTCTTCTCCGCCGCGTTGGCGCAACTGACGGGACTGCCTGCCCGACTGGCCTGGCCGACTGCTCCCACACCGTGTTGAAACCTGAAACCCGACAGACTCGCGATTTCCCTCGTGTGCGAGTGCAGATATGCAGGGAGAGCGTGCGATTGGGCGGGAACAGCACACCAGGTAGGGGAGCCAGGGTGGAGAAGGCGAGCGTGCATTCTGTGTTTTTTCTTCTTCCTCGTCCTCTCCCGCTTCCTGCTCGTTTTCTTTTGCACTGCGCAGCGGACGCGCTGACCGGAAAGCGTACAAAGTTGAGAGCGGGGGAGAAACGGCGAGAAGCTGCATACGGCAAGTGTGAATCACGGTCCGAATGCTGTCGGACAGCATCACGAATCGCAGCTCGAATCGCAGCCAGAGCAGATCCCGTTCGTCGCTGACGTGGTCGCGTCCAGGCCCCGTGCGATGTGACCACCCTTCTCCGCCTCCGAATAGGAATGTCCACACCGCCCGGCCATTCGCAGAGGCTGCCCCTCCGCCATCCGCCAACGCCCATCACATCCGCCCATCCTCCATCCGCATCGATCCCCCGCTGCTGCTCGCCCTAGTCCGCGACGGAAAGCGGTACTTTTACTCTCGCCAGTTACATATCTACGCAGCTCCATACCGTCGACTGCTGCCCCCCCTCCTCGGTTTTTTCTTTTCCGGTCCCCCTCCCCTGCAGCACACATGTAGACGAACCTGCGGAGTCCAATTGCAGCGCCGCATGTCGGGAGAAAGCGGTACTGCACATGTCTGGCACGTATGTAGACACCGCGGGTGGGCCAGCAGCGCAGGCGGACGGAGCAGCGAGCGAACGTTTGAACGGGCGCGAGTGGAGACACACGCACAAGGGCGGTACAGCTGTCCGTCCGTCCGTCGTCCGGTGAGTGAGCGGAGCTTATATCTATGCCCGGGGGACCCGGTTCGAGGGCGCAAATCGCACGGCGGCGCGGAAACCACGTCGACTGGCTGGCCATCAGCAGCCAGAGGGCCTGCAGCTCCGCCCGATGTGTTTAAACGGCGCCGTGGCCGCCCACCCTCCGTTGTCGATGGCTGCTGCGGAGGGGGTGCCATTTTGTATTTTTATATTCCGCCGGAAGGCTCCTTTTCGTCGTTTCTCTTCGTTCCTTCTTTCGCGCCGTTGCTGCTGTCGTCGAGACGGCGCCGGAGAGAGTGCGTGTTCGGGACGGCCAGAGACGGCGCCGGACGGGGCAGAGCGTGAGCACCGCCGCGGATCGGTCGGACGGTCGTCGGTGGCTCCCCAGAACAACGGGCGAGATCGAACGCGGCAGTGAGGAAAGTGCGGTTTGTGGCGCCCCGTTATTCACATACCGTCGGGGAAAAAGAAACAAGAAAAGAAAAGAAAAAAGAGAGAGACAGAGAGAGAGCGCGCGCGCGAGCTCGTGGACTGTTTGTTCCCCTCCGCTTTCGGACTGGCCGTCCGCCCAACGTCTGCCCTATCTTCCCCGTTGATATCGCCTATAATATATCACCCTCCCACCGCCAGCTCCCCACTCCACCACGCCTCCGCTCCAGCTGCTTTCTGCCCGCAACGACACCAGCACCCGTGCCACGCTAGAGTCCCATGCTGCGCTGCGAGCTGCGCTGTTAGTCCTGGTAGCGCTGCTGCAGTGTGCAACGCTCCACCGTCCACCCCCAGCAGAGAAAGAGACCGAGAGCGCGAAAAGAAAAAAAAAGGCCGGTGCCCCGGGCTGCCGTATGCCCGTTTTATACTGCCTGACTCCCCTCCCGACGCTCGTCCTCCACTACTACGACACTGCCCCCATCACCGGCAGCGTGCGAAACAACTGTCCCCCAAACACCTCGGACAACATGCTGGACGCCTTCTTCGCCGGCCGTCGGAGGCCGGCCTGCGCGCCGCCGCCCTCCGTCGCGGGCGCGCCTACCGTCTCGCCCTACACGTCCGAAGAGCTGATCGGCATGTACACCGCGCGCTCGCCCGTGGCGCCCCCGCCCGACGGCGTCTACGTCCCCAGCAACCGGTCGTCGTACTCGCCCGGCGAGGCCAGGAAGAGTCTGCTCGCGTACATGGACGCCGACAGCTACGCGTACAGCGACGCCGGCGCCAGGAGCAGGCCGGTCTCCGTCGTGGTCGCGAAGGGCGCTGCTCCGCCCTCCAGAGACGCGCTAGCCGCGCCCGCCGCCGCCTCGGACTCCGCCGCGTCCACCACCACCGCCACCAATGGAGCCTCGGACCGCCTCCCGGATGCCAGGACCCCGCGCTCGGCCGCCGCGCAGCAGCACCAGCACCAGCACCAGGGCTTCCTGGCCTCGGTCTGGGCGTTAGGTAGATATCTATCCGTGGCCACCGCGTCGTCCGCTCGGGAGGTTGTTAACGATGTCGTCACGATGGCTGCAGGATTCAAAAGGGAAAAACGGAGCTATGCTGCGTCCGTCGGGTCGTCCGCAAACATGGACGATTTCGTCGGGAGCGAAGAGGGGGAATCGGTGACGGAGGAGGAGGGGGACTCCGAAGAGGAAGATGAGGATTCGCCGTACCGCCCCGATACCATCGACAAGGGCAAGAGCAGGGAGATCCTCGCCGGATACCAGCCTGGCGGGCCGTCGGGCCGGGAGCTGGCGCGCGGTCCGACGCCATCGCCTCCGTCCACCGCAACCGAGACCGTCGTCGCGGACCACCGACCAGAGTCGGAGACCGAGACCGAGACCGTGGTGCCGGCCGTCGCATCGGAGGTCGAGGCGATGCCGAGCGCGGACAGGCGTCCCATGCTGGAGCGCCATCAGTCCAGGTCCCAAACCGAGCTGCGGCCCAGCCACGAGGAAGCCACCGTCGCTCCTCGGAGATCCCCCAGTCTGGCGGACCTCAAGGACGTCCGACAGGATGACATCAGGGAAATGCTCCGCGAATCCGTTACCGCCGCCGAAGCCGCCGCCGCGGCACCAGGACCCGTGCTCGTGACGGAACTGCCCGCGCCGGAGCCGGTCGACGCCGAGGAGCCAACCCCCGAGCCCGCCCCCTTCGAGATCCTCGCGAGGGAGGAGGATGCCGTCCCGGAAACGCCGCCCAAGTCGCCCCTCCGGAACCGCAGCGCCTCGGGCTCGCCGAGCAGCTCTCACCACGAATTCGCGCCGCCCGAGGTCGCCCAGGCGGTGGAGCCCGTCGAAGAGGAGGAGGAAGGTAAGGTCGAGGCGGAGAAGAAAACGGCAGACGAGGAGAAGGAGGAGATGCCTGCGGCTGCTGCCGAGGCGGCCGAAGAGGCACACAAGGAGAGGACCGTGTCAAACCTGAAGGAATATTCCCAGGCGCTGTCGAGCATGCTACTCAATCCTGCAGCTCACAGCACCGTCGTTGAGGCTCCCGAGACCGCCACCGCCGAAATCGGTTCCAGCTCAGCTCCCGCGATCTCCGCCGAGGCGCTCGTCGAAGCCCCCAAGCCTGCTTCCATCGACGTCACCGACACCGCCGCTCCCACCGACGCCACCGACACCGCCGCTCCCACCGACGCCACCGACGCCGCCGCTCCCGAAGGCCGCCAGTTCCCCGCCGCCGAGTTCGCCGACACCCTCGTCTCGAGTCCGCTGCTCCCGATCGCCGAGGCGAAGGAGGAGAAGCGCGAGCCAGTCAAGGTCGAGGAGTCCCCCCGCAAGATCTCCGCCGACAGCAAGGTCTCCGCTTTTACGGAGGCTGGCGCCGTGCGCACCGCAACTCCCGAGACGAAGACGGAGGAGAAGCCTGTGGAAAAGGCCGAGGAGAAGCCCGTGGAAAAGGCCGAGGAGAAAGCCGAGAAGGCGGCCTCCATCACCAACGCTCCCGGCGGACTCGAGCGCCGCAAGTCGAACGCATTCCGGCGAGACACGCTCCAGCGCTCGCTGAGCATGTTCCGAAAGAAGGACAAGAACAAGTCGAAAGACTCGAACGAACTCCCGGCTGCAACCTCCTCGGCTACAACCTCAGCGGTGGAATTGACTCCTCCGCCGACGCCCCCCCACACCGACGATCAGGGCGATAAGGGCAGCACGCCGACGCCTGCGGAGCGGGTAAAGCCCGCGTCGAGGATGTCCATGTTCTCGACCGTCAAGGCGCTCAAGGAAAAGGCTGCCAAAGAGTCATCTGCGGCCAAAAATGCCGACGGTGATTCCGCCGCCGCGGCGCCCTCCGGCACCCCTGCAAGCCCAGAAAAGCCGGAACTCAAGAAGCGGTCGTCCTTTATCAGCATCGCGGAGTCCTTCCGCTCGCAACGCCCTTCCACCTCGGCTGGCATGCTCACGACGACGAAGGAGGGAGAGGACGAGCCCAAGACGCCGCAGCGCCGTTCCACGTTCCGCCCCTTCAGCTCGTCGGGGGACAAGCCGAAATTGCGAGCCAAGACCTGGTTCGGCGGCGAGAAGAAGCCCAAGGTCAATGACAAGGGCGAGCTCGTGGACCCCAACGCGACCAAGGACGACGGCGACGCGCCGGCCTCGCCGGAAAATGCCTCCTCGATCGCGCTCTCGTTCACAGCGTCAACCAGGGAGGCTTCCACTCCCGCGACCCCCGTCCCCGAAACGCCGACCAAGGAGTCCAAGCCAAAGTTCTTCAGAAGCCCCAGCATCAAGCGAGCGTCGACCTTCGGCCTGGCGAACCGCAGCCTCAGTTCGAGCGCAGTGTCAATGGGCACCACGGACACCGCCGCCACGGACGCGACGGGAGCCACGGCCACGGATTCGCCGACGAAGAGCAAGGGCGCGGCGCGGATGAAGGGACTGGTCCGGTCTGGCACGCTCATGGGCATGAGCAAGAGGAAGGACAAGGGCAAAGGCAAGGATTCTGCTGCGGAGTAATCCGTCGGGGCGGCCCAACAGGAGTTTTTTTTTTTTTTTTTTTTTTAACGAGACCCACGAATTTCTTTGTGTAGCGCTATTCCATTTTTTTGGAGGCAGCCATCATCTTGTTGTGGGGGGGGTCATTTTTTTTTTCCTTTTTTTTTCCTTTTTTTTCGCGCTTTCTCTTACCAGATTGGATCACCGTTTTTTTTCTTCTTTTTTTTCTTATTTCTTCCAGGATTTCGCGGGAGTTTGATTCCTTTTTCGACATTTTTATCCTATTGCAGCCATCTATTTTTTGACCGTTGGAATGCATCCTGGGCGACTTTTTTTTTTTTTTTTTTTTTTGTTTTCCGGTGCGGGGTTTTCGTTTTGCGTGTGTTGACTTGGGCATTCTTTTAGAGCGGAGGACTTTGGGAAGTTTTTTTTTTTCCTTTTTCTTTTTCGCACACACTCGGGACGAGAGGATACATACGACAGGGACCGTCACGACGACACGCTCACGGGATTATTGAATTTGGTTATCTACGGCGATGGACGATGGGGATGAATGAAACGGGTACACACATTTGAGTGCGGGAACGAGAGACAAGGCCCGTCGAAATTGAGCTGCTTTCCTTGCGTTGCGCTGCTCTGCTTGTGGCCAGTATGTAGTTACTCGCGAGCGAGTCGGGTCTGCACTCCTGCATTGCGATCGCGATTTGCCCCGCTGCGTTGTCCCCTCTTCGCCGCTATCTCGTGCTGTGTGTTATCTCTCTGTCGACAACGGGTGTTGGATAGATATGATTTGTCGGCAAATGGCGCCGTCTTGGGCTGGTTCGTCTGGACTGTCCCTGCGTGCACCCGCCAAGCAGGCAAGAAATGCTCGAGCGCGAACGTGCAGGTGCAGGCGTGACTCACCGAGAATGTGTGACGCGGCTGGGCGCAGCCCGCGTGGCTGGTGGCCGAGCCGGGGCCGAGTGACGGACGAGCATGGTGACGTCAGCCGTCGGGCCCCTTCTGTCGCGCCCGCAGCGGGGTAACCCCGACACCAACACCCACCGCATCATGTCCGCCACCACCACCACCACCGCCGCCACCCGCTCCCGCCGCGTCAGCGTGGGCATCATCGGCTGCGGCGAAGTGACGCAGGTGATCCACCTGCCGACGCTGGTGAGTCTGAGCGAGCTCTTCGAAGTGCGGCTGCTGTGCGACGTGTCCGAGGCGGCGCTGGCGCATTGCTCCTTGCGCCTGCCGCACGCGCACCGCACGACGCGCGCGGCGGCCGACGTATGCGCGGCCCGCGACATCGATGTCGTGCTCGTTGCCAGCAGCGACGAGTTCCACGCCACGCACGTGGTCGCCGCGCTCGACGCCGGCAAGCACGTCTTCGTCGAGAAGCCTGTCGCGCTCTCGCTGCGCGACGTCGACGCCATCGAGGCGGCGCGCGCGCGCTCCGGCACCGTCGTCATGGTCGGCTACATGCGCCGCTACGCCGCCGTGCTGCGCGACGCGATCGACGAGGTCGGCGGCGCCGGCGAGGTGCTCTACGCGCGCGTCCGAGGTGTGTTCTCCGTGGTCCCGCAGGCGCCTCGCAGGGCGGAGGCTGAGGGGGAGCAGACATCATCGCGCCGAATCCGGTGTTCGTCGGCCAGTCTGGTGCCTTCCCGGTACAGCCGACGGACGTCCCCGCGGCGGCAATTGCGGAGCGCCAGGCGCGCGCGGCGGAGCAGGTCGCGCAGGCACTGACGGCCGAGAACGGGGTCGCGGCGACCCCGGCGAACGTCGAGATGTGGCGGCTCCTCAGCAGGTGCGTCCCCCTTCCCCCACCGTCCACGCCCACGGTGATCTCTCCCGCACCCCTCCCCGGCTGACCGCGGGCGCAGCCTGGGCTCGCACGACATCTCGCTGCTGCGCGAGTGTCTGGGCGCGCCGCTGGGCGTGCTCGGCGTGTCGCTGCGGCTGCCGATCTGGACGGTGCTGTTCCGCTACGCCGGCTTCGCCGTCACGTACGAGAGCGGCTTCGACGGCGTCCCGCGCTTCGACGCGCGCATCGAGGTGTTCGGCGCCCGCCGCACCGTCTCCGTCGTCTACGACACGCCGTACGTCCGCGGCCTGCCCGTCACCATGCACGTGCGCGAGGCCGTCCCCGGCGACCCCGCCGCCCTGCTCGAGCGCTCCGTCCGCCGCACCTACGAGGACCCCTACACGCTCGAGCTCAAGCAGCTGTGGAACTGCGTCGTCAACGGCGCCGCCGTCAAGACCACCCCCGCCGACGCGCGGCTCGACCTCGAGGTGTCTGGCATGATCATGAGGGCGGCGGAGCGCGAGCGCGAGCGGGAGCGGGCCGCGGGCGCGCTGGCTGCAGAGTAAACCCCGGAAGAGCCGTGTGTGGGCTATCTGCGTGGCGGTGGCGGCAGTGAAACTAGCACGTCACGCGCGGAGGCAGCTTCGGAAGCGATGTATGGTCAGAGAGGATTGATTGCGTTCATTTACGTCGAATGTACCGAATGTACTTAGCTATAGTCCCCCCCCCCCTTCCCCCTCCCCACTTGCGGTCCGCGAGTGACGCAACCACGGCCACCCAGCAGACACCTGTGCATAAAAACGAGCGGGCGGACGGAGAGGTCAGGCGTGAGCCGCATCGCCAGCCTTCCCCTCTCCCCCGGCGCGGCCGATCATCGCTGTCTGGCGCTCCCGCTCCGACGTGCGGTACTGCTTCCTCTGCACGGTGTCGCCCCACTGGACGCGCGCCAGCACGGCTTCGGCGCCGAGCTGCGAGACGAGCGAGCTGGTGGCGTCGCGGATCTGGGCCCAGTGCGCCAGCAGCGTCTCGTCGAGGGCGCCGGCGCAGTCGTCTCTGATCCACGCGACGACGCAGCGCGGCCAGGCGGCGGCGAGCGCGTCGCGGGCGGCGAGCGCGGCCTCGATCGACGCCATGCGGATGTCGACGTGGCGGGCGCCGTCGCGCTCGATCGACTCGAACACGATGCGCAGGCCGCGGCGCGGCGCGGCGTTGCGGTGGATGGCGAGCCGCAGCTGGCCGACGCCGACGCCGGCGGGGAGGCCCTTGACGCGGAAGCAGCGGCGCGCGTTCTCGTGCTTGATGGCGCTGAGCACGCGCTTGCCGATCGGCGCCGTGCCGCCGTCCTCGGCTGCGACGAGGCTGACGAACGTGCGGCGGCCCGGCGCGCCCAGCCACGGGATGCCGCCGTGCTCCGTCACGAACTTGTAGTAGGCGAAGGCGTCCTGCGACGTGACGAACGCGATCCGGACCGCCGGTCGGTTGTGGCGGTGCGGGTCCCACGCGATCTTCTCGACGTTGCCGCCGCGGATGCTGGGCGTCAGCGTCGCCAGCGTCCACGCCAGCGGCAGCCGGTCCAGCGCGACGGTGCGGATCAGCATCGGCGGGTGCGACGCCGCCACCGACTGGTACAGGTCGCTGCTGCCCTTGTACTTGAGCCTGCCGAGCCGCTTCCACGCCCGCGAGCTGCGGTCGTCGTCGAAGATCCTCTCCAGCTGCTTCTCTTCCTGGCGCAGTCTCTCCAGAGCTGCCTGCTGCAGCCGGCGTAGCGGAACGACGGCCTCCGCACGGCGCAGCGCCGGCGGCTTCTCGGGAGCCCCGCGGAGTACGCTGGCCGGACGTCCGGAATGTGGCCCATGGTGCTGCTGCTTGACCTGCGCGCGCCAGGCTGCGCCTTCCCGAGAGCCCGACGGCGCCGACGCCTCTCGGTCCGCGCCGTCGTCGTCGTCTTCGGCGTAGTTCTTGGCGTGGTCCTCGTCGAACGGCGTCGGGAAGTGCACCAGGTAGTCCTCGCCGTACTCGGCCCACTTGTGGATGAAGTGCGGCAGCAGGGAGCTGTTCCAGTGCACGTCCTCCTGGAGCTGGCCCTGCGGCCGGCCGGCGCCCGTGCCGTACTGGCTGTCCTGCATCGCCGCGAGACGGTATATGCGGGGCTCAGGCAGCGGCATGTTGCTCTGGAAGCGCTTGCGGTCCGGCCAGCTCTCGCTGCTGCCGCTGTGCCTGGTGTACCTGGTGTATGCGTCGCGGACCTCCTCGGCGTGCGTCAGGACCCGAGACTGGTATCCCGGCATGAAGCAGCCAACACCATGCAGCTTTCTCTGGAAGGGATTCTTGTGGCTGGGCAGCACCATCGCTGTTGTGTTGTCGGTGCGGCGGAGTGGAGTGGAGTGCAGTCGGTGGGATTACGGGAAGGGGTGGGTGGGGGTTGATGGTAGAGGGAAAGGGGTTGGTGGTGTAAGGAAGGGATGGAGATGTGAGTGTTGTATTCACAGAAACTAGTCTACGTTGTGAACAAGCGGGGGCTAGGAAGCCCTACTGATGTTCCGGTCGTCACGGCGGCACAGCTGTCACTCGGGAAGCAGCAGCCCCCAAGGGTTGTCGGACTTTGCAGTGTGGAAACTAAAGCGAGTGATAGTCATGATGCTGCTGCTTCCTCACCCACCAGTCCAACGTGTTCTTCTGCTTCTTCTCCGCCGGTCCCTTGGTTGTCCTTGCCGTCTTTGCTCTGTCCTTGCTTACCAGCTCCAGGCCCCTCTCCGCACGGCCGAATCCCCCGCCTCCCGTTGCCTCCAGAGGTCCACCGCACACCAACAGAGAGTCGGGTCACGTGACACCCGCCTTGCACGAGTGATGCACACCGCGAACGACAGAGCCTCTCACCATCACTCCTCATCCGCGTAGAAAGAAACAAGCAGCATCTTCTCCACGCAAGCCGAGCCCCGCCGGCCGCCTCTTCCGCGCCAGCGACGACCGAAGCCAGCAGCTGCGCGCCAGCAGCAGCAAGCCCCTTTTCGCCGCCTCACTGTTGCCCCGACCACGCAGTCCGCTGCACGAACTGACACCGCACGGGAGGAGGAGCGGCTCACGTGCGGTCACTCGGCGCTTGTCCGTCGCAGCTTGTTCTGGAGTGACAGGTCAACATCGCAGGCTGCACTTGTCGTCCCACCCGCTGCTCATTCAGCTCTCGGACAGGCCACGTCCCTTTTCTGCGCGCGAGCACGGTTTCACTTTTCATTCCCCTTTTTTCTTGTCCCCTCCTCGAACGAGAGACGGGGGAGCTGATGACTGCGGGCCTAGCCCTCGTGGACGCATAGCACGGCGGCCGGAACGGGACGAAGCGGACGGGCGAGCGAAAGCAAACAGGACGACTCGACAGCTCGATCGTTGGGGTCCACACACACTCACGTCCGGATGTTCGCGACAGCAGAGTGCTATCCGCCCTTTCATCTCGTCTCGCCGCCAGCCAGCCAGCCAATCCGGGGGGGGGGGGGGAGGCTGCGCGGACCGCACGGATGGGCTGAACCGAATAAGCCGTACATTGTGCGGAGTAACCACACCAGGAGGTGGTGGTGGTGGTGGTGGTGCGCGCTGTGCGTCGCCGCCATGCCCTATCTGCTCGGCCACTCGCCTGTGTCGACGCCCGTGTGGCGGCGGCGGCGGACTCGGCGGCAGCGGACGCATCTATGTCGGTGCGAAGTGCCAGAGCAGCCAGCAGAAAGTGCGAGGAAAGTGCACAAGCGCGATCATGCGCCATCATCCGTCGTCGGTTTGCACTCGCAGGCACCATCGGACATTATTCCAGGCCTTCGCTCCGGTGGAAAAAAAGCAACGATGGGAGGCGTAAACGCACGGCATCGCGAGCAGCAGATACATAGATAGTGCTCTTTTGTTTGCTTTTTCGTCCTGGTTTTCGGGGGCGCGAGGGGGGGGGCGAAAGAGCACGATGCTAACTGTTCTCGTCTTAGGGCTACATACCCCAGAGTCTCAAGTCATCCGCATCGGTCCTTCCCCATCCGATCCGGCGACCGGGTGGCGAATGGCGGCGGGGGCGTGGCTGCGGGCGGGCGGCCGCTGGGACGGACGAGCGCGAGGGGAAGGGGGGAAGCGTGCTCTCGCCTCCCCCCCGCATCGACGACGGATTGCGGACCGGCGCCCAGCCCGCGGCAGTCTCGGCTGTGCCCCACACGGCGCATCGCCGTCACGGAGGGGCCAGGCATCGTCCGTTTGCCCGTGTTCCTCCTCGCTCCTCGCCGACAGAAGCAGAGAAGGAAGCGGAAACCCCCCCGTGTCGATCGGTTCCTGCGAGACAGAAACAATATCCACATCCAACATCCAGAACAATTCTAATCACCTCCTCGCGTCTCCCTGGCGAATCGTATCTCGCACCGCACACCCCACACCTCGCCGCGAAGGAGCATCGTATATTGCCCGCGCATACACACGCAAACACCAACGAGAGCGAGCCGAGTGGTTACCAAGATCGGTCGACGAGCGCCAGGATGTCTTCGCCCTCGTCCTCGCCGTCGCATTATCTATCTGTCCAGCCAGACCACCACCACAGCCTCGTCCGACGATCGTCTTCACGAGAGCACGCGGTGACGTCAGCGCTGATGGGGGGAGGGGGGGTTTTTTTTTACCGCTGCGTGCTATGTATCCACCTACCAGCAGCTTACGTACCAATCTCCCCTCAGATCAGCACTAACCGGTCGCCCCACTCTGGCGCAGACACCCGTTGGACGAGCTCGAGGAGAGACTGACCGTTCGCGATGGGGACCATCCATCTACGTATGCGTGTGGACATCCAAGAGCCAACCCGCCGTGCGTGGGCACCTGTCTCGCAGAAGCGAACCGCTCCTCTGCGACTGTGGGAACGCGGTCTCCGCCCCTCTGCTCTTCTCTCCCCGGGCGCTCCTGCGTGCTCGTCGGCCCCCGTTCGCTCCCAAAGCACGGCGATATCGGGCCCTTCGCGCGAAGCCATCGAAGCGCAATTGCATCTTGCACGGACCAACGCCGAACGGAACGACAGGAGAGGAAAGGAAAAGAAAAGAAGGCGATCGACATTAGCAACCCATGCAGAGATCCACGAGGACGTTGTGGCGGACCAATGAGCGCGCGAGTGAGCCTGCAAACGACGGTGCGCTGCTGCGCAGGAAGGCCAGGGGTGGGCATTGTTAGCGATGGGAGTTGCTGAATATATGTATCCGCACTGCAAGGATTCCGTGCGTAGGGTTGCATTGCATCAGACCTGAGCTTGGCGCTCCGTCCGTCCGTCCGTCCCGCTGGCTGGCTGGCTGGCGATATCCCAAAGGTGCAGGTGCAAGTGCTGGCGCAGGAGCCTATCAAAGCGTCGGTCACGAGTGCAGGCCGTCTGTAGTTACCGGGGATCTACGTACTCGAATCGGCCCGCCTCCATTCCCGTCGCCTGCGAATGCGGCGCGTATATCTAAACCGCCCGGAGACGACGTGCACCGGAATGCGCTCGTCACGGTCTCCAGCCCGTGATCCGTCGTGCGCAGGGACGGGCCCCACTCACTCGCGCTCATGCTGGCTGCATATGATACATATAGATATCTCGTGAGTGCGTCGCACCTGCGTTCCGCCTCCCTTGCCTCCCGTGAAGCTGGGCCGATGGAAAATCAAATAAACAGAAATAAACAGAAATAAACAGAAACAAACAGATAAGCTGCTGCTGCATCCAATCCGAATGCGAGCAACAACAGCCACAACACCGGACTAGTGGCTTCCACTCGTACCGGGGAAGGTGACAGATGACACAACACAACACTTGCCCCATGTTGGGCGTGTGCACGCGGTGCGTACGGCAACTCTACTCTACGAAACCGACTGGTGGGTCTCTCAGGATGAGACGGACACCCGGGATGCGTACTCTACATATGACAACAGCGAGCGACTTACATACGTTGAACGCGTATGTAGACCCCTTGTCCGCCCGCGAGGACGGTCGACGTGACGGATGACGTCGACGACGAAAGCGCCCGCCGACAAGACGACCGGAAGACGTCTCCTTTCTGCCGGTGGCGACGGAGGGTGCTGGCTCACACGAACGAAGGACAGTTGGGCGTCGTGACGGCCGTGCGTGGGAGGAGACTGGGCTGTCTCGACGCACTCTCGCTTATCGAGCCTGGTTTCTCGTCGCTGCTGCATCGATGTGTACGCTGCGCCATTCGGCTGCCAGCTGAAAGCTAGCGGACTGCTCTCGTGTCTGGTGAGGACCAACACGCTGGTCTCGCCACGGCCGCCGTCGATGCGGATTTGAAATGTGCGAGCGGTGTCCACACACCACACCGCACCCACGACGGGGGCCTGCATATCTACATATCTGCATGCTTGGACCGACAACGGGAGAGTACGTACCTTGCCTGAGCAGCCCCCAGGCGAGCGAATCGGCGAGTGAGACGGAGGCTGAGCGATGTCTCTGCGCGTGCAGCATGTGCTGCCTGAGTCTGTCGACCAACTAACTAGCATCCCATCCGCGCACATCGCGGGTTTTCGTTTTTCTGAGCTAGGCGCTAGTGCTTTGTGAGCGATGCCCGCCGGAACGGTGGCTGGGACGGGAGGGCTGCGACGGATGGAGGGATCGAATCTTGCCATTTTGGCCTCGCTCCAGGGGGCGTGTTGCTCACCCGCACGAACATCGTCGCCCGTTGCGAGCGGTGCCGGAGCGGGTGTGCGAGACATGTTCGCTCCTCCGCCGCCGCCTCCCTGACTCCCACCGGATCCTCGTGGATAGTGGGGGCGCACGCTGCTCGGGGTTCTCGCACACTCGTCGCAGGCAGCAGCCCCGGCCGCCGTCGAGTCAGGCGCGGCGGATGCACCTGAGGACCGATCGTCGACGGCGCTGTCGAGACTGCACTCATCCGCTTGCATCCGGCTGGCTCGCAGCCTTGCGCTCAGCCGGGCCCCCGGTATAAAGGCTGGTGCTTCCTGCTCCGGTTCTCGTGTGTATGTTTTTCGCCCCTCCCCGTTCTGGTCCCCCTCCGTTCCGATCCCCCAGCCACTCGGGTCGTTTTTGCCCAGAGAGTCGCTGCAGAGAGGCTGGCAGCAGGTGCTCCGACGGAGAAGAGGACTCGCCGAACAAAACCAAAACCAACCCGAAAATCAGAAAAATCGTTGCCTTGCCCAGTTCGAAATATTGTCCCGATCCGGAAGGTTGGCTTCGGTAGAGCGTCTGCCCGACAATCCCCTCCGCCTCTGTCCTGCCGGCCCTCCTCCCCCCCCTCCCCTCTTCAGCTGCCGCGTCTGCTGCGGCGATCACACGAACGAGCTCTCCGTCCGCTCCACGGACACACGACGGACGACGACGAGTCTCTGCGCGGGTTGCCCTCTGCGGACGTCCCGCTCGGCGGCATCCGACCCGACGATCCTTCTCCTCCTCTGTCGGCTGTGGGGAAGGCCAAACGGTGCTCCCGGTCAACTGACCCTGTCCTGTCCATCCTGATCAGCTCCGGCCATCTACTCGAGAGCAGATCTGCTGGGGCGTCTTTCCGCGAAAGTATCCCGCGGCTGCGGGCTTGGCTACTCCCCTCCCTCCCTCCTCCCTCCCTGCCTCACTCCCCCCTTCCCCCCCACACTTTCTTCCTGTCCCCCTGCAAGCTGCACCCGCATAAAAATATATTTCAAAAAAATATATACCAAAAATTAAACACCCAAAAATATAAAATCCGCCTGGGCTTTCGCGAGAGCCTCCAACCCCCACACAGCTCCAGAGAGAAGACGGAGAAGAAGAAGAGAACATTACCTCCCCCCTGACTCCCGCAGTTGCCATCATGGGCGGCCCGCTCACCCCCGCGCTCACCCCCCAAAACTACGAGGACGACGCCGACATCGTGCCTTTCTACTACCTCGACGATCCCGCCGGAATCGAGGACTACTACTGCGACATGGGGAACACCTTCTCCACGCTGCCGTCGCTGATCTCAGCGTCGACCGAGAAGCGGGTGCAGGCGACGCTGACGTCCGTCCTGCGCAAGCCCTCGAAGGAGCCGTCCTCCCCCGCCCCCGCCTCGCCCGAGGCGACTAAGCCCTCGCGCCGGAGGCTCAGGAAGCTCGTCCGCTTCCTGGACCGTGTCGAGATCTTCCCGGCACCGCTGGCATTCTACATGGCCCCAGAGGACCAGCCGAGCGGCAGCCCGGCCAAGAAGCAGAAACTCTCACCCAATCCGCCGCGCTGCAGCTTCTACGGCGGTGACGACTCCGCGCTTGAGTTGGATGCCGGAATCGCCTCTGGCCTGGGCTGGGCCGGAAGCCCCAACCGCAGTCCCAGCCGCAGCCCGAACACCTCGACGGCGGACGTCACCGCCAACAACAACGACAACAACAACAATAGCAGCAACAGCAGCAACACCAACACCACGACACACGAGAGGGTGTCGGGCTACCTGACGCCGCCGCGCACGGAGGCGCACTCGTCGCCGCACTCGTCGCCGTCGCCGCCGCCGTCGTGGCGGATCCCACCAGAGTCGCTCGTCGGCCGTCAACCGACGGTGCGCACGCCGCCGCGCGTGCGCTCGCCGAGCAGGGCCGACGAGGAGATCGACCTCCGCGCCAACGAGCACGAAGACGAGGACGGGGCCGTCGACTCGATGGACGAGGAGGTGGCGTACGTGCGGCCGGGCGTCAGCATCATCCGCCGCGTCGCCGCCACCACGCCGCCCAAGGCCGTGACGCACCCGGTGATCGCGCGCAAGATGTGGCCGCACGGCGAGGTGCGCTTCGAGGACCAGTGGGGCCGCCGCCTGATCCCGACCGAGCACCGCGACAGCTTCCAGTTCGACCTGTGGCCGGTCGAGGAGGATGTTGATCGCGAGGGCGACGGGCGCAGCGTGCGCGGCGCGTGGGTCAAGGGCGGGCGGTACAGGGACAGGCTGGGCGAGAGGCTATTTGAGCGGCGGTGAACCGAGTGGCCTTTTTTTTTATTACTACTATTATTATTGTTATTATTGTTATTGTTGTTATTGTTGTTGTTTATTTGGTCTGCTTCATAGCGAGCGGGACGGTGGTGATTCTTCTGCTTTTTTTTCTTCCTGCTTCTGTTGTTTCTCTCGGGTTTTCTTTGTCATGGTGGTGGTGCATACATCGGGTTTGGGCTATTCAGCTTTGTTTTGCCGACGATGGATTCCCCCCGCACTCGACGCTTGTCTCACATTCGCATTTCTGTTTGTGATCCTCTTCCGACGGTAACCCTGTGTACATAAGTTCCCTCTTCTCTCTCCCCACCGCACACGTACCGGCACACAGACGCGGCGTGTCCGCAGCCCTGCCATCCACCTCTCGAGCTTGCACAGTGCCCGCGATAATGCGAACGCTTCTCACCTCGCTCCGTCTGTCCGCCTTCTCCGTCCACCAGCGCTGTAGTGGCACGGTGTAAGCAGCCACGCGTCCGCCGTGTGCGCATCCATCCCTTCTCGCGTTGTGCATCCGTCCGTTCTCCGCCCCGGCGCGAGCGACAGAAGACGGAACAGCGCGTCGCTGGCTGCGGCGGGCAGTGCGCGGCCGGACCGCCAATCGCAGAGACGAGGGAGCGTCTGCTCCGTGCGTTGCGAGCGCTGCTAGCTGCGGATGAGTGGCACTGGTCGGCGGGCAGTCATGCGGCGGCGGGCGCATGCGCGATCACTCGGTTGCTGCCGGATCGGACGAGCCATGGAGCAGGCGGCGTCTGCGGGCTTCGTGTCGGCCAGTGCGGGCGGACGGCCGGCGGGCGATGGTCGATCGTCCCCGACGCGGCATGCCTGGCTGTCACGTTCACGGCGGGTCACTCGCTGGATGTGTGCGACTCGGCGCTTCTGCCCCGTCTCCGCTCGCAGAGCGTCTGGAGGCTGCTCCCCGCGCGTGGAAAGTGGAGTGGCGGCCGAACGCCGAACTCTGCTCTGTCGGGTCCGCAGCCACGAAACCTTATACCACATTACACCACACCACCGCTACCAACCACAACCACCACAACCACCACAACCACAACCACAACCACCACGACAGCAGCTACACAGATCGCCATGCCATCGACGCCGCCGGCCGCGGCCACCGTGGTAGCAGCGTCCCCTCGTGCTCCCCTCGTGCGGACGCAGCCAGACGCGGCGAAGCACCCACCCGCGAAGGACGAGCAGTGGCCGTGCCCGCCGACGCCGTCGGACGCCATCCCGCTCGGCGACGCGAGCGTCACGCCCGAGCCGAACCAGTACAGCCTCGAGTCGTGTCTGCCGCCGGCGGCCACAGAGCCGCGCACGCCCACGTCCCGCGCCGTACTCGAGGCGGCGTACAGCCAGCTGCGGCTGCCGCGGCCGGGCCCGCTGGCGGACGCCCTGCTGGCGGACCTGGACACGCCGCTGCGCGCGCACCGCGCGGTCGACGGCGACGGCAACGCGCTGACGGCGGACGACCACTTCAACTTCCGCTTCTTCTGTGCGATGCGCGAGGTGTTCATCGCCGCCGTGTGGCAGCAGTGGGTGGTGGCCGAGAGCGCGGCGGCGGACGGCGCGGCGGCGGACGAGCTCGACCGGCTCGTCGACGCTCTGATGCGCGGCCAGCAGCGCGTGCGCGAGTACTGGGGCCGCCGCCTCGCCGACGCCGAGCCCCGCCGCCTCGCCGAGCAGACGCTCGCCCGCATGAACGCCGCCATCATGCTCGCGCCCGGCTCCGACCGCTGGCTGGAGCCGCACTGGCCCCGCCTCGTCCTCGCCCACCTCAGTTCCCCCGCCAAGCGCTGGTGTGGCCGCCGGTTCCGCAGGTACCTCCGCGCCGCCGACAAGATCGACATCCCGTGGGACGTCTTCGCCGCCGCCTTCGCCGCCTTCGTCGCCGGCTGCGACGCCCACGCCAGGCGCGAGCAGCTCCACGCAACCACCGAACACCCCGGCGGCCTCCCCCTGCGCCGAGCCATCACCGAGGCATGTCTGGACGAGCCGTACGAGGACCCCGACGCCATCATCGAAATCGATATGCCGCCGCCGCCGCCGCAGAGGGTGTAATGGCTGGTCGGGAGTTGTCGCTCTACGGAGCTACAGGGGCGGTAATGGTAGGCTGGTGGTATCGTTTCTCTTACCGGCGCAGTTGCGGTTTCTCTTTGATGGATTGGAATGGGGGAAAAGAGGGGGGCGGGTTCCCTGGAGAGCAGTTAGATGGTAGTGGCGAAGCTTGGTGGAGACAGGAGTGCAAGAGCTATACTGTATATACCGAACGAGATGGTTTGGGCCTGCGATTGGCCGTCGACACCTGGGTATCCCACCGTATTGCGCGTTATCCGGTCGCCCAGCGCCGTCGTGCACGCGTGCGGGCAGAACGGAGGGGCGGTGTTCGGTCTCCAACCACGCAGAACAGCAGCACCCCACCGGGGGAGGGGGTGGATCTTGTATCGGTCCCCGGGGGGGCTGCTGTTTTTCGCAGAGCAGTGGCAACACTCGAGCCATGGGTCCAAACACTTGCTGACCGCACGCGGCTGGCAGGGCGAGCCAGTTCTGGTCCGGCGATGGGGGCCCCGTTTAGTAGATACGCCCGGCTACCTGCCACGGACATGCTCGGACGTACCGACGTAGGTAATCCGGTCCTCAGGCGCGGAGGATTCAGGCGGGTTTCGCTATCATATCTTCGGCCATACCGCGCGCCGGCGAGAGAACTCGGCCGGGAATATCTGCAGCGGAAGCACCGCCGCCTGCCTCCCTCGCAGATGCGAGCCGTCCAGCAGTATCTCGCTGGTTCTACGAGGCGCTACTTCGGAGCTTGAGGGGTGCGTGCGAGTATGAATGGCTTGCGAACCTGTCGTCGTCGTGCCCTGGTCCGTTCGGATTTAGTTACCCTGGGCTTGGCTGGGTGCTCATGCAGTTTCGAGAGCGGTATCTCGGCGGACTGGAGACGACCTGTCCTCTGTGCGGAGGAACCAAGGTGCTCCCGCGACTGGTTTGGATGTAACCGTGTAGCTGCCGGTTGGCGGGCGGAGCTGGATGTCATCGGTCCGGGCACTACCGAGGAGCTGGCTGAAGGCATCTTTCATCGTGCCACACGACTTCACTGGGCACGATCCCCCCTTCGCCGGCCACCACTCTCGGGCGATTTTTGGGTATATTATACAAATCCAGGACGATTATACAAATCCAGGACGACGAAACACAACAAAAGCCAGAAACAGGAACCCCCGCCGGCCAAACGCCACAGAAAAGGAAAAACGCAAAAAAAAAAAAAAAAGCCTTACAAGCACTTCCGGACTACAGATACTTCTTCGCGGCCGCCCGGACCCGCGCATCGAAGACGACGCTCGTGATGCGCATGTCGATGTCGTAGAACGGGTTCATGAGCGTTTTGATGTACGCCTCGTGCACGTCCCCGAAGAACTGCCGGATGGGGTCCTCGACCTTCGTGTCGTGCAGCAGAAGGAGCTTGATGTCTGTTTCTCGAGTCAGGGACAGCACGCAAGGATCGACGATGGGACGGGGGGGGGGGGGGGGGGGGCGTACTGCCAGCCGTCAGGAAACACGATACCAGCAGGTTGTTGAAGCGGTCGACCGTCTTGAGGTAGAGATCGCGCTGCACCCATTGCACCTCCTCGACGATGTCGAGGGCCGAGTGCAGAATGAACTGGTTCATGGCGCGCTGTTCGTCGGGAAACTAGACCGCTCGGCTCGTCAGTGAGAGCCGTCCGTTGGAGAGTGCAAGCGGTCTACCCTCGCGTTTCCATCTCCGCCCTGCTTCGACGTCCCGAACTCGCACTCGTAGATGGGGTTGTCTTTGGTTCCTATTATCGCAAAGTAGAAGGACATTGTGACGACGGCGGGGGCTGTATTCGTCGAGGAGATGGTGGTGGAGGGAGATGCAATGATGCTCCGTTCTAGATATCGTGCTGTTCGGAGGTGGTGCGATCTGATAAGATCTGATTAGTCACTCGATAACCGATCGTCATCCGATAAACTGAACATCCCATCGCCCCATCTTCCCCCCACCACCACCACCACCACCACCACCACGACGCCATCAAACGCATCCACCTTGACTCTCAACCCACACACTCGACGCACAGAACCTATCGAATCCGCAATGGCGTACGTCTTTGTCTCCCTCATCTTCTCCTTCTCCGAGGGCAGATTCCGGGGAGGCGAAGCAAGGGAATGTGTTGGCTAAACCGTTTCCGACAAACACAGAGGCTTCATCTACAGGGAGAACAGAGTCGCTCAGTACCAGAGGCTCTTCCAGAAGGACGACGGCGTCAGACTCTGGAACAAGGTTCGTTCGTTCGTGCCTCAAAAGGCTCTGCTTCCGTCCATAGTTGCCGATAGCCACCAGCACCATCCAAAATTCGGTCCTCCGCCTGTATACTCCACCGAGCGCTTGTCGCTTGCTCTCGCTATTGATTTTTTTTTGTTTGTTTGTTTGCGCGCGCGGCGGAGAGAATGGGTTCGCGGACGGCAGCGGCGGTGGCGGTTTCGTCGGTGGTTGTCGGCGACCGCGACGACAATACTGTGTTGTTCCGACTGACATGGAGTCGAACAGCACCCTCGGTCTAGGGCCTTACTCCTCCCTTACTTGGCCATCCTCGGAGTCGGCGTGACTGGCTCCATCTACGGCATGTTCAGAATGGCTGCCGTATGTTTCACCCCCACACCTCCCACGAACACACACCGTGCCCACCTTCTGGGCGCAGGTTACTGATCACTGCGTGTCTACAGGGCAAGAAGACTTTCTACTAGATAGGTTCTGCACTCGGCTGGCGGCGGGTAAATAGCTTTCTTTCCGTAGGGGCTTGGTGGTGGTGGCGGCGCGCAGACGGAATGTGAATACATAGAATGAGTTCGACTTTTAAAACCCGTGTTCGCCGGTGACTATATATTGTCGTCGCTGCATGCATATAGTGTCATGCATATTGTGATGGAGAGAGGGTCGCCAGCCGTAATGGAAGGAATGCTCCCAATTGGTTGCCCGGCAACTGTTCGGTTCATGGAGACTTATGCAGCGATGCGACTTAACATTTTACCGGCCATGGTTGCGACGAGAGCAGGTGCCACTGTCTTAGCACCATCACTAGCGTAAGCACGGCGAGAAAGACGACACGACACTCTCTTCCCCGGACCGAGTCGAATACATACCAAGGCCTCCCATCATCTCCTTTCTCTTCCTTCTCTCCCTTGAGTAGTTACATCGAGTCTCCCATCAGCGCCCCCCTCGATCGTGGCAGCATCAGTCCTGCTCCACCAATTCCATCCATCATGGCCGATATAATCGGAGGTTTCTTCAAGGCCGCCAGCTCGGTTTCGGGCGCAGTCAGCGCTGCTCCGTCGGACGACGGTATGTTATCCATCCATCTGGCCTTCCCCCCCGCTGTCTCCGCCGAACTCTATCTGATCGACTCGCGATACGACAGACTTCGCCGAGTTCGCATCGCCTTCTCCAGCGACGCCATTTCCGGTCGCCGAATCCGCCGCCTCGATCTCGCCGCTCTCGTTCGCATCCAGCAGCACACCCCTCAGCACACCGGGCCTCCCGGTCGGCCGGTGGTGGGAGGTCTGGGAGCGGCACTCGATCTCCGAGTTCCAAGCCGAAGGCTGGATCCTGCTGCTGATCGGCCTTGTGGTCGGCCTGCACATCTGGGGGTCCCGCCGCAACAAAGCGATCGCGACGGGCTTCCTCGCCACGATCGCGCCGGTCCTGACCAAGGAATTCGCGCAGGTCGGCTTCTCGAAGCCGGCGTCGGACCGGCAGGAGTTCTCGAACGAAGACGCGATCAATGCTGTCTCCAACCAAGAATTCGTCTCGTACGCGACCGGGCGCCACAACATCGCGTTCATGCACACGACCATCAAGCTCCAGCACAGGAACAACCCGATCTCGTTGCTGATCGAGTTCGTCGTCTCGTTCCTCTTTGACCAGATCCCGATGCCCAGGGATACCATCACCATGATCATCCAGCCGTTCGACGGTGCCGAGCCGACAAAGGTCCAAGGGAACTCCAAGTACAGTAACTTTGTCTGGGCGCTCGTCAACAAGCGCCAGATGAGGCGCTGGCGCGAAGAACGCTACGACCTGTCCCTCACCAAGACGAGCGACTGGGAGGGTCTGCCCGAGTGGCTGGCGGTCATGGGCGAGAGCAAGGAAATTGGCGACACGTGTCTGTACAAAGAGCTCAAGGACGTCGTCAGGGAGTGCCAGAGCTTCTTTGAGATGATCCTCGTCACCGACCTGCCCAAGGAGAAGCCCTCCAAGTGAGTTTCCCCCTCCATCGGTGCGGTCTACAGTCACGACAAACTAAACACCGCAGACTGTCCGAACTGACATCGCGCAAGCGCATCACCCTCGAGCTCGCGCTTCCCGCGCCCTCGACCAGCCCGGAGCTGCTCCAGCGTCTCGTCAGCGCGTTCATTCGCCTGACCGACCACCTCGTCGCGAACGCACACTTCCGTGCCGAGGTCCTGCGCAAGGTCAAAGCCACGCGCGAGGAGGAGACCCGCAAGCTCAAGCGCGCGCTCGAAGAGGAGACCAAGGAGGAGCGCGAACTCAAGCTCGCCGAGAAGAAGAAGGCCGACCGCGACGCGAAGCTGCGCGCCATGAGCGCGGCAGAGCAGAAGAAGTTCCTCGAGAAGGAGCGCCAGAGGGAGGCTAAGGACGCCATGAAGAGGCAGGCCCGTAAGGGATAGACGATGCGATGTATAACAAAAAAAAAAAGGTGATTGAAGCAGGGAGGGGGGATTTTTTCTTTTCCGTTCTTACGTGTATAATGGTTCTTGAATTTTCCACCGTCATCTCTTCCGGTTCGTAGAGGAATAGGGGAAGGCGCCGGGTCAGCGACAGGATAAAACGGACCGACACGATCGCGTCGATACCGCACTAGTTAGTTAGTTATGTCAAACATACATGTCTGCACACCTGTTTGCATCCAATATGCTTGCTACGCAATCAACTCTACCTACGGCAGTCACGGTGAATTCCGTCCATACTGATTGCGGACGACGGAGTCCACTGTGAGGAGCAAGATCCTGGAATCCACGAGGTATGCAGGTGAGGAGTGCACCAAGAGACGGGGAATTAATGCAGCTTAGCTTGTTTACCCCAACAGAGAGTGTAGCACAAGCCTCAGACCTAGGTCACGTGCACGTACATCCAGAGCAACATCGCCGGCTCGATGTTGCACCCGTATCATCAGCTGGCTGGGCGCCGACTTTCCCATCTGCGGCACCCCCCCCGTATGTATAGTACGTACAGGATGTACAGGGAAAATCGCCTGCAAGTCCGCCATGTGGGCTCTCTACGAGATCACGAACAAGAGCGGCAACCCGAACTCGCACAAGGGTAAAATTCGCTTCATCCTACTCCGTAGCAGTCTACCCGATGTTTCCCACCCAGACCCAGGAGTCCAGCCAGCCCCTCGCGACTGCCGTCGTCGGTCGGTCCGCACCTCTCTTCTCGCCGCGAGCGGGTGATCCGATGCGATTGCCGTGTTTGGCGCAGGGGCGGGGGAAGATGTGATTGTTTCCGACACGGCCAAGCCAGCGTATGTAAGCCGCGTCTCAATGAAGTCGCCGTCTCCGGAGACTATGGCCCGCCGATCGATCGTTGGTAAGCCGGTTGGCGATGGCAGTGATCACTTGTCGTGGAGAACCGCGTCGGACGGGCAGGAAGCTACGGCGGCTTCTAGCCCTGCGCTAGGCACGTGCGGCGAGCCTCCACAGCTGTCCTGGTCCGAAAAATCCCGAGAGTCCGGGAGCCAATGGGACTGCCATACCAAAGATGCAGATATGTAGAGTACTCTAGCTCGGTCAGCGCAGTCCAGTCCGTTCCCGTCTCTAGCCAACTTTGTCTATACATAACTATCTGTATCTACCATAACTACATACAGTCACCGATGCTGTCGGAGGTATATGTATATGCACGTGTCCTCCGCGTGCGGACGCAATTGCCATCATGCGGAAGCCAGCAACGCCATCACGAACGAGGGAAGGTGCCGTTTTTGGGGGGCGGAAGTGCAACACCCGTGCGGCGGCAACTGTCCGGCTGGGGCTGCGACTGACTGCGGGTTTCCGCTGTATGTATGCACATACTGTATCTATGAGAGTATGTAATTAGAGGACGCACTATGCACGATGCCTTGGATATGAATTAGATATGTTATACACACAGCCATCGACACACACATGCATGTGGGCGATCCGAATCGCAGCAATTGCAGGCCGCCGCCGCGTGCGACGCGCAGGCTGCACTCGATCGTGGGATTTCGGGAATAGATATGTACAGATAATATCTACCTGGTTGCCCGTATGAATGCAGCAGGGAATCCGCGGGCGATGGGCCGTCCAATCAGTGTCGCGCGTATCAGTCACACTATGGCCGGAGGCTCTCTCGCTGCGCCGGAAGTCCCTCCGCCTCGTTCTCCTCTCCGTGCAGAGGATACGCAAGTACCAACACTTCACCGCATCCCACCAACCCCCCGCCGGTGTTGTCCGGCAGCTTCGTGTCGGTGATGGTCGCGGAGATTGTCCCCTCTCACCGGCAAGGCGTGCCGAGCGCGACAGACACCGCTGGAGCATGCACGCACCCACCAATACTCGCATGGGACCAACAAACAGCGAGAGCTGAGATCATCTACCGGCTTCACTCCTGCGGTTTCGTTTTTGCGGGAGCCGCTGCCGCTGTCGTATTGCACTTCTCCGCAGCCGGGGGCCGGAACAAGACAAAGAAGAAGGAGAGGAGGAAGACGAAGAAGTGGAAGTGCCGACCGCTGTGGAAGGAGTTGCCGGCGCGCACCCCGGTGAATTGAGGGAGGAAGCCAGGCGTGCTTCTTGTACTGAACGGACGGTGCGCCTCGAGTCCCTCGTCCTCCTCCTCCTCCCCCTCATCGCATTTTGCGCTTCCGTTCTTCTCTTCTCCTTTCACCTGCCGTGAATCGGACATGCCGGCTGGCGGGTGACCGCCTGGCTGGCTGATAACGTTGCTACATAGCTAGATATCCGGCCACAGCAACTGGCGTCGAACATTGCGAAACAGCACAGTGCTGCCCCTATCATAGTCGCCAATTTTACGGCTGTTGATGTGTTGCAGGCTGTTTAATTCCAACCACGGATCCCCCACCCCCACATGGGGCAGGCCCGGACGCCGGTGCGGGTACGCTTGCTAGGGTGGGGAGCGCTAGGGTCGACGACGAGGGAAGGACAAACACGGACCGTGTATGTGTGCACGCCGACCCAATCCAGGCCTGTTCCCATCCACCGTGGGTGGGGATCATGTTCTTTGGAGGAGAAACGGAGTGGCAGAAGTGCAGCTATCGTTATCGTTGTTGTTGTTATTGTTATTGTTATTGTTATTGTTATTGTTATTGCTGTTATTATTAGTAGTAGCAGTAGTAGTAATATCGAGGCTAGCCAGTCCAGAATTTGAGACGGTGCCGGCCAATGACGGACCCAGTGCCAGTGCGGACGGACGCCAGCGGCGCTGCTGCTGCTGGTACTCGTGGTGGCATATTTAATGAAGCTTCCCCCCGCCCGCCCCAAAGAATCATTCCCCACCTCCCCCTTGAGTCCCCGTTATACATACACACACACACAGATACCACGGCCCAGCCGGCTACGAAACCACCATGCGGACCGACTTCCCCATCTACCTGCTGGATCACATCTTGCTGCACCTTCCGCTGCTGGACCTCCTCAGTGCGCGCCGGGTGTGCAAGGACTGGAACGTGACGATCCTCTCGCGACAGCGGCTACGGCGCCGACTGTTTCTGCAGCCGCCGACGGTGGACGCGGACCACTTGCGGCAGCCGGTGGCGATGCACCCGGTGCTACAGCGGCTACAGAGCAACTGGGCGTCGATCGTCGAGCCGATCATCCTCACCCAAGCGCCGGTGAGCCAGCCACTCCCGGCCTGCGAATGCATCCACTCGGCATCCGCTCCGCTCGAGGCCGACAGTCCCGGCGACGACGACGAGGAGGACGAGGAGGGCGGTAAGGGCGCGCAAGACGGCGGCGTGGCAGAGCAGTCGCCCAAGACGAAGATGAGAAGGAGGAGGAGGAGGAGAAAGGCCACGGGCACGAGACTCGAGGACTCGCCGGTCAAGGACCAGTACGCCACCGAGCCGGCGCTGACCACGTTCGCCATCGCCCTGCCCACGTACCATCTGCTCGTCGTGCGGCCGCTTGGCGTGTGCGTGTGGGACGTCGCCATGGGCGTCAAGACGCTGTTCGGTAGGGTCTCGGGCGGCAGTTTGGTTGGGTTCGGGGATTTTTGTGTGGTTTTGCCCCCCCCCCCCCCCCTCCCTCCCTCCCATTCCGGGCCTAGACGGACGCCTGCGTACTGATGCCGCGGTCCGAAAGTTTCGCAACGTTGAACGGGTTCCGGCAGACCAACCGCATGCGCCGCGAGAACCTTAGTCGCAAGTTCATCGCGCTGTTCCGGTACGAGGACGAGCACACGGAGGAGCCTGAGGGGACAGATCTTGCCAACGCACGTCCTCCCCCCCCGTCCATCCCAATGCCTGCTACCACTGACAGCCTTTCGTTAGCCATAGCAGTGCAGATGCGGCTACGCAGTCGCCGCTGGTAAATAGGGGAGAAGGCACCTACCGAGTCACTCTTGCGAGGGAGGATGAGAGGGGCGGTCACGAACGGCATAGCTTGGCGCCTTTTTCCTTCTGTCATCTATCATTCACTGCAGCAAAAGGAACATAGCGCACTGGGAGGGGGAATGCTTACTTGGGGACGGAGTCTTGTCGGGCGTAGCTAACACCACATAACGATCAGTGATATATTTTCTTTATTCATCAATCGCGTGCGACCTATCTTGATCATGGCGGTAACAAACACAACACAACCGCCAGCCACAGTTGTGTTGGAATTGAGCTGCCGGGTATATTGAAAAGGTGCATATGTATCTAATATGCAAAGGTTTTCTCGACTGGTAGATTACGTAACTATAGTCCAAGTATTTTACAACAGCAATGACAAAATTCAATTGAAGAATGGCTAAACAAACCAGCTTATATTATTAGTTATGTACCTTACTCGTTACCCGGCTACTAACATTGTTACCTTACTTGGACACTATGGTGGCACCAGCCTGTCCGGCCTCCGAATCTCTGATCACGCACGGTGGGGTGCCAGCTGTTTTTATCGTCCTAGCAGGATTACCCCGTTGGCTAGACAGAGGTTGCACTTAGTTGCTGCAACTATATTGATGACGTACGGTTCCTACAATATTCTGCAACTTATGGTGTGGACAGGGTAGGCTTCGTTAGGGCGGCGAATACATACACACTTGCAAACTAGTGGAGGTACGTTCCGCGGTGGAACTCCCGAGGCTAAGCAGGAATGTTTTGTGCGAAAAATATGCCTCATAATTCGGGCCACCCGGAGCGGCTGACGGTAGAGTATGGCAGAGGTCCAAGATCATTGCTACGACAATACGTAGGCAAAAGGGAACCAAGAGGATACCCGGAGTGAAAAATAGTGCCGTCCGGGCCTTGCTGCGATGTACTGGATGCTACTGGACTGCAGGATAGCTTCCACCGAAAACCTCTCAATACGTGCGTGATTTGAGCGCCACTGAAGGCCCCCCACAGGGCTCTACACCGGCGCGCAAAAACGAACGGTGGTATCCAAGGTAAGTTCCTGGCACCTCAGCAATCAGGTGAAAATTCGCTGCATCAATTCCCCACCGTACGTCTGGCCGCAACCCTACTCCTCTTGATGTTCCCCATCTATGTCAATCAAGGCTACCTTCCAATGCACAAAAATATGCCCAGGCTAAGGGGAACACACAACCCTAGGCCTACACAATTTGGCCTCGGTTCACGGTAGATGATTTTCGCATGGTTCTGTGGTTGAGTGGAGTGTCCGGGTAACTTAGGGGTACATATGTAGTAGCCGGGTAACTTGTAGTTAGTTATAGAGAGGGTGTACCCAAGTCGAGCACGTACGTAAGTCGAGCGCTAACGCACTAAGAGGGCGCTAGTGCACTAGCGTACTCTAGGCTGCCAGCGGTGTTTTGTTTTATTTGTCTGAAGCGGGCGCATCATCGTCGCAACGCCCGAAGGTTCAGTGCCGCGACGCAGGTTCAGTGCCACAGTACGTAACGAAACAAAAATTATCGTTGCTTATATACTTAGAACGTCCTTCACGCTCTGAGGAAATCCAGTCTTCTGTAGAGTATCGCAGTACCACACTAGGATTCCTTCCTCTGCAGCGTTCAACAGCTGGCGTCCCTTGTTGTAGTCTTCTGCTGACCGTCTTCCATGGACTCGGTGTAAGAAGGTTGATCGTGGCATTTCGGCAGCTGTTGCAGCATCGGTATGGGTTAAAATGGCTCCTGAGTTGTACATATCAAGTGCTTCCTGAAATCGAACGCTTTCCGGAAGCCTCTCCTCGTTTTTGTTTGACATGGTGATATGCTGTAGTTGCAAGAAAGAAGCTCACTGTCAGCTCATTTCGTGTTGATTTTACCGCTAAAGAAAAAGAAAATATTTGTACCTAAATATCACTCGCGCCAAGAGTACACTAGTGCCCTCTTAGTGTGTTAGCGCTCGACTTACATACGTACGTGCTCGACTTGGGTACACCCTCTCTATGTAGTTAGTACGTTGATCCGAAGCATGGATCACTCCGTGGATCTGCGATGGCCATACAAATGTAGATATGTAGCATATCCATCGACAAAGATACATATATAAACACTCGCCATAATAGATACTTAGTTGTCTATCTATCTGTCTACATAATCGTCTGCACTATCTACCTGTTGTGGGACCAAAGTGCCGCGATTGGCTAATTGAGGGCCAGATGCGTCGACGGGCTAGTTGATTAGTCAGGCGGATCGAGCAGGGTTGGGAGTTTGCTTCAGCGGGGAGCTCTTCTGTATATACTTAGACACCACCGACACCGATACCTATCTTCATCACCGCAACTGTACCTACAATAGTAAATATTGATTGGTCCTCACTTTTGGTCCCTCCCCTCTTTCGGTCGTGAACGGAAACCCTCCCCACTGTTCAGCATCACGGAGCAAAGGAAAAGGAAAAAAAAAAAAAGGTAAAAACTGGCAGTCGGATGGGCGGCGGCGAGGAATATGCGCAAGTTCTGAACGCTGGAGGAGATGGAGACGCTGGCCTCCTAGAGGACGTGGTGAGAGCGCGGTGAGATCGTCATTTGGAATTTTCGGTCGGGGATGAATGTGAGTCCTGCGTTGAGCGGTTGAAGGGCTGCTGCCACTTGTGACCATACGGAGCGAGCACGCGGTAGAACATAAGACATTCAATTTAACCTGGGTCGTAAACTCGACATCTAACTGTGTATCCGCACAAGGGAAAACATATTACTCCACATACCTACCTACCTACCATCTCCCCTCTCTCCTCCCTGCTCAGACGATGTTGATGTAGACGGGCTGGCAGTTTCCGCCCTTGAAGATCTCCTGGTCGTAGAGGTTGTTGACTGCCCCCTGTCAGCGCTTCCACTCTCTGTCTTCTCTCTCTCTCTCTCAGGGGAGGGCGTGTCTACAGTCGCTGCTCCCGCACGCCCAGAACTGCTTGTTCCCGCCGAGCGCGAGCGTACCGTCGTCGCAGACCGAGAACCCGCCGGTGTAGATGGCGCCAGCCTGCGCGGGGGCATCGAACTGGAACTGCCGGTTGTCGGCGATGTACCCCGTGCGGCCTTGGCCGTCGGTAAGCACACCGTTGTTGAGCGTCACCGACAGCGGCGAGCCGTTCTGTCGCTTCTCCAGCGTTGCGGGCGCCTGGCCCTGGCCCTCCGTGCTCCGCGTGACGCCACCGCCGAGGACGTGCCCTCGCGAACGGTCCGCCGGACCTGCAGGGAAGGCGGGTTAACGGCCGAACGGCCGAATATGGTCTACGGGGAAAGGGGGCACTCACGGGAGATCCGCTCGGCGGTCGTGGTGGTTCTACCGGAGGGGCTGAAGTAGTTCGAGATCGGCTTGATGTACGAGCTGAATCTGTAGATGGACGTCTTGAGCGTGTCCTCGGCTGGCCGGACGACGGGAGACGGCGCCACGTCGGTGAGGGTCTGGATCTGGCCGTCGAGGAGCTTGGCCACGCCACCGCGAACAGCGCCAGTCTTGGCGGGTCCCTCGGCGCTGGACGAAGACGATGCCTCGGGAGCGGAAGAGGCGGTTGCGGACTCGAGCTCGAAGTCGGCCGAGAAGAGAGCCTCGGAATCGGTCAGGGAGGGAGCCTCGGAAGAGGAAGAGGAGGACGGGGCCGCAGGCTTCGGATTGGCATGGGCCTGGATCCGGACGTCCTCGATCTGGGCGACCTGACGCTCTACCTTGCGGCCGGCGGCTGGAGTGGGGGAGGCATGGTCAGTGGTTTTCCGGGCATCGATCGGATGGGGCGCACACTTACCCGAGCCAGGCATGGAGCTGATGTAGAAGCCGAAAGACTTGGGGCTCGAGACGGAGCAGCCGTCGGGGATCTGGCCCAGAGGAGCGATCACTTCGGTGACGCCCTGAGGAGCAGGCGCCGCATGTGCGACGGCGAGGGCGGCGAGAAGGAGAGTGGCGGATTTGAGCATGTTGTTCGGAAACGGAGTGCTGCTGGAATTGGAAATCGGAAGGGAAGTGGGGGGGGGGGGGGCCTTGGACGAAAGAATGTGTGGCGAGGCTGGAACGAATGTGGAGGGGGAATTGGGAGACTGGAAAGGCCTGTGCTGGTGGTGAGAAGCAGAATCGGGGCATGCCGCCGTCTTTATAAAGACGGGGGAGCCACCCTTCCAGCCAGCATTTCAGTTCGCTGCTCAGCCTTTTGCACGAGTTCCCTCTCGCGGTCTGTAGGTAGGTAGGGCACAAGTTCTGCTGCTCGGGCGATTTCGTCCAGGTCTGTCGGAGTATCGTCTGTGCTTGCGGCGGGAGGATCCGTAAAATAGCGATATATCCCGTGCTGCCGCCACTTTTGACCGTATGTCGATTGCAGCTCCCGTAGCTCTAGGTTCGTAGACCATGGCCGGGCCGTGCATCCGCCGAGGTCCGTACCGCTCGCGCTGCTGGAGGCATATTCTACCCGAAGGACCGGCCGAGCTCCGAGCACTCTGGAGTCAGTGTCTTCCAGCTGTCCAGCCAGTAGCCCCACCCCCGCCGCCCACTCTCCGCCGCCGCCTCACTCCGGACGAGCGCTCTCCCGCGCAGGGTCTCAACGTGCAAGCGCAATCCACCGGCAAACCCATCCGATCCCGCCCGCAGCAGTCTGTCGCTCTCGGCTCCGGCGTCGACGTTGGCCACGGCGGTGGAGGAGGCGGGCGGGAATCGACAAGGCACTCCCGCGCCGGCAGCCAGAAGAAAAGGTTAGCCCAGCCCCCATGGCGAAAGGCGAAAGATCCGCCGACACATGGCGGCCGGCCAGAACAAGAGTTCCCAGCGTCCGAGCGAGCCGACAGCGCTCCGGTTTGCGGGGGATCTTGACGGAGACGGGGGGGGGCGAGGTAACCTAGACGTGTTGGCATCGTCCATGGCGAGCAAAACAACTTGTTTTCAAGTTTTCCGCGCGCCACGGTGGGTGCGTCGGCAGAGATGTCTCGCTGCGTGCGAACACAGGACATCTGCCGCTTGATTACGCGGCAGTCGGTCCATGCGTCGCTCCGTCGCTCCGCAGACGAACGCCAGAAGTGCGCTTTCCAACCGACTCCGTTCGCAGGGCAAAGTACCTACATACACACAAGATCGGGTTAGCCAGCCGACACACGGGGCCGGATGTCGTCCGCAAACAGACTACGGATCGCGCATCTTCCCAGTGTATCCCCCTCTCGCTCCGTTTGAAATATATGCCTTGCAACATTGGATTCCCGGCTGAGCTGAGCACGTAACTAATAGCGGAATTGCAGGAAAATCAGAAAACACTATTGGACAGATACAAATCGTTGCGAAGCGAACCGACCAGCGGGCGACGCGTACGAAAAGCCCGTCGTCATTGGCGTGGTTCGGAGAGTGGTAGCCACCAAGGTGTCCACCACTGCTGCTGCTGCCCACACCGCTACTTGGAATCATATATCCCCCCACCCCCACCGCAACCACCAACAACCACACTGCCCCACGCAGAAAACCACTCCCCCCCGCTCTACCCTCCCCTATATCCCCAGCCAACCGCCCAGCTGACAATGAAAACCGGACAAACACTCGCGATCTCGCCCAGTCCCGCCCATTCCGGCGAAATCCTGATCTCTCCCCATCCGCCGCTCGCTCCCAGAATCGCGACAATATTCCACAGTATGGCCCATGTGAAGTTTATCGCGATGCACACATTGACTCTGCGCGACAGTTCGAGAAAACTCACGAGCCCGACGATCGAGTCGGAGATGATCGAGACGTCCGCCGAGCTGGCGGCCATGTCGGTCGATTGTGACAGCGACACTCCGATGTCCGCTGCCATGAGGGCAACCGCATCGTTTGTGCCGTCGCCTACGAAGACAACGTTCTTCCTCTGGCCCCCTAGCTTCGCCTTGATCCGTCCGAGCAAACTCTGCCCCGAATCGGTGGAGCCCTCCATGGTCGCACTCGTCCCGGACATGCGGTTCTTGATCACCTCCAGTCTGGCTCGCTTGTCCTCTGGGTAGCAGTCGCCATAGACATTCGTGGGCGGGATTCCTAGCTCCTTCGCTACCGGAAAAACAGCCTCAGGGCGGTCGCCGGAGAAAATGTAGAGTTCGATGCCCCGCTTCCGCAGATTCTCGAGGACGTGGGGGACCTCTTGCCTGATAGTGTCGTCTTTCAAGCCGAAGATAGCGATGAGCTCAAAGTCACGGGAAAGCGTGAAGATGGATTGGGCAGATTCCAGGATAGCCACGACCTCCGCGTCTTTCGCGGTATCGGGCGCCGTGTAGGATAGCCTTCCGCCTCGGTAGACGGCACCAGCGATCGTCGTTTCGATGCCCTTGCTCACAACGGTAGTCACATCGAGCGACAGGTCGATACCCTCAGAGCTTGGCGCCAGTTCCTCAGCAAATCTGTTCATCGCTTTGGCCACCGGGTGGTTGCTGGTCCTGCACAGAGTCCGCAACACCGCCAGGATACGGGCGTCTGGTGGCTGTTTCCGCAAGACTCCGCCGACTTGAATCCACGAGGATTCTACTTGCAGCTGGCCCGTAGTGAGTGTCCCCGTCTTGTCAAAGATGACAGCCCCGACATTCGTGCCCTTCTCTATTGCTGCCGGATTGCGAAAAACGAATCCTCCCTTGCTGACTCCGATCCGACTTGCGACCACCAGAACCATCGGAACCGCAAGACCGATAGCACATGGACAGGATATAGCGAGCGTTGCAACGGCGTATGTCAACGCAGACACTGCGCTCTTACTCCAGCCCATATTTTTCTGGAGGGCTTCAACCAGCAGCCAAATCAGAAATACCGCGGACGAGATGAGCAAGATTGCCGGAGTCAAGTAAGAAGCTATCTTGTCGGCGATCTCCTGTACACGGGGCTTCTGTTGCGATGCCAGCTTAACCATATTCTTGATCGTTGCAATGGTATTCTCTTGGGCCAGTTTGGAGACACGGTACCTGACTTCACCAGAAACAACCTTACTCCCGGCCAGAATGAAGCTTCCTTCGCTCTTGGTTTGCGGCTTCGGCTCGCCCGTGAGATGGGATTCGTCCATCTGTCCAGTACCCGAGATGATCAGTCCGTCCGTTGCCACTTTCTCGCCCTGGGACGCAAGGACGACGTCTCCGTAGTGTAATCTGCGGACGTCTAGACTCCTCTCCTCCTTCGAAACCGGATCGTATAGCCGGACCGTAGAGGCCTGCATTTCCATATCTCCTATCGACCGTACCCGCCGCGACGCCCACGATCGAACGCCTGCCGTGATCCAGCGGCCGGCAAGGATCAATGTTGTCAACAGAGCGCTGGTCTCGAAGAAAGGCTCTTGGCTCAGAGGGTGTTCCTCGGATGACTGAGCTAAAACGGAGCCGAACACCGCCACCGAAAAGATGTATGCTGCTCCTGTTGCCACTGACACGAGCACGTCCATGTCGATGGTGAGGCCGCTGCATAACGACCGAATGGCGTCGAGATATATTGTGCGGGCCACGATGATGATGGCCGTCGCCATGGAGAACTCAGCACTATAGCGCGTGACTGGTTTCACCTTGATTTTGTCGCCCGACCAGGCAAGAACGAGAATCGGTATTGTCAAGACGCCGGCAGCGATGGTTTGGAAGGCGATCCTGCGGTTGTATTTTTTCTCTGCTGCCTGGGCAGCTACTGCTCCGTCCGGGATATCCGCGAGCTCGATGTCAATACCACCAGTTTGGCTTTCGAGAATCGCTAAGATGTTGCGGATGCCAGTATTATCAGGATCGTACGCGAGTTCGATCTCTACCCCGCCGATCGAAACGGCGGACACCACCCCAGAGAGCCCAAGCGCTATACCACGAAGAGCCTCCGAGCCCTTGCTTTCAGACTGTATGCGGACCTTCATGATCCCATTGAGCTCCTCTTCATCCACCTCGGAATCGGACAACACAACAACATCCAGCCTCGGAAATCTCTTCAACACCCTTGCGCGGATGTCCTTGTCCGCATCCCGGATAACCGTGGGGTCGTATTTCAACTCAGCGCGGCTCATTATGAAGCTAACCTTGACGGCATTCCTGTCGACTCCAAGGATACTGCCCAGTATCTTGGCTATATCATCGGCACAGCTTGAGCAATGCATACCGGAAACTCCGAGGGCGAGGTGGTGGCTATAGCAGGGCCCAGTCTCCAGCTTCGCATCGGAGGAAGCTGGTGTGTTGGTGCCTTCTTCGTTCGCACACGAGGCCGCCTCGTCGTGACCGTGACCGTGGGTATGATCATCGCCATGGCTGTGGTCATGGCTGTGGTCATGGCTGTGACCATGGCAGTGGCCATGGCTGTGGTCATGGCTGTGGTCATGGCTGTGGTCATGGCTGTGGTCATGGCTGTGGTCATGGCTGTGGTCATGGCTGTGGTCATGGCTGTGGTCATGGCTGTGGTCATGGCTGTGGTCATGGCTGTGGTCATGGTTGTGGCCATGGCCGTGGTCGTGGTCATGGCTGTGGCCGTGGCCGTGGTCGTGGTCGTGGTCGTGGCCCGTGCAATTTCCGCACGATTGGTTTTGCTGGCGATTTGGCTTGCTATTGCAACACCCCGATGCGAACTCCATAGCGGCGAGAGACTTCACAGAACGGCTCAAACTGCGAGTGAGCTTGCAGTAGCAAGCTCTAGCATCCAACGACAATGCCATCTTGCGTGCACTATCCAGGCAATGGGAACAAGACGAACGGATCCGCTTGTTGAGGGTTGTCGCAATAGATTCGGGTTCGGGGACAGGCTTCTCGATCATGACAGTCACCATCTTCGTGCGTTTGCAACCACTCTGCTCGTGTAGGAGAAGCGCATATTTGAGTTCACACAGCTCTGTCCGACATCCAACTTAGTTTGTGATTCTGTATTAACTTACGAGCAGGGCTTACCGTCGCAGATGCATAGCTGCTTTGAGCAGCATTTATCGTCGATCTCGGATACCGGTCGCGCGCGGGTGTGTTCGTGTGAGTGGTTGCATCCATCTCCATGGCCATGGTCGTGGTGGTGACCACCGCAGCCTTCATGGTCGCCGCCGTTGTGCTCTTGAGAATGCGCATGGCCACTCGGCCTCCCCGTACAATGCTCGTCCGAATGACTGTGGCAACAGGTATTGTGGCCGGTAGCACCTTTGTGGCAACCGTCCGACGCCGAATCGTCTCCGTGAGCTGCGCTAGCGCAGGTCTTGGGAGCTCCACACATTGTTGAAGTTCGACCCAGGGGCAGATGGTTTCCTTCGATTTGCAATTCCCACAGTGCGGGCCCGTACACAAGACTCGAACGAAAAACTCTTCCGATTGTGTGCTCTCGTTAGGATGTGGCGCGTCGATCGTTGGGGGGGGGAGGGCGCTCGCGGGTGAACTTATGCAACGCAGAGCAGAGCGGGGGGGTGAGGTTGGTGATTGTTAAATGGTGCAAAGCAACGACAGTTGCGAGGTGGCTTCGGGGTAGGGTGTTCCGATGCGATCCGGACGCTTCGGTGTCTGCTCGCCAGCGTGTGTCGACAAAAGAGGATGGTTGGAGGTGGTTGGACGGCGATAGAAAGTGAAGGGGAAGGGGATATTATTGAGTGATTGGATGAGCAGCCGCAGTGGTCGAGTCCAGTAGTGCGAGATGGTCACGATGAGCTCAGCCGTATGACATGCAGCGGCGTTGTGTCGTGGCCTGAGAACAAGCCAGCTACGCTTCTGCGGGCAAGTCTATTCAATATCCTCTCAAACAGGACCATGCTGACCCTCAAAGGGAGAAGAGTGGAGAAAATGGAGGGTTCGTTCCGAGAATTCCCCAGGGCACGGCATTCGTCGTGGCGAATTAACACGGGATGTTCCACGAATGGCGCCAGCACACAAGTGTGTGTGTCTCGATCGCCTTGGTCTCCTCGCACAGCACGTCATCAGCGGGCCCATGGAATCCGCTCCACGGAATCCAAACTCTGGCACCCCGCGCGCGGAACCGTGCTGGAAAGGGAGGATTGCCACTTACTTGCGGCCTTTACCGTCTTGCCTGTTTCGGGGCAATATACTTTCACTCTCTCCCCCACGGTCTGTCGGAAGCACTCCCAAACTCCTTCTGACCGTTGCACCGCATCCACAATCCGACAGCATTTAAACGCGCAAGGGAATTTTCGCCCGCGATTGTGCAGGCGATTGCATGTACAAGCCAGAGCGGTGGGCAGCCGCTGTCGCCGCTGGCCGGGCCCGTCGGAGGTCGGAACACTGCAGAGCGGGTGGTGTTTTTTTTCCGTAACGGTATATGTTTTTAGTTTCGGTTGATTGCGGAGAGGCTAGCTAAGCGACGTGCGGGTAACCATCCAAGTCTTCGCGAGACGGGTCCTCGTTTGGAAAGCCCCCGAGTCTTCGGCAAATCGACGTGCTCCAAACCAAGCTGAGACCGGGAGACGGGTTACATGTGCGGTCCTTCGGAGAAGATACAACGGTGTCGTCCCCGACAACGAACACCTTCATCATTATGACCAGCGGCGATGATGCCGAGGAGATCGAGAATCTATGCCCGCTCGATATGTAGATTGATCGTGAGTGCATTTTATAGCCTGGAGTATTTTAGTTGTCACACGCCCACGCACCTATTCCAGACACGAAAACATTCTAGAATTCCACGCACTATCGACGGGCTCTGAGGATCAAATGCGCGTATGGATCAGGGATCACTCACCCATCCCCCGTTTCCACGCCCAGCGAACGGAGGTCGCATGCGATTGATGAATAAGTAAATGAAATGAAATGAAATGAAATGAAATACCAGTCTAAGGACACACTTCAATGCGCCGTCGAGTCTTCAATTCTAGCGGACCGCCATAGTGCTCTTGGACCGTCCCGCATCTCCATCCGGAAGGGAGCAATGGACGAATACACACATACCCGTATCCGCAGGTTTCCGTGCGGGAGCGAGCGGAACAACCGACCTAGAAGGGGCAGCACATATCACCGTACTCACTGTGTACTCGAGGACGGGTGCACCGACATAAACATCCTCAACGGTTGTTACCGGGTGTCACTACCTTGATCTACCTCGGCTAACTGCCCGGCCGGTATACATGCATCCTGCATGTCTTGTGTGCCGGGTGAAACTTACTTTCGACTTTTACTTTACGTATGGCACTTCTTTCTTTGCTTTTACTTTACTTTTGCTTTACTTAGATATGCTTTGCTTTTGCCCCTACTTTGCCCTTACTCTACGTACTTCTTCCCCTTACTTTGCCCCCACTTTACTTTTACTGCTCACGGCTAGATGCCGGTAATAGCTTGACGTCACCTCCTTGGCCCCCACACTTGCAACGGTGGAGTGCGTTAATCCCCAAAGGACAGGACACCGCACCCTGCGTACGTACTTAGATTATGTACTCAACGTTCTCGGCATATCATATTATGTGTGCGGGGATGCACCGCACATAAATCCTGGGTATGTAGGCACGTACCTAATGAACATGCAGGTCCGGGAGTCGGTGTCACATCCGTCCGACTCAGGAAGCAGCACAAAAACGAACAGGGTGGTGCTGTCATGTGGAGCCGAGATTCAAGTTTGGGATGGGTTTCCCCTTGCGTCTGGGTTCTCCGCAATTGGACGCCATATCATGAGGATCCAGTCGTTGGGCGCACTCCATCTGGATAGATTCCGGCTCTCACTTGCGAAAATGTCGAGATGAAGCAAAACGAAAAGCACTATAGATCCCGATGAGAAACAGATTACAAATGCACCCGCTCTCTATCCATACCCCAACGTGAGGTCTATAATCCGCGCTCTACATCCATGATCAATCGTCTACAACCCCGCATTCACTGTTTCCTCCTTGACCGCGGGCTAGGAAGCGGCACAAAATCATCCTCGTCATCGTCGATGTCCTCGTCATCACTAGGGATGAAGACTACGTTCCGATGGAACAACGAATTACTAGCCTGGCTCTCGCTCAGGGTTCGCTGCGTCGAGGGTTGAAACTGCAGTTGTGTCTGCCTAGCCGGTGGTTTCTTCACGGGCGCCTTCCTGGTAGTTCTCGTAACTGGTGGCGGCGGTTCCTCCTCGTCGTCGTCCAATTCCATCGCTTCTTCCTCTTCCTCTGATTCCTGAGCTTTCTTCCTTCCGCGTCCTTTCGCAGCGGGCGCTTTCTTGGGTGCGGGGGCTTTTTTGGGCGCAGCGGGCTTGCGGGTTGTTGTGGTGGCAGCGCCACGCCCACGGCCACGGCCTCTGCCACGTGCTGCGGCGCCACGTGGTGGAGCAGAGGATTCATCGTCTTCTTCACGGTCTTCGTCCAGTGGTTCGTCGCCGTGGATCTGCGCTGCTGGTTGATCCGCCCAGGAGCCCTCGATGTCGGAGTCCCAATTGTCGGGCTTCTCTTTGAATTTCGTGTTTCTCTGTTGGGCCTTATGTCAGCACTGAACGAAGGATCCGGGAACGGCTCACGCACTTTCTTTATCTTGACTTGGCCTTTGGCGAACATTTCCTCGAGGTAGCTCTTGTGCTCGGTGACGATGTCTGTGATTTTTTCTTCGTTCAGGTCCTCGTATTCGCGCATTTTCGTGAGATACGCTTTGAGGGACTCCTCGACGAACGTCTCGACAGCATGACGATCATCCTTATCCACGAATTGGCCCACCGCATCGCCGAGACCATTCTGGGGTAGAATCTCGAGCGTGGCCTTGTCCAGAAACTCTTTGACGAGACTCTCAACCTTGATATTTTCGATACTCCCGAATTCCTCTAAGAGGGACTTGTTGTCGATGTCCACCGACTCGCCGAGTCTTGCACGGCGGACGGTAGCCTTCTTGCGGTAGAACTGTATTACGTCATTGACGTTCGCAACCCTTCCCACGAAACGGTTCGAAAAGCGCTGCGGGTTCTCGGTCTCAAACTTTCCCTCTGGCGCAGAGTATTCCACACGCAGTCTGATAAGTGGTAGAGGTACTGTACTCTCGTCAACATCTTCACCGTAAGCATTCAACCAGTCGTTTTTTGCCTCTTCGATCAGCTCCTCGACGATCTGGCACAGGAAATGAGTGACTTGGGTTCGATTGTTAGCCTTCTTCCAGACATTCTTCATTTCTTTCTCGTTGGCGAGCACGATTTCGCGCATCACAAACGGCCGCACGGTCTTTAGCCGGATCTTCTCGAGTTCGAATTTGGTGCCTGTGATGGAAAGGATGCCGCAGTGTTTCGGCACTGCTTCGCCCTCGCATAGTGAGGTGGCCACGGAGGAACCGGGCTGAATCACACTGAAGCCCATCTCTGGGTTGACGCGAGGATCGATCAGACATTCGTGCTCGTGGCCCCAGATGACGAGATCTAAGAAGCTGTCTAGAAAATTTTCGGGAAGGTAACCGGTTTCTGTGTGGCCATGGCTAGTACAGTCAGTGATTGCACTCCCATGCAGAAAACTTGCTGACAAATAGTGGGATTCACTGGTTCTGGTGCACGCAAATCATGCTGAACCATTCCTTCTGCTGCAGACTCGGACGCATGAACTTGGTCTTTCCGTCCCGGAAAGTACGGAATAGACGTTCGTCGCGGACGTTGGAGAGGCCGTAGAGCGCGAGCTTTGTTCTCCCTTTCTGAAGGAGCACAGGTGCCATGACGATATTGTCGTTTTCGGGGGTGCGGCCATAGTAGTTGATCAGACCCGCGATGGAAAGAATGTCAAGGGCGCAGAGCCGGCCGTCCTACATGAGCCTCCACTTTAGCTTCCGAAACTGGCCTGGGAGTGCTGCAGCACTCAACATACCCCCGATGGGTCGTCATGATTCCCGTGAATAGAAAACACAGGGATAGCAACGTTGATGTCTGGGTCCTCAAAGTTGGCGTGTCCGCCGGCCATCTGAAATTCCGCACTGGTGTCGCCCAGGATCTCGAGCTCAAAAGGTTTCTCGCCGTAGCAGTTGTCCCGCAGGGACTTCATGACCTGGTACATGGCTTTACGGGAGGGCTTGTTGTCGTGGAACAGGTCGCCAGAAAGCAGGACCATGTCGACGTCACGGTCTTTGGCGATGGTCATGACTTCGTCGAACGACTTCCAGGAGTCATCGCCGCGAATGGGATCGCGCTCATTGTAGCCGACGTGGGAGTCTGTGGCGATCAGAACACGGATCGTGTCCGCTTCCCGCTGTCAGTACCAGTTCAAGGACGGGGGGGGGGGAATGAGGGAGTAAACCTGCTGACGGCATTGTGATGGTAGCTTGGTGAATTTTGAACACGCTGTTGGAAACGCGACTTACTAGGCTGAAAACACGCTACTCCGGAACAAGACAGGCGCCAAGGCGGGTGGTACACCGAGTGATGAGTTGAGTGAATGTGGAACCAACAAACCTCAGTGCTCTCTCTTCACCAGCTCCCTCTTCCTTCTCAGGCTCCTTACTTCATCGCTACCTTGTACTGCCACTACACCCACAACACTGCCCATCCGCGCTCACCGCTAACGCTAATTATCAAAGTGCACCTTGTTGGCGCGTGGGGTTTGCGGAAGCTTTGTTTGCCCATACAATCACGTGACTGCGACGCGTGTCTCCTTCTTTATCTGTCGGATAGCTGGACACGCTTCCTCTTCTTCTCCTTTGATTGCTAGTCGTCATCTAGAATTGATCACTGCCGTCTCTCTTTTCTCCCTCTTGGTGCCGCTTCGCAGCAACAACCCTGCCCTTTTGTCTGCTGCACTCAAGAAAGCAATTACGATTATATATCCGCACCAGAAAAAACACTTGTAGATTTCTCCAGGTTACGAACGATACTCAGCGCTTCGGTCTTATCCGACTAAGTACGTGGAATCACTGCAAGCATATTACAAATTAACGAATTTACAGGGCGGCTTTTCACGATAAGACTGGCCCCGCAACCGAGTCCCTGGGCGCTGAAGATTACCGTGGCGACAAAGAGAACTCAGCCCGCCATCCCATGTGCACCATTTCCCGGTGATTCTAAGAGCAATTGGAGGATGGACCCATAGTGATGGAAGAGCTGCAGCCCGAGTCGCAATGTCATTGGTCTGTGCTATCGGCATGGCAACCTGGACGAGGATTCACTGGACTGACTGGATAGATACTGACGTCAGGAGCCAAGACAGTGAGACAACCAGAGAAACAGGCTATCGTGGAAATCGTTGTGCCGCACCCTTGGTTCCGGCCTTCATTCCCGACCGAAAGTTTTCCTCTTGGGGTATGTGGCAGTCTACTGCGTATAGGGCGGCACCACACTCTTGCTGTGAGGCATCAGTTACATGTTCGCTATCCGAATCAACTTAATGACACGGAGTAGGCATTGATGTGTGGAATCATGCGGAGGTGCATGGTTATTTCCGTGTGCATGAATCTGCGCAATGGCTGTTCGGGCAGACATGGAATGTCCAGTTGGGTGGATATCGTCAAATTTTGACCGGTCCGCCGAATGGAATTTACCGGGTTGGTTTGGCGGAGCTGAAACCATGGGGGACCGACAAACCCATCGAGGATGCATCTAAGACACGGCAGGTCCACGCACTACAGAGCTTGAAGACGGAGTCCACAACACATACATGGGGCACCATGCCCTTGATAGTCGTGCTTTCGCAGAAGGCCGTTCAGACGTACATAATACGTATAGCGTGGATGCCTCCCTCGGGTCGCGGTCACGGTTCACAGACCCGATCGTACCACACATTGTGACTGATCTGTTGAGGGACTTCTTCGGGGAATTTCTACGACCGGTTGCTGGGGTGGCCGAGCACGTGTTTTCTTTCGACGGGTGTCAAGTGCATGTATGTACGTATGTTCACAGCACACACTTCGTCGGTGCCGTGATGTCCAGTCCGCAGCGGGCGACTGGCATATCACCAGCAATCGGCGGCCTGACAGACCTGTTGGAAATAATGAATAATAGAGTGGTAACAGATGTACTGGTTGTGTTAAGGAGAGAAGACAGAGAATCTCGAGAGCGTAGGAATTAGGGGGTAAAGGCCCGTGCCTTCTACCGTGACTAAACATTGAGTGATACATTACAAAACAAGACCATTCATGATGCGACCGAGTGATCTACCCTGACCGCCATTGTCGGCCTGGGCAGCCCCCACGCCTAACATCTGTGGGTAAACCCCGCCCCGGAACACTATCGGACCGAGCCTCGGACTCCGGTAGGCTTCGGTATGCACCCGTGAGGGCGACGGTATACCCGACACAGCATGGAGGAAGGAACTTCCGTTCCGCAGTAATTATCGGTCCCGAGGCTGGGAACCTGCGTCTTCCTGTCTTGCGCCTTTCGCTAAGATCCGGCTGCTTTGGCGACGCCTCGGAGAGGACAACTAGGGTTCCCGTGTATTTGGTTTCCCGCTATAAACGCGTTCTTTGGATCGTCGGAATTCGCATCGCATCGCAGCCGGCAGCCATGGCATTCAATTCCGGGCCCAGATCCGTTGATTGTCAGAGATTACGGACTCGCAGGATCAAAACGAGATAAACCAAACAACTTTTGCTAACTCCTCCCATAGAAAAAGAAAAAAAAAATCAAAACCTTGCGCGTAGCACCGAAAGAAAAAGGAAGACCAAAGCAAGGGTAAAGTAGAATTTAAAGGGAAAGCGCCGACTCCGTTTCTATGCAAAGGGAAATGGTGGGGGAAAAAAGACAAGGCGAGACGAAGGAATCCACTACCGCCTGCTGCGGCCGTCATCCCTCCACCCCATCGCATCCTCCTCGTCCGAGCCCCGGTCGTATGGTCCCTCGTGGGTGCTGCCATCCAGGCTCCTCCCGAACCTCTGTTCTTCCCAATTCCGTTGATCCGCCTCGCTCCACACCCTCTTCTTCCTCTGGCTCTGTGGCATCAACGGAGCGCCGGCCAGCTCCACCGGATCCACGCTCGCGGCCGCCAACTCCGAGTACTCGACCTCCTGCGGCTCCTCGTGCTGCGGCAGGTACGGGCTGGGCGATAAGCTGGAGCCGCTATAGCTCCGCTTGTGCGGGTTGCTGGCTACCGCGGGCGAGTCGAAGTACGGCGATGGCAGCGGCGACAGGTAGCCCTGCTTCTGCCAGGCCGAGACGGGCGGCGCGGGCGAATACTGGTTCGTGTCCACGCTGGAATTCCGCGAGTGCGCCAGCTTCAGTGGCATGTGCTGGCTCCTGTCCGATTTCCTTCCGCGCCGGTACAGCACGAACAGCCAGATGCAGCCGATCGCGAGGATGAAGAAGAAGCCGCCCACGGCGCCGCCGACGATGGCGCCGACCGGCGTGGGCGCGGTTGCGGACGTCGGCACCGGACTGGCGGTCGACGAGGCGAACCATTGTGTCGTCGTTGGCGTGTTGATGTTGGAAATCGTCCGGCTAGTCGACGCCATAGGTCTGGTGGTCGATCTCGAGAGCGTCGAGAGCGCGGTCGTCGAGCGGTGGTCCGGGTCGTCGGGACAGATGCCGCTGTTGTGGCACGGGTTGCCTACACAGCATCCGTGGAACTCCTGTGGGGTTGCGAGGCAAGTCCAGTATAGTTTCCCCGAAGGGCACGGAGGATCCTGGCGGGGCGAGAGCATCGTTGATCGTCGCCGGGGCTCTTTCTGTGCGGGTTCCTGGCGGGAGAAGGGAGGATGGAGAGGGGAAGACGTGGTATGTGGTGTGATATGGTGGTGGTGGTGGTGGTGGTGGTGGTGGTGGCAGTGACGGGGTGTGAGATTAAAAGCGGAGTGACGCTACTTTGCACCTTGCATAGGTATCACATTCAGGATGAGGTAGTGATACCTTCTCAACGCAAGCACGCAGCCGAATAGCTACTCGATTTCTTGGCGCACTGGCAGTTGGTACACTCTGCATTGGTTCACAGCAATCTCTTTGGGTTGCGCGTGTGTATTATGGTTGAGGTGGGCAGTGGGCGGTGGGCAGTGGGTGTTCGGGGCCAAGCTGGGGCTGAAAATAGAAGAGTCATGCAGAAAAGTGATGGGATTGTGCTGGGCTGGGCTTACGAGGGAAAATCCGCCGACCGCCACCGGCGGAGCATCAGCATTAGAAGCGCACCAGCCACTCCAAGCGCAGTCTTCGGTCTCGGTCAGTGTTTGCGCCTGATAAGCCGGACACATCCGTGTCGAATCTCGGCTTGGGGAGCGAGCACACATGTAGGCACATAAGTAAGCGGTTGTCCCCTCCGGCCGAGCAAGCAAAGAAAGGCACCGCATACTTACAAGTTTAGGTACATAGCTACGGCGCGGTATCGACAACTGCTGGTACGGAGCTTTCAAGTCTGCCTCCATCAAGTCTGCCTCCTAAAAATAGACAGTGCCCCCTCCCCCTCCCGATGCACGTCGTGGTCCCGCCAAGCCAAAATGCTTTGACGGGAGAGGAGAGAACCGGAAGGAAAGGAAAGCAGGCTGTGCGTAGACGGGGCTGGGCGGACAGCGGTGAATTGTTATCGGTAGACTGCGGTCGCTGAAGTCGAGCGTCGAGACGGAGACGGTACGAGTACGACTGGACTGGACTGGACTGGACTGGACTCCGCCTTGTGTATCCGAGACGGGGCGTTTCCGTCCCCAGCGCCGTCCCCGTCTCCCACCAATGGGTACGGAACTCTGTAGTCTTCGCGTTAGCACATATCTAGTACCCTCTGCGGAAAAAGGGGATATCTAACCTGGCATCGGAGTCGACAGCGAGACGGCGGGGACACGGACGCGGCGGATTGCCTCTCGCCAAACTCCGCGTCGATCTTTTGCCTTCCGCTCCGCGCCGTCGCGCGCCGCGAATGGTGGGCGATCCGCGATGCCGTCGCGAGGAACCTCACCCGCCGCTAACTAATTGCATCATCGCATCTGCACAGGCGCATTGGCTGTCCGCGACTCGCCGTGCTGTACATCATACTGGCAGTGCCTGCTGGCATCTCGATGGAGCAGGTAGGTAGATGGACAAGAGTCGCCGGCCCACAGCCCGTGCAACCCCCCGCGATACGGCCATGGCGATTTTGCGCAGCACGGCATTGAGTAGGCATCAGCCGCAGCCGTCTCATCAGGCGACCTTAGCGTGAATAGAGTAGGCCAGACGACGTCGTCTGTCCTACATGTACATATCCACATGCATATGTATGTGCTCCAATCACGCTGAGCACAGCCGAAAAGAAAAAGAAAACAAACGCTAGAGAAAGCTGGAGCAATCCAAAAGAAAGCTCTGACGCGGATTTGAACCGCGGATCTCATCATTACTAGTGATGCGCCTTACCGCTTGGCCACCAGAGCCGCTTATGCAAGACCGCTTGACTTTGGCAATATGAACAACTCCCGCCAGACCGAATGGGACGAGTGAGTTCGCGTGACAGTCGACTATTTTTTCCTCCCAAAGGCGCAATGCGAACCACCTCGCACTACAACGCCACGCTAAACCCAGCACCACTCCATCACATCCGTTCGCTCCGTCTCCAGGGCGCACGCCTCCGAGCGGGACGCAGCGCAACTGTGAGTCACAGTCCGCGACGCATCCGCCGACGCTGTACCTCTCCTTTCTCCTCTACCCCCCACGCCGGGCGTTTGCAAATCTGCTGCACTGCAGATGGGCAACCCCAAGGAGGTGATGTTGCCATTTGCCTCCTCTAGCTGAGAAAACCCTAAATCGAAAATCAACAGAGACTCGGAGCAGTCTTGTGGCGATTCTATTCCAAAACCCCGCAGCGATGGACCGTGTGTGTTCGCACAGCCACTGTCCTGAAAACCTGCCCCGTAGATGCCACGCTCCGGTGCGCACGAACGAGCCGTCCCGCCCTCGCAATCCCGTATCGAGTGCGGAGCAGTGGGCAGCGCGTCCCTCCCTCCCTCCCTAGAGTCCTGCGCTGTTCCTGCTCTCCGTCGGCCCCGGTATCCCGCAGCTGGCAGCACGAGCAAGCAAGCAATGGGCGCGGATGTCCGGCAATAACAGCATCAGCGTCGACACGCAGCATACGCGAAAGTCCGCGTACTTAGCAGATAGTCAGTGGGGGTTCTGTGGACAGGGCGAAGGCTGGATGGTGAGTGATGCAATACAGCTGTTTGCAGTCCCGTTCTCTCGTGATTGTGCATTCTTCACGTAGAGTGGCGAGTGGAGTGGAGTCGGGTGGGTGGAAGGAAGGAAGCGAGTGAGTCTGCTCAGACCGTACGCCATATGTGCCCAAGTGCGTCCCAACGAGCAGATGTCGGATAGCTATGGCTGGGTGAACGCCAACACACAGTCCGCGGGTAGATCCGGTGGGGAACTCCATTCGACAGAAGTGGGCGTGTGTACGTACAGGCGGAGTGTGTAGAGCAACTGCAGCGTGCAGACATCGACAGAGGACTGTTTCTTAAACAGCGGTTTTTTCAAATTGTGTGCGTCCTATTAAGATTATGGCAACATACACTCTTCTCCCCGGTTCCTGTCCACTGACCAACCCCGATCTCGGTCGGCCAGCAGGCGGCTCGTTGTGCACAGAGCGCACCAAGGAAATAACAAATAAACGGGTGGCCGTCACGGGAGAAGACGTCTTCCTCCTAGGTCTCGCCCACCCGAAGCGCGCAATCGCCGAGACCAAGTAGAAGGAGGCGAAGGAGCGAGCATGAGCGAAAGCCACCCACGAGAAATACCAGTACAGCCGCGGGCCATGACAGAAGCCTGGCTGGAGCGGACAAGCGCCTTGCCTCGAGGTTCCACCAGTTGAAGCCGGGCCACCACCTCACCGGCCAATACCTCCATTGGACGAAGAGACTGCCCGCCGGTACAAGACCCGAGATCAGGGCACCCCTCCAAGCACTGTCTCCAGTGGAAGCACCAGCAGAAGACCCTGTGGGCAGAGGCGCGGAAAGGGACGGGGAGGGGCAAGGATCGGTTCAAGATCCGAGACCTTTTTGCAGACGAGCGGTGCAGGAAGGCTATCCTAGACTTCCTCACTACCACGGACGTGGGACGACGGATACCGGATGTGGCCGCGGAGGAGGTCCAGAGCGAATCATCGGAGCGGGAACCCAGGGAGCGGGAAGAGAGCGGAGGTGGGAGGAGGCTGGAGGCCGAGGAGTTGGGGCTGAGGTTGAGGGGCGGTTGCTGTTCTTCCGCGCCCCCTCCTTCCTGGTCTCGGCAGAAGAGGGTTATGATAAGGAGCTGTTTTTCTTTGGTCAGTGTTCTCCATAGTCCAGTCCGTCCGTCCTTGGCCCTCGGACGGGACTGGACTGCCTGTCTCCAGTCTGTTCATAGCTAGGACGGGACGGACTCTTCCATTCCGTCCGTCCTTGACCTCGGACGGGACTAAATACTGTTTACACCGTCCGTCCAACCTCTGGACTGGGACCGACGGCGGTCGACTGCCAAGACACCGCAAAAATGGTGATATTTCCGGAACCCAGCTAGATCTGAGTTTTCTCATCAACAAGTCCACCATTTCTAGCGGGAGTTTGGCAGAAGCTGCATTATCTGGTTGCGGTCGGGGTGTGAGTCTCCGCCAGAGTAAGATTTAGGGAAATTTTCATTCACCGAGTGCAATTACGTGACATATTACATAACAATACTACTGCCGTCCGGACCGGACTATGGAGAACACTGCGGCCGCTGCACTTGATGAGCTCCATCCCGTGAGCGTCGGGGCCGTCTGCCGCCAGTTCAGCCCATCCGTCGGTCTTCCCATTCCCGGTCACCCCTCTGTGAGCAGGGCACCCCCTGAGTTCGATCGTCATCGCGGGCTCCCTCTGACGGATGGTGGCATGTGCTTTCTAGCCTCGAGGGCGTACGCTTGACCGAGGCCATCCGCAGGATTACCGCCTAGGCCCGTGGAGATTGCCACCCATCCAAGGGCGTGGCGTCTGCGGGCAGCCGTTTTAGCGCCCAGGAAATGGCTGCACACTCGGCGCCGTAGGCCTCCTGGTAGATAGAAGCCCATGTGCACTTTGTGGCCCTTCCACCGTTCTCCCCTTGCGCCAGGTGGCCGCGGACATCGGCAGAGACAGAAGAGAGAATCTCATTGATCGCATGCGACCCTATTGGATCATGGCGATATTTGTACATCCCGTTCCCGTTCACCGTCCGCCCCGACCTCGAGCAGTCCGCAGGCGGCACGCGGTGGACATCGCCAGTGATGGCAGTGGTGATGATTCATTGACCGCATGCGACCCTGTCGGATCATGGCGATATTATACATCAGCGGAGGCCTCCCCCATCCACCACGCGGAAAGAAGGAATGAGTGATCGGACATGACGCTTATCCACGCTCCCCACGCTCGTCCGAGGTCGGTGTGGATATCCGTGTCCGCCACCCACAGCCAGAAGCCCCTCTCTCACTCAGCGGGACCATGCGTTCTGAAATCTCGAATCAGCCAGGTCTGCCACCGGTTCGTCCGCCGTGATACCCGTGTCCAACACGTGCGCAGCGTCAGTTGGTTCATCCATCTGTGCAGCCGTCTGGTGATCACTGCCACCTGCCTGTGTACCTGCCCTCAACGGAAACCACGTCCACGCCCCCAGGAAGGGCCGGCGAGGTCAAGTGTCTACCTACCGCCCCTCTTCTCGCTTTCTGTGCAGAGCATAACTATAGAGTAACTGGAGCTCACTACCGCGATACTTGGCGGAGCGGGGTGGCCGCCGGGGCTCCGGTGCTGATTTACATATCATATGTATGTGCAGAGTATGTACTTTATATACGTGGACGGAGGAAAAATGTGTTCCGGGCAGGTAGTTAGCACCGATTGTGCATGCGCGAACCATTGTCCCACGCCAACATCCAGCGTGCAAATCAACGCGAAATTTCCTCCACGCCATATGTGCCGCGGCCTCCAGACTGCCACCCACCCCGCCGCACACGGCCCGGTCCGTTTTACTTACCGCCGCGCCTGAATTCCCTTGCCAGTCCAATCGGATAGACCGGCAGCCCCTGTTCGGTGTCCTCCAGCTCTAGGCGCGTTATCTCGAATGTCGACCGAGACACTCGCTAAGTAGTGCGCACCCCTCACGCGCGTCCCCCCTTGAAGTTTGCCCTGACATCCATTTACAGACATCTATTGTGCCCCGCAACTCAGTACCGGAGGACCTTATCCGCCGTCCACCCCCCGCCCCTTCCGTGGCATGGTGCACGATCCCTCCCGCGACGCTGTGATTGGCCAAGTCTGAGTCTCTTCGAAGGTGAGTTCGTTTGGCAAGGCCACAGAGATTTGCCTCCTGTCCCGTATGGCGGACGATGGGCACCGCATGCGGGTGACATGTCCGAGAACACAGACCTGGCTCGAGGGGCAGGAAGCCGCCGGTGCTGGCTTAGGTTGGTGGAGGGGGCGAGAGCATGTCGGCATCCACGGGGGCTCTTCGGGAAAACCTAGGTTCGTTGCGTCGATGATGGGTACGTACGCTCGAAAGCATGTGGTCTTGGGCTAGCCACGGGTCGCGTATCCGGAGGGGGGGAAGGGGGAGGACTGGTCCGACAAGACGAAGGAGGGACGGAAGGCATATAAACATGCCCCTCCCATCCGCCGCATCCCGATCTCCAGATCAGAACCAAGCACGATGTTCTCCGTCCGCAGTCTCATCCTTCTCGCGCTCCCTCTGCTTGCCGCCACGCGCGCGGTGGAGCTGGACCCGCGTCTGTCCGGCCTGCCCGACCTCCCGAACCAGATCGGCTACTCGCCGCTAGAGGCGCTCGAGCACGGCTTCCGGGCCGTACACGACGCCCACCGGGCGCGCAAGGCGGCGGCGGAGGAGGAGGAACTACAGGCCCGCGGCGACCGCGACGGGATCCCCGGAGCCATCACCACGCGGAACGAGCTGATTGAGGGGCGCTGCAAGCCCATCATCGTCATCTTCGGTCGGGGCACCACCGAGCCCGGTTTGCTTTCCCCTGGTGGAGCGATAATGCATCCAAACGCAGCTAATCCGGAGAAACCCACAAGGAAACGTCGGCGACGATGTCGGCCCCTTGTTCTTCATCGAGCTCGAGAAACTCGAGCCCGGCCGCGTGCTGGTCCAGGGAGTCAACAACTACCCGGCGTCAGTGTGTACGTTCTCCCCCCCTCCGTCTTTCGTCCGGGCGTTTCCGGCGACTAACACCGCACGAGCGGGGCAGGGGACTACCTGATCGGCGGCAGCGAATCCGGCGCGAAAGACATGGCCGCGAGCGCCAAGCGGGCGGCGGTGCAGTGTCCGGACTCGAAGATCGTGCTCAGCGGCTTCAGCCAAGGCGCGCAGGTGACGCACAAGGCCGCGAAGCTGCTGTCCCCGTCGCTGCACTCCCGGATCGGCGCCATCGTCCTCTTCGGCGACCCCAACAAGGGCAAACTCTTCCCCGACCTGCTCAACAGGAACGTCAAGACCTTCTGCCACGAGGGCGATCTCATCTGCAGCGGTATCCCGATCCCCCTCGACCAGCACTCGAACGTGAGCACCGCCCTCTCCCCCGCTCCGAGTGCAACGGCAGTAACTGACTCGCGGGGGTGCTCCAGTACGAGGACGATAGCCCCGAGGCGGCAAAGTACGTTGCCGATCGGCTGTAGGCGCACCCAGCTAGGGGATAGATCTTGCGTATACGTGCTATCTACATATATGCGGTGTATTTGTACTGTCTGTAATATCTACTATTTACATATATGCGGTGTATTTGTACTGTCTGTAATATCTACTATCTACATATATGCGGTGTATTTGTACTGTCTGTAATATCTATTGTACGGAATGCTTTACCAGTTACATACTAGGTGTTGTCGTGTGTCACACTGTATGCTTAGTCAGAGCACGTGCCCGTACATCTAGAGCAGTGACGTCAGTCCTAGAATAGAGAACCATCACCTCTACACATCACTCCTGCTAACACCAGGCTTGCATGCCGCTCACGAGCCATCATCCAGCAGGATGTCCCCTCCGCCGTCACGTCCGGATACAGACCGATGGAGAAAAAAAAAAACAAAAAAAAACATCGTCGACACTGGTGATATGTACACACCAGAGCAGAGAATCCGCATTTATTCACTACCAACAAAAAAATAGCCCCTCCGGACACACCCCCCAAATGCAAACCAACATACGAGTGAAGAGGCCCATCAACAAAGTAACCCCACCATCCCGTCACCCCCCCCCTTTTTTTTGCCTAAAGGTAGTATGTCGCTGAGCATATCGATCGTAGCTTGTAGAAGAAAAAAACCATAATGAAGCAGTAAAAGTACACCCCCAATTGCCTGTACTCATCCCCCTATCTGTAAAACAAATCATTATGTTCCGTGAATCGTACAACCGCCTATTTCGCCCATCTCTGCGCCTCCCTGTCTCTCTCCGCCCTTCTCAGGTCTCCTTCATCCTCGTATTTATAGCTGACCCTTCTCTCTCTCTCCTTACCTTTCTTCTCCTCGCCGCCCTTCTTCTCTTCACTACCCTTCTTCTCGTTGAGGCACTCCTTCTCCGGACTGCGGCGGCGGCGGTGGCGGCGACGCCTCCTCTCGCGGTCTTTGTCATGCCTGTTACGTTTCCTGTCCTTGGCACCACCCTCCCCCTCCTGGGCGCGCGGAGGAGAACCTGGACGGTCGCCACGGCTCCTGGATCTCGAACGTCGGTGTTTCCTGCCACTGCGGTGACCGCGATGGCGCCGACCGGTCTTGTGGCCGCTACTCCTCTTCTCTCTGTCGTGGCGGCGGGATCGCTTGTGACGGGAGTGGGATCGCGACCGAGAGCGCCCGTCGGCCACTGGGGAGGAGGAACGAGAGCGTTTGGTTCCTGCGCCGGCGGCGGCGGGCGAGGCGGGGAGATCTCCCGTGACGGAAGGCTCGGGGGTAGCTTCGCGTTTGGGAGTGGGATCGCGGCTACGTTCGTGTGCCGGAGAGACCGAGGTTCTCTCACGGTCACGGTCACGGTCGGTGGGGGAATGGCGACGGCGCGGACGGGAAGGGCTACGGGAGCGGTCACGGTCCCTCTCGCGGCCCCTCTCGCGGTCCCTCTCGCGGTCCCTCTGGCGGCCCGGCGAGAGGGAGCGACTGTAGGAGCGACCTCGGTCAATGCGATCGGTCCGGTCAATGGGTGACATACTGTGATTTGTCAACCCTGTAACAAACAGTATATAGAGGGGCACGATCCTACCTTCTGGACCAGCTAGAACCAGCACCATTGTATCCACCTCTCCCAGGGAAACTTCCTGCACCGCGTGGCATCATTCCCCGGTTCGGCCTTCCTTCGCGCATAGCCTTCGGACCCGTGGGTGCGCCCTCGACGCCCTTCCCGATAGCAGCGGCGGGCACCATCTTATCGAGCGGGATGGCATTTGGCGTCATTCCAACCGGAGGTCCATCGAAGTGGCCAGGGCCACCCCGCATTCCCCCGTTAAATCCGCCGCGGAATCCAGCTCTATTATTGTTGTTTCCAGTAAAGCCACTACGGAATCCGTTACGCGCACCAGGGGGGACAAATCCATTGACTGGGAAATTTTGGTATGGTGGGATACCACCAATTGGGAACCCCTGTCCCATCCCACCCATTCCGTAGTCGTCGTGATACATCTCAGCTGGCTGCAGGGGGGTTGTGGGGATAACAGAGGAAATAGGATGGAGTCCGCTCCCCTCCTTCTGATCTTGCTCGGGGATAGTAGCCTTCTCGTCATCAGCACCGGTGAGCACAGTGGACGCTGTTTCGCCAATCGTCTCCGCGTTGTCACCAGCCGGAGTGGTGGCGGTGACTGCAGCGACCTCTAGGGCATCCTGCTCGGCCGCCACGACAGACGGAAGCTTTTCTCCTTTAGCTTCACCTCCGGTGGACGATGCACCTCCCTCTGCGCTTCCAATACCTTGCGTCTGACCTGGAAGGGCAGACTCCGGGTCCGGAGATTGGTGGCCATCCTGCACTGGCCACTGACCTTCCGGTGAAACTTCCTGCGGTGGATGCTGCTGCTGCGAGGGCTGTTGCTGTTGAGGAGGGTCAGAAGAGCTGAAGGGGCGGCTTCCTGCGCTGGCACCACCAGCGAAACCACCACCTCTCGAGATGTTTTGTTGCCGCTGGAAATGCGGTTTTTGATATTGCTGTAGTGATGCCACTGGCTGGTGATTATATCCACCCCCAGCAGACGGAGCATAATTGTATCCACCATTACGCATAGCCATCCCTTGGTTGAATCCCATATTATTCTGACCATTCCAGCCATTATTCCAGCCGCCCATGCCTCCTCCATTCTGTCCATTGAAACCTCCAACGCCGCCCATGCTTCCAAAGTTACCCCCACCATATCCTGACTGTGCCATGGCCATCGGATTCAGCATCGGGTATCCTAACCTCGAGTTAGCCAACCATGCATAATCGTGCTCGGAGCATAAAACCTACCCATCATGCCATTGGCGTATCCGTTATCCCAACCGCCCTGCATAGGATTGTAACCCCATCCAAATGCATTCAAGTCTTGGCCTGGGAACATGGGTTGGCCCATATTGCTCAGCTGTTGTCCGTTGTACCATTCATTTTGCTGATTGTATTCCATTTGTGATGCGGCGCCGTTGGGACCGGCCTTCGTGTCCGTCGTGCCGATGCCTCCTGGCGGAGAGTTGCCGAGGTCAGCCTGAAGGGAGATATATTAGTCATCAGTCTGCAGCATTGAATAGAGTAACAGACCTTATTAGATCCGGGAGTGGATTGCCGCTTTTCGTTTGTTGTCGCCAATGTTGCGGATCCTGTAACGGGCGTGTTAGGGTTCACTACCGGCGTGACCGGTGGGACCAGTGGCTCTTCTGCAGTCACTAAAGCCGCATTTTCTGTTGATTGTGATTCCTGGGTCCTGACTACTTCGGGGGTCGATATAGGTTCTAGGGTTAGCGGTTTCTGCTGTTGCTGTAACTGCTGTGTAGCCTTCTGTTCCTTCTGCAGTGCGAGGGCATGCTTCTTCTCGGCGGTTCTTAGGAAGACGGCGACCGTGGTTCGCAAGGCGGAATTCGGTTTGCAGTCATCGGCATTCAATGGTGAATGATCACATACAGGACAAACGCCGGGGAGACTGGAGCGACCTATGAGGGCAAACATCAGTCTCGCGAAGTTTATGCATCGGCAGAAGGTTTTGGAGGCGCCTAACATGCTTCGCAGATCGCCTGCTCGCAACATGGTAGTCGGACGGCGCCGCGGGCGAGGCCGCTGCAAATGTTGCATCGGAGCTTCACTGGGATTTCCGGTAGCGGAAAACTAAAGGCATCAGCTGGGGGCGCGGGAGCGGGAGGAGACACGCATCGGGTATCCACCTCTGTGCTGCTTCTGCTGTGGTTGTCGCCATGTCGGATAGGGTTTGTAGCGGGTCGAAGCTGAAAAAAAGGTCGGGAAAAGTAGAAGCGACCGGTGCGACCGCCACTCGGAAACGGGGGGCGAATCGCGAAGAAAAGAGCCTTCTCTTCTCGAGGCGCTGGTTGAAGAGATAATCGAGCGAGAGCGTTCCAGCGGTTTTGAAAGGAGATGTGTTGTGTCGGGGTCGCGTGTGGGTAAGGTTGGTGTAGTGGCGGTTGAAGAGGATGTGTGATGTTGGTCTCTTAGTCAACTTTGGTGGATCCGAGTGATGACTTTCAGCGAGGATCTAATCGATTGGGCGCCGGGTAAGTGGCCGACTCTGCGCTCCGAGCTTTTGCGCGAGAGGGTTGATAATCAGACGATCGTTCTCGATGGGGGCGGCGACAAGGAAGAATTGTCCTTGCTCTGCTGTCGTGGTGGCGATTCTCGCAGTCGAGGTTGGCGGTTGAGGAGGGGGGTTGTGACGCAACTTGTCTTTTCTTTCTTTCGCGTTGACGGTCACGTCGTGCATAGAAGGAACACCCGGAACGTCGGGAAAGTGAGGCAGAACGACACCCTGGTCCTCAGAGTTCAGGACCATCTAAGCGGTATGATAGCACGTACCGCTATGAGCCACTCCGATCCAAGCAACAGATATCTTATCGCGCCCTGTCACATGCTGCAACCCGTGCACGTGGGTACGTCCCGTCAAGATTGGCTGGTGGTGGCTGGGTACACGTGCAGCCACAACACGAATCAAGGACATCTGAGCTGTCGTCGAAGCCTGGTATTCTAGGATTGCTCCCTACCGACAAGACATCAACCTGATCTACACGCGTATCCTGCAGATATCAAGCTTCGACACCCAACAATGGCGGAATCAATCCGGCAAGAGTTTGGCTGGGTGAGTTCACAGAGCTGGTGGTCTTATCCCCATTGAGTCGAGCACGAAGGAATCAGAGATCCGTATACGGAGATCCAGACAGTACAGACATGGACACACGCTACGGTCTTCTCCCTGGCGATGGTAGATTTGTTACGTTGGTGCACCTCACTGTGGACGAGTCTCTAGGGATGACCAACAGTGTCCGTTCCCATGAGAGTGGAGTAAACCCTGAGTCTGGGGACGTCGATGCACCTACTTTTCCTCTATAGGCTCCCACGATAAACTATAAAAACGGTAGGATTGAGGTCTGACCTACAAAGGTAATCTCGCGTGAGGGATGGTTGCCACCGTGGCCATCGTGGCCACAGAGTCAACTGAGAGACTTGCTGAAGTCTTTCTTCAAGTCCCACTACCACTGTCTCCTTTGCAGTCTGATAGTCTGGATCGATGCAGGTTCAGACTGTATTGTGAACGGACAGATCGCTGCCTGGACTCCACGAAACGAGTGACGAAATATGAAAAAACCCGCTTTCTGAAATTACTGACGCGTATCTGTACAGAAGTTCAGTGCATACTGCAGAAGGATTCCATCGCTCTCTTATGTTTCCGATAATGCTCCTAGTTCCCGCCTGTTCTGACCGATTCTCACATTGGTGTCTGACGAACTCCGACTATCATCAGAGGCCGAGCTTGGCGCTGGAAACGGACAGGCCTGAGCCTTGAGTGCCCAACACCTGGACGTGTCGGGTGCTTGGAATTTCCGAGTCCGAGAAAATGGTATCTTACTTTTTTTAGGATTATTATTTCCAGCCCTAAACCCCAACCAATTTCCGAGATGCGGCTGGCAGCTGGAAGCGCGAGTCTAAAGGAGACTTGCATGGACAATATACATATTTTTTTTTTGCAACAGTGATTAGATTCAGAGTGTCCTTCCATGCACGACGGTAGCTACAATGTTGTTGAGACCCGTGTCATTCCTTGATATCAGCGTTTTCCTATTGCTCCTCTCTTTCTATCTCGTGCGCGATTCAAACATCATCTTAACCTTCCGCTGTGGCCTATGTGCTCTCCCCTTTCTGGGTGAGTTCGAGCACCCATTCGGCGTCCAAGATGCGAAGCTCATCTGCCAGACAGTCATCGAGCTCCCATTTCGGTTGCTGAAGGAACGATGCCTCACACCAAAGAGATCGCAGATGCGGTATACCCAACGCACCACCGTATTCCAAGATGTCGCAATAAGATGTATCCGCTGGGCTTTTACGAATGTTCCGAGTGACGGTATGTGATATGTCCTTCTTCTCCGAATTACCTGCATCCTGACAGATATAGTCGGCAGGATATTTCTCAGTAAAGGCATTGCGGTGCCGTACTTGAAGTTCCGGATGCTGCGCTCCGGATACATCCCAGGGATATCATGTCCCTCCTGGGTTGAGATCAATGAGGTGCGGTATCTCGGTGTACATTCTTGAAGAAGCAGTGACTGATTCCAATCTCCCAGTGGAAAAGCGCGATTTCAAGGGACTCTGGATATCTCAATCCTCCAGTGAGCGGCCGGACATAGTAATCTATTACATCCACGGCGGCGGCTTAACGATGGGCAGCAGCCACTTCTACCTCGAATTCCTCCTCGCATGGGCCAGCGTCCTCCGGTCCAGCGGTTTCCAGAACCCCGCGATCTTTGCACTCGAGTACACTCTCGTGCCAGACGAAAGTTACCCGTTCCAACTGCATGAGACGCTCGCAGGCTACAACTACGTTCTCTCGCGCACCGAGGATCCGGGGAGTATCGTCGTTTCGGGGGACAGCGCCGGTGCGTTGCTGGTGTTGAGTATGCTCCTATACCTCGGCACCAAAGCGCGTAGCGAGAAGCCGCTGTTCGCCGCGCTGCTCTCACCGTGGACTCACCTCATCTCGGACGTAAACATCAACACGGCCAGCGACTTCCTCGACTCAGATGTGCTGAATGTCTACGGCCGTCAATACGCCGGGTCCGAGGACCCCCATGACCCGTTGATCTCCCCCGGCGACTGCGAGGACACCGCACTCTGGGCAGAAAGCATGCCACGGCAAGGAGTGGGCTTCTATTACGGCTCGGAGGAGGTGTTTGTTCCGTGCATCGAGGGGTTAAGCAAGCGTCTGGCGGGCGTGGGGAGGGTGCTGAACAGAAAGGACGAGGCGGTACACGCGTGGCCGGTTGCAGCGATGTTCTTGGAGACGGAAGACGCCGCAAGGAGGAAGGGGCTGTTGCAGATTTCGGCTGATATTGTGGAGGCTATGCGCTACGAGCGATAGATACATAGACGCCGGCGGGTGAACGTGTGGAATTAGGAGGGTGGATGGCCATTTCCTCTGCGGAAAAGGGGCAGATCAGCTGTGAGATACATAGATATTACACCACAATGACAAGACTGCGATCATAAAAGTGTGAAGGTTAGAGCATGGGTCAAGATCTTCGGCATGTTCCGCAGACCGCTGGAGAAGTGTCGCGTCGGTCCGGCCGGCGGTATGGAACCGAACTGACTGCACACTACGTGACTAGTCCACGGACCACTCCATCTCAGAAGGGCTGGGATGCCGACCGAATTCCTCATCTCGGTGGCCAAAGTGCTGGCCACGATCCGTTCGAACTCGGATGGATATCACTGCGTCTCAGCTCAGCGGCAATTGTCTAGGCATTCATGCCCTAGTTAGCCAGCTCGAAATCCGCAGAGCCACAAAAGAAAAAAAAACACTGATGTATCTATGGAGATGATATGGTTACATACCCACCTGAAGCGAATTGTAGGGCGATGGTACCTCTCTATGAAGGTGGCCGTGGGATTTGGTTCTTTGGTGACCATTGCCAGCCGCCAAGTAAGGTGCTCTTCAACTCCACCTCTGCCGCGGAGCACACATTCCCGCTGCCGTCGTGGTATTCTCAGGAGCTTCCGCCCCATCCGGCGAATATGTAGGTGCATATGTATCTCGAGCGGAGAGAACCTGACTCTAGCTCAGTAGCCTAAAAAGAAAGAGTCACGCCGCCAAGTATAGTTAAGCCTAGCGATTATGGTTTTTATTCTGTCTTGGTTTGAGTTGTATGGTTGCCGATGCGGCGACATTGTTGATTCTATCCTCGCGTGCCTCTTCACACCGCTCTCTCGAGAAAGGCCGAAAGACGAAGAGGCCTTTGCTCGCAAACGAACCATCGAACGAAACAGCTATCAAGTGACCCTCGGCGCGCCGGAAGACTGACCCTCCTCGGCCGGCAGTGAATGACACCGTAGCAGACGACGCAACCCCTTCATCTCCATCACCACACTCCCTCGCCCCCACGACAGTGGCTCGGCTTCCTGAGCTAGCAGGTTAACCCCCCGACGAGTTTCCTCCATACAATTCTACTTTACAGGCCAGACAGCGCCTCAAGTCCACTGCAACCGCCGCTCTGCGCTCCGCTATTGTCCTGGCAGCCATACAAGAGCTCTCCGACGCCCGTCCGTTGCCCGGCGATCAACCGCAGCCCATCTAGCCGCAGCTATCATGTCGCAATTGCTATACAGATTCATCAATTCCGAGCACTTCAGCGATGACCCTTTCTACACCGTCACCTACTTGGCGTAAGGATCCACCTCTAGCACCAGTGCCGTCCATTCTGCCTCCCTCTCGCTCTACCGAATACGATCCGATGTGAAGACGATGCTTACACGTGGGGGATGCACCGCAGCCGCTACGCCGAGCACATCGGAATCCACCACTTCCTGTGCACTAAACTACGCGAGTTCAGTTACGAGGAGATCGAGTTCTTCCTGCCGCAGTTGTGCCATCTGCTTGTGAGCAATGAGAACATGCAATCGGTTGCCCTAGAGGACTTCATATTCGAGCTGTGCGAACAGTCGGCGCATGGAGCATTATTGGTATGAAGCGCGCCGGCAGAGTGCTTTTGTTCCCACCACCTGCTCCGAAGGGAGGGGACAAGGCGGACGCCATATTTTTTTTTTTCTATCTATAAGTTCTGATTACCGGTATAGACATTTTGGCTCTTTCAAACCCATCTGCATGACTTGGCCGGGAATCCGCAGTCGACGGCATTTAAGGTACACACCACCCCACCACCATCCACCCACCACTATACTTGGGACGAGAGGGAGACGGATAGAGTTGGCAGAATGGTGTTCTGTGGAAGTGATTGTCGCGAAAGGATATGCTAGAACGCAAGGGTGGACAGAAGTTAACGTTTTTGGCGGGGGTGTTCGCATCTAGGTATGTCGGCGAATCTGCAACCGGATACAGAACATCGTGTTTGGAAGTGGAGAGACGGCGAAGAAGAAGGAGCGGTTGAAGGAGAATGTTCTTCCAGTCACAGTTCTCGCCAGCTTGATCGTCGGCAGCATCGCGGCGCCAATCCTACCTCGATTTGCGGGCCCTCTCGCAGTGGCACAGGCGAGGAAACAGGCTACTCCCCAGGAAACGATATCGGAGATGCCCACGAAGCTGGCGCGCAGCAAAACTACTGGCTCCTCGGGAACCCGGAGGAGAAAGGAAAGGCCACCCCCGTTGGCAAAGCCTTCCCCGAGTCTTGCCGTGCCACCACCGCTCGCAACACCCGATTCCAAGGCACCGACGTCGCCGATAGCGTTAGCATCCCCGAGGCGTCTAAAGACCGACTCGAAAAGCACGACCTTGGCAAGACGGTCCTCATACAACGATATGCTTGCAGCGCCCGGAGCACCACCAACATCACCTTCCCTACCAGATCTACATTCCCACCGCCACTCGATTCAATCGGCAGATAACCTGATGACTCCGTCGAGCTCCAGTGGCAAGCGGCGGCAACTTAGAGACAGACCTCTGAGCCCCGCCGTACTATCTACATCCAGAAAGATTCACATGTTAAGGGCCAACTATTTCCGTAGGGAGGATCAGTTTCTCTCCGCTTTAGACAAGATATCGAACAAGCTGGTGGAGGTTCCTAAGCAAGCTCGACTGAGCGCTTTGCGGGCGGAATTGGCGCTTCTTAACAACGACCTGCCCTCGGAGGTGGACATCCCCGTAATATGCCCGGCAACCGTACACCAAAACAAATCGCGAACTAGTCACCACCGTATCGTTCGGATCAATCCGGCGGAAGCGACTGTCCTTAATAGCGCCGAGCGAGTTCCATACCTACTGATGGTCGAGGTGCTGCGAGAGGATTTCGACTTTGACCCTAGGAAGCCCGAGAACGAAACTTTACTCACCAACCTGCTGCAGGAGGAGGCATCAGGGAGCCGGCAAAGGATGTTCGATCTTTCGGAGTCACCACGACAATCGTCACGGCGGATTGGAGCTTGCAGGGAGGGCCCTAGCAGCGTATTTGAGCCATCCGGCGGTGATATCGGGACATCCCCAATTATTGGCGTGGACGAAACGCTCGATACGTCCACCGAGCGGTCTGGGGGCGAATCATCCTCGGTCACCCACTGGCCACGGTCGTCGAGCGGCGCCAATAGCATCTCCACGCTGTCGTCTCGAGGTGGCACTCCACGATCTTCGGATCCAGGTCGATCCGGCAGTCCTGGGCGGAAGTCCGGGAGACCGCTTAATAACGAAAGTCCGGATTTGTCGGCGCTGGCGACCCACATGCGAGCGGCAGCGATCATGTTGGCACAGTTGGAAGCCAGCGGCGGGAAACGACCGAAGAGTGAAATGGCCGCGATCAAGGCCAAGATTATCGCCAGCATGCAAACACTCGAGGAGCAGAGTTTTTTCTTCCAGGAAGCTGCACCGATTCCTACATTCGACACGATCATGGCAAGCGCGGCGACTGCGCCAATCCCCAATTACGACGACCGGGTGGAGGAAGGCGATGGGGCCAAACCCAATAACATTAACAGTGAAGCTGGCGCCGCACGTATGGAGAATGACCAGATGACATCGGGAGTGGAACGGAACGCCGACCGCGACGACCCAAGCGCAGCTACGTTCGGGGAGGAATGGACGGCAAAACGGGAACGAGTACGGAAGTCTTCGCCGTACGGATCGTGTTCTAACTGGGATCTTCTCAGTGTCATTGTCAAGACGGGTGCGGACTTGCGACAGGAGGCATTCGCTTGCCAGCTCATTCAGGTTTGCGATAAGATCTGGCAGCGCGCAGAGGTACCGGTGTGGCTTAAGCGTATGCGGATCCTGGTTACCGGCGAGGTGGATACACCCTTGCAAGTGTTTACTGACTGCTTATGCTAACTTCTGCAGTCCTCCGGCCTGATCGAAACCATCACCAACGGCACATCTCTCCACTCTCTCAAGCGTAGTTTAACAATCGCTTCCAACAATTCGGGCCACAACCCTCGCGGCCGCATCGCCAGTCTAAAGGACCACTTCGTCAAGACTTTCGGTGCAGAAGACACTCCTACCTACGCGGCTGCGGTCGACGCATTCGTCCGCTCCCTCGCTGCCTACAGCATAATTTGCTACATTCTGCAGCTCAAAGACCGGCATAATGGCAACGTTCTAATCGACAATCAAGGCCATATAATCCACATCGACTTCGGGTTTATGCTGTCGAATTCTCCGGGCTCCGTCGGCTTCGAGGGCGCACCATTCAAACTCACGCAAGAGTACGTTGACGTGATGGGCGGTGTCGACTCGGAGGCCTTCACGCTGTTCCGGACACTGTGCAAGCAAGCCTTCCAAGCGCTCCGAAAGTCGGCCGACAACCTGGTACTGCTGGTCGAGCTGATGGGGAAGGGGTCACGGATGCCATGCTTTAGCAGCAACGCGCAGTCTGCCACCTCGCAGCTGAAGCAGCGGTTCGTCCTCCAGATGAGCGAACAGGAGGCGGGCGAGTTTGTGGACGCGCTCGTGCAGAAGAGTTTGGGGAATTATTTCACCAGGATGGTTGGTAACCCAACCCCCTCTTTTGCTCTACAATCATCCAAGCCAATTTTACTGACGCAACACGCCGTAGTACGATCAATTCCAGTATCTCTCGCAAGGGATCTACTAATTCACCTCGCTCCCTCATCCCCATCCCACCCAATAAGACCAGTAGTCGAGAACAACAAGAAGAAGCAGCGGCAGACGAGTGCGGTTTTTGGGAGTTTTGGTGTGCTTTATTTTTTGCTACTTCGAGTTACTTTTTTTTTATCTTGTTTATCAATCCTCCCCCCCGGTGCGCTGTCTGTTCTATATGTATGTAAGTAGTAGTGAGTTAGTGAGTAGTTGTAGAAAAGGAACGGGTAGACGGTGTATGTATGTATCTGGGAGAGTGGAAGAAGAGAGGAGTGAGCGGATCATATCATCCATTCGACGAAACATCTGTTTATAGGTGATATCTAGTAAATATCCGGCCTACGGAAAAAAATTTTTATCTATTCCCCAAACTCCCTCCATCGTATTGCTCGAATCTACCCAGGTATGATGCACCGAAGAAGGTATGAAGAAGAGATCTAAAAAGAAATATCTAGATAACTGCACTCGAAATTCACTCCCGAACGAGAAAAAGCAACTAAAAAAAAACTACAGATGGAAAAAGAGAGTAAAGAAAATGTAACTCAATTGGAAGCCCCGCGTAAAAACCAAAATCGGAAAAAAACAATATGAACGCCATCCAGCCCGACTCCACCCACCCACCCAGCTCAATAGTAAGAAATTATAGGGAGCCCACCATCTACATAACAGCAATCAAAGGAAACCCGGGGGGGGGGAAAAAGGGAAAAGAAACCGATCGTCGAGGACGAATGGTGGGCGGGAGGGGAAGGTATGAGAGCACAGCCAGCCAATTACCAAGTCTCAGCGACGTACTGAAGACCTTCCTTTTTCTTTTTCCAAAATTCCTTGGCTTCTTCGCGACTCAAACGTCCCTTCGCCATGGCAACATCTAACAAAGCCTCTTCGACACCCTCTCCCATTCCCTTGCTACTGCCACAGACGAAGACTCTGCCGTCAAGAGAATTGATCACGAACCAAACAAGTTCGGCCTGTGCGCGGACCTCATCTTGGACGTATCGACCGGATCCAACGCGTGATTCGACAACCTTTTTGATCTTCTCATCATGAACTCCCCACTCACCGGAGTAAAGTTCGTCGACAAGGCTGTCGCGAACTCCTTGGAGGACCCAGACCTTGTTAACACAGTTCGCATTCTGGAGGCGACGCTGAACGAAGCCTCGGAACGGAGCGATTCCGACGCCGGCGCCAATCAGGATCATAGGGCCGTCGGCAACGAACTCCTTGGCGAGCGGGTTGGCCATCAGTCCACGGAACATGGGAATGAATTGGGGTTCTGAGCCCGGAGTCGAGATGATCTTGCGAGCGGTGCGCTCGAAGAAGCCGGAGCCCACGCCGGTGCGCTGGCCAGGACGCCAACGCTCCGAGGACTCGTGGACGGTAACCGCGATCTCAATGATTCGGCGGCGAGAGACATCACGAGAGAAGTGTGGGTCGTTGGAAAGAGAGTAGAACCTGGGCATTAGTGTGGAGAGATTGCACAGCAGGTGATCGAACGGTGGCTTCGAAGAAGGGAACGCATTAAGAAGCTGCTCCAGTGTAACGTAGGGACCTGTGCGCAGCCTATCGTGTTCGTCAGTTAATCAGTTGATCTGATAAGTGCATCACGCGAGACAAAAAAAAAAAAGGAGCACGTCCCCGAAAACGGGGACGAGTTGAAAAGGGGCAACACGTACTCGCAGAACGCGGCCTGTCCCTGCCTCGAGCACAGGTACAACAGGATCGTCTTCTGGTCCTCATCGGAGGCATACTCGGCCATCAGTCGCAAGAGGTTCTTGGTCGGCGGGTAAGACTGGATGTCAACGGTCCACGTCAGGAGCTCACGACGGGTGGTGAGCAGAGTTCGAGCCTCATCCTCGCCCCAGATAGTAGGCCAGCGGCCACCTTGGGTCTTCAACGTGACGGGAGCATCGCGGTCTTCCTGCGGAATTTCCAACAGATCGAAGATAGCGTCCACAGTCCCGAAATTGTTGGGCGCCTGAACACCGATCGCACCACCGACACGGAAGTCTACACCCTCAGCCTCCTCGGGGTAATCCGTAACGTCGAGGTCGAAGTGATAGGTGCGCTTGGGGGCGCCAGGTTTGGTCAACTCGCGGGTGGAGCTAACCTTGGCCGCAAACACCTCGTATGGCGGGTGGGGAGTAACAAACTTCGGCGGGTGGGTCGACGCCGTCGAATTGTGCTCCACGGGTTGCTGCACCGGCTCTACCGAGATATTCTTGATCGGCAGCGGGGTGATGCTCGACAATCTGCTGCGAGTCGAAAGTGGAGACAAGTTGAGCTTGAGACTCTGGAACGCATCGTTGCCGGGGATGTCGTAGTTTGGCCGGGGTGCAGAGGACCTGGTGGGCGACGGCGGACCGGGGGGAAGACGACAGCAGCCACCACCGCAGCATTGGCTTTGAATAAGGTTCGTCGCTGAGGAGTCGTCGACACCGTGCAACGGATCGGTAGTTCCCACCTTGAGCAACTCTGACGGCGCACGACGAGTGCTGCCGGCACTGGTGAAGTCGATACCAAGGACAGGGCTCTTCCATTTGTTCATCTTCTGAATGAGAATATCGACCTGGCTCCCGGTTGCATCCATACCGGCAGTGCTAGTGGGAGCTGAGACCCCAGCAGTCGGAATAGTGGCGGGTGCCTCCGGGATGGTCTGCTCAATGTCGGCAGGCGATTCATCGCGGGTGGGATCGGTAGTGGCGATGGCGCTGCCACTCATCTTGCGAGTCATCGAGTGATTGATGTGGTGAGGATTATGAACTGGGTTGGGATGTTGGTGCGGGACACGAGAGGGTAGCAAAACATGAGCTATAGGTTGGTGTTAGCGTTTCGATTCCACAGCACGGAAAAAATAACGGTGGCGAGCGGGATCCGAGCGCACTTACCCATTCTGCTGCAGTTGCGGGTTGACGTTGTTGGTCTGTGAAGGATGTGATGATGCTGGGTGGAAGAGAGAAAGGGAAGGGAGGGTCTCGTAGATCTAACGAGTGAGGCCACGAGGGATGGGGGGGGGGTGGGAAGGAATGAAGGCGCAAAGGTGCAGAGGGGCGTGATAGAGTGATTGCAAAGTGATGGCAACGGACGGAAGTTTGACTAAGTATCTACGTAAGACGCGGGGCGAACTTGGAGCCCTTTAGACCGCACTTTGTTTTCCGAATTGCGGAGGGGCCGAGGAAGGGGAGGCAAATAAGAGGTAATTATGTAGCAAGGAGAGAGTAAAGGTGTGAGTGAGAAGGAGTGGAGATGAGCCCAGAGCAGAATTCTAGAGTACAAACTGGAGGTGTTGGTGGGGGGACGGGGGTTACTTTTTCAGTTCTCCACTCATTCCACCGGGCATGCACCACCTGATAAGGAGAATAAAAGGCTGAGGTCGAATGGAGTGAGCAACAACACGCCTGATGCTGCTCTGTTCCTGCTTTCCCCTATCCCCTGGCTGCTTGCCTGGCAGGCTGTCTCGCTGGCTGGCTATGTACTCTAGCATTCCCTGCGAATCGCCACATCTCCCATTCCCGATTCCGCACGCGAGCGAGTCTGCCCGGCGATCCTCCTTTCAACGAGCGCCTAGGTATGTAGATGCATTACGTATGGCAACTAGATAGTCTACAGCAAGTACTCTATGTGCTCTTGATCCCATACACCAGATACCTAGATAGCCGAACAGGATCCGGCGTTTGTCACCAACTAGAGAAACTCCGCGGCTCAGCTCAGAAAATTTTCACATCAGCATTCCGTAACCACCTCAGCCCCTTCGCCCCCCACCCACCATGGCCGGAGAAGTATGATATGCATCTATGCAAAGTTTCGGAAAAGCAAAATGGACCTTCGCCCCGCCCCGCCGTGCTGCGCGTGTGTGCGTTCCACTTACTCAATCTGATAACTCTAATTTCAATCAGATACCGAGGACACCCGATCCGAGAATATCCGACTACGTACACGGGTACGTGGCGACATGCGCGGCCCGCCGTATCTGATGGGCCCCACCTTCCGAAGCCTCATATGTACGCCTTTTTCCTCCACCATCTGTTTGGGAAATCCTAGAGCCCCGAAAGGGAAGGGCGGTGAAGAAAAGGCCAGCAGTGACCGAGCACGACAGACGACGACGAGCTGGCCGGGATGAGATGGACACAGCGCCAGCCAGGCGCGAGGCGTCGGTGAATTGCGTACCCACGATGGAAGTGATGTAGCGGTGACAAGAACCGAAAAACGAACGACGCGCGGTGAATCTGGGCGTGATATCAGAAGGTCGCCGAATCCTGCTCTAGTCCCGTTGTGGAGGTCGGCTTCAGCAAAACCGTCTGATCGGTTCGCCTGAGAAGGAAACCATCTGCTCGCCGGAAATCTCTTCCTTGGAGCTTCCCCCTCTGTGGCCGGAAGGAAGGGAAATGAGCCGAAAGCTGGTTGTTGCTTCATGGCTGATAAAATGCCGGCCGAATACAGATTAGGAGTGCGCGTCTTGACCGCAGGCACCTTCAGTCGATGAGCTCGGGAAGTACATCTAGGCTAACATTTCTATGTGGCAACAGCCAACCCACTCGGAAACGGCGCTGCCCATATACCAAACAGACAAACCTTCAAACACCCAACGAAGGACTAGAATACGCCCGTTCTTCATATTCTTCGCCCCTCGGTATGCCTAGTAAATCAGTCAGCGGTCAAAATATAATTGGAAGCTCTCTGGATAGATAGGAGGGAACCGCTTCAGTAATCCGCTGAATGCGGTTCCAGTACTTCGAGACCAACGTATCCATGGGAGGTACGTATGTATTTCCGGGGAGGAAAAAAATGTCCTGAAGAATGCTTTGTGCAAGCTAAACCCAGTTGACAGCTCCGCACTAAGTGACTCACGACGTTGGGTGCATACTCTACCATCAGTCCACACATCACCACCACCACCACCACCACCACCACCACCACCACCACTGCCAGACTCCTCATCTCCCAACCCCAACAACCTCAGCTGCGGGAGCACCGTATGCCACGGAAACACCACCAGAAGTGGTCCCACATCAAGCCAGTCGCTTTCCCATCTTCGCTTCCCACGCTCGCCGCCAGCACTGCGGGTTCGAGCAGCATCAGCAGCAGCGCTCCGACCACCAGCGTAAACACCCTCCTTAGCCGCCTCCGGAACTCCCGATCCCACCACCACCATGACTCCGACCCGAATCCCAGCGCCGTCCTGCCGCCGGTAGCCCCCAGTGTCCCACCGAATCTGCAATACTTGCTCGGCACACCGCTGCCTCCACCACCACTCCCCCGTCCGCGGATCACCGCCGCCCCGCGCAACCGGCGCACGCCCGGGCCGCCGCCGCCAGCGTCATGGCTAGCCGTGCCAGCGCCGTCCGCCTCCCACACCAGCGTCGCCAGTCTCAACGGCGTATCCCCGCGCGTCTACCACTCGTATCTTCCGCACCCGCCACTGCCGGAAGCGTCCAGCCTCACGCACCTAACCCTCAAAGCCATTGCCCGTGAATTCGATTTCCACACGACATGGGACAAGTACTACCTCCCGCTGCTGCCGGCACGGATGAAGAGCCTACTGCTGCTGTATCTGCCCGGCGTCATCACGCCTGCGAGACTGCTGGCGCTGTTTCCCGCCGAGGACGGGGAGGAGGATGTGTTGCATCTGTCTCTCGCGCACTGCTCGCCGGCCACGCTGGTGCCCATATTCCGTCCGCCGGCAGCGAGCGAGGGCTCGGAACTGGTCGAGAGCTGGGATTCCGCCCCGCCCGCAGCGACCACAAGGTTCCCGGCGCTGACGCATCTGTCGCTTGCTCACCCCGGAACGGAGGATGCCAAGGGACTGCTGAAGTTACTGGAGCTGACGCCGGGCCTCACCCATCTGTCCCTCGACGGATGGGCGGAGGGCGCGGTTATGGAGAAGGTGCTCAGGGGTATGGTCAAGAAGCTGCTCTGTCTGAAGTGGCTTGAGATGGATGGATGTGTGGTTAGCGTGCTGGAGGGCGAGGAGGCCGCGTGGATCGGTGCGTGGAGGGGAGTCGAGACGATCGTGCTTGTAGGCGCGCCGGAGTGGAAGGCGAAGGAGTTCCAGAGCACTGTTAGAGCTGCGAGGAAGAGGGAGGGGAGAGGCGCTTGGTTTGAGGTTTTGGTGGGCTAGGATACAGATGCATATATACGCCGTCATGTCCCCGTATTTTACTTGGGTGCATATCTCCATGACGTGTCTTCTTCGAAAGGAGTGTACGCAAGGAGGTGGCCACCCTGTTCTGAAAACCGGAAGCCGAAAACCGAGTGCTCATGTTGACGGGATAGGTTCTTATGTATGCACACACCGAATCGTGGGCGACCCAGTAGGTGCAGGGAGGTATATCCAAAGGCCGATAGTGAAGCCGGGTGTGTGTACATTAGATGGGATGAGTGGTTTGTTGCTGCGATGCCCCTTCTTCCTAGAGGCTACAAGTACGATACAAAGGCACTTGTTACTACCATTCTCCGTATGCACAATAACTTGGACTCAGACAAACCGCAGTTGCTACAGCGTTGTTTGCACGAGGTTCTACAGGCATCCTACGCAGCCAAACAGCCAAGAAGAGCTGTCTATCGACCGTGCCCACAACGGGCGACGCACAGAAACGAGAGCAGTAAGTGGCATAAAGGCAAGATGCAACCGCACTATCAAACCGCTCAACACTGCACAACCAAACCAACAAACCATCTGCAGAAGAGCCGTGGTTTCGTAACGCCGGCAGTAAGGGAATAGCAAAGGAGAGAGATAATCAGTGCATGAGGTCGTCGCAACCAAGACCGTTACGCATGGCGGCGGGTATCACGGAATATAACTCCTCGTACTTCATCTCGTTGGTTGCGAGAGCCGAGCCACCGGTGCAGGTTGCCGCAGCATTCAATCCCTCATCTGGGATTTCATCAGCAATGCCGGGAAGGATACATGAGGGAATAGGGGACGTCATACGCACAAGAACCCAGGTGACAATGGACATTGTCCTCCTCGAGCGCGGCAAGGACTCCCAGTTCCCCCCAGCTCTCGTGGCTTCTGCAGAGTCTCCTAGCACAGCGGACGACTCTCTTCCACTTTTCATTCTTGATCAATCGTTCACGCTTGAAGTTGTCCTTCCGGACTTCGTATTCGGCCGGTTGCGATCAGCCATACAGCGGCTCACTGCCTGCGTTCACATTAGGTCGTGCCACACCTACCAACACAACATATCTTAGTTTCTTTCACTGCTAAATCTTTTGCAAAGGCATTACCAAGGTCTGGTTGGGCCTACAATAATTCAGTCGAGATATTTTGTAGCCAACGGAGGGTGTGCGGTCGCAATCGCTCATGGGGCTCGCTGTTGCGTTTCGAACATTACAGTAGTTAGGTCTCGCCACTCCTACGAACATGACATATCTTGGTTTCTGAGACACCCAAACAAACACCCTCCGTTGCCTGCACAATAGTTCGGCCGATGTATTGTAGGTTCAACCAGACCTCGGTAATATCTTTACCAAAGATTTGGGCGTAAACTAAGATATCTCATGGTTGTATGTGTGGTGAGACCTAAACGTTAGTATCCGAGCCCAGAAGGGAACCCCATGAGTGATTGCGGCTAGACCCCCCCCGTTGCTTACAAAATATCTCGACCGAACACAGGTAGGCTACTATTTCTCGACCGGACACCCCCCCTTTGGCAACAAAATATCTCGACCGAAGTATTGTAGGTTTAACCAGACCTTGGTAATACCTTTACAAAGTATTTTGCCTTCTCAGAAACTAAGATATATGATATATCATCGTTGTAGGTTCAACCAGACCTTGGTAATACATACCTTTGGCCTTCTCGGAAACTAAGATATGTCATCGTTTAGGTGTGGCGAGACCCCATGTGGTGTCCGAACACAGCAGTGAACCGCTTTATGGGTGGCCGCGTCCGGACACCACCGACCGATGTATCGTAGGTTTAGCCAATCCAGTGGGAGGCAGTTGTTGAGATCATAGGTGCTTAGACGGAAGCTTACGATGCGTTGGGTGTGATCTCCTTATTCTTTGCCACCTCAGCTTCGCCGGTGCAGCACACTACATACATCCCACAGGGTCTTGCCACCGAACACACTCAGGCCGCCGTAAATGTCAGACCGCTTTATGAAGGGAGATGGACTGGCGCGAGAATCTCACTGCAGGTCGTTTTGCGCGCCGAGCAAAACAGGTTCATTCTCAGCGTCGCCTCAACAAAGGCTGACGATAGCACCGCGACGGCGAAGCTTAAGCAGTTAATGGGCGAGTATGGACCTACGATCAGCTCTGCAATATCCCCAGGGCACAAGCGCAAAATCCAAGGGCTGTGAGGCAGTCCTCCGCAGGACTCTCAAGAACGCCCATCGATCTGCCGCAGCAACTACTGCAGCCATGGTGTCCACGGTTCCCTCGAAATCCTCTTCCAGAGCTCCCTCCGGACCTTACTCTGGAGTGGACACGCCCCTGAACTCGGTAACTAGCGTTGTGAGATCCGACCATAATGTCGTCTGTCCACAGTAGGTATCGCAGCTAGAACCTTCGGGGAGCCACCATGGGGACGCGAGCGCGCCACTCCATCGGCCCGTATGATTTCGCCAATGGAGTATATGGAGAGTCTTGACAATCAGTTAGCTTTGCTGGCATTGTGTTCCCTTACATGATGCATCATCTCATTTCATCTGTCGCATACTCGTGATATCTCGTGTCCCTTGGTCGCTGCACGGACGAATTTCTTTGCACAATCGAGTCCTCTTCTCTTTGCACGGCATCTTAGAATGCCACATGGTGGTCAGGGCTGGGTTAGAGTTGCATATTCTGGGTTTCCACGGAGTTCATAGATTCGCGCCTCTAACTATAAGCTGCACAGCGATATCTACCAATTTAATTTGGTGCTATTTTCGTTGTCGGGGGGCTATGTAGGGGTTGGTGGGTTGTGGCTAGACTATGTACATGAACGGTTCAAAGGCACGAAGCGAGATTTAAGCCTGGGGAAAATCAAGCGCACGTGACAGCGTCTGGCGGACTTCATTATTTACGTGGGAGCATCGTACTGCAGACGCTCCTAGCGACAGTTAGCCGCAGGAACTATCTGCGTAGACGCCAAGTAATGACAGATGCGAACAGTGCGAGCCATATAACCAGTCTATTCTGTATTCCGTATACACATCTAAATTTCTACTTTAAATCCACTCCTATATCTCAAACGCCAGTTGAGACGTCTGTACCCATCTATGTAAATATATAGGTATTCCCCGCTCATCCGCATCCCCCCATCTCACTGTCCTTTTAACCGCCCACTACGTGGTATTATCTAGGCGACGTCTCCTATATCCGCCCCGAGCCTTGCGCCCACATCGACCAACACCCCCCAGTTCCTCGGCGTCGCCGCGGGTGTAGGAGTGACGGCGCCGCTGACAGAGCCACTGGCGCTTCCCGTACTAATATCAAACTTGGACCACCCCTTCTTCGGCGGAATAGTATTCATAATCTCATCAAGATCAAGAGCAAGCAGATTGCAATACCTGTCGAGGTCAAGATCATTCGGACCCTCTCCCCAAGGATTCTCAATCTCCAGCCCAACTTCGGCAAGCGCGAACACCATATAGGCTATCACTACAGTGACAAGAACAGTCCACCATCGAAGCTCGCGCCACATCTGGCTGGGGACGCAGAGGATGAAGAACCAAACTAGCCGGCAGATGGCGATTTGGTAGCCGAGGGGGATGGGGGTGCGGAGGAGGCGCTCGCAGGCGGAAATGATCGAGGTGAAGGTGTCTACATGCGTGAGGAGATGGGTGAGAACTTGTGTGTCGATCGGTGTGGTGGTGCGGACGTGCTCGACGTAGGCGCTCAAGTAGAGGGACAGGGTGAGCGGATGATTTATCGAGTTGTACGGGTACTAGATTGTCCGGTCAACTCCGGCCCTTGGCCAGCCTGGGGAAGGGGGAGGAATAAGCGTACCTCTCCGATCCCGTCAACCAACTCTTTGAACCCCAAAACCTCAGGGTCATCCCACTCCCTCTCACCACGCAAATGGTGTTTCAAGGCGAGCGCCAGTCCACGGATAACCATAATAACAGCCCTCTTGTCTCTGATGCCTTGTCCTTCATTCATAATACCCGCCACGGTCAACTCCTCCACAGCCGACGGTGGGACATGCAACCAAACGGTCCTCGCCATGCTCCTGGACACGGCTGAGAGATGGTCCCACTGCATTCTGCCCTCCCACCAACGATTGTAGCTCGCTGTCATGCGGAACGAAATCGCAATACCGACGACAAACCCAAACGCGGTGAATAGAATCGGCGATCTCAGCGCGATATGGAGGCCGGTGAAGCTGAGGACAGAGCATATCGCTGCGGCGAATAGGCCTGCAAACATCATCTTTCCCGACGCGACGTACGCAACTATTAGTGCTGGGGAGCCTCCAAAAATCGACGAGAAAAACACGAGCACTCACCTGCGGCATCACGCGTAAAAAGATCCCTCCCTTCCAGCGGAGGGAATACGGCACCCATCGTTCATGTAACCGCTTTCGGCGCGCCTCAGTGTGCCATTTCCTTATTTCACGGGCGCCGAGCCGTTGATGATAGTGGTGTTTTGAACGCATCGTCGTCGTCTTCGCCGGGTGACCTGATAACTAAGAGTGGTTTGTGGTATAGACTTGTTCTGGGAAGTATCGAATAGCCGTATATATATAGGTAGGCAGGTGCCAACATGTACAGGCTACCATTCGCCGAGGCCTCTATATGTAGCTACCTGGAGTCCGCTACGAGGGGTACCTCACTAATGGTTCCTTCATACGTGGAGAATCCCCTTACCAGCAACAGCGGCGCGAAGGAGGAAAGGGAAAGAAAAAAAAACCCCTGCGCAGCTTACATGCAGAGCGAAAGTCCGAAAAACTCTTCCCCCTTGAAACAGCCGCAGCCCCAGATGACTTCGCCGAAAATCCAAACGACATGGAGTCTACTACCAACATGTAACTGCAAAGCCGTTGAATTATGGCGGCATAGATAAACGTCGGTAACGGCGGTCCTATCACAGTGATTTTGCCCTATCTACTCTATGTCAGCCAGCTTGTACATGGATGCTCGAGCCCTGGAGTTTCCGATGGTGGAATACATAGATACCTGGAGCTGTATGCGAGGCGGGCTGGCTGCTGACTGCCCGTTCTCGGCAAAAGTGGGCTGTTCCTGCAAAGCCTGGGCGGAGGACAAAGGGGAGCTTGCAACGTGCTGCCTACATATGTACAGACTGATCGAGGTTGGGGCCGGACAGTGGATGGGAACCAGACAGTTTGTACATCGTGCGAGTAATGGCTAAATAAAGAAAAGGCTGTTCCTGTGGACCACCAGAGACTCTTCGATAGGGAAGTTCCTCTCAGTTGCCATCTTGGAGTTCCTTCAGGCCACGGGGTCGGGAAGAGGCCGCCGATAGAAGAACCTTGCGAGCAATGAGGCATCGGAGAAAGAGCTAGAGCGCTCGGAGGGGTTGATCTTCCCTTTTCAATTGTCGGTCCTAGTTACTATCTAGATATGTGTGTTTCGCCGTGCGTTAGTGTGGATTGCTGGAAGACGGTGGCGCCGTGTGGAACCGGCGGGCAGAGGACTGATCGAGGGGTAGGAAATGGGTCTAACTGGGCGGATGGGTAGAACGTCTATTTCAAGCATAGGAGAGGCTGAGAATTTCTCTCTTGATGTTTCTCTTTACTTTCTCGGTTCAGGACCGACACTCCCGCCGCCAATGAGACTTATGAGACCTGCGATTGGTGGGTGTCAGTGGCGTATGTATCCCCGCGACAGCTCGGCGCCGAATGCTGGTGGCGCCAGTACCCACAAGTATCTTCTCAAGAATTGCCCGCAGTGGCGGAGACAGCAGAATATTCTAAGGGCGGAGGTGCGGAAAGTAGCTTGAGACCTCTTCGCGGATGGGAGGTGCAGCCAGGTGATCCTGGACTTCCTCGCCTCCACTGGCGTGGGGCGGCGGATGCTGAGGAAGGGGGCGGGGCATCGGAGTGGGAGCTCGGGGGCGGGGAGAGGGAGAAGAGGAGAGGGGACAGAGGAGCGCTTGCTGTTCTTACCGACACCCTCCTTCTTAGCCTCGGGTAAGGGACGGCTTCCTTTGTTCCTTCCTTTCGAGAAAACCCGTTGTTTAGTCTACACAATATCTACCCACTGAGGGAAATAACGGAGCGATCGGAAGGAAGGGTACGATATCTATAATGGGACGCGGTAATGGCTGGAAAGGGGTTAGCGTATATGTGGGTCCTATCTATGGAGGGGTAGCCGGCTTTAGCGACTCGTTAGCGAGTCGTCCTCGGTATCTATCTACCACATTCCAGATATCTAAAAGTAGGTATGTAGATACACATCCCACAGTCACAATAATACAATTTCTGTCCCCACTACTTTCTCTCGTTCTTATTTTCTCTCCTGCGTATACGGGATTAGTCTTCACCACCAAAGTACAGTGTGCCCACGCCACAATTGAATGAAATTAAAAAGAGGTTGCCAAGAGAGAGAGAGAGAGAAAGAGAGAGAGGGACGGCTGCGGTGCCTGCAGGACTTCAAGCCGGGTACGGCGGATCGAAAATCTTCATCGAATCCAATCTATCATCAATCACGTTGCCATCGATCGATTTCTATCACCATGTCTCGTTCCCCACCACCGCCACCTGTTCCAGCCATCAGAGCCATGCGCACTGGGTAGGCAGTTGATGACTTCAGGTCATTCGAGACTGTAGTGCAGGCCTGGGCGCGGACGGACCCTCGCAAATTCACCTTCCGCTTCAAAAAAAATCGGATAGAATAGATACGCAATACTATTGTCTGTGTACACGCGAATACTGGATGCCCTTTTGAGGTCAAGGCAACATATTCTGTGGTAAAGGAGTGTGTTATGGGTGGCGGTTGAGGAAGAACACAATTGCATGGGCATAGGGCCGGTGGAAAGTGTTCTTCCTACAACCATCACCATCAGCATGGTAACACCTGCAATGATCCAAGACGCCGTCGCACATAAGCATGGAGTTCGGATTGACTATGAAGTGGCCAAAAAAGCGAAGGAAAAAAAAACTACCTCTCGGCGATGATCTACTGTCCAAGCAGCTCAGTTTGCGAAACTTCCTGCGCCGATGCGATACGTACTGCCAATCCGGAAGCGACTGCGATATTGGCTACGGAGGACTATGAGGGTGTACGTCGCTTTCATCGATTCCGCTGGCGCTCTGGGTAGCTCTGTATTTGGGGGAAACGATACGGCCACAACACTTCAAACCTCGTAGAGGTGATGAACAAGTGGATTCTGGAGGAACGACGACTATCGGTGCTTGATCTTTTGCACTCACTGTGGTCAAAATGTATGGATCTCCGGTTTCGACGGCTTCAGGAAGCCCAGAAGTATCACGACAGTGGAGCAATGCTCACAAAGTACTCCTCCAAGTTGTTACAGGAGTCTATGACTCTATGGAACATTCGCTTGTCCGACAAGTTCGTTATGCGGATGCTGACCATGCATCGGTACACGCATTCTCCGGCAATTGGTATCAAGCGGATCTTATTCAGTGTATCTGTACCCATGGGCGATTTCAATACAACGATATTCCGTGCGGCCATGCCATAGCAGTGATTCAACGATACCGTCCTCCACCCCCGACACCGCAACGCTCGAGACTGCGTCCCCGACAAGCTTACGGTCGCTCCCATACACAAGCTATGCCCCCCCATCGATGTAAGCACGGTACAAGCACTACCGCGGCCCGAGCTACGGGAATGCCGGCCACCTCTATTTGAAAAAAAAAAAACTGAAGGGGCATCCCCAGACTGGACGCCTTACGGCCGGCGAGCAGCGGGCACGCCGTGCTGCCTGGGCTGGGAACCCACCAGACATCCCCAACCGTATACAGCGATGCAGCCGGCGCAGAGAGGAGGGCCACAATGTTTTAAATTGTCGAGCTCTACCCGAAGGGATGTAGCTGCTTTGCGCTCCACGCAACGTTCCGCAGTGAGAGGGCGACAGCGAAGGCGAATGCGATGGCGAGGGAGAGTGAGAAGGGGAGTGAGAGAGCATGGGCGAAGGCGACTCGGGCATTGGCACGGGCGAAGTGAAGTTATGGGCAGGCAGAGAGGCAGCTGCGTTCCTTTTCTTTCTCTTTGTACACATACGAGCAATCTATCGCACAGTCCGTATTGAATTCAGTATCTTGTGCGAGGGGGGGAATAAACCATCGTGAGTTTCCTTCGCCTCGAGACCACTCTGCAACTCCGCTGCTGGCGTCGCAGCCACCAGCCACCCTTCTCTTTTTCTCTCTTGGCAACCTCTTTTTGTTTTTATCGTGGTGTGGGCACACTGTACTTTGGTGGGTATTGTATACCTTTACTCCTTTATCCACATTTCAGGTGCCCAGGCGGAGGGCGGGGCAAGAGAGGGAGTCACCACGAGCCGCTGCGGACTGTTTGAGGTCGGACTGGAAGGTGGACGGGGAACCGGTGTGCGTACATGCCAGGGTCTAGTCTGGCTGCATGCGATTAATGAAGAAACAAAAAAATCAAAAAAAATCCTAAGACGGAGACAATCCATTAATACTTTTGAACCATATCCGCTCGTGTTTCAGCGGGAGCCAACCAACCCGGACATACTCGCATGCTTTGCTATCAATAGATAACGAAGAGCGGATCAACATGGAAACGACCTGACGCGCACACGAAAAGACCATATTTCATTCACACCCCAGAACGATGCAAGAAAACACAGGAATCCAACCTCTAGCGATTCAGCATCTCTAGTAAGATCGCCCAAAGAGAGTGTAGTGCTACCAAATGTCAGATAAGTCCTCACGTCAATCTGGAGGGGAATGTACCTTAGCATCCTCGCCGCATTTCACACACTTCGTGACACCGGCCACGAGTTTGTGCTCGCCGTCGGGCTGCTCGAATGGAATACACAAACTCTTGGCGCCCATAGATGGGGCCCGCGAGTCCTCGGGTGTATCAGCGTCGACACGCCCCTTACTGTCATCTTTGACATTGTCCTCGCACTCGCTATCGTCACCTGCGTTTGTTAACCGTGGAGCTCGTCGCATACATACAAGGCCTGAACTCACAGTGAGCCATGAGAATGACATTCTTTGCGTCCAGAGCGGGGACGGCCTCCTCCCACTTGGTCACGAGCTTAACGTGGTCATCGAAGGACTTCTTAGCCTTGTTGTACATGTCGTTGTGCATGGTCTCAAGGATGGTCGCAACCTGCTCCGCAACGTCGCTGAGAGATATGCTTTGTTTGATACCGGTGTCCCGGCGAACAGTGACGACCTGCTTCTTCTCGATATCCTTGGGACCGTACTCGAGCCGCAAAGGGACTCCCTTTAGCTCCCAGTCGTTGAACTTGTAACCTGGGGAGTAGGTGTCCCTAAGATCGGCATGGACACGGATCCCAGCATCCTGGAGGGTCTTCTCAAGATCAAGAACCGAATTCTCCAAGCTGTCCCTCTGCTCCTTGGTAGTCTTGGCATTGATGCCACAGGGAACGATAGCGACCTGAATCTGGGCAGCGTTGGGAGGGAGGACCAAGCCCTTGTTGTCTCCGTGGACCATGACCATGACCCCAATCACACGAGTGGACAGACCCCAGGAGTTCTGCCATACATGGATTTTCTTCGCCTCATCAGGCTGGCCCTCCTTCCACTCGGGATCCTCAACGGTGATGTTGAACATCTTCGAGAAGTTCTGGCCGAGACAGTGGGAGGTGGCGCCTTGAATGCCACGACCAGTAGCGGGGATGTATCCTTCGCAAGTGGTCGTGTAGTAACCTCCCGCGAACTTCTCGTTCTCGGTTTTCTTTCCCTTAATGACAGGGACGGCGAGAATGTCCTTATAAATACCAGCGTACCACTCAAGGATCTGCATCACTTCCTTGTCGGCCTCCTTGAATCGCAAGTGCGCCGTATGGCCCTCCTGCCAGAGGAATTCGCGAGTGCGGAGGAATGGTTGGGGGTGCTTGAACTCCCATCGGACGACAGAGTTCCACTGGTTGAGACGGAGAGGAAGATCACGGTGCGAGCGGATCCACTTGGAGTAGTAGGGATACATGACAGTCTCGGAGGTGGGACGGATGGCAATATGTTCCTCAAGCTCTTTCTGGCCTCTGAAAAATATCAGTACCCTATCACTCATAGATGGTGGAGAGGAATATTACGCTTTGGTTACCCAGGCGACCTCGGGGGCAAAGCCCTCGATGTGGTCTTTCTCGCGCTCAAGAACCTTTGCTGACACAAACATGGGGAAGTAGCAGTTTTGCACGCCCATTCCCTTGATTCGCTCGTCGAAGTACTTCTGCACCTTCTCCCACACGGAGTACGACCACGGCTAACACGCAATTTATTAGCCATGGGTGCTGCATTCCGGAGCATGTATCAGTACCTTGAGAATGTAGCATCCAGAGATATCATAGTAGTCCAACATGTCTCCTTTGGTGAGAACCTGTTGATACCAAGCAGAAAAATCATCTTCCTTTCGGATTGTGATGCCGACAAGTTCAGCGCCTTCGATCGTCTTTTCCTTGGCCTGCTTGATAGCAGGCTTGTTAGGAACAGCCCTGACGACAGCTTGCCTAAACAGATATGAATCAGAAATTGCCCATGGTGTGCATTTATTTTCCACATCCTGGAGGTGAGTAACATACACGCTCGCCAGCGAGAAATCAACAACAGTGAGCTTCACACCAGTGCTCTCAAGGTACGATTTGATTTCCGAGCCCGAAACGAACGCAGTCTCCTCAGATTTGGTGGTGTGGACACCAATCTTCGCGGAGGAATCGAGGATGCGTTGGTCAAGCGCAATCTGAACAGATGCCGCATTGTCCTGGGTGATCGTATAAGGAGACACTGCCGGCTATTTAGTTTCCATTCGACAGGAGTAAACACGAGGTCGACGGTGGAGCGATTCCGCCCAGTTGACCGTAGGTCGGTGCAGATGGTCCCAACACACCGAATCGGATAGAGGTAAATGAACCTACCATCGGCAGGCTTCGAGCCCAATGCGGCCTGTACAGCATCCGGCTGTGCAAAGCGAGGCTCCTTAACGTCAACGGCCTTCGCTACCAACGTAGAGTTGGTGTCCGAATCCTCGAGAGCGACCACGACGACAAGGACAGCGGTTTGGGATCTGGGGGTCTCTAGAAGTTTAAAGTCAGCCCTCGGTTCGCTAAATACTGGAGTCTCGAAGCAAATCACATACTGGGCTTGAAGACAAGAGTTTTCGTTAGAACATAAGACGCTGGGAGCCCAGACACGCCCTCAAGCTGGGCCTTCCACTCAGCAGTGTTGTTGCATGCCCCATGAGACACGGTCTGCGCCGATTCGAGGGACATCGCTACTGGTTTGTTTGCAGTCGTCTGTTGCGATTTGTCTGGAGGGAAACTCTGGCGAGAGGTCTTTCGTATGATCGTCGGTGTTTAGGCGCGTGGATGGAGGGGTTCGGATGGCGGGGTGAGAGGGGTTAGGTGTGATAGGGTCCATGTAAGTTACAGTACATATACATATGTATCTACCTAACAAGTTGAGTCTGCAGCTGATTGCACATGAGATAAGATGGATTTGGATCTCATCGGATTAGATTGACACTACAATCGCATCTCATCCATGTAATCGCGCAACCCTACACCCTACCTCTTTGCGGCCCAGTTCCAAGCTTCCCCCTCAATAATTAACCGCCATTTACCCGGCTTTCAGCGAAATGCTGCATGACCAGAACTCACAGCAAAGGCGGAGAGCAGACAGAACACGAACCGACACCGAGAAAGCCCAACACCAACCTGCCTGCCTGCCCACCTCATTTATCTCCCAAAAAAAACCCATAGATCACAACTACCAACAACCACAGCAACAACAACAACCAAACCCCTCCCCATCGCTAGTACCTTATACTCATCCTGTTTCAGCTCATCGATAATCATCAGCCTTATTGCTACAGAAAAAGAAATCCGCCTGTTCCTGCTCCCAGACACCTACTCGCCCAGACACCTCCGGTTCCCGTCGTTGCTCAACCGTCGCCACACCCTTCAACACGCCCCTTTATTAATCCTCGGCCGACCCCACCTCGTGTAAAGGTGCCATGGCTACCCCGGAACCACGGCGGTATGAGCCTGAGGAATTACTTGCGCTGGCAAAGTCTCCTCTAGTCAAGAAGCCGAGCACACTTCCGCCAATTGAAGAATGGATGGGGTAAATACCCCGCAGCTGTAACGACCTCATCATGCTAATATCAACTTTTAGACCAGTTATTGCTCGCCCAACTGCTTCGAGAGCTAGAACGGACGGTGATCTTACTAGCAACAGTAATGGCAATGACGATTCCCCTCGTGGGTATGTTGTTGTAGCTCTAATTCTTGCCCTGTTGCTGACCTTAATGAAGCGCTATGACGAACCGTCGTCCCTCCATCTTCAGTGATTCCCGGTTGTCGAGGTCGTCCAGTATGCGCATCCCGTTGCATAGCTTTATCCCACCCTTCCATCACATCATGCTAAAATATTTTAGTCCCGGAAGACATGGTCCTTGGCCCGCCCAAGATGTCTTTCGCATCATCCTCGGCTCGCACTTCAGCTGGTAATAAATTCGATCACGAGTCTGTACGAAATGCCAGTCTCAATACCCCGACTTTCGACGACGAGCGAGGAGAGAGTCCCCGGTTTGACAGATTCAAGAGCTTTGGCGGGTTCGCACGTGGCGAGGAGCGGGATAAGGAGTCTGGAGGTCGTGACTTCAGTGACTTCCGGGGAGGATTCTCGAAGCGACGGGAGGACTCGGAGGGGGGTGGATGGACGAACGTCTCACGTCAGCCTCGTAAGAGCTTTGGTACTGAAGATGGCGGTGATCGTGAACGTTTCCGCAAGGACATGAGGGGCGACACGGATAAGAAGGGGGGATCGCCGTGGGACAGGGAACGCCCTGCCAAGTACGAGAACTTTGGCAAGGAACGCGATCGTGAACATCGTGGCCGAGGCAAGCGGGATGAATCGAGTTGGCTCCTTGAGGACAACCGCGGAGAGAGGAACAATAGAGACAACCAGCGTGATCACCACCGCTTTGGCAGTAGGGTGGAGAAGGACCCTGAGTGGATGGATAGCGACGGAAAATCGGGAGATGGCAAAGCAGCTCATTCAATGGAAGACTTTCAGAAATGGAAGGAGAGAATGAAGGCCTCATCAGCAGGTCCCGCCGAGCCCCACAAGAAGCCTGAGGATCTAATCGAAAAGGTTGTTCAGGAGCAGGAGCAAGAGCATGTTCCTGAACCCACTCCTGAGCCTCCTGTCGTCGAAGAGAAACAGGAGAAAGCGGAGAAACCCCAGAGGCAAGAGAGCAATCCACGAGATGACTCTGAGGGAGGTGTCTTTCTGGACAGGGGTAATCACATTCACGATTCACTTACCGGATGATGTTGCTAACTTTGCTGGTAGCCAACGAACGCGGCGAGACCGAGTCTATCCACGCCGCTGAGAATGGGGTCGATCGATTCTTCGGATTCTGGAGCGGTAACAGCATCCTCAAGAGTCCTGAACAGAGTGACATCTTATCTGCCCCGCGTGCTGAACCAAGAGCGGTGGGTAAATCACGGTTTACGTCCTTCTTTGGGCCCCAGGAATCCCAATCTCCGCCTCCTCACGCCCAAGTCAAGGAGCACCACCAGATTCCTGTTAACCGTACGCCGCCTTACGCCCAATCCCCCGCACGCGATTCTGCAAACACGGAGGACCGTGAGGGCTTCCAGCGCATCCTGAAGATGTTGGGCACCACCAACATTAATGGTCCGGGCTCGTCGGACTCGCTTCCCTCCGGCCTCCTTTCGCGCCCACCTCAGTCAAGCATCTCCCCTGGCATTTCCTCCATGTCTTCTCCTCACCCACCACCACCCCAGGTACAGCACGGCCACCAACAATATCCCATGCCAAACCCTGGTAGGGATTCCAACACGGATTTCTTGATGCGTTTGATGCGAGGCGAACAGCCGCCTCTGCCGCCGCCGCCGCCGCAGCAGCAACAGCAGCATCAATCTGGCCCGATGCACAGCAAGTACGGTGGGCCGTCTCAGATGCCTCCGCCTCCACCAATCGATACCAGTATACTTCAGTTTAACCGCGGAAACCATAACCCCATCTCCCCAAATATCGACGATCCTGCTGTGATGTTCAGGCATCGCCCTAACCAGGATAGTTCGAATGCCACCAGAGGCCCTCTTCATATGATGGTGGACTATCACGCCCCTCCCTCTGGATGGAATCCTCAGCAGGCCTCGCAAGCTCCTCCTCCGCAGTCACACAGACAGGTTGCTCCACCTCCTGGATTTACCGGAGCCCGCCATCAGCAGGGACCGCCTCCTCCGTTCTTGCCACCCCCAGGTGTCAGTGGACCCCCAGTTCCCTTCCAGCTCCTTAATGGCCTCAATGGCCCACTTCCCCCCAACATACCCCCGCCTCCTCATTTCCTGATGGGCGGCATGAACGGAATGGGTGGAATCAACGGCATCAACGGAATGAACGGAGGTCCACCTCCCCTCCCCTCCAACATGAACGGTCCTCCACAGGGCGGCTTCCCTGGTATGCAGTTCCCACCGCACCATCACCCCGACGCTATGCTTGGTGGCATTCACAGTGGCCCACCTTTCGGATTTCCGCACCACGACGGTCTTAAGAGCCCGCCGTTCGGCCACGGACCCAACAAGGGAATCATGCGTTGAATGCGGGTAATAACTTCTGGTCAGTATTGATGCCTTCGAATTTGTCGTCACCCTATAGCTGTTTTTCCTTGCTTGCATGTGCATGAAATTAGAGGCTGTGTTTAACTAGTCTCACTGTGTTCCTTCAGTTCACGTTTTCTTTTCCAGTGCTCAGTTTGGGGACTTGTCTTACTGTTTCATTTCTTTTGTTTGCTTTCTCTTTTATTTCGGTGATATCTTGCGTGTGCTTATCATCTTGTTGGGGGTGGTCTGCTTTGGGTGACTCCGTTGTTAGTCACTCTACTTCCGCCTTTGCCATGCCCCTTTGGAATGCAGTTCCTGCATTTAACTGCCACGCTTCTGTGTAACTACTTTGCCGCTCGTCCGATGGTGCAGCATGCATCGGCGCGGTGTGAATAGGATGGGGAATGTGGATTGCCACGGCATTGGAGAAGGATCGATTGTTGCGGGATTGTTCTTATTCTGTGTTCTCTCTTGTGTGGTTCTGGACGTCTCTTCTCTTTTCTTTCATTCGATTCGGCACATGCTCTGAATACTATAAATGATGAATGGCTTTCTTTCTTATCCCTTTCCTCCTCTTCTTTTTTGTTATGCTCATTTTTTCCTAGTCCGATTGCGCTGCTACTGCACGGGTTGCTTTTCTCGGTCTTTATGGGGGTTGCGTCTGGAGCTTGCTTGCTTGTTTGACCTTGCGTTGCGTGGGTGTCCATTTCTTGTGGTGTACTCTATTCCATCTTACGGAGCCCTTTTTGCTTTGCTCTACCCTGTTCTGCGACGAGGGAAAGATGTTCGATAGCGCGTCTGTTTCTGTCTCTGTTTCTGTCTCTGTTTCTGTCGTTATTCTCTAGGCTTGCGTTGGGCAGGTCGGGCGTATTGCGCGGTTGCTGTTGTTGTCTGTCTCTGTCGTTTACTGTGTCTATTGTGCATGATAAGAGGATGGAGATATCACATAGGGGAATGGTGTGATGGCGGTGGAATAGGGGATAGGTGATGGTGGTGGGTGTTGGATCCTCTGGGATCTCAAGTATGTGGCTCGAAGACAAATACTACTCTATACTGTTTGCTTGTCACCATTGCACATGGAGTTTCGTGTCGAAGGGCGAGGGCGCCGGGATGGCCACAGAATCCCACCCTACTCACTCACCCATTGCCGACTATGCAGCGGGTATCATTGCTTCACGAACCGCCTGCGGACCGATCGAGGTCGGGGTTGGACAATGGACCGGAATTTGAACAGTGTATATATTGCCATAACCTAAATAGATCGCATGCAATTGGCGATTAAACACAAAAAAAAAAAGGTATCATTGCCTCAATGATCCGAGTCACTTCTTCCTCCAAATCGTAAGAATCCTCTTCCTCTCTGTGAACTCATGCACGAGGTGTAGCCCCGCCTCCTCCAGCATTCCGGCGAAATCCTCGGGCACGATCTGCAATGCTGCCTTTTGATATTTCAATCCCGGATTCTTTTTCACCGCTCTCTCGTAACTCTTGCTATCCTGCGGCTCAAACACGAAGTGCCCGCCAGTCTCCAACAACTCAGCAACCTTGGTGAACGCGCTTTCAAGTCCTACCGCCATCAGCCTCAGTCTCCTTTTGGGGGGGGAGGGGGGGGATTTGTGAGGGTGAGGATGCACACCATAATCCCCATGCACCAAATGGATCCACTTGGACACACTGAGCATGAGCACTGTCCTGAACTGGCCCTTATTCTCGCCCACCTTCCAATCGACGAAATCCGCATTCAGGAAGCCAACGCAATGCGGCAAGCCCTCGCCGGCATCCTCGGCCAGCGGATACGGCACGTGACCGAACCTCTCGACAGCGGACGCGGGGAAGTAGTCGAGCTCGCCGTTTGGGCCGAGCCGCGACCAGCGGAACGACAAGTGCGACTTCGCCTTCGCGATCAGGGCGCCATCCGGATCGAGGCCGGTAACGAACGCAGGACGGAAACGGAGGGCGATGTCGACCGCGATGCGGCCGTCGTTGCAGCCGATGTCCAGCACGTGGCCGTGCGAGAAGATGGACGGGACGGCCGCGGCGACGGTCTCCAGGCGCTCGTCGAGGATGCTGCTGCTCGTGGTCGAGCCCGTCGTGGTGCGGGAGGAGCCCTGGTAGCCTGCGGGTGTCAGTTGATTGACGATCCACCCGCCACCGGACGCCCAGCGTACCCAGGTAGTTTCCGTAGACTGCGGTGGCCATGGTTGCCCGGCAGTGGTCGCGGAGATGGCGCCGTGCAGATATGTAGATAGTTGGTTTTGGCGGGGTTGCAGGGCGGGGATTGCTAGTGGTCTGTGCACACCCTGCAGCCTTGCAAATATATCTATCAACATATATAGTCATGCGTCACGATATCAATATTTCATATTGCGCTGCATAGCCTAGATCTGGGGAGCAACGTACGGGGCCTAATCCGGACTGTGGAAATCGTGAAGGATGGATGCGGAGAACGGAGATGATCTTGGGCATGACAGCTGCCAGTCTTACCTTCTGCAACCACCATAGTTGTCTGGTCACAAATAGATTACCTTTTCTATCGCAAAGGTTAAGCATCTCTGTAGATGAAGGTTCTTCAACTGCTGCCGGCGATGGCTTGTGACGTCGGCAGTTACGACTTAGCTAGTGCGTGTTTGTGGGGCCAACTTCCTTTACCAGTAGTGCAGTTAGTGGTTTCTCTCCGTCGTCTTAATCAGTGACCGAAGACCACGAAAGTCCGCCCTTGTTTGGGGGAACCACCCACATCCATACTGCTACCATTAGACTCCGCTCGTGGCCATTCTCTCCCATTGGATCCCTTACACAGCACCCATTCTCTTAGCCCTTTTATGTCGGTACCGGTACCTCTTCAGAGAGTCCCGAAGAGCATTTCCGGCGAGTGATCCCTTGTGGCGCCGAGATAGAGTACATACACCAGAAAAAAAAGTATGCAGATATGTAGTCTAGCTGACTTTCGATGTGCAGATACGCGAGGCCAGTATCTAGAGTATCCCTGTCAAAAAAAAAAACCTTCCCACGTCCATCATCACCGTTCTCGTCGTCGTCGTCGTCCGCCAACTCCCTCCAAGGGCAACACCAGCAAATCGCAATGTCGAAAGTCGGCACCCTCGTCTTCTGCGCCGACTGCGGCAACCTCCTCGACCGCTCGCCGGGCAGCGACAAACTCACTTGCGAAATGTGTCACTCAGTCACGACGGGTCCCTGCCCACCCCGCCTCACAATCCCACCCCTCCCCCACTCCCGCGTCTTCTCGTACCGATGCTGACGGTATGGCGGATAGACGATGCGACCCAAACGACGACTACAAAGTCGACCGCAGGCGCCTTCCCCTCCTCTCTGAAGCTGAAGCGGTCGGCGGTGCAGACTATCGCGCCGGAGGATCTGCATACCGAGGCCAAGATCTCCCAGATGTGCCCTGAGTGTGGAAGCCCTGAGATGTGGTTCTATACCTTGCAATTAAGGAGTGCCGATGAAGGTGTAAGTAATTCCATGTTGTCCTTGGGAAGGACGAGGAGGAGGCTGATGAAGGATAGGCTACAGTTTTCTATAGGTGTGAGTGTGGTCATCGGTTCAACACCAACAATTGAGGAATACTGGGGGGATGCGAGTAGTGACAAAAAGGCGTTTTGCGATATCAGGTTGTACGTCATAATCACAAAATCAAATCTCATCATAGATCCAATCGCATCATTATTATCCACGGGGAGAAAAAATTACAAATGTAGAATTCTATTATACACCACCCATTCCACTGCCGTGTGCTAGCCACTCTACTTTTTCTGGAAAAAGCTCGTCAAAGTTCCCTGCTGCCCCACTGGTTTTTTCCCCTTCTTCGCCGGCGCGGCTGCAGGAGTGGCCTTGGCCTTGGGCTTTGGCGGATCCGGCTCATCCTCCGAGTAGCTCTCCCACACGTTCTCGAGCTTGACGACAAGATATCCCTCGTCGTCTTTGGTGGTGACTTTCTTGGTGACTTTCCTCCTTGCGCGTTTCCTGCCAGGCTGACCGCTAAATGGCGGCGGCTCAGGGCTCTCAGATTTGGCTGGTGGTGAAATCGGCGAAGCGGTCGTCTTTTTCTTCGCCGAAGGCGGCTTCTCCTCATCCGACATGTCCATCATGGCCTCGATTGCGTCCCGCTTCGCTCTGCGTTTGCGGATGTCTTCCTCCAGGTCGCGAGCGGGAGGCGCAGGCTCTTCGGGCTCCTCAGACTCGGAGTCGGATTCCATTTTCTCATCCTCGGATTCAGTAGGGAGACTCTGGGTAGTCTAGTTACTGGCGTTAACGACACCTTACAAGCATCGTCTGGGGTGGCTTACGGTGCTGGCTTGCGAGTTTTCCTTCTTTTCCTTCGCCTTCTGACTCGCGGCATTCCAGCTCGAGAAGAAGGCCTTCTGCGTTTTCTTTGTGGCGGCGCTTTCGATAGCCTTTTCCGGTTCGGGCGCCGCTTTCTTTTCCTCGGCTGGTTTCTCCTTCTTGACGGCCTTCTCCTTCGCCTCCGGCTTCTTCGCAAACGCGGAGGCGAGGGGATTCGACTTCTTGACTTCTGGCTTCGTGGCTTCCGGCTTCGTGTCCGCGGCGGTAGCAGTGACAGCGGTGACTCTCTGTGGAGCTTTTGAAGGAGTCTGCAATAACACCGTACGCTGGGTACGGAGCTATGATTTCACCAGGTGTAATTCAGTAAAATGTTCCATGTATTCCCGTGCTCGAACTCATAAGTAATAATTGTTCAAGTCTACCTTCGCCTCCGGGTTCGAGATCGTTCCGTAAACCTGAGCCATCTCCCTCGCGTTCTCGCCATCCACACCCTTTAGTACCTCCTGGGCGGCAGCGGCGACAATATGGAGGTCCTGTAACAATCAGCGAATGAATTGGGTGACGGTGGTATGTAAGCAGTACCACAGGCTTGGTCGGTTGCAAACTGTAGACGTGGATACTCGAGAGTTGTGAGAACTCCGCCTTCGACTCTTGAAATGGGTCAGTATGTCGACGAATGTACTGCAGAACCTGTGGTGGTGGTAGTACCTGTGAGCTTCTCCTCCGCAACGACGACAACACACCTCACAAGCGTCTTGTCCGACTGCTGCGTAGCATCGAACGGCGACGCCTCCATTTGTATATCCTCTCCACCCGCATCTTCCTCCGCATCTTCCTCCGCATCTTCATCCTTCTCTTCGCGGAAGCCAGTCAGTAAATAGGTAGCGTGGACGGTATTGGGATTCTTCGAGTTCTGCGTGGTGTAGAAGTCGTAGAGCATCCTGACAAGTGTGTCAGATCGCACTCACTCGAGCCGGACTGAACATAAGGAGACATACTCTTTAGCCACATTGACATTGACTTTGAGCGCGCGACTGAGTTGTCGATAGGTGATCTGGGCTGGTCAGATTGTCTCAGTATTTTAAGGTCGAAACATCGGCACTGACGATCTTCCTCTCTCCTATCACCTCGTCCAAGAGGTGGTCCGAATATGTGTCCATAGCTGCTCGTTGTCTGTCTGTTATGGCGAAATGTTGTTAGGAATACTCGGAGAAATTAAATGCAAGGTGTCAAGGAGAGCGAGCCGGCACGATTCAATGCGCGACGGAGAAAGACGCGCTTCGAACCCTAACCCGTGGAGTATATAACTGCCCACTTACATACCCTAGTCGGAGTGATCCACCCTCTTTAGCGTTCCTTCCCCTCAAAGTGCAACATGTCCTTCCAGCTGGGCTCCTCCGACAGCGACGGCGAAAGTGATACCGCCCTCCCATTCCCCGAGCCGTTGGCGCAAGACGCTTTCTCTTCCAGCTCTACCGATTTCTCACCCCACGCCTTCCTCGCCTCGCTCCGCAACCGCCACCAGACACTCGAAGACCTCCGGACGGAGCTCCGTGCGCGCTCAAAGAACCTCGAGAGTGACCTCGTCGAACTCGTCAATAGGGACTATGCGGACTTCGTGGGGCTGGGAAGCTCGGTGAAGGGCGGGGAGAACAGGGTTGAGGATTTGAAGGTCGGGCTGCTCGGCTTCCGCAGGGAGCTCGAGGTCATCGTGAAGGCTATTGAAACTACGAAGAGGGAGGTGGGGAGGGAACTGAGGGCCAAGGAGCGGATCAGACGGGAGAAGGTACTTGGTTCGCCTGTCTAGCTCAGTGGGAGGGGGTGGGGGGGCTGACGGGATAGGCTATGGCGAGGAATCTGTTGGCCTTGGCGCAGCGACTGGACGAGCTCTCGTCGCTGCTGCTGTTGGACGGAACCGACTCTGGAACTGGACCGCCGGGGTTCCTGGAGGACGGTGAGGGATTGACAAGCACCAAACGTTTGCAGAAACTGGTGGGAGGCTGGGTCTACATCGTGGAGTTGCTGCTGCCCAGGATACCGGCAAACCACCCGTTCTTGAAGGCGCAGGGGCCGAAGATGAAGAAAATCAAAGAGACACTGTTGATCGATCTACGGAGCGCACTGAAGGAGGCCAAGAGCAAGGGAGATCAGGTCAAATGTCTGGATGTTCTGGCGCTTTTTGGAGATCTGGATGCAGAGGCCGACGCGGTTAAGGCGCTCAAGGAGCTCAAGCGATAGGCTTACTTGGGTTCGATCAAGCCTCTCAAACAGTAATGGACGATATGGTGGCCGTGCAGTTCAATTTCGAGAAAGCAAAATCGCAAACTCCTGTGAACCCCTAAAACATGGTCCCCATCTAGTACCTATAACGAGTGCTGTAGTCCTTGGGCGAAATCACCAAACCACGTCCCTTCTTCGCACCCTTGTAGATGGTTTCAATGATGTCGATGAGCTCCTGTTTGTCCTCCAGTACCCAGTTCATCTTGTTGTTGTTTCCGGTGCCGAAATCGCACATCATGTGTTTGTTGCGGAAGAAGAACATGACGGTCACCGGGTCGTAGAGCTCGTACATCTTGTTGAAGTCGGGAACCTGGTCGATATCGCAGAGGTAGATGACGGCAAAGTTTTTGACCTTGTCGGCGATGCCTGGGAGGGTGTCAGTCGGATCACACGCAGCCGGTAAGAAGAAAGCAAAGGGGAGAGGTTAGTACTCACGGTAAAGAACCTCGTCCTGGCGCATGCAGTCTGGGTCCCAGTCGCGTCCAAAACGGATGGCCACTAGGCGGTCCTCCTCAGACATGATGGCCTGGTCGACGTGCCAGCCGGTCTTGAGGTGGGGAAGAACGACGGAACCCATAGCGGCGAGGACTGTTGTGCGTAGAATGCAGAGTTGTTGGAGACCTTCGTCGAACGAACGAACGATCGCGTCGCGTTGGTCAGTACTTGATAGTACAAGGATGAGCACGTGTGCGAGGCCATGTATGTATGACCAGTGTTATCAGATGTCCAGACTGTGGCCAACCACACTAGAGTTTTTATCTTGATCGCGGGGTCCTTCGCTTGCCCCACCAAACCTAATAAGCTCAGAAAAAAAACAATCAAACTCCAGACATCGAGATCCACATTGGCTCAACTCCCCGCCCAACCAACCGCGATGGCCACTACGGACCCTGTCCCTGAGCTCCGCCGCGTTCTCTGCGATGACGCCTCCCCAAATCTCGCTCTCCGCTTCCGCGCCTTGTTCTCGCTGAAGCATCTGGCGACGCAGGGCAACACCGCCGCGGTCGAGGCGATTGCCGCGGCCTTCATCTCGGATTCGGCGCTGTTGAAGCACGAGCTGGCATACTGTCTCGGCCAGAGCAAACAATCCTCCGCGGCAGCGCCGCTCCAAGCCGTCCTGCAGGACGAAGCCGAAGACCCGATGGTCCGCCATGAAGCCGGCGAAGCTCTCGGTGCGCTCGGCCACACGCCATCTCTGGAGCTGCTGCGCGGATACATCGGCCACAAGGAAGAAGTGATCTCGCAGACGTGCGAGCTAGCGGTCGCCAGGATCGAGTGGGAAGCCAGCGAGGCGGCAAAGGCTGAGGAGCTGCAGACCAGCGCGTTTGCCAGCATCGATCCTGCGCCGCCGCTACCGGGGACCGTCAAGGAGGTCGATTGTGCCGCGCTGCAGGCGAAGCTGAACGACCAGACTCTGCCATTGTTCGAGCGCTACCGCGCCATGTTCAGGCTCAGGGACATTGCGTCGCCCGAGGCCATCGACGCACTCGCGAGTGGTCTGAGCGACCCCAGTGCGCTGTTCAGGCACGAGGCGAGTGCCATTTCTTCTTCCGGACGATGTCTAGACGGGTGGTGCTCACATGCGACAGATTGCATTCGTATTCGGCCAGCTTTCGGACCCACACTCGATCCCTGCGCTGATCAAAGCGGCCGGCAACACGAACGAGGCGTCGATGGTGCGGCACGAAGCGGTCGAGGCCCTCGGCAGCATCGCGGACGGGAGGGTGGAGGGGTTTCTCAGGGAGTACGCCAAAGACGAAGAGAGGGTGGTCCGCGAGAGCGCCGAGGTGGCTTTGGACATGGCCGAGTTCGAGAGGAGTGGACAGTTCGAATACGCGCTTATCCCGCAGGCCGTGTGAGACACAAGCAAAAAAAGAAAAGAAAAGAAAAGAAAAATCGGGGGGGGGGGGGTTTCCGGTCATGCCTTCGTTTTGGTTATCTTTGCGGGCACATGGCGTTTTGTTTATCTGGTTGTCACACTAAGAGTTTCACTTTCGCTCGAGATGTCGGCATTGAGATCGAACAGCTATGATTCGGCCGGAGCATGCAACTGACTTGTCTTGCCAGTGCTGTCATTGGATGGGATGCGCCGCGAAAGATGGGCCTCCGCCGTGCCCGAACTGTTGCATGCGGTTGTGGGCGTCCCGTCACTTGCCCTTTTTTTTTCCCTTCTCCCAAGACATGAACGGTGCATGCGGAGGGGGGTTTTTTTTTTCTTTTCATATCTACTCTACTCTAGATAACTACCCCACCATTTTCCCGCCTATCTATATGCATACGGATAATAAACCACCAGCCGAGTGGACCCACGGTCCATTTATTATTATTTTCTTTTTTTTCTTTTTTTTTTCTTTCTTTTTCCTCGGTTTTTTTTTCCGGGATTCACCTCGCTCGGAGACATTTTCCAACACTTAGCCCGCCCGCTTGCTTGCTTGCTGGTGATTGAATCGGCCCATACCAGTATGTACCTACATAGCACCTATCTACTACTTACTTACGTACTTCGTCGCTTGGGCCGCTGGGCGAAACTCATGTACGGCAGTTAAGGGGAAACTTGTGCCGTATCTACCGTCAGAGAGTCTACCTAGATATGTGCATACATTTTTTTTCCTTTTTATCTTTTGTTCCCTTAGTTGCCTCCCTTTTGTACGTACACGTGCATAAACGTGTATGTGGATACCGTGCCGCAGAAATGTGCATACGGGAGGGGGCAGTATCACCAACCGAAACACATTGAGGGGGGTGGGGGGGGGGGGACATTCCTGCATCTCCAAGAGGAGGAGGTCTGAGGTTCCGCATGACAACTTTCCTTCCTTCTCGGGTGTGAATGTATGTACCTAGGTATTCACACACAAGCGATCAGCGGGAAAGCGTGGAACGCACATATCTAGGAACCTGACATGGCGAGTTGTAAATTACGGGACGGCGCCCGCAACACTGGTGCACGCTCCCCGTCTTCCCCCTCTCTCCACCGCCGGGGAAGCGGGATCTCTGGGTGTTCCCACCTGCGTGCTCTATACACGCCCCAGCTATCTGCTTCTGGGGGTGTGTGCGTGGGGCGGCGGCGTCATCGAGGGATCACTCGGCGCGCACGATGCACACATATGATGCGTACATATCATACGTTGACCCGCCAAGCTCGAGGGGGGTCCGGTGCTTTGGTCGAGTAGGTATGTGCGCTGTCCTGGCTGCGCCCGTGGGCGGTCGTTCTTTTTGCTTTAGGGAAAAGGGGGGGGGGGGGGGGGGGGGGGGTTAGTTGGAAAGCGCGAAT